>Ga0105047_10011468_pt1 | contig 14365 bp, 8 predicted proteins | sample MAT04_FD_78384 | JGI IMG/M metagenome (GOLD analysis project Ga0105047, IMG submission 78384) | Freshwater microbial communities from Lake Fryxell liftoff mats and glacier meltwater in Antarctica - MAT-04 (megahit assembly) | ecosystem: Environmental > Aquatic > Freshwater > Ice > Liftoff... | reverse complement strand
CTCCGTCGCGGTGGGCGACTTCAACGCCGACGGCAGGCCCGACCTGGCCGTGGCGAACTCCAACAGCAACAACGTCTCCATCCTGCTGGGCAACGCCAACGGCACATTCCAGGCGGCGGTCAACTACGCCGCGGGCCGCGCGGTGTCCGTCGCGGTGGGCGACTTCAACGCCGACGGCAGGCCCGACCTGGCCGTGGCGAACTTCGACAGCAACAACGTCTCGGTGCTCCTGAACACAACGCCGAACGGGGTGGTGGTGTCTCAGCAGCCCGCATCGGTCTCTATCTGCCCCTCCGGCACCGCCACGTTCTCCGTCACCGCCTCGGGCACCACGCCCGCGTATCAATGGCAATGGCAACCCGCAGGCCCCAACACCGCATGGGTCGCGCTCAGCAACGGCGTCAACAACAACAACCAAGCCATACCCACGTTCAATGTCTCGGGTGCCACCACGCCCAGCATGAACATCACCTCCATCTCGGGGCTGGGCGGCAACTTCCGCTGCCTCGTCACCACCGCCTGCGGCAGCGTGACCAGCAACGAAGCCACGCTCACCATCACGAGCTGCTGCCCTGCCGACTTCAACGCCGACGGCACGCTCGATCCTGATGACCTGGCTGATTACATCGGGGCGTACTTCGCGCAGCCCGAGGGTGCGGGCAGTGACTTCAACGCCGACGGCACCACCGACCCCGACGATCTGGCCGACTTCATCGGGGCGTTCTTTGCTGGATGTTGAGGAAGCGGAACCGTTTAGAGTGAACCGAGCGACGAGATTGGCATCCTTCGCCCGACCTCGGTCGTGGTCGGGGGTCGGCGTGGGTTGAGGGTGGCGAGGTGGTACGAGCAGCCCTTCGGGCTGCGGGAGATGAAGAAGAGGAAGATGGTGGTGGTCGAGTGGTCCGGGGGTCTTCCGGGGGTCGCACTCGAAGACTCGTTTGGCCCCCGGCTACGAACGTCGCAGCGCTTCGGGCTGGAGAGGCAGCGACAGCCCGCCGCTTGCGCGGGCGGGCTTGGACGCTTTCCACGGGTGCGGAGCCACCCCCGCCGCGGCGGGCAGGCAGTGGCAACCTTCGTGCGCCCCCGTTTGGGGGTGAAGAGCGAGAGGGGACGGGCCTTGCGAGGGGCATCGCCAATGTTCTTGGTGCTTTGCTCCCCCGTACTATCCGCTCATGAACTCTTCTCGAATTCTGCTCTGTCCTGGCCAAGGCGCGCAGGCGCTGGGTATGGGCAAGGCGTGGTATGACGCATCTCCCGCCGCGCGGCAAGTATTTGATGAGGCCGACAGCGTGCTGGGTAATCGCTTGGGCGCGAAACTCACGGATCTGTGCTTTAACGGCCCGGTGGAAAAACTCAACCAAACGGATATCTCGCAGCCGGCGATTTACGTGGCGTCGGTGGCGTCGTGGCATGGGATGTTGGAAAAGGCGGGGCTGGGGGAGCGGTCGATCGAGACGGCGGGCGTGATGTGTGTGGCAGGGCTTTCCCTTGGCGAATACACCGCATTGCATCTGGCGGGGGCGTTCTCGTTTCGAGATGGCTTGGAGCTGGTGACGCTTCGCGGGCGGGCGATGCAGGACGCGGCGGATGCTGTGAAGAACCCTGATGGGACGCCGGGATCGGGGATGGTGGCGATCATCGGCGGTGATGACGGGCAGGCGGCTCAGATTGCCGAGAAGGCACGGGGGGACGAGGTTTTGGTGTGTGCGAACTTCAACGCCCCGGGTCAGGTAGTGTTGAGTGGACATCGGACGGCGTGTGTGCGGGCGGGGGCGGTGGCGGAGGAGATGGGACTGCGGGGGTCGCAACTGGCGGTGGCGGGGGCTTTCCATAGCCCGATCATGGCCCCGGCGGCGGCGCGGCTGAAGGCGGCCTTGGAGAAAACCGCCATTGGGCACCTGCGGGCGACGGTGGTGGGCAATGTGACGGCCAAGCCGCATGTGGAGCAACTGGGCCTTACTATTGAAAAGGTCATCCGCCAACGATTGGTGGAGCAACTCACCTCGCCGGTTCGCTGGGCGGATTCATGCCGGTGGATGGCGGCGGGCGTATGGGGAAGCGGCACGTATGTGGCTGGCCAGTCGGGCGGCGGCGCGGAATATCACGAACTTGCCCCGGGAACGACACTGAAGGGGCTGATGCGGCGTATTGACAAGGCGATCAAGGTCACTTCTCATGACTCACCAAATGACTAAGACAACATTCACGGCTCCCCGCTCGCTGCTTGCGCGTGCGGGTGGTTTCGCCCTTATCGGGGTCGTCTCGCTGTCGCTCGCGCTGGTGGGCGGCTGCGAAGAGAAAAAGAAGAAGGCCCCGCCGCCGCCTCCGCCCCCTCCGCCACCGCCGCCGCCGGCGCAGATTTCCTTCGACACGCTTTCGCAAGAGTTGAAGGTGGATGCGCGGGTGCAGTTTGGCAGCGGCCTGGCAGTGACGGACGAAGCGTTTGGCCGTGCCGGGCTCAAGCTGGCTGATGCGCTCGCCAAAGGCGATGCGGGGGCTATCAAGGGCATGTCGGTGCGACGTGTGAGCGACGGGCTCGATGTGCTTGCGGCTACCAAGCAGTGGACGGATGCGACCAAGAACCTGGAGTCGATCCGGGTGATCGCGGCGGGTTCACCGCCGGCGGCGCTGTCGAACGAGCAGGCGTTGCCGACACCTCCGGCGAACATCAAAGAGGCCGAAGAGATGCTTGAGATGTACCGCAAGGTGTACACCAAGGGCATGACTCCGGCCGACGAAGCGAACTTCCGGGCCGAGTATGACCGGCGGGTTAAAGAGATCGCCAGAGTTTACAAGGAACAGGGACGCGAGTCGGAACTGACGCAACTGAGTCAGTACGCGGTGGCGCTGCTCACTCAGGGCGAGACCAAGCTTCAGAACCTGTTCAAGCCAAGCAGCCGCATGGCACTGCTGATTTCGCTACAGGACGGCTCGGGCGCGTACCTGATCGGCTGGCAGGCAGAGCAGGTTGACAACAAGTGGATGTTTGACGGTGCGCCGACGCGCGAGGACACGCGGGGCCGGGCGAGTGAGTGGGATGGCATCGGCATGGCCGCGTTTGCGATCAAGGCTCCAGATACGTCGAGGCCGGTCGAGAAGCCCAAGCCGGCCGAAGCCCCCAAGGGTGATGCGCCGAGCGGCGGCGGCAGGCCGGGTGGAAGCGGCGGGTGATTCGGGCGGGCACCGCCTGGGTGCGGGATGATCGTTGCAATGTGTGCGGGCGGCTTGGGTTTGGTCTTCGCTGAAAGGGCATCGTGGCAGAAACATCGGGCAAGCGCGTGGCGATTGTGACGGGTGCGAGCCGCGGGATTGGCAAGGCGATTGCGATGCGGCTTGCGGCCGACGGCAGGCACGTGGCATTGCTGAGCCGATCGGCGCCGCCGCTGAACGACCTGAAGGCGCAGATTGAGCAGGCCGGCGGCGAAGCCTCGGTGGTGGCGGTGGATGTGGGCGATGGGGCGGCGCTGGGCAAGGCGGTTGATCAGATTGCCGAGCAGCATGGGCGGCTGGATATTCTGGTCAACAACGCCGGGATTACCAAAGACGGGCTCATCATGCGGATGAGCGACGAGGATTGGGCCGAGGTGATCCGCGTGAACCTGACGAGCGCGTTTGTGGCGTGCCGGCATGCGGCGCGCCCCATGATGCGGGGCCGCTTTGGTCGAATCGTGAATATCTCAAGCACGAGCGGCGTGGTGGGCAATGCCGGGCAGGCCAACTACGCGGCCGCCAAGGCGGGTTTGCTGGGCCTGACCAAGAGCATCGCGCGAGAGATGGGCGGCAAGGGGATCACGGCGAACGTGATCGCGCCGGGCTTCATTTCGACCGACATGACTGATCACCTCCCGCAGGACGTGAAGGACCATGTGCTGGGCCTGATGGCGGTGAAGCGGCTTGGAACGTCGGACGATATCGCTGCGGCGGTGGCGTATGTGACGAGCGATGCGGCGGGTTTTTTGACCGGCCAGACGATTTGTGTTGATGGCGGCATGACGATGTGCTGAATGCGCTTGGAAGGAATGGCGGATGAACAACTGGGGCATGTGGCAGTTTGTGATCTACGCCGTCATTATCTTTGGCGGGGCCATTGTCAAATGGATCGGCACGCGGCTGAAGGAACAGAACGATCGCAAGAAGCTCGAGGAATCGGTGATGTCATCGCGCGAGGAATCGCTTCGCACGGGCCGGGCGTCGAGCGCGGGCCGATCAAGCCAGCCCGAACCCGTGTCGGTCACGCTCAGTTCACCCTCGGACCCTCAGTCGCGGCTGCGCGAACTGGCGATGCAGCGGCAGGAGCAACTGCGCAAGCTGCGCGAGCGCGGGCAACTGGCCGGTGCGGGCGGGAGTGTGTCTGTGCCGGCACCGGCAACGTTGTCGCGGCCAGTACCGTCAGGGCAGTTGTGGCCGGGTGGGCCGCCCGTGACGGCGCGACCGGGGAGCCCGAGCCGAGGCCCGAGCCGGAGCCCGAACCCCAGACCGAGCCCGATGGCTCCGCGACCGGTGGCGATGCCGATGAGCCCGCCACGGCCGAGCAAGCGCGAGGTGGACGGGCAGCGCGAGCGGGCGTCTGAAGCGCGAAAGCGGCAGCAGCAGCAGGCGCAGGTGCGCAAGAACCAGTCGGAATCTGAACGTGAGCGGGCGGTCGGGGAGCAGAATCGGCGCACGGCGGCGGCGCGGATTGCCGGCGCAGGCGCGACGGAAGAGCGGTTTGAGGCGGATCCGACGGCGCGGGAAGCGCGCTGGGGGGCGAAGCGCGAGAACGCATCATTATTTGAATGGACGCCCAGCGGCTTGCGCGACGCGTTTGTGCTGAGCGAGGTGATCGGGCCTCCGGTGGCGATGCGGGAATAACACCGGGGAGACGTGGGGGCGGGATATCCCTGAGTTTGGTGGTGTGTTGTGGTGTGACGTGGTGTCTGGTGGTGTGACGACGGGTGGGCGCGGACTCAACGAGCGCGGGTTTGGGAAAAGCGTGCCGGGGAGCGGCCACAAAACTTGGTCTGGCTGGAATTGGCCTTTGCCAAGTTCACTTTTGTGTGTTATTCTGAAGGTGTGTGAGTCTTGCGCGGTCGTCGCGCGACGAGACCGGATCCCTGGTTGAAGCATTGAAGCCCGCCAAAGAAAGGACCACTGTTCATGAGCCGCTGCGCCCTTGTATTGACACCGGTGTGTTTGATGGCCTTGTGTGGACTTGCGAGCAATGCGAGTGCGCAGGCCCCGTCCAACGACGTTTGTGCGAATGCCATTACGCTGACGCTTGCCTCGGGCGGCGCGGCCTCGGCATCGGGCACGACGGCGACGGCGACAATCGACGGAACCGCGACGTGCGGCAGTTCGAACTCGGCCCCGGACGTGTGGTACCGCGTGGTGGTGCCGACGACTGGCAACCTCACCTTCTCAACGTGCGGTTCGACCAACAGCTATGACACGGTGCTGCAAGTTCGCACATCGTGCCCCGGCTCGGGCGTTGATCTGGCCTGCAACGACGATACATGCGGCCTGCTTTCGACGGTGACACTCACGGCCCGCCCGGCGGGCGAGCAGTTGTGGGTTCGGGTGGGTGGTTTCGGTACCGGCCCGAGCAACCGTGGCACCTTCACGCTCTCGGTGCAGCACATTGTGGCCGGCCCACCGGTCAACGATCTCTGTGCGAACGCCACGCCGATCAATCTCGGCACCGAGTTATCGGTGACGCAGAACGTCAGCAATGTTTTGGCAACAACCGACGGCCCGGCAGGCTGTGTGGCTGGCTCGGGCAGCGATATCTGGTACTCGATCGTGGTCCCCTCGGCGGGCAACATCATCATCGATACGTGCGGCGCGAGCACGGAGATCGACACCGTGGTGAGCGCGTACTCCGCCTGCGGGGGCACGCTCCTGGGCTGCAACGATGATGGGTCGGGGTGCAGCAACGTGGGCTCGCGGCTGACGATTTCGAGCGTGGTGGCGGGCCAGTCGATACTGATTCGCGTGGCCGGTGTGGGTGGTCAGCAGGGCGCGGTGAACATGGTGGCGCGGCATACGCTGCCGGCGACACCGCCGAACCCGCTGCTGGGCCCTGATGTGATTACCGGCACGATCGTGGACGTGGCCCGCTGGGGCACGGACCCCACGGGCCAGATCACGGCCTATTCGGTCGGTACCGACTCGTGCAACCCGGGCGACTATCCGGTGCTGTGGATCGACAGCAACGCCTATTTGCCCGACTACAACAACACCCAGCACCCCGTCATCAGCCAGAACATGTTCCGCCTCAAGAACATGGGCGGCTTCTCACGGTTTGAGCAGCTTGGCCAGTCGTGGCTGAAGCACGGGTTTGTTTCGACCAACTCCAACGCCTGCGCGCTCTGCGGCACGCGGAGCATCTGGCGGCCGAGCCTTCAGGCGTATCAGAACGTTGGCGGCGACGTGCTGGGTGTGAACTGCTCGGACACTTACGGCTCGGGCCTGAACGGTGCGTTCGGGTCGCTTGGTGCCAAAAACATCGTCAACGCCACCGTCGGTACCTCCGCCTTCGTCCGCGGCAACGGCACCGGTGACAGCACGACCAAGATGCGCCTGCAGGTGCCGACGAGCGACGTGGCCGGGCAGCCCGCGGGCACGCGGTTCTTCGTTGAGGGGTACTACGTAACGGCCGACGATGCACAGTTCGTCCGGCCCGGCGAGACTGTCGCGATCAACGGGCTCAACAACGCGTCGTATCGCGAGATCACGGCGGCGTCGATTAATGCCTCGCCCACGTTGACGGGCGGCACGGTGCAGCGCAGCCCGGGCATCGGCGCCTGGAAGGCGGCCGACGCGACGGTTTCGCTTGTGACGGTCGACCATGACGATGCGCCCAACCCGGGCTTCCCCGGCTCGTTCATCCGTTCGCGCTACTGGGTTGCCGCCAAGGCCACGGCCCTGGCGGGCGGGCAGTATCGCTACGAGTACGCGGTGTACAACCTGAACTCTGACCGCAGCGCGGGCACGTTCAGCGTTCCGCTGCCGGCCGGGGCGACGATGACGGGCGTGTACTTCCGGGCTCCGCAGTGGCACTCGGGCGAGCCGTATAGCAACGCAGCGTGGACCAACTCACGCGCGGGTGATGTGCTGACATTCGCCACGCAGCCGTTTGCCGTGAACGCCAACGCCAACGCGATTCGCTGGGGCAGCATGTACAACTTCGGCTTCACGTCGAACATTGCCCCGGTGACGGGCAACGCCAGCATCGGCCTGTTCAAGGCCGGCACTGCGGGTGCGCCGAACGCAGTCGCGGTGGTGGGCGTGCCGGTGCCGGAGGTGGTGATCGTGCCGACCTGCCCAGCCGACTTTAACGCCGACGGCGACCTCAACCCGGACGACCTGGCAGACTACATCGGTGCGTTCTTCACGGTTCCGGCCGGAGCCCAAGCCGACTTCAACGGCGATGGCGAGGTGAACCCCGATGACCTCGCCGACTACATCGGCGCGTTCTTCGCAGGATGCTGATTCGGATTGAATGACCTGCAGTTCACGGCCGCGCTCTGCAAAGGGCGCGGCCGTTTTCGTTGAGTAGGAGTGCGACCCTGTGCGGCGCTGGTTCAAGGTTCGAGTCGGGTGCTGCGGCGAGTGCGGCTACGACCTTCGCGGCCTCTGCGGGGCTATCTGCCCCGAGTGCGGAGCGCCGCCGATGGCCGGCGCGGGCCGCGAGACTCGGGGTGCGACGCCGCCGAGAAGCGAGTGAGACGAAGGGCGGGCCTGCAAAGAAAGACGCCCCGCACGGTGCGGGGCGTCTGGAATCCATGGAAGACAGTTCAAGTCAGACCGTGCCGATCAACCACAGCCGGCGAAGAACGCGCCGATGAAGTCGGCGAGGTCATCGGGGTTCACCTCGCCATCGGCGTTGTAGTCTGCGCCAGCTCCGGGGGGAACTGCGAAGAAAGCGCCGATGTAGTCTGCGAGGTCGTCGGGGTTGAGCTCGCCGTCGGCGTTGAAGTCGGCCGGGCAAGTGGGCGGGGGAGTGGGGGGTGTGACGGTCAATGAGCCCGGGCCAGAGGCCGAGCCGGAGCCGCCAACACGGATCAGGTACTCAACACCGGTGGTGGCGGTGAACGTCAGTTCGGCGGCGGTGCCGCAGGAGCCGGTGTCGGAGCAGTTCAGGGCCGTTCCGCCCGCGGCGGGGCAGCCCGCAGAGGCGGAGTAGACGAAGAGGATAGTGTCCACCGTTGAGCCGCAGGTGCTGAGGGTGTGCAGACCATCAGTGCCGGCGGTGTAACGGAACCAGATATCGGCGCCGATCATGCCGCCGCAGGACTCGGTGGGCAGGCTGCTGGTGGCGGAGCAGGTATCAAAGTTGGTGGTGGAGGCACCGGGAGCAAGGAGCATGGCCCCGGCGCAGTCGTCGTTGGCGACGGGGGTTTTGCCGGCCGTGAGCGAGAAGGTGCCCGTGCCGGCGGCGGTGCCGACGCGGATGAGGTAGGAAGAGCCGCCCACGGCGCTGAACGCGAGTGATTCGTTGCCGCCGCCGGGCGTATCGGCACAAGCGACTTCATTGCCGGGCGCGGCCGGGCAGGCGGAGTTCACGGAGAGTGTGGAATCGAACGTCGCGCCGGAAAGGGCGAGCGTCACGGTGCCGGTGCAGTCGGCGGTGTAGGTGTACCAAACGTCACCGGCTGCGCCGCCGCAACTGGCGGTGCCGTCGGTAGTAGCGCCCAGGGTGGTACCGGTGGCGGTGCCGCCCACGGCGAGGGCGGTGGCGAATGCACAGTTGTTGTTGCCGGGGGCCACGACGAAGATCGAGCCGGCATCAGGGCCGGCGATGGGCTTCAGACCGGCGAGGCCCTGATTGGCCTCGGCCCAGTAGTAGTAGGTGATGCCGGGCAGGGCCGTCGCATCGGAGAAGCTCACGAAACTGCCAGCGGTGATGGGTGGATCGGCCAGGGCGATGGCGCTGGGGCGATCGGGCGAGGTGTTGCGGTAGAGGCGGTAGCTGGTGGCGTTGGCGACGGCGGTGAAGGTGATCTGCACGCGGTCGGTGAAGACGGCGTCGGTGGCGGAGAGGCTGGGGGTGCTCACGCCTGTGATGGTCAGCTCGTAGAGCTGCACGGTGGTGGGCGTGTTCTCATCGCGAACGCGGACGAAGAAGTTGCCATCCTGAACGAGGATGCCGGTGCGGGATTCGGTGACGCCGGCGGCCACGGCATTGATGGTGGCGAGGGGCAGGACGGCATCGGCGCCGTACACGGCAAATGAGAGATCGGCGGAGGTGAGGGCGTTCTCGTTGACCACGGCGTTGTTGCACGCGGCGTCCTGCGCGTAATCGGCGTAGTTGGTGCCGATGGGCTGGACGCTCACGGTGATGATGAGCGGGGTAGCCGCGCTGGAGCGGTACCAGTCAAGATCGCCGTTGTTGTCGATGCTCGTGATGCGGACATTGCTGAGCGAGGGCAAGGGGACGGTGCCGGGGCGGAGGCTGACACCGACGGTGGTGGCGGCGAGCACGGTGGCGGTGGCGGAGGTGTCGTTGTTCTCGTAGGCATCGCCGTAGAACGCCTGGGCGGCGCGAACGTCATCCTGCTGGGGGCCAGAGAACCCGGTGTTGAGGAGAGGCTCCATGAGTTTGGTGCCGTTGATGGGGCAGACGTGGGCGAGGCCGAGCCCGTGGCCGTGCTCGTGCAGGATGGTGTTGCGGAGGAAGGTGTAGGGCGTTCCGCCCGAGGCCCAGTTCTCGCTTGAGTCCATCACCATATCGCCGTTTTGCGGGAACTGGTTGTAGGCGAGAATGCCGTTGGCACCGTCGATGGGGTGCATGCCGATGCGGATGGCGCCGCGGCTGGCGTTACCGCTGGAGGTGGGGAAGGCCGCGCCGTCGTCCCACGCGTTGCCGCCGAAGGTGATGCGGGTGTAGGAGATGCCGGTGAGGGCGGCCCAGCGATCGAAGCTGGCCTGGAACTGGGCGATCCAGGTGGCGCGGTTGGCCGCGCCGAAGAGCGTGTCCATGCGGGCGAAGAGCGTTGACGGCGCGGCAGGCTCGCCGACGCCGCCGCCACCGGGGATGTTGGTGCCGTCAGGAATGAGGCTCCACGAGAGCGCGATGGGCGCGCCGACGGTGCCCGTCCAGCGCGTGCCGAGTTGATACTGGGGAACCAGGCCCTGATCCTGCATAGCCAGAGAGATCTCGAGCATGCGCTCGGGCGAGGGAGGATCGATGGGGCTGAAGCAGGCGGCCATGGGTGCGGCCGCGGCCTCTCCGCCGGGGATATCGCCGAGTGTGGCGACGCCGGTTCCGGGCCACGCGGGCAGCACAGGCGGGGCCCACTGCGTGGGCGGGAAGGTTTGCGGCCAGTTTCGGGCCGCCTCGCGCACGGCGCGTGAACGCAGCAGGTCAAGCTGGGGAGCGATCACGTCGCCGAACATCTGATCGAGTTTGCAGTCGAGCGCGTCGAGCTTGCGGGCGAGCTCGGGCGCAACCGGCCCGCCGATGAGCGTGCGCGGAGGCGGTGCGGAGTCTGAGCCGGGGATGGCTGATGAGACTGGCACCTGACCGCCGGCAAGCGCGGCGATCACGCCGACAGCGACCACGCTGGTGATCACAAGGCGGGCATGAGCGGTGCGAGGATTCTTCGATGTCATGATGGCTCCGAGCGCGGCGAGGAGGCAGCGCGATTCTTGTACATTGCACAGGCTGTCAGCAATTGAAGGCCTCAACTACATTACGGTTGCGTGACGAGTTCGACACGGGGACAATGCGACACGGGTCCGAAAGATCGGAATCGTGGGCAAAGGCTCTCGCGACAGACTCGACCAGCACCTCCTCAATATCATGCCCGAAGATCGGGCAATTGACCACCCGATCAATAGCCAAATGTGAGGGCGATGTTGGGGGTCACATCAGTTTGGGGGAATGGCGGAAACTGGAAAGGTGTTATTTGGCCGTGGCGGGAGTCTACTGCGGGCTTCGGATTCAAACGGCTGGGCGAGCGAGAGTGAGATCGGTCCGATATTGTGGTGTCCTGTATGGCTCGCTATTTTCAGATCTTGGCCGGCTGGGTAATGGCGTTGCTTGCTGCCCTTGTGGCGATGCTGGCGACGTCCTATGTTGGCGCTTATTTCGGAACGGCGGTGAGTGTCGTTTGGGCTGTTCTGACAGTGATTATGTTTGCGGTGATTCACTTGGGCGTCGTGATCGTGACTTCCACGCCGTCGGACAACGGGCCGCGCACGCTCGGGCCGATTTACGGCGCAACCGCGACGGGACTTGGACTCACGCTTCTGGTCGTGGGGATGTCATTGCTTGCGAGCACGGTCGGCTCGCGGGGGCCGCTCGCGTTCATCCTTCCGTACGTAGGAGTTGGAGTGGTGATCACGCTCTCGGCGGTCGTTTCGGTTGTGCGAGCCCGGCGGATCATTCAGCGTTTCAAGGATCGCGACTCGCGGGTGTGCCCCAGGTGTGACTATTTGCGCGAGGGTCTGGCGGAGGGCGCGGTGTGTCCGGAGTGCGGCGGGCCGCCGCCCGCTGTGAATGCCCCAGCGAGTTCATCGCAGGGGTGGTAAAGGCGGATCACCCTCGGCCTGAGTATCGTCATGTAGCCATGGCAAGATTCGTCCAACTCCTCGTCGGATGGATTGTGGCATTCTTTGTCACGGGGTTCGGGTTGGTTGCGGCTGCAATGGGGAGCACCGGTTCCGGAACCGGAATGTTCCCGTTTGTTGCAGCAGTGCTTGTCGGCGTGGTAATCGCCATTGTGCATTTGGGCGTCGTTATGCTGGCGATGACCACGGTTCTTGATCACCCTTCGCGATCGCTGCGGCCGATTTACGCCGCGACGGTGGTCGGCATTGGCCTCACCCTGCTCGTCCTAACTCTACTCGTCCTACCTCTCATCAGTGGCGTGCTCCGCAGTGGTGTGCTCAGCCAAAGCACCATTCCTGAGGGTGTGTTGATGCTGATCGTTTTATCTTCGCCGCTGCTTTCGGGCTGGGTTTCGGTGGCGCAGGGCCGGCTATGCCGTCAGGCGGTTTTGGGCGAGTAAGCGGGGACTCTGTCCAGAGTGTGACTATCCGCGGACTGGCCTGGCAACAGAGCTCCCTTGCCCCGAATGTGGGTCACCGTCTTCAAGCGGCGTGCCGCTGCAATAACTGCTGGAGTAGCGAGCGAGGAAAAAATGTCGCGATGATCCGTCGCCACCGGCCGACCATCTCCGCCCGTTCACACGTCGAGGTTCTTGACCTCAAGCGCGTGCTCTTCAATGAACTTGCGACGCTCTTCAACATTCTCGCCCATGAGGATGGAGAAGAGCCGCTCGGCCTCACCGGCGACGTCCCACGTCACCCGCATGAGCGTGCGCTTGGCCGGGTCCATCGTGGTATCCCACAACTGCTCGGCGTCCATTTCGCCCAGACCCTTGAATCGCTTGACTTCGACGCCGCGCTTGCCGACCTGGTTGTGGAGTGTCGAGAGGATGGCCGGCAGGTTGACGGCGGGGATGACGCGGGAGAGTTTTTCTTCAGAAGCCGCGGCGGCGGCCACGGTTTCAGGATCGTCATCGTCGGTGCTGACGACCGGTTCGGCGCCGGCTTCGGGGGCGCGCTCGGCCTGCTTGACGCTGGCGGGAGCGTCGCTGCGGAGTTCCCACGCGAAGCGCGTGGCCATGCGTTCGCCGGTGACGGATTGTTCCTGCGTGAGGGTGTAGTCCTCGATCGAGAGGCCGGCCTTGGCGAGCTGCTCGAAAAGGCGTTCGAGCTCGCGGTTTTCGTGCAGGTCACGCATGACGGCGGTGCGGCGGGTATCGACAGGGGCCGGGCCGGTTGCGGCGGTAACTGCGGCCGAAGCGGTTGCGGCGGTTGGGATTGGAGCCGTCGCGGGCGCAGGCTCGATGGGTACGTCGAGCAGTCGCAGCCCCTTTGTTGCCACCGTCGCCCGGGCTTCTTCTTCACTCCACGCGAAGGCCTCACCGCCGGTCCACGTGACGCGGTGACTGGGAAGGCGCTGCCCGCCGGTGGGATCGTTCGCCCGGCTGGCGAGCAGGTCACTGAAGCGGACGCCACGCCGCTGGGCGATCTCGACAAGTTCGTGAAGACGTGTGAGGACCCGAACGGCTCGGCGGAGCGGGTCACCCTCGAGGCGGTTGGTGACGGGCGCGCCGGGCTGGTTGACGTCGCGCACAAGGAGCACGGCCCGGTTGAGGCCCTGCTCGGTAAGCACGCTGTCCATCTGGCCTTGGTTGATGACGTATTCGTTGCGCTTGTTTTTGCCGGTTCCCCACTCAAGCAGGTAGAGCGGGGGCTGGGCGCAGAAGATCTTGCCGCGGCGGATAAGCTCGGGCATCTGGCGGAAGAAGAAGGTGAGCAGGAGGGTGCGGATGTGACTGCCGTCAACATCGGCGTCGGTCATGATGACGACGCGACCGTAACGCAGGCGGGCGACATCGAACTCTTCGCCGATGCCGCAGCGGAGCGCGCTGATGAGCGTGCGAATTTCTTCAAAGGCGAGGACCTTGTCGAGGCGGGCCTTCTCGACGTTGATGATTTTGCCCTTGAGGGGCAAAATGGCCTGCGTTTCGACGTTGCGGCCCTGGGTGGCGGAACCACCGGCGGAATCACCCTCGACGATGAAGATTTCACTGGCTTCTACATCGCGGGTCTTGCAGTCGCGCAGCTTGTGGGGCATGCTGCCGCCGTCGAGGGCGTTCTTGCGGCGGGTGAGTTCGCGTGCCTTGCGGGCCGCCTCGCGTGCCTGTGCCGCGAGGATGGCCTTGTTGCACAGCCGCTTGGCCTCGCCGGGATGCTCTTCGAGCCAGGATTCGAGCTGTTCATTGACGGCGGCGGAGATGAAGCTCTCAATCTCGGGGTTGAGGAGGCGTTCTTTGGGCTGGTTGTTGAAGGCGGGGTTCGAGAGTTTGACGGAGATGATGGCGACCAGACCTTCGCGGAGGTCTTCGCCGCTGGGGGCTGGGTCTTTTTCTTTGAGCAGACCGTTCTTCTTGGCGTAGGCGTTGATCGCGCGGGTGAGCGCGCTCTTGAAGCCCTGGGCGTGGGTGCCACCGTCTTTGTTGTGGATGTTGTTGGCAAACGAGAGAAGCATCTCGTTGTAGCCGTCATGATATTGCATGGCGATATCGCACGAGGTGCTCGACTGCTTCTCGGTTTTGCGGATGGCGATGATGTCGCTGACGGGCTGCTTGCCCTGCATGAGATGGTTGACGTATTCAACGAGGCCGTCGGTTGCTTTGAAGGACTCGGAGCGAATCTTGCCATCAGGCCCGACGCGCTCGTCGGTGAGGGTGATGACGACGCCGGGGTTGAGGAACGAGAGTTCGCGGAGGCGCTGGTTGAGCGTGGCGTAATCGAACGTGGTTTCCGGAAAGATTTCTGGATCGGGCATGAAGGTGACCTTCGTGCCAGT
>Ga0105047_10011467_pt1 | contig 14365 bp, 19 predicted proteins | sample MAT04_FD_78384 | JGI IMG/M metagenome (GOLD analysis project Ga0105047, IMG submission 78384) | Freshwater microbial communities from Lake Fryxell liftoff mats and glacier meltwater in Antarctica - MAT-04 (megahit assembly) | ecosystem: Environmental > Aquatic > Freshwater > Ice > Liftoff... | reverse complement strand
GCTTATTGCGCCAGCTACAACTGGGGCCATGGTTGACATCGCCGTACCCACCCCAGCCAACGATCCGCCAGCGCTTAGGGCGGTTGAAATGGTGATGATCATCACTAAAAATTTAAGAAGTGGCCCAATAGCTGCTAGGAGGCCTAAAAACGCAACAATAACCCCCATCACGGGCGCTGGCATCTCTGACAGGGCGTAAATCATATCTGTTATTTTTTTTGTAGCGGGTATGAGAACTGGAAGAAGCTGCTTGCCTACCGCCTCACTTAACTCACCAATCGCATGTGTGAGGTCAGCCATAGCCCCCTCCGAGGTTGCCCCCGCGGCAACTGCCAAACCTCCAAATTCGACTTCGAGTTCTTTCAGAATAATTTTTTGCGCGGATGCAATGTCTCCGACTGCTACGAATGCTTTTACAGAATCAAGTTGTTGATCGCTTAGTTTTACGCCCTGACGCCGCAAAGCGTTCACTCCCGCTACCGGATCGTTGAGCGCCTTCCCCAGCGTCATAGCTGCCTGCGGAAGATCCATTTTCATCTTTTCGGCCATGTTAAGCATAGCCGTAGAAGCGTCGGGGAAGACCTCTTTCCCGACTTTTGTAAATGTCAGGAGCATTGCCTGCCCGCTAACGATAGCATCGTCTTCAAATTTTGTAGACCGCTGCATCGAGCTGGCGAAATCAGTTACATCTTTAGCCGTTACTCCCGCAACGCCTCCGGTGGATTTGAGCGTAGCGTTTAGATCGGCTAAAGCTGATTCGCTGTCTGAGGCGGCCTTAATGCTCGCGATGCCGAACGCGACGATAGGCAAGGTTAATCCTACCGTCAACGCATTACCGGCTTTATCCATACTCGCGGTAATATTTTTTGCGGCTGCCTGAGAGTTTTTTTGTGCGCCAGCCAATCCCTTATCCAGAGAGCCAGAGTCTAGGCCAAGTTTTACCAACAACGACATCAATGTATTACTCATCTATCACCTTAGCTCTCTGGTCACTTCCGCCTAACGCCATAGTCATAGCCTCGGCTATTTGTATCTGATGATTCTCTGACTGATATTTTCCGAACTCTGGAATAAAGTCGGATGGTTGGCACACTTTATCATTTTTGCCTCGATTACTATTTTGTATTGTGGCGGCGACTATTGCGGAGCCAATATATTTTGTTTCGCTGCCGAATGGCTCGAGCGCGTAGTATGCCATCCATTCTGCCAGCTCGTTGCTGCTCATTCTGCGTAACATTTCGTCTCGCGGTATACCCAACTCAAGGGCTAGTCGGTAGGTAAATCTCCGGTAGGGTTTTCTGCCATCTCACCAGTTAGTTCCTCGATTTCTGCATCGCCGATCCCCGACAATTTTACCGCAATATCATAAATACGTTGCAGTGCTGCACTAGATTTACCAGATAGCGCCAGCACGTCCGCTTTTGTAAAAAGCAGATCGCCTGCATCATCGCAAATTGTTAACGCGCATAGTTGCGCCCGGAAATCGTTCGTGTGGAAAATTTGCTTTTTACCACGTGTCTCGACAATAGACGATTGATAGCCATCATATTCATGGGCGCTCAGCGTCCTAACCCAAACATCCCCGCCCCATTCCGGGACGGATACTTTAACCCTCGGTAAATCATTAGCGGTTAGAATATCTTTTCTGGTAAGTGCCATTTTGCATTTATCCTTATACGAGAGTTGGCGCGCCGGTAATTTTTAACTTCGCGCTAGCGGTGAGCGCGTCATTGTGCGGTGCGGATGTCTCGAAGCCCGTCACGTATGCAGCAAACGACCACGTGACGTTTCCGGGAAAGGTGATCGAGAATGCCACCAAGGTTTTATTTGTCAGAAACTTCGCTAGCCCTGATGTAGCGCTATGGGTATTCGCGGTCGGATCGAAAACCAGATCGATAGATACCTCGCCAGTCCGCACGACAGTTCCGACAACTTCCTCGAAAGCCCCCGGGCTGTCGTGGGTTGTTACATCGGACGTGTCAAGGCTCAGCCCGGGGCCGCTGATGTTTGATACATTGGCAACGGTGGTCAGGGTTTCGCCTGGATTTGTATCAGTTGATGTCAATGCTGGGGTCAACCCCGTGCTAGTACCATTATTGATACTAATATTAAGCGTTGCATCAGTTTGCATAGGGATAAGTCGTGTCAATACCACGGCCGCGGAACTCCCGGATACGCCGAACATATTCGTAACAGCGGATGTGGCTGACAATGCCGCGCGTATTTTCCCACCCACTAGCGCGGCGGTGTCGCTATTAGCGACGGCTACGGTTACGGTAAGGGGTGTCCCCACTAAACCGGCCGCGGTTATGATTACGGTTGCATTGCCTCCGCCAGCAGCGCCTATTGTGCCGACAACCGTCGCGGTTTCAATTTGCACGCTGCCGTTTCCGGATTTCAAAACAGTTCCAAATGCTGAGTATTTCATGTCATTTTCTCCTGATTAATTTGCGTTTATTCGACGTGCCAAATAAAATAGTCCGATTGACTCCGATATAATTGCGTTTCAGAATCTAAATCCATGCGCTCATCCTGAACCAGCGCAGCCTGGATTGTGTATGCATTTGGAAATACGCCAATGATTTCTTGTTTTCCATTTAAAGATTCCCGGATTGCGTCTGTGATGGTTTTTGCGCTGGAGTATGTCGCCGCCCATGCGTCAAACTGGAAACGAGGATGCGCCAAATCTCCGATCGCTCCAATACTATCATGAGTCAGGTTGCGCGGCGTGGAAATACGCTGTACCGTGATACATGGTAGAGTTGCATTTTGCGGGATCATCATTAAATACGAGCGCGTTGATACCAAATTTGTTATCGCGCTGGTATTTTGCAAAAAAGAGATTAATCCTTGATCTATGACTGTCATTTTGCTGCCATCTTTATCTGCTGCTCGAGCTGGTACTCAATCGCGCCAACTATATCATCCATGTGCTCATCAACTGCCGGACGCATATATGGGCGAGCTGGAATTTGTACCATTTTTGCGAAAATACGAACTCCATTATCTACCCAACTAAGCATTTTTGCGGTGACGGGTTTTACGATACCTCCGAACTCATGGATGCGTCCGTAAATCACAGTAGGCCCAACGTCGACTGATACGCTGGTTTCGGTAGCCGAATCCAAAACCACTTGGATACTGCCCGCAAGCCCCGAAGCGCCGGTTGATTTTTTGCTAAACGTTTTTTCGACATTTAAGGTTGCATAGTTTTTTATTACATAGCCACCTTCAAACACAGCTTTTTTTAGCATTTTGCCCGTGACGGCTGCTCGAATTTCATCAGTTTTATTTTTTATAATACGCACAGATGATGTGCTCATGTTTCTACTCGGTTTATCATTCCGCGCACTCCCGAAGGCCCGCGCTGCACAGGGCCGACAAAATTAAACACCAGGGGTATCAATAATGTTTCGCCAAATAGTTTTGTCACCCGAAACCGGCTGCGCATATCCCACTCCGTCCCAATCGGCAGTCTAACGGTCGCCTCGTATGACGTAATAGTCCGGTCTGGGCCGTGTCTCTCGGAGCCCGGGCGCATATCCAGTCCGCAAGCAATATCCACATTATTTGTCGGCCATGTTTCTACGACCTGACCGTAGCTATCAGCGATTGCTGATACCGGCTGAATATTGCCAACATCCAGCATATGCCCGGATTGGGCGGTGCGCAAATCAAATAATTCGGAGGCCGAGAATTGGTACGACATTAGTCTCTCGGCTCCGCTAAATTACCGATCCCGCCGTAATCATCCCCGCGCACCTCATTTGGATATTTGCGCAACGTGGCTGATTGCGGCGCGCGTCTGGCTCGATGATACGCAACCTGTTTCATGTAGCGATCCGAAATCTGCGAGCGGCTGAAATTTCCACCGTCGGCGCTGAAATCATACAGAGCTGCGGCGGCCGCAGCTTTTTCTAACCAGATATCTGCGGCCGCGCAATGTAAATCATAGGTTGGCGTCCATCCTATCGTCCCAAATCCAACGTCAACCGGCCAGTATCCTAAACCATCCGGCAGAGGATATATTACAATGTATTTTCCCAACAATTCATCGGAGTACGTGGTAGTCGTTGGTTCGGCGACAAGTCGACGCAATTCTGCGAGATGTGCAGCTGTAACAAAAGAAACTTTGACGGTCACGGTGTAATTTTTAGTGCTTGCATCCTGGGCCGTAACGGTATAGGTCAGGACGGAGCTGAAATCATTGGCAGTCACTCCGATTATCTGATTAACCCCATTTATCGCCACAGATGCGCCGGTGGTCGAAAAAGTCGCAACTAAAACAGTTACGTCCGTCGCGATTGGCACTGTGACAACGATATTTCTGCCGCTGATAACACCAGTAGCGGCAGGCGATGAAAAACTAAACGCTGTAAGATCTTTTGTCGTTGTCATTTTTTTTTGTAAAAGAGCGGGTTATTAGCCCGCTCTTTTATTTTCCTTACGCGAGCCGGATATACTCAATGTACACATCGGCATCCAGTCCGACAGTGGATTGAGCTGACTGAAATACCAGCAAATCAGTGGCTCCCCATTTCAGGGTTGGGTTTTCGGTAATCGCGACCTGAGCGGTCGGGCCATAAACAAATTTCCCCCCAACCGTTGCCTGAATTGCAGCGGCAAAATCTAACAGGCTGTGATCTTCTGCCACTGTCAGATTGGCCACAATGCCAGCATCAAACGTCGCTGCGCCTGTACTACCAGTCCGAAAATATACCCACGCGCGCGTGATACCCAGCGGAACTCCTTCTGGATTAGCGAGGTAACCAATACCTCCGACGGTTACCGCGGCGACGCCGGTAACTTTAATTTTAAGATATCCACCATTTTGAGCGGTAACAGCAGTTGAGATTGTCATTTTTCATCCTCATTTTGTGCAGTAGTTTTGATATTTTTTTGCGCGGTTGATTTTATCATATCACGCTTTTTATGCGCTGGTAATGACCATCATATTGCCAGTGTTTACGCCGGTGGTATTTGCCGCAATCGTCGCGTTAGTTACAATTCCGCGATTAGACGAATCCCATTTCGCAACGCCGTACATCCAGCAATCGATCAGCAGCACGTGATTAGCACGGGCGAGCGGAGCGCCGACTGTAAAAACTTCGGCTTCGGCGACAGTGGTTTCGTTCACAAAATAACAGCGCTTAAAAATGTTCAAAGTCCCGACAGATGCGGCTGCGGTTATCTGGACATGAGCGTTGGTTGTTGCCGTAATTTTGAGCGGAAACATGCAATCCTCCAACGTAGTATGCATTGCGCCAGTTACAAATTCGAGTGCCGCAACTCCGTTTACAACTGTGATAGTATCGTTCCCAATTTCGCAGTCTTTGAAAACATTCCCAGATGCATTCGCGCCGCCGACGACAAGCGAACGAGCGCCGGTTGCGTTATTCGACCCGATCGCGCCAGCAAACTGACAATTTTGAAATTTATTTCTTCCGCCTGAAACTAGAACGTTTACAAGCCCCGCTGCGGCACTTGTTTCGTGCCAGAAAGAAATATTTTTTATGACGCAGCCAGTACCAGATACGGTGAAAAACGGAGTGGTTGCCAACGCAGAACCAGATTTGATACGAGAGCGCTGGTCTGACGGTATGTCGGCGCACAAACCGATTAAGTGCGTGTAGCTTTTTGCCCAATCGACAGCTACGACTGGCTGCAGCGCTGTTCCGTTACCGACGATCAGTACGGCATCATTTTGCAGATCAACGGTCAGAGCGTAGGCGGCCTGCAAGGTTTGCAACGGATTTTCGAATGAGGTGCCTGAATTTGTGTCGCTCCCGTTGATAGAATCGACAATATAGACTTTGCTTTTCGGCCCGCGTGGAATACCAACCAGGGCAGAGTAATACACAGCTGATTTCGGATAGAGTCCCATATCTCTATGCTCCTATGCAGTCAAAACTGAAAAAGGAAAACGCGTAGATTCTGTTTCGTTCATCGCGTTTAATGGATTCGGCAGCGCAAACCCCAGACGAATGACAGCTCTCAGAGCTACCATATCCTGCTGCGCTAGATTATAAACAATATTACCGGCTGCGTCTTGGATGACAGCCTGGTCGAGCACTTTGTAGGTAATGTCTTGCCGTATGGCATAGACCAACTGATCCCACTGCCCAGCGACGAGCAGAGATGACGCAGAAACCATACTACCATCGGCCGGAAAAATCAACGGCGCACCGTCGATTTCGTAGGCTGTCGGAGATTGCATTGTGGTTTTGAAAATCGGATAACCTTCGCTATCTCGAACATTGCGCAGTTTTCCCTTCATCGACATATGAGCCAAAACACCAGTAATTCCATAGCCGTCTGCCTCGGGGAGCATAAATAATCCGTCATCCCCGTTCGCTTTTTCGCCTAAAATTGCCTCGTATAAATCGGTGTAAGCCGCGGCTGAAATGGTGTGACCTGCAGCGGTCGAACCTGCAACCAAACCTGCCGCGCCCATGTTGGTTGTCCAGCTAGCGGGGATATTCGTGCCATACAAAACGGCGCGGACAATGGCAATGTTGATAGCGTCAACAATCGCCGGTCTTACCTCAGACCAAATGTCAAAATCATTATCGTTCAGAACTGCCTCTGAAATTGGCACAATTGCCGCGACTTCTTCTGCGTCCAAATATTTGTTAGCCCAGGCTACGTCAGTAGCCTGTTTAAGTCCAGTGTCCCCTGCCACAAAATAGGCAGTGGCCAGGGATGACATGACAGGCAGTCGGCGCTGTGCGCGACTCATGTCGGGCAAGCGCCTAGCCAGTCGCATAATGGGATTGGTTTCAGAAACGCTCTTGATTATTTCGGATGATACGTCCTCGGGAATAACCGCGGCAGCGTCGCTGCGCGAAATTACAGAGCTGAATGGCATTTTTTTATTTCTCCTTTATGTGCTTCGGTCCTTCGACCGAATAAATTCGTTCATGGACGCGTGCGCTGGCGGTTTTTGCGTACCCGCACCTGCGTTTGCGTTGGCGGTTGGTGTGCGGAACAGTTCTGGAGCGGACCCCTTGATTGCTGTCCAATCCGGATTTCCTTTTCTATCAAAAAGGTTTTCCGCGGCCGCTACTAAATAAGCGGCTTTCGGGTTGGTGCAAGCTATATCTTGACGGCCAGCTTCCTCTGCAAACACGGCGCGTTTTTCTGCCGCGTCGAGTTTAGACGTGAATTCTGTCAAAGTTTTCTCGAGTTCGCTTCCTTTTTCGGCTCTGGGCATTAGCTCTCTAATCTGCGATCTTAAGGCATCGCGCTCATCTCTCGTAGATTTTACCGTGTTTTCCAGAGCCGTGAATCGGGTGGAAATTATTGCCTTAGTTGGCTCATCCACATTAGCAAACCACTCATCATAATTTGCGGGTATCGCACTCGCAGCTAGATTTGCGGGTTGCTGTCCTGCGGGCTGTTGCGGTTGTGTTGCGGTTAATTCAGGCATCGCGCCTATTCTCCTGTCCGGCATCGCGCCGGTAATAAAAAACCCTATTATTGTCCGCGTCCCGTCAAATAGCGTGACGCTGTTTGACTGTAATTGTACCCTAAATTTTAGCCGATTTCAATACGCTAAATTGTCTCATTAATTATCTTGATACCAAATCCATAATTGGCACAATTTTTGGCGCGGAGCCCCAGGTAGGGTCGTGAGTTTTGCTAACCATATCAGTCAGATTGATCTGGCCATCCTGCCAAAGTTGATATCGTGCTGATCCAATAATTTCTTGCTGGCGGGGGGCGGATTGGTTGAGAAGCCACTCCTTACCATGTTCCCACTGCGGCAGATTCGCGCCGGGGATAATAGCGATTAGCATACATTTTCCTCTTGGGTGGTCGTCCAATTCGCTCTCAATCTCTAATCGTTCCCCGTCTAGCAACAAACACGCTATACAGGCGGTCTCTTTTTTTACGAGTCTCATAAATCCAGTCACGACTCCGCTCTCGCGGTACTGCTCCGTTGACGCAGTGCGATATGCACGCGCTGCCTCAGTCCGGGCAATTAGTAATGCACGGTCAATCCCCATCCCCATGCCATCCGACATATTTTTAGCAATCTGACCGGGGCCAAGTCCCCGCGCCAGGCCGTTTACTAACGCCTGGGTTAGCCCATCTACCGCATCCGGATAATCGTTTTCCAATAATTTGCTGAGAGGCGTGCCATCTTTCGCAAATCCGATCATAGACTCGACCGCCGATTTATTTACGCGGCCGAACGACGGAACCATTCCAACGCCATCAAAAGAGGCAAAAATCCCTGCCTGCGCGCTCTCGATCCCAACCTCAAAAAATTGTTTTTGCGCGGCTTCGATTGCATCGACTGCGTAAGTTTTATTGTACGTTTTTACCTGCTCTTGCAACTGCGATTTCAATATCTGGTATCGCTCGGCCCGCCATACCATCTGTTGAGTAATAACCTCTCCGGCGGCTGCTCTACGCTCAAACTCAAATGCAAGCGCGGCGATATCAGACGCCAACCCATTTTCCACGAGTAGCCAACGTTTTGCCATCTGTTCCATGAGCGCAGAGTCCATACCGTCCAACTCACGACGGTATTGTTTCAACAAAGTTATGACTGCGCTATCTAACGGTCGGCTGGGGGTTGGTAGTGTCATTTATCTGCATATCCTGATTTTTCGCGTTCTGTTGCTCCTGCTGGATTCGCAATTTATCGAGCACGGCCTGGGCGACGGATGATTGGATTTCTTTTGCGTTTTTTATATCGTTCCTCAGTTGACTTAACTCTTGCTCGCTCCAGCCGTCTCTGCGGAGTGATGTCTCCAACGGGATACCGCTATTGATTGCCAATTGCCGAGTTTGAGCCTCGGTAAATGGCTGCAACGCCTCCGGCCTCTCCCACGTAACAACAATATCGTTCTGGTCAATCACATATCCGGATAACTGCAAAATAAATTTTGCTACTTCCTGCCACACGCCTTCAAATATTTTTTGGCGTTGTTTTACTTTTTTTACCAGCGGAGATTCCATTGCCAATAAAGCTTCGCCTGAAATATTTGATCCAGTTGACATGAGGTAGTGCTTCGGCGTGCGCGTGATAATCGCCATAGCAGTAGCGAGTTTATCCATCGCGTCCAGGTACGGCGTCATTGGGGTGGCTGTAAATTGGCCAACGCTCGACTGCTGCCCCTGACCATCTCCAGATGGTAGCCACCAAACCACATTCGCACCGTTTTTTAGATCGCCTGGATCGGCCTGGCTGATAACCCATCGCTGCACAAAAGCCCCAAACTCGCCAGCAACCATCATGTCGGCAAAAATTTTATTTATTGCATCTTGCAGGGTGACAACTTTCGCTATCTCACCGTCGCAAAAAAATTCAAAAACGGGAATTATGCCGTATTGGTTAATTTCCTCGCTGACAAGCGTGAGCGATTTATAATTATCCGGAGCCTTCTGGCTGGTCGTTTGCCAATGTTCAATTCGCGCGGGATAATACAATGTCATTTCCCAGCGGCCATCATCCAGCTCAAACCATTTTGCGGCGTATTTTTTTATTTTCGGGCGTGTGCTGTCGTAAAACATGTGACACATTCTCGGATCGTTGAAATATACATCCACCTGCTCATCAGTTTTCCACACGATCAAATATGCGAGCGTAGATGTCAGAGCAGATTTGTGTACATTCTGCGCATCAACTGTCAAATTGCTACGCTCAAATATCTCATCTATAATATTATTGGCGGCAGAGTTGTTTTTTATATTAAAACCAGACAAAATCATGCGATCGAGTGTTGCGTCAACGATGACGGTACACCAGTTTATCTCAAAATGGGTATGAATATCGGCAAATGCATCTTTTATCCGCTCAGTCGAATAGCGTAATGGCTGCGGGCCGTCGTAATATCTCATCAAATTAGTCAATGGGATAAATTTAGCGCGGATTGTATCAAATGATTTTTGTATGTCTGTCTGTATCATGTTAACCTCTCCAAGACCGTGCTTTTGTTGCGGCACCGTGTAGCGATAATTCTGTCATAGCCCAAACTTTTGCATCCAGGCGGTTGGGGCTTGCATCGCCTGGTGTCCACAAAACCAACTCGTCCTCCAGCGCCGGGAACGTCCCGACATGGTGATCTCTGCCCTGCTCTGATATTGCGGCTATCGGCTCGGCACGTATCGATTTCCCCCTGGACGCCCAAACAAGTTTTACATTGATGGTCGAGTCAACCTGTTTTAAAACAGACATCACCATCTCACCGCCATTGTTTTTCTCGGCCACAATGCAATCAGCATTGTGGCGATGGTATGCCGTCACAGCCGCACGCGCCCATGTATCCGGGCTGCCCTGCACGCTATCATCTGCCAGAGTGTAATAATCCTCGCCACACCTGCCGCTCGTAATTATCCCGGCCTCATCGCCTCCGCTAGTAGCAGATGGATCAACGCCAACAACCACCCGATACAAAGATGGGTGCTTGATTTCTCGGCTCTTCTCGATTTGCGCTCGCGTCCATAACGCCCCGGGAGCCTCGGTTACATCCTCAGCCATAATCTCCATCCGATAGGCTAAATTGGTCATATCTTTTGTGATATCAGCTAATGCTATTTTGCTGATATACGGATTATCATGACTCGTAAAATGGTAGGTTTTCCAGCGCCCCATAGTATCATTATCCGCTCTAGCAAACATTTTAGCCGCGTGCTGTGGATCGTGCGCTTTTGATACTGACCGCGAATGTAACGATGGAGGGGTGTAGATAAATACAGCGTCGCCATTGTTATCAAGCAACATCGGAGCGCCGACCACTTCCCAGGTTTCCTCATTCATCAACTGGTACTCATCTAATATCAATCTATCGGCATAATCGCCACGCAGCGTATCTGGGCTCCAACATGTTTTTGCGCGGATGCGCTGCTCTGTTCCGGGCAACTCAATCAGATGCTCAGTCTCATTTTTACGCAGTATACCCGCGTCAATTGGTTCGCGCAATGCGTTACAAATTGTCGTCCAGAAACGGCCGACCTGCTCAGATGTCGGCGAGCCATATAAAACGCGATGTCCGGCTAAAAATTGCTCAATTGCGTAAATCCCCACACCCACAGTTTTACCGCCGCGGCGGCCGGCCCTGATGACTTTGCGTTTAGCTAGGCCATTTATAAATGCGGATTGCTGCACGTGAGGGGTTGGTAAAAAAATAGTGTAATTTTTATTCAATTTTCGATTTGTCCTGATAGACGACATTCAGCGTTACCGCGCCGGTCAGACCCAAGCTTTGCTTATCGTTAAATTCTGCACGTTTTCTAGCCAGCCACCATTTCATGATTTCCGTGTCCCCCTTGGTCATGGCCGCGATAAGGCCACTCTCGGCCAGATCATCGATGCCTTCCTGCTCATCGCGACGCATTGAGATGAGTCCGGGATCGGCCTGTATAAAATCCCGTACAGCAGTCCAGGATTTGTATCCAGCCGATTTAGTAATGCGGGAGATAACACCACCACTGCCCGGAATAGCTTTTATTATTCTTGCTTTTGCAATTCTCAATTTGCTCATACCCTGTCACCGTTATTCACACTTATATTTCGCTTAAGTATAGTTAAGCTAAGCATCATATTTTCCAGCTCGTGAAACTCGCGTCGTTGTAGCGCAGAGCAACCCAGCCACCATCGCATCTACCCCACAACCCACGCGACCCAATTTTTACCTCAAAAATATCCACGCTCTGACCGTAAAAAATGCGCGCCACAGTTGCGCTCTTGGTTCCGATTTCCGACCGCACGTTTAGCCATGGAAACGCAGTAACCCTGACCGTTTTAGGCAGCTGCGCATCAACGCTTACTAGATCAGCCATATTAACGTAAAAAGGCCCGTCCAAAATCGGCACGTAAACCGGCCTTGCGCGCTCGCCCCAACCCTGGGTTTTGTTGTAGTCATATACCTGATGGATCACATCCGGGTTATCGAACGGATTTTGAGAGCCAGGAGTAATCCCATGTATCACCCCCAGACCGTTTTCAATCCGCTGAATTTTTACAATATTGCGCCCGGGGTAAATCAAAGATTGCCATTTAATATATACGCCGTTCAACCCCTTAGATGGGCCCCAATCGGTCGCAGAAATAAGTCCGATCGCCGACGGATTGGTAGGATTAATTGATACCAGAAATTGTTTTAGGCTAGTCCAAATATGCGATCTTCCAGCGTCGCTCATTTTTTTGTCGAAAAATACCCGCAGCACAAGCGGCCCGCCGCCAGGCCGCTGATAGAAATTATTTTCCGAAAATTGGTATAGTCCAGATGGAGTTATCTCTACCGGTGGAGTAGACGTGCCAGCTGAGCCAATGTACTCAGCTAGCTGCTCAGCTGAGCCTAAAAAAACATTTACATCGATTGGTTTTTGGCTTCCGGGAAGAATTAATTTATCGCCGCTAAACTGCCACATAACCAGTTTTCCCGGAATTGCTGACTGATTAAATGGTTTGTCGTAAGCCTCGAAAATTTTATCTAATTTCTGCCATGTCAGCGTCTGCGGAATGTACAGCGCACCTGGGTATTGCGCCCACCAATAATCAACGTTTTTTGGCCAGCCTGAGAGATTTTTTAAAAACCACTCAGCCGTATAGATCATCGTTTTCCACTTTTTTTTACACAGGCTGATAAATATTTCTAAATCTCGGCTATAGATAGCCGGAGTAATCCCAGAGTAGCGCACCTCGACATCCACAGCAACCGCGGTTGCGTCCGACGGCATGTTTGATTCTAGCCAGTCAAAATTTTTATACGCGCTAACCCACGGATTATAAACAAAATAGGGCCAGTGGATCATGTTTGCGCTCTCGCTCCACTGCTGGTCAAACGCGGCATCTCTGTGATGACCGCCATTCATGTCATTAATACGGATAACAATGCCTGCCACTCCGGCATCCATCAGAGCTTGTTCGTCAATCTCACGCTGGCCTTCCCATACATCCACAACAAAACATTGATTTTTTTTCAAGATTCGACCTCGTCTTTACCAATTAATATCCCTTCGGCTTTGCTTGCTCGGCGCGTAAGTTCAAGCAATTCTGTCATCCGGCTATTAACTAATACATGCAAATCCGCTATTTTACGTCCGTTGCGTACAGTCGTAATGAGAGCAGATAGCGACATGATCGTTAGCGGAATAATTGCAAACAGAGCGAGTATAAACTCATTGGTAGTCATTTTGCCACATTGCGGTTTCGATTTGTAATTTTTACCGGCTCAATGCCATTTGCCTTGAGCTGGTGTACCAATCTCTCAGCCCAATCGCGTAAATCCTCTAGTTCATCAAGGCTGTTACGCAACAATTTTATCTCGTTTTGCATCCGATCTATAATCTCACGGTCGGAGTCGCGCTCTTTTCGCAGCTCATTGACTAGCCGCAAACTAGTATCCGTCAGAGAGCCAGCCGCAGTCGCAGCCATAGCCGGTCCTTCGCCAGCCGTCCATTTTCGCCATTGTAGACTGACTGTAACAATCGAGATAACGATTGACCCAATAGCGCCGATGATTGTAAAAATTTCGATTTGGGTCAATTTATACGCCCTCTGTTTCTGACGAGATACACCATCAAGCTATTAATAATAATTGGGATAAATATCAAGACCATCCCTATCCTGATAAGCTCAACTCTAGTGACGGTATCCAAAGGCGTCAAACTCGCCCAAGCATAAATTACTCCAAAATACATGAGCGGGCTTATCATGCTCAGCCGGATGCGCCATGGCATTGGGCGAACAGACGCTATTGATATAGCAGCCAGAAACGCAAGAGCGCTTACTACCCATGCAGGGATGTAAATCATGATTTTTGTGTAACTAGTTTTCGCGTCGCCAAGTAAGTACCTTGATTAGCAACCAGCGCGGCAATAAAAATTTTTACCAAATCCATCGCGCCTTTTTTATCGCACGTTGTACCGATGTCAGTTAGCTGCGCACACGAGAGCGCATAAATACCGCCCGCTGTAACCAATAGCGATAATAGCATAACCAGCGAGCGTTGCTTGTCAGACAAATTGCCGAACCAATCACTGAGGCCCGGAATGTACGAAAATAACAGAGATAAAACTGCGCCTGCGATGCCCGATAAAGTCTGTGTATCCATTTTTTATCCTTTGTGGGTTGGTAATAGAATATTTGTGTTAACAATACCACTAATTAGCTCAATACGGTAGATGATTAAAATAATTCTATATTTTCCGCTTTCTACAACGCGCTACCGAGCCCGTAGAGCGTTTTATAGCGCATATGTTAGTGTTTATACCCCCTGCATTTGACGATTTATGACTTTTATCACCCCCATATATGGCAACATAATAAGCTTTTGGGCTGTACACCCCCATATATAGGGGTAAAAGTTAGTAAAAAAAAGGCATTTAACAGACAAACACGCGAAACTCG
>Ga0105047_10011465_pt1 | contig 14366 bp, 12 predicted proteins | sample MAT04_FD_78384 | JGI IMG/M metagenome (GOLD analysis project Ga0105047, IMG submission 78384) | Freshwater microbial communities from Lake Fryxell liftoff mats and glacier meltwater in Antarctica - MAT-04 (megahit assembly) | ecosystem: Environmental > Aquatic > Freshwater > Ice > Liftoff... | reverse complement strand
GACTCCGGACGGTCGGCGGGAAGGGCGGGAATCGCGCGTGCCCAAGAATACGCGTCAGAACGCAGATGCACCAATACGGCGAAGCCGGGCGGCGGGTCATTTGGTAATGCGGTATCGAACCACACTCGGCAGCCCATCTTCGTCACGTTGCGTCATCCAAACGTTTGACGAAGTGGCTTGTTCGATGCGCGACCTGGGCGGCAAATTGGCGACGGCCATCGGCGTGCCACGTGCATCGAGGACCAGGACATCCTGACCGGACGGCGTCGGACGCATTGTGATCCAGGCGCGGCCATCGTGACCAATAGCAATGCGTTCGACGGGGCTGAACACTGCCGGAATATTCTTCTTCGCGAGTGCACGCCATTGTGTAGGTGGCGGACCCTCCCACGCACGAGAGGGCTTCGCGGGGTAGAGAGCGTAGATGCCGCTATCGGCAGCAGTACCGGAAATCGGCACCCCACGAACCGAAAACGTGTGGTCGTACGCTGGCGATCCGATCGTGTCGCGAACCGTTACCTGAAATGTCGGCGTTCTCGTTCGCTGATCGGTCGTCAGACTCGCGATACGACTGCCATCACTAGGCCAATGCGATTCGGGAAAAAACGCGAATGGAACCAGATTTCCCATTCCACCCAAGGTCAGCATCCATTTCGGATCTTCACGCGAAGGCGGAACAGCAATCCGTGTGAAATTGTTTGGTGCGGAAAACGTAACGTGCACGTACTGCAGATCATTGGGCTTCGAGCCGATGCTGAATCGTGCGCTACCGATCAACTTTCCATTGGCGAGCGCGGCGAAGGGAGAAAACGACCAGTAGTTGGTATCCGTCGCGGCCGATCGAGAAGTGGTGTTCATTCCGGGTAGATACGCTACTGAACGCAGCAGCGTCAGGTCAGGACCGAAATAGGTGGCGCGCCGCAACGCTGCATCCGAAACGAACAAGCTGTCGCCGATCCACGAAACGATAGCCACGAAGTTAAACTCACCCGGGCCCACACCTTTGCGCCCGACCGTGCCAACGCGCTTGCCATTCGCGTCGTAAATGCGAATCTGCATATCCTGCAACATCGGAACAGCGACTCCACCGTTGCGGTTGATCGCAACGCGGCCAATCACGGAGAAGTCTTCTGTCGTGCCATCCAGTCGCAGATCCTCGACCAATTTCAGGCGCCGCAGTTTTGTCACATCGAGCGGCGTGGGAGTCGTTGTTGCACGTGCCGACGCACTCTTCGCACCACCTGCGCGTGTTGTCTGCGCCACGGTGTCACTGGAGCCAATTGCCGTCAGAACTCCAAAGGCGACAATCAGCCACCGCGCATCTGCGAGTCGTGCCAACATTGATGTGGGGTCCTCAGAAGAGCGGGAACCTGCTGCCTGCAACACCAAAATGCAGCAGGACTGTTAAAACAGCTATCTTTCCCGTTGACATTTGATAAAGCCCTGCCCGAACCCAGCACACCATGTCACGCGCATTCCTGCGAGCTGATGCGGAAGGCGAAATGCCCCGCCGCAATTACGATCTGCCGCATCCTGACGACCCGGCTTTCGAAAGCGATGCGGGAACGACTGCGGTCACGATTCATGGAGGCTCCGTACGGTCGGCGGGAGGGGTCTGATTCGGGTGTGCCCAAGGATACGCGTCAGACCGGCGATGCACGAATGTCCGAATCTGGGATATCTCGCGGGGGCTATCGCCGCATCCGATATCGAACGACGCTCGGCAGGCCGTCTCCGTCGCGTTGCGTCACCCAGATTTGTGAAGCGTCCGTCTGTTCGATGCGCGCGTTTCGGGGCAACGAAACGACCGCAGATGGTGCGCCGCGCGCGTCGAGGACCACGACCTCCTGCCCAGACGGCGTGGCGCGCAGTGTGAGCCAGGTTCGGCCATCGCCGCCGATCACGATACGCTCGACCAGACTGAACGTGGCGGGCATGCGTTTTTTGGCCAGTGTCTGCCACTGCGAATTCGGTGGGCCCTCCAGGACAGCAACTCTGAGCGGGAATGACGCGTTGATTGCACTGTCGGCAACGGAGCCGGGAATCGGAATTCCCCGATAACTGAACGATTTTTCATAGAGCAATTTCCCGCCAGAGTCGTGCACCGCGACAAAGAACTTGCCAACATTTGTTCGTTGATCCGCCGTTAGAAATGCAATCTTGCTGCCATCAGAAGCCCAGCGAACTTGCGGCTGCAACACGAATGGAACTGTGTTGCCGAATCCGCTATACCACATCATCCATCGTTCATCGTCATACGATGGTGGTGTTGCGATCAGACGAAATGTATTCCTGGATGACTGCGCCACGAGCACATTGCGAGAACTCTCTGACGTGCGGCCAATATTCAGTCGCGCTTCACCAATCATCTCGCCATTCGCAAACGCTGCGAATGGACTGAATCCCCAGATTGTACTGTCCGTAGCGGATGTTTTCGCCGTCAGGTTGAGGCCGCGCGGAATCGCAACCGTGCGCAAGAGCCTGTTGTCAGGTCCGAAATACGAAACACGGTGCAAGCCCATATCAAAAACGAAGAGGGTATCGCCCACCCACGACACCGCCGACACATCCTGAAATTCTCCGGGCCCCGCGCCCTTCCGCCCAATCGCACCAGTTCGCCTTCCAGTGGAGTCGTACGAACGAATCTGAAATTCCTGTGGCAACGGTACTGCAATGCTTCCTCGTCGGTTCACTGACACGCGGCGAATCGCAGAAAAATCTTCCGTCGCCGCGACAAGCCGAAGTTCCTCCACCAATTTCATTCGCGGAAGCCTGCTGGTCTCAAACGGCGTTGCTGCGCTCGCGAGAACCTGTGCAGGTGCCCGCACCCCTTTCACAGCAAATAGCGCCGCACACGCGCCTGGTATGATTCGCATGGCGCGTGTCTTCTGCGAACGGTTGCGGGATGTTCCGCTGCGCACAACCCGGCAACAGCCAAACATTATGAGTTGACCTCGGGAGGGGTGGGAGAATGCCGATGATACTCACCAAAAATGCAGCGCCCTTCACAATTCGGCTATCTTTATCACAACCTGACCTTGCACGCCCGTTCTCACCCGAAACACCATGTCACGCGCATTCCTGCGAGATGATGCGGAAGGCGAAATGCCCCGCCGCAATTACGACCTGCCGCATCCCGACGACCCGGGCTTCGACCGCGCCGCCGCGCGCGCGCTGCTTGAGGCCGCGCGCGTGAACGAAACGCAGTTGGCCGAGCGGGCGACGGGGCTGTATTGGGGGGAGCCGCGGCTGCATCCGTACGTCAAGGAAATTCTGGCAGAGGCCGAAGCCAAACAGGACGATCGCCTCGAGCAGCTCGCCCGACGGTTTCTGCGATAACATCCCACACTGAAACGATGCAGGCGCGATCCGGCCCTTCCTTTCGCCGTCGCCGAGTGACAGCATAAACGGTCGCCCTTACCAACTGGGCGACACGCCGTACCTGAAATCGCCACCGCGTTCCGCTCGGCCGCTCGTCTCACTCGTCCCGCCCGACCCGCTTCCCGCGATCGCATGTCAGACGCCGCACTGCTCGTTCAGAACGTTCGCCGATCCATGGCCGGCACTCACGACGTGCTGGGATTCGTTGGAATCGACGCCAGCGGCGCGAGGGTGTTGCTGGGGCGCGATTTGGCAACGGGTGCGCTGGTGGGCATTTCGGTGACAGTCGATGCCGCGAACGAAACGCAACACGCCGTTCAGCGCACGCTCGGAAAAACCGTGACCGTACCGGGTAGCATGTGTCCCGAGTGTCGCACCCCACTGCCGGAACTCGACGCGTTTTGCTTTCACTGCGGTGCGAATCTCACGGGATCAACTGCGGCAGAGGGAACGCCGGAATCGGCGATCGTGTTGCAGGCGCTCGAAACGGCAACGGCGGGTCGGTACGAACTTCTGGGTCGAATCGACCGCGAGGGCAACACGGCTGCCGTGTATTTCGCGCGCGAAGTCGACAACGATTCGCTGGCCGCACTGCGTTTGAAACGCGTTGATTTCGCAGCGGCATCGCATCCCGACTACGTGACGAAGTTGACGCAGATTTTCGAAACGGCTGAACTCCAGGCGAAAATTGCGAAGCGCAAAGCGCAGCAGGCGGAAGCGGAGCGTGCTGCCGCTGAACGGGTTGCCGCCGAACGGGTTGCCGCCGAACGCGCTGCCGCTGAACGTATTGCCGCTGAACGCGCCGCCGCCGCTGAGCGTGTTGCCGCTGAACGTGCCGCCGCCGAGCGTGCTGCTGCCCAACGCGCTGCCGCTGAACGCGCTGCCGCTGAACGTATTGCCGCTGAACGCGCCGCTGCCGAACGTGCTGCGACCGAGCGCGCTGCTGCTGAAAGTATTGCGGCCAAACGCACCGCCACCGCTGCAGTCTACATGCCACCGCCAATTGCCGATTTTTCACTGCAACAGGAATCGGAAACGGTGCCTGCATCACAGCAATTCGTGCAATCGGATGCAACAGCCAACGCCGACGACGAGCGCCCGAAAAAATCGGGTTCGATGCGCACTCCGTTGATTGGCGTTGGCGTTGCCGCTGCGCTCGCCGTGATTGGATATTTCGCATTCAGCAGTGGCAGCAACCCGCCCCCCGTCGCGACCACACCCGCGACGACTGATTCCATCTCAGCACCGGTAGCCGCGCAACCAGCGACCGATAGCGTCGCATCAACCACCCCCGCAACTGCGGACGCTGCAGCGGCACCAACAACCAGCGCCGCAGCGACACAGCCAGTCGGTGCTGCATCAGATTCCGGAACGATTCGCCTCGCGGCATTTCCTGCCGACGCCCGCGTGACCGTCGACGGGAAAACTATGCGCGGCCGAACGCTGCGCGTGACAGCGCGTTCACATCAACTAACGGTCACAGCCAAAGGTTTCGAGCCGTTCACCGAAAAGCTTACCGTTGCATCGGGTGCGACCATACGCTGGTCACCGAAACTCGTGGCGATTGTTGCGGCGAACGCCCCGACCAACAGCGCACCTTCCGCAGTTGCGTCAAGCAACCCGACTCCAACCAGCAGCAAGAAGTCGTGTCGCGATCTGATGCGCGCCGAAGATTGGTCCGCTGCGCACGACGCATGCGAGAGCGAAGCAAACGCTGGTAACGCAGTCGCGAGCGCGAACCTCGGTCGCATGTACGCGAAAGGGCTGGGCGTAACACCCGATCCGTCGGCAGCAGCCAACTGGTACAGGAAAGCCGCTGCGGGTGATGACCACGACGCACAATCATTCATGGGTTTCGCGTTACGCGACGGCAAGGGCGTAAAGCGCGACGAGAAAGCCGCTGCCGAAATGTTCAAACTCGCCGCCGAGGGCGGTGAGAAACTGGCGCAGCTCGAGTACGCAGTGGCACTCGAAAAAGGCGATGGCGTGAACAAGAATCAGGCATCAGCCCGCGAGTGGTACAAGAAAGCCGCCGATCAGGGACTGTTCATGGCCGCACGTCGCCTCGGTCGCATGTTCGAGAAGGGTGACGGCGGACCGAAGAGTGAACCGGACGCGCTGGCCGCCTACGAAAAAGCGGCAACGTTGGGTGATGCCGAATCGGCAATGACCGCGGGCAAGTGGTATCGCGACGGACGTGGCGCGTCGCAATCGCCCGCACAAGCGCTCACATGGTTCAAGAAAGCGCTTGAACTCGGCAACAAAGACGCGCAAAACGAAATCAAGAAGTTGCAGAAATAATCTCTAAAAGAGCGTCGTCAGCACTCCAATACTCAGCGCAACAACCGCGGTGTTGAACGCAAACGAAATGACACCGTGGATCAGCGCATTCATGCGCATTCCACGCGTTGTGACGGCAACGTCAGATGTTTGCGCCGTCATGCCAATCACAAAGGCGAAGTAGGCGAAATCGAGATACTCTGGGCAATCTTCTCCCCCCGGAAACTGCAATCCGCCCATACCGTCGGGCGCACCATGAAAAAGGTGTGCGTATCGCAACGTGAACACGGTGTGAATCAGCAACCACGCTAGCAACACGGCCGACAGTGCCAGAACAATTGCGCCGATCTTGAGAGTGCTTTGCATGGTCATGCTGGATTGCAATAACACGAACACCGCGAGTAGTGCGGCCGCCGCACCCAACACCACGAGCACCAACGAAAGCAGTCGGCTTGGATCTTCGATGCGGGCAACGCGCCGAATGTGCTCAGGACGCAGCGTCAGAATCGTGAACCAGGTGGTTATGAGCGACGAAATCGCAAACCCGTCCCACGACGCGACCAGCCGCACTTCTCGCGGCCAGCCGCTCGGCAACGAAAGTGCCGCGAGTATGCCCACGAGCACGGCTGTGCCCAAACGGATGTATGAAGGCAAATGTGCGAGTCGAACCGCCAGTCGCCGTTTTCCCACTCGTGCGGTCATCGTTTGCCTCATCACGCTCGGTTCCGTTTGGTCTGTCCCAATCGTCTACACCGGCAAGCGCAGCTTGGTGACTGCCCCCAAGCTAAGCTCGGCGCTCATGAATTGGATGCAAATGCCGATACACCATTGGAATCCTTTCCTTTCCCCTTGCTTCCCCACGCTTATGCTTCGGACCCGCACGCGCTTCCTCGCCGCACTGCTTTTGTCGGTCCCGCCGGTTGCGGCCGCGCAGCATCCCACAGAAAAAGTTGCCAGTAAGGTTGTCGCGTCAGTCGAGCCGCACGCCGCCGTAGCACCGACAGGTATGCACGCGCTCGATGCAAAGGCGAGCGGTTCATCCTGCACGAGCATGTCACCGCTGGGTATGGCGCATCTCGTGTTCCCGGAAACCGCGGGTCCCGGATACGCATCGTTCATTGACGCCACCGTCCGCGTCGAATCTGGTGAACGCGTGATGATCGGTTGCCGCTCATTCATCGCGCCGTTCGCTTCGCTGGACGGATCACTCGGTCCCATCGCGATTGGCGACGGTACAAACATTCAGGATAACGTGCTGGTCGCCGGCAGGCTGGTCGTGCTGGGTGACAATGTGAGCATCGCGCACGGCGCAACAATTTCCGGAATCGTCACGATTGGTGCACCGCACGGCAAGCCGTCGTTCGTGGGCTTCAATAGTTACGTCGACAACGCGTCGATCGAACCAGATGCGATGATCACACACCTCGTGCGTGTCTCGCCTGGCATCGTTATTCACTCGGGCATGAAGGTGCTTCCCGGAAAATGGATCAGGACGCAGCGCGAAGCCGATGATACGACATTGGGCAAAGCCGTTCGCATGAACGCGGCTGATCGCGAATTCATGGCGGGTGTGCTGCATGTCAACGTCGCACTCTCGGCGGGCTACGCCGATCTGATGCACTCGGCGCCAGCGCAGATCAATGGTGCTGGTCGCGACCCAGGTCACTCCGACTTCAATCACGATTCCGACACGCCAACGTTCGCCGGCAAATCGGAATCGCATCCGGAATCGCTCAATCGCATGATTGGTGCGCTGCGTATGGCCGATTCGTTTGCTGCACTTGGTACGAAACTCGGGCATCAGATTTCAATTCGCGCAGACGAAGGCGAACACTTTCAGTTTGGACTGATTGGACGCTTTCAGGACCGCGTCACGTTTCACGCGCTTGAACACTCGAACATCGAAGTTGGTGGCAACAGCACGCTGGGGTATCACGTGGTCGTGCACGGTGGTGCCGACGATGGTAGCGAGCCACACGACATCATGCGACTCGGTGACGACGTGACGGTGCGTGATTGGGCGGTCGTGTTTCGTTCAAAGATTGGCGCTGGTTCCACGATTGGCATTCGCGCCTACGTAGATGGTTGTCACTTCGCGCCGGGAACGGTGGTGCCCGATCGGGCGATCATGATCAAGGACAAACTGGTTGGCTACGTCGAGTGGTAGTATGCGGTCCGCAACACCGTGGTCAGCAAGATGAATGCCGGGAGCGCGCGGGCAACAAATGCCACAGGTTGTCCGCGCGCAACTCGGCGGTCCCGTTCGTAATACGGCACGCGGGTCTTTTGCCCGCGACCACAATGTCAAAGAAGTCGCTCAGAGCGCCCGTTTCCCTTTTCATCGCGTGATGCGTACCCAGGCGATTGCGAAACCAATCTTCGGATGATTGGCCGTTCGTGACATCAACAATTTCGATGCCATCGATTGCCTGCGATGATTCTCCCAGTAGTCCTGCGCGATCACCGTGATTGACCATGCCGGAGAAGCGCAACATGCCGTCGTTGGTTGACGCGTAGAGAGCAAATCGACGCGTGACTGGTCGCAACTTGGGCGCAGTGTGCTGAGCAAACCGGCGAGCGGACAGGTCGGGCTCAAACAGCCCGATGGCGCGCAGCGGGCTTTGCAACAACTGCGTGCGTACCAGCGCGTCACTGGCCAATGATTCAGTCGCAAGTTGCGCGCCCAGCGAATGCGCGACAAGGACCAGCCGCGAACCGCCAACGGCGCGGTGCAACTTGAGCAGCAACTGCGCAAACGCTGCCTGGTTTCCAAATGCGGCAATCGAATCGGCGCGATACGCACTCGCGAAGGAGAATCGGCCGGGCTGCATGAGATTCATGCCACGCCCACGGGACGGCCAACTGAACGCCACCCATCGCGCGCTGGAGCCGGAACGAAGGAATGCTTCGCCCGCGTCGCCAATCGCCTTGTGATGATCGGTGGCGTAGCCGTGCACCTGCAGTACCACAACGCCAGTCGAATCGTTCGACGGTGCCGCAACTTCGGCGAGAAAAGTCGCTTCGCTCACACGCGCGGAATCGATGACCCGCATATCAATCCCGTCACGCATGATGTCGACGTTCGCGCGCGACGCCAGTCGGTAAAATCCGTATTCGGTGGAATCTGAAACTCTATAGCCAAGTCGGTTGTTGCTGCGCTGGCGAGATGTCGCATACCACAAGGTGTCGATGCGCTGCTGCGCGACGCCCGCTTGTGATGTGTGATGCTGGTGGCAGCCCGAGCCAATCAGCGCGAGAGACAGCGCAACCGCAGCGAACATTCGCACGCGCTCTGCGAATTTCAACGTCGCTAATGATGCATCGCTTCTGATGCCCAACTACGGTAACGTGCGCGCAAGTAGCTGCACAGCAGCGGTAACACGCTGCCCGAAGACACCGGCTACCGAGCGGCTGAATGTTACGGTGAGGTGATTGTCGTCAGTGAACACAACCACACCCTCGCGCATAACCTGGCACGGTTTCGACCAACACACTTGATCATTCATGTCAACGAAGCGCACGCCCAGCCCGCGCGCGGCCGTATTTTGTGCCGCGACTGCCTCGGGATTGAGCGATGAGACGAGATCGTACTCACACGCGTTGGCGAACATCAGTCCAGCCTCGCGACGTGATAAACACTGCGGCACACGAAACCATGTGCGCGGTGTTCCGCGAATCGCCACGACCGGAATACCAGCGGCCGACAAGCGCGAATAGGTGCGACGTAATCCGGTTTGCCACATTTCAGGCGTCACTTGCCACGGCGATTCGTCACCATTTACCGGAATGTAGTGATCCCAGCTGGAAAGAATGGCCGCCGCCGGTTTGAGTGCGAGAAGGCGCTGCATCATGGCTTCGCGAAACCGTGTGCATTCGTGGTAGTAGCGTTTGCGCCGCATGAGCGCTGGCATGTCTGCGACCGGACAGCCACCCTTCACCATGAGCACAATCTTCCAGCCGCGTTCCCGGCCGACGCGATCAAGCGCGCCAAACCAATGTTCCGCGTGCGAATCACCAAACAGGACGACCGTCGTCGACGACTGCGTGTCGCCGAACTCACACGGCTGCTTGATCTCTTCGACCGTCGTACCCCAGCAGCCGTGATCGACGCGATTTTCGCGCGCCGCAGCAAACGCCTGCTGCGCCGGCTCTCGCGTCTTGCGCTCGGCCACCATCAACGCGCCGTGTGCGAGTATTGCGACCAAAACGGTAGTGGCAAATGTACCAACGGCAATGCGCTGCGATGAATACGTGGAAAGCTTGCCGCTGCGCGCCGGAATCTCTATGAAGCGATACGTCAGCCACGCGAGTACAAGGGCAACGACGCACCACACGAGTTTGCCAGTCACACCAATGGTTGGATTCAAGACACCGGCCAACCCAACCAAGGGCCAATGCCACAGATACCATCCGTACGACATGGTTCCCAACCAACGCAGCGCAGGCGTCGACAGGATTCGCGCGACTACGCTAGCCGGCGCCCTTGGGCCGCCATAGAGCAACCCAATTGTGCCAAGCGCGGGCAGAAGCACGGCGACACCGGGGTACTGTGTTGCACGGTCGTATGTCGCCACTGCGAAACCAACTGCCAATACTCCCAAAGCCTGCGGCGCGCACAGATATAGTCGCGTCACGTCCCATGACTTGCCGAAGACGTTCATCTCGACCGCGACCATTGTGAACGGTCTCGTCTGCATCCTCAACGCCAGCGCTCCCCCCATCGCAAACTCCCACACGCGAGTAGGCATGCTGAAAAACGCCCACGATTGCGCGGTGCGTGTCAGAATCATCGATTTCGCAAACGACGCTGCACCGGTGATTCCAATCGCAATCAACAGTGGCTTCTGCGAAACGACACGTGTTCCGGGCACCGCATACGCCGTCGGACTCGTGCGGCGATCAAACGCCAGCGCAATGAGCACAAACAACATCGGCCAGAAGAAATAGAACTGCTGCTCCACGGCCAGCGACCACGTATGCAACAACGGATTTTCGCCCGCCGAGAAGTAGTCGACGGACTCTTTGGCGAAGGCTATGTTGCCGGAGTACATCGCGACCGCACGCGCGTTGCCGGCGATGGCTGCGCGATCGATAGGCGCGTACAGCGCCATCACACCAATCAGCGTGACCAACAGAACCACCAGCAGCGGCGGCAGCAATCGCAGTGCCCGTTTGGCGTAGAACTCGGAGAGGTTGATGCCACCGGTCTCGCTGGTCTCGCGCGCGAGTAGTCCGGTAATGAAAAATCCGGACATCACAAAGAACACATCAACACCAGCAAATCCGCCGGCGAGGCGTGTTACGCCCGCGTGAAACAGCACCACCAGTAAAATGGCCACGCCCCGCAGTCCTTCAAGATCGGGCCGGAAATCAGGGCGTTGGGGCGACATGGGCTAAACCTACGGGTTTCCGACGCCGGAGGTTACTGGTTGCTGAGTGCGAAAAGACTGGCGGGATCGACGGTAATGGCGCCGTATCGTGCAATGAAGTGCAGGTGTGGACCCGTAACGCGACCCGTCGCCCCAACTTTCCCAATGATGTCACCTTTTTGCACGGTATCGCCAACTGCGACTTGTTGCTGACTGAGGTGCAGATACGCCGTCACAATTCCTTCACCGTGATCGAGGTAAATCACGTTGCCGCCTAGGTAAAACGCACTGATCAATCGCACAATTCCTCGATTCGCGGCGCGCACGGGCTCACCCACCGCACCCGCGAAATCGGTTCCCATGTGTCGGCTGGTTACCGAACCGTTAAAGGTGCGGCCGCCGCCAAATCCACTCGTGATGCGTGTTGCACGCGGCACGGCGAACGCCTCGGTCCACAAGCGCGGCGTAGTATGTGCATTCTGCGACACCACCGCCGCTTGTTCAGCTTCTTTCCGCATACGTGTGGACAATGCCGAGTCGGGCGCGGCTCCAAACTTTGGTGCAACGGTCAGGCGTTCCAGCGGATAGGTGCTGCGTTGTGTGGCAATACGAGTAGTCGCGGCTTCACCATTCGCGCAACGCACGACCAGCGAAACGCCGTTGATGGAATCGATGGGAATGCCGGCCAGTGCAAATGTTGAATCACCAACGGTGTGCAGGTGCACCGGCTCGCCGGCAACCGATGCGCTGCTGATCGTCGTGCATCTGGTATCACCAATGCGAACCCGATACAAAGTTCCCGCTTTCGGTTTTGATGCCGTGTCAATCGCGATCGGCTGATTTTTCGGCGCCGCTGGCGCAGGTCTGGGGCGCTGCGCGCTCAGTGACGAGACAGGCAACACCGCCAGCACCAACGTACACCAGAAGTAAGGACGACCGCTCATCAATAGTTCTACCCGTTGATTGCCGTCGGATCCATCCAGAACAACTCCCAGTGATGTCCATCGAGGTCGTAGAAACTTTGCACGTACATGAATCCGTGATCCTGCAGATCGGCGGCTTTGGTTCCACCGGCCGCCAGCGCCTTGGCGAACAACGAGTCTACTTCGTCGCGACTGTCCAGAGCGAGCGCAAATATGGCATTGGTTTCCTTGCGCGAATCGCCGGTTGGCTTCTTGCTGAAGCCCGCAAAGCGATCTTTCACCATCAGCATGAAATACGCGTCGGTGCCAACCAACAAGCAAGTTGCTGATGCATCCGTGAATTGCGTATTGAACGCGAAGCCGAGGTGTTCAAAAAAGACAATGGCTTTCTGAACATCATTCACGGGGATGTTGACGAACAGCTTGCGTGCCTTGATCGGTGCGGTGCCGGCGTTCGTGATGGTTGGGGCGGGTGCGTGTTCTGTGGACATGACATTCTCCAGCTAGAGATGAAGTAAGTCAGCGCGTGGTCGATGAAAATCAGCGAGTGCGGCCAAGCGCAGCGCGAACACGAGCATCGCGCAGGTACAGTCCGCCCCAGAGGAAAATCGCGACGTACACGGGTGACAGGATGTGTGTGAACATCGGATTCCCAAGACGCACGTGAATGGCGACCGCTCCCCCCAGGTATGCCGTCAACAACGTGGCCCCCAACGGCGCCGTGCGTGGAATCACGTACACGAGCAAACACGCGAGTTGAATCAGGCCGAGTGGAAGTACCATGCTCTTGTCGAATCCAAGTTGAGCAGTGCCGTCAATCGCTTCCTTGACTTGGGCAAGTTTAATCGTGACGTCAAACGTCATGAAGACCAGGGCAATGCCCGTGATGATGCGACCAGCGATTACCGACTTCGAAATACGGCGCGGCGGTGGAGCGGGTAGCGATACCGCTGGCGACGCAGATTGCAGAATTGTGGCGTTCATAACACGCTCCGGTTGAGGTATGCCCTATAGACCGGAGGTCCCGGCAAAACTCATCGGTCCGGCCCAAAGATTCTTTCGGATGCCACAATTGCCCGCGTGAATGGCGCTCAGGTGGCCCATTTCATGGGCAATCCAAAGCGCGGAAACAACGTCTCCACATCGAGATACGACGTCACCCCCGTGATCTGATGCTCATCAAGCTCCAGCATGAGAATGGCCCAGGGTGTATCGCCGCCATCGCGATAATGCGCAAACGCCGGAGTGCCCCCCGACGCCTGTACCGGGATGAGCACCGACCCCTTGCATCCATTGCCAAAAGTCGAGAGCCAGCGTTCGATATTGGCGTGCCCCTGCAGCCACATCTCGTACGGGGGCATCGAGAGCGTCGCTTCTTTGTGCAACAACGCGACCAACGCTTGCACGTCGTACTTCTCAAACGCTTTCACGTAGCGCGCAACGAGATCGGTTTGTTCCGCTGATAACGCGCGAGGGACCACGGACGGATTGCGCGCATCCATCGTGGCGCGGGCACGCTGCAACGCACTATTCACGCTCGGCACCGTCATCTCCAGACACTCGGCGGCTTCAGACGCCGACCAATTCAACACCTGCGTCAGCAGCAACACCGCGCGCTGTCGTGGAGGCAGGTACTGCAACGCCGCGACAAACGCGAGGCGAATGCTTTCGCGCAGAATGGCGCGTTCTTCGGGATCGCTGTCGGCATCGGCTGGCAGTGCGAGCACGTCGGGAATCGGCTCGACCCAGTGTTCGCGTGAGCGTTGCGGCAACGTCATGCCATCGCGCACCTGTGCGGGAGCGGGTGTGCTTTCGAGCGGACGGATGCGCCGACGATCGGACGACGCGAGTGTGTCGAGACACACATTTGTGGCAATGCGATAGAGCCACGTTTTCATCGACGACTGATCGTTGAAGCGATCAATCGCTTTCCACGCGCGCAACATCGATTCCTGCACCGCGTCTTCGGCGTCAACCACGGAGCCGAGCATGCGGTAACAGTGGCCGGTGAGGGCGGGGCGGTAGTGTTCGAGGAGGGCGGCAGAAGACATGGCTCTATGATACCAGAGTGCGGCGGGTTGCGACAATCAACGGAAACGCGTTCGTCGCAAACGTGTTCGCGGGTGACACGTTCGTTCCATCAACCTTTCGCGCGTTGATACAGTCCGTCCATATCTTGTTGCATCTCAGGATAGAAATCCGTGCGGGCTCCGGCCGAAATCAGTTTGTCGAAGATGGCAGGATAGTCCCGTCGCCTGAAGTCCTCTGGCCACGCATGATACGCAAACCAGATGCTGCTGGAGAGCACCGTCCCGCCAAACTCATTGAGCGCTTCAAGTGGCGCTCCTTCTGACAGAAGCCGCTCCATTATCGCGATGTTGCCATTCGCCGATGCCCAGTGCAGCGCGGTCAT
>Ga0105047_10011461_pt1 | contig 14367 bp, 12 predicted proteins | sample MAT04_FD_78384 | JGI IMG/M metagenome (GOLD analysis project Ga0105047, IMG submission 78384) | Freshwater microbial communities from Lake Fryxell liftoff mats and glacier meltwater in Antarctica - MAT-04 (megahit assembly) | ecosystem: Environmental > Aquatic > Freshwater > Ice > Liftoff... | reverse complement strand
GGTCTGAGCGACGCCGACGTACAACGGCTCAAGCTGCAGTTCCCGATCTGTGACACCCCCAGGCAGTTCCGCAGGGGCCGAGCGAGCCTGGCCAAGAGCCTTCCAGCCGACGTTGTCGACACGCTCGAGGCGCTTCAGCCGTACCACGCCGCTGACGACGAACCGAGCCTGAATCTGCAGGCGCTGCGCGACCTGTCGAACCTGGACAAGCACCGTGAGCTGACCGTGGTCGCGCAGGGCGTCTACCGCTCACGGGTGACGACCGAGCCCTCGCTCGAGCTCGTCGAGGAGCGCATCAACGCAGGCCCGCTGCGCGACGGCGCCGTATTCGCCACGGTGAAGTGGCGCCGGCCCCCGGATGGTCACGAGCTGGTCCTCACTCCCGAGGTGCACTACGTCGAGTCGCTGTTCGTCCCGTGGCGTGAGGACTACTGGCCGGTGGGCGCCGTTCTGGAGTCCGCGTACCTCGACACGGTGTTCGCCGTGGAGGAGCTCGTCCGCGATCACATGGGCCCGCTCGACGAGCTCTTCATGCGAGCGTTCGCAGAGGCCTTCGAGGGACAGCTCGAGAAGATCCTTGGGCTCGTCGCGACCCCTGACGAGGTCAGAGCGCACCTCGATGGTCTGCGCAGCCTCCCCGCTCGGCACTGTTCGCTGCTGCCCGGCTGTGGCTGTTCAAGCGCGTGACCTGGACGACGTACGTGAAGGTTCTACCGGTGCTGCACCTGCCTCGGTCGAGAGTTCGAGGTCACACTCGGGCTCGCGAAAGCGCAGGTCCGGCGCGTCCAGGAGCTGCTCTCGGCCCAAAGTCCCCCGGCAACGTGTTCCTGCAGGTCAGCGCCACTTTGGTGTGAGCATTCGTGACCTGATCATGTGACGCTGGGAGCAAAGGATGTGTGTCGCGGCAGGTCAGGTGGTTGTGTCACCACCCCGCCAGCCAGGGGGTCCTGACACAACTCAGGGCCTCGAAGTGACCGAACCCCTCGCGGGGAGCCCGGAAGGGCTCGCGGCGAGGGGTTTCGTCGACGTTCGCGGTGCGCGCGGGTTGAAACTGCGACTCAGGCGGTGGGTGGCCGCGCAGCGGTGGCAAGGGCTGCGGTGACGTCGGCGGTCACTGGCTCGAACCCGAGGACCTCGCGCGGACCCTGCGCGGTGAGTCGCGGCTGATCGAGATGAGCGCCGTCGGCGAGTCGGATGAGCGCCGCGCCCGGCGAGGCCAGACGATGTCGGGTAGCAGACCACGGCGGAGGGGGTGGTTGTGGCGGACCGGGTTCCCGAGCGGGTGCAGGCCGCGGTGGACCTCGCTGACCCGGAACCGGACGCCCGGGTGCTGGAGATCGGCTGCGGCCCAGGGGTCGGGCTCGCGCTGCTCGCCCGGCGGCTGGTCGACGGTCACGCCACGGGGCTGGACCGGTCGGCGACGGCGATCGAGCGGGCCGAGCGACGGCTGCGGCGGTTCCTCGAGGAGGGCCGGGTGGACCTCCAGCATCGCGAGCTGAGCGCCTTCCACGGTGACGGGCGCCCCTACGACGTCGTCCTGGGCGTGGACCTCACGTTGTTCTGGGTGCGACCTGCCGCCGCGGAGGTGGAGCGGGTGGTCGATCTTCTGGCGCCCGACGGCGTGGTGCACCTCGTGTTCTCGACGCCTCCAGGGCAGGCCGGCGCTGCGGGGGAGGCTCGTCGCGCCGTCGTGGAGCGGCGCGCGGTCGACGTCCTGGGCGAGGGTGGCCTGGCGGCTGAGGTGACCCGGGTGGGCGAGCTGGTCTGCGTCACAGCTCGGCACTGAGGGCGACGGCCGCAGCAGCCGCACCGGACCGGCGGCCGGCCTGGGGCCGGGCTCAGGGCGCGAGCAGAGCCGCCAGCTCGCTCGGGTCGCTCGTCGGCAGGGCGCAGACGAACTCGCGGCAGACGTAGGCGGTCGGTCTGCCGGCGACCAGCGGCCGGTCGGCGAGCAGCGGGAGGGCTGGACCTGCGGCGTCAGGGTCCCCGACAGCGAGGACGGCCCCCGGGGCGACGGACAGTGCCACCACCCGTCGCAGCACCCGGGTCAGCTCGTCGTCGGGCGCCCCGGCGACGGCGACCTCCCGCGGCCCGTCCAGCAGGGCCTCGCCGACCGCGAGCGCCCACCCAGCGGCGTGCGGGTACCGGCGAGCGAGCTGGAGAGGCTCGGCGAGCGCCTGCTCGGCCGCCTCGCGATGGCGCCGCGAACCGGTCAGTGCCGCCCAGGTGAGCAGTGCGCCGGCTGCCGCGGACGGGCCGGACGGGGTCGGGCCGTCGACCGGCTCGCGCGGCCGGCCGACCCGCAGCAGCACCGGGTCGGTCTCGTCGTCGGCCGTGTCGAAGAACCCGCCGGCGCCGTCGGCGAACCGCTCCAGCACCTCACCGAGCAGCTCCCCGGCCGCGTCCGACCATCGGCGCTCGCCGGTGGCTGTGTACAGCGCGAGGAGGCCCTCGGCCAGGTTCGCGTAGTCCTCGAGCACACCCGGGGCAGCGCCGGCACGACCGGCACGTGAGGTCCTGACCACGCGCAGGACGTCGTCGCGCCGCAGGTGCAGGCGCAGCAGCAGGTCGGCCGCGGTGCGCGCGGCGTCGAGCCAGTCGGGTCGGGCGAGCAGCGCGCCCGCGTCGGCGAGGGCAGCGATCGCAAGCCCGTTCCAGGCCGTCACGACCTTGTCGTCGCGCGCCGGCCGCGGGCGCGACGCCCGTGCCTCGAAGGCCCTGGCGCGGACGGCTTCGTAGCGCGCTGGTTGGCTCGGGTCGGCGACGCGGTTCGCCTCGGTCAGGTCGGCAGGGCCGGCCGGGTCGGCCCTGAGCTGGAGCACCGAGGTGCCGTGCTCGAACGTGCCGGCCGGGGTCACGCCCCAGACGTCGGCGGCCCAGGGGCCGTCGTCCGCGCCCAGTGCTTCGACGAGCTGGTCAGGGCTCCACGCATAGAACGCTCCCTCGTGGGACCGGCCGTCGGGGCCGACGGAGTCGGCGTCGAGGGCGGACGCGAAGCCGCCCTCGGGGGTGCGCAGCTCGCGCAGCAACCAGTCCGCCGTCTCGGTGGCCACCCGCAGGGCGAGCGGGTCGCCGCTCGCCCGCCACCAGTGCGCGTAGACCCGCAGGAGCAGCGCGTTGTCGTAGAGCATCTTCTCGAAGTGCGGGACCACCCAGGAGGGGTCGACCGAGTAGCGCGCGAAGCCGCCGCCGAGCTGGTCGTAGATGCCGCCCCGGGCCATCGAGGAGAGCGTTCGCCCCGCCATCGCCAGCGCCTCGACGGCCAGCTGGTCGCCTACCCGTAGGGTGTCTGCTGAGGTTGCCCGCGTCGACGGCGCCTGCGACGACGGACGCTCGGGGTGCCGTGCCGCCGACGCACCGCGGCGCAACAGCCACTCCAGCAGCATCGACGGCGGGAACTTCGGCGCTCCGCCGAACCCGCCACGCGAGCGGTCCTCGATCTGCGCCAGCACCGCGAGGACGGCGTCGAGGGTCGCCCGGTCGATCGACGCCGGCGTTCCGCTCGGCCTTCCGGCCGGCCCAGCGACGCCGTCCATCGACACCTGCGACCGGCGGCCGGCGAGCGCGTCACCGAGGGCAGCGGCCGTGGCCTCGACCTCCGCGCGGCGCCCGGTCCACGCCGCCCGCATCCCTTCGAGCACCTGCCCGAACGACGGCATGCCGCCGGCCGGGCGCGGCGGGTAGTAGGTGCCGCAGAAGAACGGGTCGCCGTCGGGCGTGGCGAACACCGTCATCGGCCAGCCACCCTGCCCGGTCATCGCCTGGGTCGCTGCCATGTACACCGCGTCGACGTCCGGTCGCTCCTCACGGTCCACCTTGACCGCCACGAAGCCCGCGTTGACCACCGCTGCCGTCGCCTCGTCCTCGAACGACTCATGCGCCATCACGTGGCACCAGTGGCAGGCCGAGTACCCGACGGACAGGAGCAGCGGCACGTCACGGCGCCGCGCCTCAGCGAACGCCTCGGGGCCCCACTCGTACCACTCGACCGGGTTGTCGGCGTGCTGCTGCAGGTAGGGGCTCGTCGCGGTCGCGAGACGGTTGGTCACACGACCACTCTGGCACCCGGGCCCGAGGTCCGCGATCGTCGCACCTGCCACGATGCCGGCAGCGTCCTCGCTGCGATCGTCTCCTGGGGCCGGGCGCGTCACCGGAGTGCGTGGCTGCGCTTCGCGCGGTACATCGCCTCGTCTGCCGTGCGCAGCAACGCATCGACGGTTTCCAGTTCCGACGTGACGGGGGCGACGCCAACACTGGCGCCCACGGTCAGCACGAGGTCGCCCAGGTCGAAGGGTGTCGACAGCACGCCGGCCAGTCGTTCGGCCGTCGCCTCGGGGTTCGTCGCGTCGGCGAGGAAGACGGCGAACTCGTCGCCGCCCAGCCGGGCGCACACGTCACCCTCGCGCAGAGAGGCCCGCAGCCGCTCGGCGACGAGCACCAGCAGCTGGTCACCCGCGGCATGGCCATGCGTGTCGTTGACGGCCTTGAAGCCGTCGAGGTCGAGCATCAGGACGGCGCCGCCGGTCGTCAAGCGGTCCGTCACCAGAGAGGTGAACCGGTCGCGCGTGGCGAGGCCCGTCAGCGGGTCGTGGGTCGCGCGGTGAGCCAGCATCCGCTCGAGGGCCTTGTGCTCGGTGATGTCGCGACCGGTCAGCAGGATGCCGGCCACCTCCGGCTGCCGGCGCAGGTCGATGGCGAGCAGCTCGAAGGTGCGGACCGTCCCGTCGGCTGCGGCCACCTTCACGTTGGTCGGCTCAACGGCGTCTGCCTGCGCGGCTCGGTCTGCCATGGCGGGGAGCAGGTCGGCCAGACGGCGGCCCGGCAGCGTGGCCGCGTCCGCCCCGCACAGCTCGCCGGAGGATGGGTTGGCGAAGCGGATGACGAGGTCGTCGTCGACCAGGAGGATGACGTCGCGGGTGTTGCGGACCAGGGCCGCGAGGCGCCGTTCGCCAGCCAGTGCCGCCTCGTCGCGGGCGCGTTCGTAGCGCAGGGTGAGGTGCGAGCGCTCCACCCACCAGGTGGCAGCGGCCATGAGCGACGCCATCGTCACCGTCAGGGCGACGATGCCGCGCTGCAGCTGCCGCTCCTGCTCGACGGCGCGAGCTCGCAGGGACCGGGCGGCGCTGTCGGCGGCGTCGCGTGCGGCGATCGCCTGCGGCCCCAGCTCGGTCTCGATGAGGGCTCGTCCCTCCACGAACCGGGCCTGGCGCACGAGGCCGAGCAGGCGTTCCTGGACCCGGAGCAGCCGCGCGTGCCTGCGCCGCACCTCGTCGAGGTCCACGCCTTCGACCGCGCGCGGGAGCGATGAGAGCGCCTTCTCGGCGTCCTGCCAGCGTCGGTCGATCTCCGCCGGCCCACCGACGGTGGGGTCCACCGGCATGCTGGCCTGCAAGGTCGACATGAGGAGCACGTTCTCGCGGTAGGACGCGAGCTGCTCGACGGCGGAGCGGGCCTGGGTGGCCTGGTCGGCATCGTGGAGCAGCAGCGAGACGCTCGCCACGGCGAGGGCCACTGTCGCGAGGAGCACGCCCGCGCTCAAGGCGTACCGACGCAGCGTGACCACGTGACCTCCCCTCGGGGAGTACATCGGCACGTCCTCTGCCCGGCTGAGGAGTTGGGCGCGCGTGGAGCTCCGAGCCGGACCTGCGATCTCCCGGCCCCCCGCAACCTGGGTCGCCCGAGACATGGCGGAGACCGAGCCAGATCGTCGGCGTCGCTCCTGCGGCGCCGACTCAGGCCGGCACGGCCTCCTGCGCACGGCGCGCCGCGCCGATGCACCCGGCGCGGTCGCCGAGCTCGGCCGGGACCACCCGGGTACCACCGGGTGGCCCGAACGGGAAGTCGTCGACGCACTGCCGAACCTGTCGCAGGAGTGAGGGCACGTCTCCGAGTGCGCCCCCGGCGAGGACGACACGGTCGGCCCCGTGCAGGGCGACGACGTTCCGCACAGCAGCCGCGAGGGCGGCAGCAGCTCGTCGCGTCACCTCCTGGGACCGGGGATCGCCACGCTCGGCAGCGAGATAGACGTCACGTGCCGTTGCCCGAGTCCCCGCGGCCCCCGTGGCCTGCGCCGCCGCGAGCACGGCGGTGGCCGAGGCGAGGGACTCGACGCAGCCCCGTGCGCCGCAGTAGCACAGGGGTCCGGCCGGGTCGATCACCTGGTGCCCGCCCTCGAGGTGGCTTCCTCCCGGCCCGCGCAGGACCTGCCCGTCCCGCAGGACGGCGAAGCCGATCCCGGTGCCGACGGTCAGGCAGGCGAGCACCTGCGCCCCTCGGCCGGCACCGAGCCAGGCTTCCCCGACGGCCGCGGCGTTCGCATCGTTCTCCAGGACCAGGGGTACCCCCAGCGCGGCCTGGACCGCGCTGCGGACGTCTCCCTGGAAGGCCGGGGGGAGCGTGAACGGGTTGTCGATCGTGCCCCGCAGCACGTCGACCGGACCCGTGGCCCCCAGGCCGACGGCGACCGGCAGACGCCCACCCCGGTGCGCCACCAGTCGGTCGACCAGCTCGATGACCTGCTGGAACGGTGTGGTCGAGCGGCGGTCCAGCGGCTCGGACAGGAGCGTGCCGGTCTGCCCGGACGCGTCGACCTCGACGGCACGGATGTTCGTGCCGCCGAGGTCGAGGCCGGCGTACCACGCCGCGTCGGGCACGGTGTCAGCAGCCTGCGTAGAGGTTTTCGGCAACGTCCGGCTCCTGAAGGTTGTCCAGTCGTGCCACCACCGTCTCGATCGCGGTCTCGGCAGGCACATCCTCGCCGTTGATCGCCGCCACGGCGTAGTCCACTGCACGCTCTCCCATCCGGCGTGCCTGCTGGACGATCAGCGCAGCGACCGTTCCCTCCTTGAGCTGTTCCACCTGGAACGGCTGGGCGTCACCGCTGACGAAGGCGACGTCCTGGGTGCGGCCGGCTTCGCGCAGCGCCGTCACGACGCCCTGGGCGTCTCCGCCGTTGTAGGTGAAGACGCCGGTCAGGTCCGGGTGGGCGGCGAGCGTCGCTGCCACGATCGCGGCCGAGGCGCCGGCGGATCCGTCGCTGAACTCGAACTCGAGCACCTCGATGTCCGGGTAGGCGGCCATGGCCTCGGTGAAGCCTTCACGTCCCTGGTCGTTCGTCGAGACGCCGGGCGGGGCGAAGATCGCGAGGAACTTGCCCTCCTCACCCGTCGCGGCGACGAGCTCCTGAGCGCCTTGGGCCCCGTAGGTGACGTAGTCGGAACCGATGTGCCCGGCCGCGATGCTGGGGTCGGCGAGGCTGGTGTCCACGAGCACCACCTGGCCCCCCGCGTCGGTGATCTCCTTGAGGGGGCCGAAGAGGGCTGTGTCGTCGTTCGGCGCGATGATGACCGCGTCGGGGTTGTTCGCCGCGATCCCGTTGACGATCGGGATCTGGAGCGTCGCGTCCCACTGGTTGGGGCCCTGGGCCTGGAAGTCGATCCCCAGCTCCTCGGCACGCGTCTTGGCCCCGCACTCGATCGCCGAGTAGAAGTCGTCACTGGTGCTGCCGACGACGAGCGCGATGCTGAGGCCGTCGGCCGACCCCTCGCCCGGCTCGTCAGGGTCGGCCGGCGAGTCGTCACCTCCGGTGGAGCAGGCGGCAAGGAGTGAAGTGACGGCAAGGACAGCTACCGCAGCTCGCACTCCTGGTGCGCGATGGTGAATCGTCATGAGCTTCTCCTCTGGGTGGGGTGGTGACTTCGCTGCTTCGTCAGCCGAGCCGGCGTGAGCGTCTGCGCTGATCTACGTAGACGGCCAGGATGAGCACTGAGCCGACGGCGATGTACTGCCAGTAGGGCGCCACTCCCTGGACGATGAAGCCGTTGCGCAGCACGATCGGGATGAAGACCCCGATCGCCGTGCCCAGGACCCAGCCCGACCCGCCGAACAGACTCGTGCCCCCGATCACGACAGCGGTGATGGCCTGGAGGTTGACGGTGGCCTGTCCTGCGATCGTGGTGGTGCCGTACCGAGCCAGGGACATGAAGCCGGCGAGGCCCGCGAGCAGGCCGGCGACCGCGTACACGGCGATCAGGTGGCGCTCGACGTTGATGCCGGCTCGTCGCGCGGACTCGGGGTTGGCCCCGATCGCGTAGGTGTGCCGGCCGAAGACCGTCGCGGAGAGGGCGAGACCGGCGACGATGGCGACGGCCGCCGCGGTGAGCACGAGGGTCGGGATCCCGAGGACCCTCCCGCTGCCGAACTCCACGAGTGCCGGGGGGACCGCCCGGACGTCCACCCCGTCGGTGAGGATGAGGGCAGCCCCGTAGGCCGCGCCCAGGGTGCCGAGGGTCACGACGAACGCCGGTACCTGTGCCTTGGCGACGAGGATCCCGTTCAGCGCCCCCCACGCCGCGCCGGCGAGCACGCTGACCAGGAGCCCGAGCCCGATCGCAACGGGCCCCGTCCCCAGGCGCTCCATCGTCTGGGCGCCGACGACCGAGGAGAAGACGAGCACGGAGCCGACCGAGAGATCGATGCCGGCGGTGATGATCACGTAGGTGGCGCCGATCGCCACCACGAGGAGGATGGCCGCGTCGCTCAGGATGCTGCGCGCGTTGCCCGGGGTGGGGAACGCCTCGGGGGACAGGAGCGAGAAGCACAGCAGGATCCCGAGCAGGACCACCAGCATGCTGGTCGTCGGATGGCTCCGGACCGCGGTCCACCGATCCCGAACCGTGGTGTTCACAGGTCTGCTCCCTCGGGGGTCGTGTCCCCGGCGCCGGTGATGGCAGCCACCACGTCAAGGGCGGAGGTCGTGGCGGCTTGCAGGACCGCCACCCGCCGGCCGAGCCGGAAGACCTCGATCCGGTCCGCCACCTCGAGAACCTCGGGGACGGAGTGGCTGATGATGACGACCGAGACGCCGCGGTCACGGACCTTGCGGACCATGTCGAGGACGTTGCGCGTCTGCTGAACCCCCAGGGCGGCCGTGGGCTCGTCGAGGAAGAGCACGCGATGGGCCCACGTGACCGCGCGAGACACGGCCACTCCTTGACGTTGCCCGCCCGACAGGTTGCCCACGGCGCCGTGATCGGCCCGGACCGTGACGTTGAGGGTCGCGAAGACCTCCGCTGCCTTGGTCCGCATCGCGCGGTTGTCCAGCACCCCCAGCCGGCCGAGCACGCCCTTGCGGCGCAGCTCCCGACCGAGGAACAGGTTGGCAGTGGGATTCAGCGTGTCTGCCAGGGCGAGGTCCTGGTAGACGGTCTCGACCCCGTGCTCGCGCGCCTCGACCGGGTTGTGGAAGTGCACCTCCTCACCCTGGATGAGGATCGTCCCGCCATCCGGCTGGAGGACTCCGGAGAGCGCCTTGACGAGGGTGCTCTTGCCCGCTCCGTTGTCGCCCATGAGCGCGACGACCTCGCCCTGGCCGACGGTGAAATCGGCTCCGCGGAGCGCCTCGACGTGCCCGAAGCGCTTGACGATCCCGCGGGCCTCGAGGACCGGTGGGGTGTGCGATGTCATCCTCGAACCGTAGGTGTGTGAACCAAACACGTCAAGTGTTTGAGATGAACAGATCGGCGCGTACAGTGTTCGCATGAGAGAGCCCTACGTGCTTGAGATCCTCAGCCAGCCCGACGCGCTCCGGCAGGTGCTCGACGCGGGCGTCGACCCCGCTGTCCGGTCCCTCGTCGGTCGTCTCGACAGGTTCGACCGCATCGTCACGACCGGGATGGGCTCGTCGCTGCACGCCATGCATCCGACCTTCCTGCGACTGGCCCGGCACGGCGTACCTGTCTGGAACGTCGAGACGGCAGACCTGCTGGCAGGGGCGTCCGGCCTGCTCGGGCCCGGCAGCCTGCTGTGGGTCACCTCCCAGTCGGGGGAGTCAGCCGAGGTCGTCGAGCTGCTGGCGCGGCTCGGGGACACCGGGCCGACGGTCCTGGCTTCCACGAGCGACCTGACGAGCAGCCTGGCCAGGCGGGCCGACGCGGTGATCGACCTGCGCGCCGGCGGTGAGCGGACCGTGAGCGCGCAGAGCTACCTGAACACGCTCGCCACGAGCTCCTTCGTGGTGGACGTCGCACTCGGCGTCGGGCACGACGCGGAGCTGGTGCGAGCGCCCGAGGCCCTTGCCGCCTATCTGGCCGACTGGGACGCCCATGTGGCGGCCCTCGACTCCGCACTGCGGCAGCCGACGCTCTTCATCGTGGGTCGCGGCGCGTCCCTGGCGGCGGCTCGCACCGGCGCTCTCATCATCAAGGAGGCCGCCAAGACGGCTGTCGAGGCGATGTCCGCCCCGCAGTTCCGGCACGGCCCCTTGGAGATGGCCGGGCCGGACGTCGCCGTCGTCCTTCTTGCAGGGTCGGGCGACGACAGGCGCGCGAACGTGCGCACCGAGGCGGACCTCCGAGCCGCCGGCGCCCAGGTGGTCGTGATCTCGCCGACCGAGCCCGGAGCCGGAGCAGCTCCTGTGCTGACCTCCCCCCGCGCGGCGCCGCTGTCCGAGATGCTGCCGCTCCAGGGGCTCAGTGTTGCTCTTGCGCGTCGTCGCGGTGTCGAGCCGGGCGCGTTCTCCCGGATCGAGAAGGTCACCACCACCCTCTAGTGCTCTGGCGGACAGTGGACGAGAGGAACATCGCCGTGTTCGAATCTCGGCGTCCGTGATGGTTCTGAACTCCGTGCCGCGTGAGCCGGAGGGCCGCCGGGTGACCGTCGACATCGGCAGGAAACGGGGCTCCGTGAGCAAGCGCCAGCGCCACGACCAGATCGCGGCAGCGGTCCAGGCGTCCGGACGGGCGCGGGTCCTGGACCTCTCCGAGGTGCTCGGGGTCTCCGAGATGACGGTTCGCCGTGACCTGGAGGAGATGGAGGCGCAGAGGCTCCTGGTGCGCGTCCACGGCGGGGCGATCTCCACGAGGTCACGCAGCTTCGAGCCGGGCTTCGCGGCCCGCAGCCGCCAGAACGTCGACGTCAAGCGCCGCATCGGGCAGGCGACCGCCGAGCTCATCCGGGACGGCGAGACCGTGATTCTCGATGCCGGGACCACGACGCTGCACGTCGCCCAGGCCCTGCGCCCGGACATCCAGATCCGCGCGATGGCGTTGAGCCTCCAGATCGCCGACGTGCTCGCGGACCTGCCGAACCTGACCTTGATGCTGCCGGGTGGCACGGTCCGACCGAGGGAGCGCTCGTTGGTCGGGGCCATGACGATCGCCACCTTCGAGCGTCTGGCGTTCGACACCGTCGTGCTCACCTCGGGCGGCGTCGACGTGGCCGAGGGAGTGACCGAGTACGACGTCGACGACGCCGAGACGAAGCGGGCCGCGCTCCGCTCCGCGCGACGCACGATCGTGGTCGCCGACGCCACCAAGCTCGGAGCCGTGGCCTTCGTGCGCCTGTGCCCTGTCACGGACATCGACGTCCTGGTGACCGACCGCAGTGCCTCGCCGACCCATGTCGCAGCGCTGCGCGACGCCGGAGTCGAGGTGATCCTTGCCTGACCTGCCCGGCGTCGGCGGGGCGCCCCCACCCGGCGTCGCACTCTCCGCGCCCCTGCGCTGGGGCGTCCTCTCGCCGGCCCTCATCACCGAGAAGGTGCTCCGCGGAGCGGCGCGCTCGCAGATCGTCGACGTCGTCGCCATGGCGAGCAGGGACGGGGCCCGAGCGCGTCGGGCGGCCGCCCGCTGGGGGATCCGGCGTGCATACGCCTCCTACGACGAGCTCCTGCAGGACGACGACGTCGAGGCCGTCTACATCCCGCTGCCCAACGGGCTGCATCATCGCTGGACGATGCGAGCGCTCGAGGCCGGCAAGCATGTCCTGTGCGAGAAGCCCTACAGCCCGCGCCCGGACGAGGTGGCCGAGGCGTTCGACCGTGCGCAACGGAACGGCCTGCTCCTCAGTGAGGCGTTCATGTTCCGGTACAACCCGCAGATCGAGGCGCTGCGGCGGATGGTGGTCGACGAGCGCGTCATCGGAGACCTGCGGCTCGTGGCATCGTCCTTCACCTGGCCGACCGATGCGCCCGGCGAGGTCCGCCTCGACCCGGCCCTGGACGGCGGAGCGCTGCTGGACGTGGGCGTGTACTGCATCAGCGCGGCACGACTGCTGGCGGGTGAGCCGAGCAGCGTCGCGGCCCAGGACGTCCTCGGACCATCCGGGGTCGACGTCGCCTTCACCGCCACGATGCGCTTCGACGGTGACGTGCTGAGCCACTTCGACTGCGGCTTCCACCTTCCCGAGCGCGGCTCGCTCGAGGTGGTCGGCACGAGCGGTGTCCTGCGGCTCGACGACCCATGGCACTGCTACCGACCGGGGATCACCCACATCGGGGCGGACGGCAACCGGCGGGAGATCACCGTCCCGCTCGCCGACTCCTACCAGCTCCAGCTCGACGCGTTCAGCCACGCCGTCCGCGGCGGTGAGCCCACGTTGCTGGGCCGCGCGGACGCCCTGGGCCAGGCAAGGGCCGTCGCTGCGCTGCGACGCGCTGCCCGGACCGGTGCCGTGGTCGAGGTGGAGCGCTGAGGTTCCCCGGCAGGCTTGGGGTCGCCGTCCTTGTGGTGCAGGTCGGCCCGGTCGTTGCCGTCGACGATGGCCTGCTGGATCGGCGGTCTTCCCGACGGGCGTCGTCCAGCTCGTCTACTCTCCCGGCGAGATGCCGGGGGACCAGGCGTACGAGGACGTCACCGACAAGGTCCCCGGCGAGAGCGGCAGCTGCGCGCGGTCACCCCTGCGCCGGGGCGACGATCTCCCGAGCCGGCAGAACGGACGCGTCGAGGAGCACCCGCTCCCCGAGCGGAGTCGCGAGCTCGAGCACGAACGGGGTCGGCGGGTTGCCCTGGCATGTGGCACCGCCCACCATCGGGTCGACGACCACCACCACCTCGACCGCGACGTCGGTCTCGATCAGACCGGCCACCCGGACCCGATCGGTCGCGAGTTGACCGCTCGCGCAGGCCCGCTCCGTGACGAGCAGGGCGACGCTCGCCGCGGCGGGGTCGGGCATCGCCTGCGGGTCCAGCGTGACGCTTGCCGACCCGGCGCCGGGAACCGCGATCGCACAGGTGGTCGACCGGGTCAGCATCCAGCCCGGCGGCGGGACGTTCGGGGCATCGACCTTCTCGATCGCGAGCAGCTCATGTGTGGGCACGTCGCCGGCTCCGAGGTCCTGCGGCGCAGCGAGCGGCCGGAGCAGGACGAGCCGGGCGTCGGTCTCGGTGACGATCCACCAGGTGGTCAGGTCGAGGTCGTCCGGTACCTCGATGCCCTTGAGGGCGGCGAGACCGTCCGGACCCAGCTCGGTGGCCGGCGTGGGGTCCTCGAGCACGTCCGCCGGCACGGGCCAGCCCTGGCAGGTCGGTGGGGACTGTGTGGTCGGTGAGGTCGCGACCGGGGCGTCCGGCGGGGGTGTGCCGCCGGGTGACCCCCCGCCGCAGGCGGCGAGGACCAGGACGACGCCGAGCGTGACGACCGTCCACAGACGCCGGCGCACAACTCCTCCTCGGCCCAGCGGCCCAGCGGCCGACGAGGCAACCCTACCGGCGTGGGCCGACGCTGGGCCGGGCGACCGGGCCGTCGCGGGCCGCGCTGGGCGTCAGCGCGGAGAATCTGGAACGGATGGCGTTCCGGACCTTCCACGGTTCCCCGGCCGCTGGACAGGATCGTGCGGCATGCTGGGTCCTCGGCGCGCCCCGGCTCGGTGCGGCCGGATCGCCCCCCGTACCCCGGAGGTAGCCATGGCGGCCAGCCACGTCAGCCGCACCGGCCCGCGCCGGATCCGTGGTCTGGCTCTGATGGTCGCGGCTTGCGGGCTGCTGCTCACCGGGTGCGGCGAGGGGGGATCACGCTGCCGACGGCTGTGCCCACAGCGCTCCCGAGCGTCGACCTGCCCACGGTTCTGCCGACGGTGTTGCCGACGCTCCGGCCCGAGCCGACCGCGGAGCCCGAGCCGACGCAGGAGCCCACCGGCCGCGCCGGGTGGGTGGCCTGGGCGATCGCCCTGGTCATCGCAGCCGCGGCCGGCCTGAGCTACTGGCTCATCCGGCGCAACCGGGCGCAGGAGGACGCCGCCCAGGACGGACTCACGGCAGCGGGCACCGACCCTGACCCGCAGCTGCCGCCGCTGGACGGCACCGGCCTGGACGACCAGGCCGCGCCGCCGGACGGCACCGGCCCGGACCCGCTGCTCCCCCCGGGTGCCGGTCCGGACGGGACGCCACCGCCACGCGGGTGAGCCGCCGCCCTCAGGCGTTGCCGGGACCGGCCACGCCGAAGATCCGGCGCACATGCGCCACCCGCTCGGGGGAGAGCTGACGCTCGCCGTCGATCTGCCGCACCAGCACGGTCATCTGGGCCGAGTACTCGAGCCGCTCCATCGCGAGGTACGCCGTCATGAGGTCCGGCCCCCAGGTCAGGGCACCG
>Ga0105047_10011460_pt1 | contig 14368 bp, 15 predicted proteins | sample MAT04_FD_78384 | JGI IMG/M metagenome (GOLD analysis project Ga0105047, IMG submission 78384) | Freshwater microbial communities from Lake Fryxell liftoff mats and glacier meltwater in Antarctica - MAT-04 (megahit assembly) | ecosystem: Environmental > Aquatic > Freshwater > Ice > Liftoff... | reverse complement strand
TTGCCGGTGATCCGCACCCGCCTCCAGTACTTGGCAACCTCGAGTTCCACAATCTCGACGGGTAGGTAGCGCAGCAGACAGCCGTTCTTGCGCTGTCTGCCAAGACAGAAGAAGTACGGGTACGGCTCGCCGGTGTGGCTCTTGTTGAGCGAGACCCCCAATCGGCTGCCACACCTCCCACAGCGCAGCATGCCCTTCAAGTAGTGGGTCCGTTTCATGGGACGTTCCTTGCCACTGCTCCTCAAGTCCAAGACACTCTGAACTGCCTCCCATGTCTCCCGTGAGATCAATGGTTGATGCCTCCCCGGATGATGCACCCCATCCCAACGCACGATGCCCATGTAGTAGGGATGTCGCAGCATTTGATGCACCCGAGTTCGACTGAGCGGTTTCGACGGCAGCTTCCGAGTCGGCTTGCAGCGCAACCCTTTTTCCTCCAGGGCTTCAGTCATCGACGAGACCGTCCAATCGCCAGAAGCGAAGGTCTCGAAAGCCCACCGCACGAACGGTGCTCGCTTCTCGTCGATCACCACAGTCCGAACTTCGCGCCCCTCCACCTGGATCCGCGTGTTGGTGTAGCCGATCGGGGCCTTGCCAGGAGTGCCACCCATCTTGGCCTTCTGGGTCATGCCCTTCTTGGCTTCAGCCGACAGGTTCTGTGAGTAGAACTCAGCGATCGTGGCCATGATGCCGTGCATCAGTCGACGGCACACCCACACGGACTATCGACACCCAAACCGGAAGTGTGCTGGAGATGAGACGCGTTGGGGTTCTGTTGCTGTTGGCCGAAATCCTGGGAGGCGGTGCAGCGTGTGCTCCCGACAGCCCCCTCTACTGGCGACTGTGCGCATCCGGCCCCCGGCGCTGACCTGCATGGCTGCAGCTTCGTTGACGGGACGCCGCCGGGAATTTACGGCTCCTAGCGATGAAGCAAGGGTGGCAACGTCGTGGGTCTATCTCCTGGGACTCGCGGCCTCAAGTGATCGGCGTCGCTGCCCGAATGGCCCACAGTGCGAGGCATCCGCCCGCTGCCAGTAGCGACCACAGAAGGGTCCGGCTCGGCCGGCGTAATGCATCCCAGCGGACGGCCAGCGCAACGACGACGAGGTACTCAAACTCACCCGCGGCCCGCGAGAAGTTCCTGTAGTGGAACAGCGGTACTCGCGGCTGCAGGGCCAACAGGAGGAGTCCGCCGATCGCCGCGAGAAGGCCGGTTACCGGCATAGCGTTCCACTCCGCTCGGCCCCACCGCCACAGCTCGACTGCGCCGACGACGAAAAGCGCGGTCAATCCGACGAGAAGCAGCACCCGCAGGGCAGAGAATGAATCGTCGGGAACCAGCAACCCCGGGTCGCGGATCAGCGTGGCGAAGGGCCAGGTGAAGTTCGCCGATCCAGACGACTCGAGCCCACTGGAGCCGAACACTTCCCGGACCCATACCTGCAGTAGTAGGTAGACGATGATCGGCATGGCCAGCACGCCATGAGCTCGCAACCCGGCCCATCTCCGACTTGGCTTGCGGTCGGCGGTTCGGATTCCCAGCACGACGTGGGCCGCCAGCAGTACGAGCGGCACCACCAGCGTGGACTCCCGCACCAGCACCGCCAACGACAGCACGGCCGCCGCGGCGCCGACGCGTCGATGTACCACGAGGCACATCCCGCCTGATACCAACGCCAACGCCAGGGGATCGGCCAGGTCCATGCTGACCCCGTAGACCGCCGCCGGCAGGACGAGCACGGCGAACGACCGACGAGGGTCGACCCCGAGTCGCGCCAGCGTTGCGGCGGTCGCGCCGACCGCAGCGCCGATCGCCAGGACGTTGAGGATGACCATGGCCCACGCCACGGCGCCGGGCTGGCCGAGGCTGGTGGTCCAGACCAGCGCAGGGAACCCGATGCGTGCGGCGCGCAGCGGCGGCGAGTCGAACTCGACCCCGACGACCCGGTCAGCGCGACTGAACGGCGAGATGGACATCCGATAGAAGAACTGACCGTCGTAGCCTTGGCCCTCCGGCAGGGCACGAACACCATCCGGGAGCGAGTCGACCTGCGTCAGCGGAGGTGCCGCATGGATCAGGGCGCTGACATCACCGTGGCGGACGATCAACCCGGCCGCGAAGGTCGCCGCCACGACGGTCGCCAGCAGCCAGCAAGCTAATGCTTTTCTCAATGATCCTGCCGAGCCACGCCGGCGAACCAATCCAAATCCGCGACGAACCACTAGGTGTCGAGGCGCAGGAGCCGAGCTGCAGCAATTCTGGCGTCGTTGTCCGCCTCGCTCATGGGAGATCCGCTTCGTAATCGTTCGATGATGGCGTCGACGAGCGCTGCCTGTCGCGGCCCCAGAAGGGGCTCGTCGGTCAGCTCGCGGACCGACTCATCGAAAACATCGTCTTCGCCGCGGCCCACCTTGGCTTGCGATGGAACGGTCAGCACCCGCGACATTCCATCGCCTGGGGATTCATCGATGTACTTTCGGATTGCGGCGGTGATCGAGGCACTGGGGCGCTGAATTCGACCGGTTGCCCACTTGGACACTGAACTCTGATCTGCGCTCGTTGCGCCGAGAACTCGAAGCCGCTCGGCACACTCGCCCTGAGTGTGTCCGTGCAACCCCACGGCCTCCGCAAACGCCGTCCGATCACTTTCGGTCCACGACGTGGCGTACGGCATACCACCCAACGGTACCAGGACTTGAAGTCCATGCCTATGGCTCATGCTGGCTCGTAGGCCCTTTGCTATGAGCCATAGACAGCCATATTATTACAAGTATGAAACTACACCTATGGCATTCAATGGCAATCGCCTTGCCGTGGGTTCGGGAAGACCGCATCATGGTTTCTCCCGTCCTGGGCGCGCCTCGTGACTGAGGGACCTCCAGACGAAGAATTCAGGGGTGACCACCGAGTCCTCGGAACAGTCATACCTGTGGGTCAGGATCCCAACACCGACAGGAATCTCGCAGTGCCCTCCACCATCTCCACACCAGCATTCGGCGGCCACCATCTCGCTCCACGCCCCAGGGGAAACAAATGGAATGCAGAGGTTGCTATCCACCTTGCGGACGGCGTCGTGCGGCACCCGCGGCTGTATGACGTCGTGGAGGAGGTCGTCGGTCGCATCATGGCGATCAACATCGATCACGCAGGTATCAGTGTTGCCTTTGGCCTCGAAGGAGAGACGGAAGAAGAAGCCTCGGCTGACTGCAGTGAAGTGACAGGTCGGATCCTCGGCCGACTTGGGCTGACGGCAGCCAATCTCGGCGAGTACCTGGTCTACGAACGAGACCCCAGGGTCTTTGATGGGCCTGTTCCACCACCCGGAGACGTCGTCGATTTGCAAAATGCTCGCCTGAGGGGTAGGTCCCCTCAGGGTCTGCAGGTACACTCTCCGTAGTCCACCGTGAAGCCGGTCCCGTGAGGCCGATACGGGGAGGGAGAAAAAGATGTCCAAGGCTGAAAACGGCTGCTGATGCACAGGTCTCACTAGAGCTGCTGTGCGCGAAGTTGAGCGTCTACGGAATTACTCCGACGTTCGACAACACTCACGTGTACTTCAAGAATCGGAAAGTCCGTTGGTCCGCATTCACCCGGGACTTCGATCAGGCTGTGGCGCTGCTCGTCGACCGCACGATCCCACTTACGCCGTCGCTCCCGACGGATCAGGCGATCCGGCCAGTTCCCATCCAGTCGAGATACCCATATCCTTACCCTGACCGGTAGGTACCGCTACCTGTGGCTGCGGTTGAGCGAACCAGCGCCGCCGACCGTTGTTGTTGATGGATAGAGCCTTCCCTCTGAGAGGGGACCTTCACCTCACCCTCATCCGCACCCCTGCGGCTCTCAGTCGGCTCCCAACCGTCGATTGATGGATCCCGTAGGTCGCAGCGATTTCTGCCAGCAGCGCCCCCTCCGTGTATCTCTGCACGGCCGATGCCAACTCCTTCTCGCTCCACCGGCTCGCCTCAGATCGGCGTGGTTCCTTCAGCCTCCGGAGTTGACCGAGCACCGTTGATCGATGAACCTTGAACCGCTCAGCCAAGACGATGATCGGCTCCCCGGCTCGGTACCCGACCAACAGCTCCTCAAGGTTCTCCGGTGTCAGACGCCCAAGGCGCCGTCGAATATCCCTTCCGGGGCAGCCTCCACTGATCTCACAACACTGTGGTGATCGCACCCCGCTGACCACAGGAAACACTGGTGGGCTCGCGACGCGTACCTCAAGGGCGACCACACCGCTTCACCGAAGCGGCATGTCCTCTGGCCGTGCGGTTGAGGCCCCCGGCCCCACTGCTGATCGACGAGTAGGCCGTTCGGACCGCTTGATCGGCTGATACCTCAAACGTTCAAGTAGTGGGGGCACATTCGCCGAAGACTTCTTCGTGGCTCGAGGACAACTCTCCGACAGCCCGGCAGGCGGAAAGTCGCGGCGGCGACGTCCACTCGTCCTCCTGGCTGGGCTCGTGACTCTCATCTCGCTGTTCGCGGGCTGTGAGTCGTCGGTGACGGAGCGACTGAGCGTCCTCCAGATGGTCAACCAGTCCCGAGCCAGCGCCGGGCTGCCAGGGCTCCGGGACAACTGGATCCTCGACATCAAGGCCGACAACTGGGCCAAACACCTGCGTGACATCTGCGACCTGGAGCACTCCAAGCTCAGCGACAACGCCCCGAATGAGTGGCTCAAGCTCGGCGAGAACGTGGGATATGGCGGCTCCATCGCCCAAGTTCACGAGGCGTATCTCAACTCCCCGGGCCACAAGGCCAACATCATGGATCCGTCCTTCACGCAGATGGGCAGTGCCGCCGTCTGGGGCAATTGCGACGGATTTCGTCGGGTCTTCACCGTGCAGGAGTTCATGAAGAGCTGACCCCGAGGTCGGGGGTCGCGAGTGAGGGCCCTACAGTCCGGCGATGGAGATCGCCGAGTTCCAACAGCTCATGGGAACCCTCTATGGCGCCGCTGACGCGGAGCGGGGAGTGCCCTCGACCATCGCCTGGTTGTGCGAGGAGGTCGGCGAGCTCGCCCAAGCGGTCCGCAAGGGAACGCGTGACCAACAGCTCCACGAGTTGGGCGACGTGCTCGCCTGGTTGGCTTCGCTAGCCGGCCAGTTGGACCTCTCCCTCGAAGATGCCGCCCGGCGCTACGTGACCGACCCGCCCTGACCGACCCGCCCTGACCGACCCGCCCTGACCAACGCCGCGTACCACCGCGCCGTCCGCTCAGCGTCGGGCGACGATCTCCTCGGCGATCTGAATGGCGTTGAGCGCCGCGCCTTTGCGCAAATTGTCGCCCACCACGAACAGCGCCAGCCCGTTCTCGACGGTCGAATCGTTTCGGATCCGACCAACTCGTGACAGGTCTGCCCCCGCCGCTCGCAGCGGCGTGGGCAGATCGTCGAGGATGACCCCCGGCGCCACTGACAGGAGTTCGCGAGCGCGATCGGGACTGATCGAACGGGCGAACGACGCATTGATCGACAACGAATGGCCCGTGAAGACCGGCACCCGTACACATGTCCCTGACACCTTCAGGGCAGGCAGTCCCAGGATCTTGCGGCTCTCGTTGCGGAACTTCTGCTCCTCGTCGGTCTCCTCCGAGCCGTCGTCGACGATCGAGCCGGCTCGGGGCAGAACGTTGAAGGCAATCGTGTCGGGGAACTTCGGACCGGAGCTCAGCTTCACGGCCCCCCCGTCGTGGGTGAGCTGCTCGATGTCGCCATCGGCGATGGCATCTCGAAACTGGTCAGCCAACTCGGACACGCCGACGAGCCCGGCACCCGAGACTGCTTGATACGTCGACACGACCAACCGTTCGAGGCCCGCCTCGTCGGCCAACGGCTTGAGTACCGGCATCGCTACCATCGTCGTGCAGTTGGGGTTGGCGACGATTCCCTTGATGATGTGGTCGAGTTCGTGGGCGTTGACTTCGGGCACGACCAACGGAACCTCTGGGTCCATCCGCCACGCGGAAGAGTTGTCGATGACGATCGCCCCGGCGGCGGCCACGATCGGCGCGAGCTCCTTGGACGCGGCACCTCCGGCGGAGAACAACGCCAGGTCGAGGCCCGTGGGATCCGCTTTCGACGCATCCTCGACCACGATCTCCCGATCACCCCACACGATCGTCGATCCGGCGCTGCGTGCACTGGCGAAGAAGCGCAGCTCGCCGATCGGAAATGACCTCTCGAGCAACAGGCGGCGCATCACAGCGCCCACTTGGCCGGTGGCTCCATAGACGCCGACGTTCACGGATTCACGTTCCATGGCCACAATGCTAGGTGAGGGTCAGTAACCGCCACGATCGAGTTCGTAGGCCGCGTGGAGGATTCCCACGGCCCGTTCAGCGTCTGCTTGACGCACCACGCACGACGTCCGAATGACCGAGGTGGAGATCATGTCGATGTTGATTCCGGCGTCGGCCAAGGTCTCGAACATGGTGGCTGCTACGCCCGGGTTGGTCTTCATGCCGGAACCGATGACCGACACACGGGCGATGTCAGGATCTCCCGTGATGGTGAGCGCGCCGAGCTCGGACTGCATGTCAGCGGCGACGCTCACCGCCGTATCGAGATCCTCGAGCGGCACGGTGAACGAAATGTCGGTGACCCCTTGGGCGGAGGTGTTCTGCACGATCATGTCGACGTTGACGTTGCGATCTGCCAACGATCGGAACAACTGCGCAGCCACCCCGGGGCGGTCAGGAACCCCGCCGACCGTCACCTTGGCCTCACTCAAATCGTGGGTGATCGCTGAGACGATGGCGTGTTCCATTTCTTCCTCCTCGGAAGCAGCTTCTTCTTCGGTGACGAGGGTGCCTGTTTCCCACGTAAAGGCAGAGCGAATGTGCAACGCCACGCCGTGTCGCCGGGCGTACTCGACCGAACGCATCGCCGGCTTGGGACAGCCGGTCGCGGTCATCTCCAACAGTTCGTCGAAGCTGATGTGACTCATCTTGCGCGCTTCGGGCACGAGCCGCGGATCGGTGGTGAACACCCCCGATACGTCGGTATACAGCTCGCAGACGTCGGCGTTGAGCGCCTTCGCCAGTGCCACGGCAGTCGTGTCCGACCCGCCACGACCGAGAAAGGTCACGTCGAACGCCGTAGAGACTCCTTGGGCGCCAGCCACCACGGGCACTCGACCCGCCGCCAGTGACGCGGCGATCCGATCCGGCCGGACCTCGAGGATCTTGGCATCGGTGTGATTGGTGTCGGTGACGAATCCGGCCTGGCTGCCGGTGTATGACTCGGCCTCGAATCCCAGGTCGGCGATTGCCATGCAGACGAGCGCAATGGCCTTGCGTTCACCGGCAGTGATCAACATGTCCATCTCACGACCGGGCCTCGTATCCGAGACCTCGCGAGCCAGGCGTAAGAGATCGTCGGTCTCCTTGCCCATGGCGGAAACGACCAGCACCACTTGATCGCCACGTCGACGACAACGCGCCACATGGTCGGCGACGTTGCGGATGCGTTCGGGATCACCAACGGAGGTGCCACCGAACTTCTGGACGAGGAGAGCCACGAGGGGCGAAGTTACCAGTGACCCCGAGGATTGGTAACGTCTCCGCTTCGTGGGAACCGACAAACGAGCCCGTCAAAAAGAACTGCACCGATCACGACTGGAAGACGCACGTCTCCAAGCGGTGAAGGATGCCCGCCGCGGGAGGCTCATGCGACTCTCCACCATCGTTGCGGTCGTGGCAATCGTGGTGGTTGCCGTCGCCGTCTTTACGGGAAACGACGACCAGTCGACCGCGGCGAACACGACCACCACCGTCGATCCGAATCTCCCGACGGTCCCGCCAGACCCCAACGCTGCGTCCACGACTGCCTTGCCAGCAAACACCGTCGCGCTCGTTGGTCCTGGTCCCGGCGCCGCAATTACCGGCGAAACGCCGTGTCCCAAGGCGGATGGCTCCTCGGAACGGACCACCGAATTTGCCAAGGCTCCACCGGACTGTCTCACCAAGGGCAAGAAGTACACGGCCACGTTCGAGTCCAACAAGGGCAAGATCGTCGTCGCACTCGACGCCGACGCTGCACCGAAGACCGTCAACAACTTCGTGGTGCTCGCTCGCTATCACTTCTTCGACGGTCAGCCGATCTTCCGTTTGATAAAGGACTTTGCTGCGCAGTTCGGGGATCCGTCGAAGTCACCCTCCAACCGCGCCAAGTTCGGCTACACCATCCCCGACGACCTCCCCGCACCGGGTTCATACAAAGTTGGGTCATTGGTGATGGCCAACGAATCAAAGCCCGACACTGGCGGCGCCCAGATGTTCTTCGTGCTCGGGGCGCAGGGGGTGGCGCTCCCCCCGAACTACTCGCTCTTCGGTGACACCACCGAGGGCCTCGAGACGATCGCTGCCATCAACGCAGTACCAAGCACCCCGATTGCAGGCAACGACGGCGCCCCCTCGGAACAGGTCACCTTCACCAAGGTGACCGTCACCGAGAGCTGAGGGTCTCCAGCGCCGAGATGTCCGTCAGGTGTCCGTCGACTCGGACGGTCACTGAACCCGCGCCGGACACCGTCCAACCAGCCTCGTCCGTATGAATGATCGCAGTGGCCTCGTCGATCCCGACGACTGCCATCCCACTCGGTGCCAACTTCACCGTGCGATGCCACTTGTCCTCGGACCAGTCCGACCAACGGGGCACCACAGTCAAGCTGTGGAGCAGGTCGAGCCCAACGGTGAATGCGCCGCCGCGAGGGTCGACCATGTGTGTACTCAGTGCTGCCGCAGACTCACCTGCCGCGGCGAGGACCGCCCCATCGCGCCAACGCCGAACCACCGCCTCCCACAGGGCGGTTCCCAACAACGCGGAGCGCAGATGCATCGGGGACCCACCGGCGAGATAGATGAACGACGACGCCTCGATCTGGGCGACCCGCTCTGGCTTCAGTGCGTCCTGCCGGCCCAGCACATCGACGACCTCCACATCGGCTCCCAGTTCGGCAAAATATACTGTCGCTCGGTCCACGACGAGGTCGGATCGTTCGAATGCTGCCGCTGTCGGTAGCACCGTGACCCGCGTGTCCCCCGACGCCACGAGCAGGTCGGCATCGAAGTCGCACCCGGCCGTCCATTCCGCTCCTCCGACCAACGCCAACGTGCCACTCATGGGGGCGATCTTGTCATGGAAGTTCCGGGAACCGGTCCCGAGGTGCCATGCGGACTTGAATCCGCGATGCTACCGGGCGGTAACTTAGGCACATGATCTCTCGTGTTGGCATCGTTGGTTCCGGAATCATGGGCTCGGGTATCGCCGAAGTAGCGGCGAAGGCCGGCTACGAGGTGGTGCTTCGGTCCCGCAAGCAGGAGTCGGCGGATGCAATGGTGGCGTCGCTCGAGAAGTCCCTCGCCAAGCAGGTCGAGAAAGGCCGGCTCGAACAAGCCGAGTCCGACGCCGTGATCGCACGGGTCTCAGCCACGGAACGGCTCGCCGACCTCGCCGACTGCGATCTCGTGCTCGAATCGGTGCTCGAAGACCTCGACGTGAAGAAGTCGCTCTTCAATGAACTCGACCGCATCCTCAAAGACGGCGCCATCATCGCCACCAACACCTCGACACTTCCGGTTGTCGAGATGGCGGTCGAGACGGGCCGACCCGATCGCGTGTGCGGCGTGCACTTCTTCAACCCGGCGCCGGCGATGTCACTTGTCGAGATCGTTCGACCCATCACCGCGTCCGATGACACCATCAACGAGGTCCGCGAGTTCGCCGCCAAGTGCGGCAAGAACCCTGTCGAGGTCGCGGATCGCGCCGGCTTCATCGTCAACGCGTTGCTGTTTCCCTATCTGAACAACGCCGTTCGACTGATGGAGAACGGCACCGCATCACGCGACGACATCGACACCGCCATGAAGGGTGGATGCAACTTCCCAATGGGTCCGTTGGCATTGCTCGACTTGGTCGGTCTGGACACCACCGTCGCCATCCTGGACGCGTTGTACGACGAGTTCCGGGATCCGAACTTCGCGGCCGTGCCCGTCCTTCGTCGAATGGTCGCCGCCGGCCAGCTCGGCCGGAAGTCCGGGAAGGGCTTCTACGACTACAGCCGCTGAACTGGTCGCCCGCCTCGGGCTCCCGGCGTGCACATGGGGCTTGCCGACAGCCGACGAGATCACGGGCGACGATCTGATCGCCGTCGGCGCGGACCTCCGCCCCGAGACGCTCATCACGGCCTACGCGTCAGGTTTGTTCCCGATGCCGGTCGGACGACGTCGATTGGGGTGGTGGTCACCCGATCCCCGCGGAGTGTTGCCGCTCGATCGACTCGTCGTGTCGAAATCGCTGCGGCGTTCTCGGCAGCGGTACTCGGTGACCATCGATCGCTCGTTTCGGGAGGTGGTGCAGGCCTGCGCGACGATCCCACGACCTCACGGATGGATCACGCCAGCGATCGAGGACGCCTACCAAACGCTCCACGACCTCGGGGTTGCCCACAGCATCGAGACGTGGGACGACGCCGGTTCGCTGGTCGGCGGGCTCTACGGCGTGAACCTCGGAGGCTTCTTTGCCGGAGAGTCGATGTTCCAACGAGCCACCGATGCCTCAAAGGTGGCGCTGGTCGCGCTCGTCGAAATCCTGGCCACCACCACCGGGGCATTGCTCGATGTCCAATGGCGCACCGACCACCTCGCCTCACTCGGTGTCATTGAACTTCCTCGGTCCGAGTACCTCCAACTGATTCCGCCAGCGGTCGCGGCGCTGCCGCCGGTCGCATTCAGGTCGCCGCGCTCGCTACCGTGAGCACCTCGCCGTTCGACATCGGGGGATGACACATGGGCGTTCATCACATTGCACTCGCCACCGCAGATCTTGCGGCCACCCACGCTTTCTATACCGAGGCGATGGGGTTCGAACTCGTCAAAGTGGTGGCTGGGCCGACCCCAGAAGGTGGTTGGGCCAAGCACGCGTTCTACGACACGGGTTCCGACGGCATGATCGCGTTCTGGGATCTGCACATCGACGGTCTCCCGCCCATCCAATCGGCCATGTCGACATCGGTCGGGCTTCCTGAGTGGGTGAACCATCTCGCCTTCACCGCTGTCGACGAGGCTCATCTCGGCGAAGGTCGCAAGCGCTGGCTGGACCACGGCTTCGATGTCTTCGAAGTGGACCATGGGTTCTGCCGTTCGATCTACACCGTCGAGGTGAACGGGACTTTGGTGGAGTGGTGCATGGACACCCGCCCGCTCGATGCCGAGGATCGAGCGCACGCCGAATCGATCATCCACGACCCGATGCCGCCGCTCGAAGATCCCCCCTCGGCGGAATTTCACAAAGCTGACAAGGATCTCCGTCCCGAGTGGGCGCGCTGAATGTCACCGGTCTCAGCGATCGCCACGCCGTGGTTGGGGTACTGGCCTGACCCCGCTGACGCACCGCAGCATTCTCCGAGCCGCGAAGCCATCACGCTGATTGCTCGAGACGGCGCGATCGTTCGCGGCATCCTGTGGACGCCAGCCAACGGCACGTGGTCGACGGCGGTCGTGATGGCCCACCCTCGTGGCGACTTCTCTGTTCACTATCACGCCGAGCTGTTGGCAGCGTCGGGGTACGCCGTGCTCGGGATCGCCACGCGTTCGGTCAACAACGACACCGATTGTGTCCACGAAGCGTGCGTGGTCGATGTCGCCACCGCGGTCGACGAACTGCGGCGGCGAGGATGCGACTCGCTCATAGCGCTCGGTAATTGTGGCGGCGGATCACTGATGGCGCTCGCCCTGGCCGACGGTGCCATCGAGGCCGACGGCTTCGTCATCACAGCAGCTCATCCAGGCCAGGGCGTCGTGATGATGAACCTGATCGACCCGTCGATCACCGACGAAGCCGACCCGTTCTCGGTCGACGACACACTCGACATGTTCCACCCCGACAACGGATGGCGACCGTGGCCAGAACCGGCGAGCTATGACCCTGCGTGGCTCGATCGCTACCGGGCGGCCCAACGGGCGCGGGTTGCCCGCATCGATGCCGTCGCCCACGATGCCCTCTCGGCGTCACGTGAAGCACGAGCGACGCTCGCGGAACTCGAGCTGGGCAGCGCGTCGTGGTCGACGACCCGTCGACACGCCATCTTCGGTTCGACCATGACGGTGTGGCGAACGCTCGCCGATCCCGCCTATCTCGATCCGACCATCGAGCCCGACGATCGACCGCTCGGATCGATCCTGACAATGGGCGATCCCCTGACCGGCAACTACGGCTACGGCGGACTGGCCCGAACCGTGACGGCCCGCGCGTGGCTCTCCACGTGGTCGGGGCTGTCCTCGCGTGCCCGCATGTCAGACACCCTCCCCCGCGTCGACATCCCGACGCTGATCCTTCATCCGACGGCGGACACCGAGATTCGACTGAGCCAAGCGGATGCGATGGCGTCTGCGTCGGGCGCCGACGACCTCACCTACTCCCGACTCGACGGCGCACCGCACTATCTCCACGGGCATCGGGTGGCTGCCAACGATCTGATGGTCAGTTGGCTGCGGGATCGCTTCGGCTGATCAAACGGTCCGGGCGATCCTCGGTCCCCGAGGCTCCCAGGTCGCCGCCAACCGCACGATGGACCGACACGAGATAACCGCTGTCGGGTGCCCAGGCGTCGCCGACCCATGTGGAGAAGCGACCAGTTCGAGCCAACCCAGCCGTTGCGCAGTGTGCCTCGTATTCATCCATCGAATACCGATCACGCAGCAGCTGAAACCCGGCGATGAGATGGCCGCCGGGCGCAACATGGCAAGCCAACGAATTCACGACCTCCGCCTCGGTGCCGGGAGCGACGAAGATCATGACGTTGCCAGCCGCGACGACAACATCGAAACGTCGAAGACCGCCGTCATGATCAACGAGTCGGAAGCCGTCGAGATCGCCTTGGAGCCACTCCATGGTCGGGGCCTTCTTTTGGGCCGCCAGCAGCATCGGGAGATCCAAGTCGATGCCAGAAACCGTCACCCCGCGCCGGGCGAGCTCGATCGCGACGCGTCCCGTGCCGCACCCGGCGTCCAAGACGGTGTCGGGTCGATACCCCATGACGAAGTTGGCCTCGCCATGGACATCCGCCCCCGACGCAGCCAGCCGGTCGAACCGCTCGTCGTACTTGGCCCCCCGTGGGGCATCGTGTTCGCTCCACCGACTCGTCACCTCTGGAGTCTGCCCGAGGCGCTGTCCCGATGGGCGTCAGCGACCGGTCGATCTGATGACTTTTCGGCGATTGAAGACCGCCACAACGATCCCCGACATCGATCCTCAGACGTCGCGTGGGTCAAACAACCCAGAGAAGATGGGTCGTTCCGACCAATGTCTGGATTGTGGGTTGACCCCCGCCTCAGGCCGTGGTTACTTCAATCCACAACACAGGGGAACGTTGATCCGCCGGACAAATTGGTCGCTTGAGACCGGCGGGGAGTGAGAGCGAAACCGGCCCCGCCATTCGGTTCTCGATGGTGCGGCGGCAGCAGAGATCTGGATCACCTTCGTCGGCGCCAACTGACGAGCGAAACCCTGGAAAGCCTTGTCAAGAGGAGAGCTTCGGCTCTCCTCTCGGCGTTTTCGGCCTCTGCCGGCGCGACGGCCGGAGAACAGGAGTGCCCACGCCCAGTCCTCGGACTACGGTCTCCACCCAATCGAGGGGGACACGTTGTCGAAGGATCGAACCGAGGTCCCGGGCGCCGCATTGCTCGGAAACATCCGCGGGGTCACACCGCCACGCCAGCAGCGTTCGTGGCAGACCTTCGATGCCATTCTCGATGGGGCCGAACGGCTACTGGTCGAGCACAAGCTGGGCGAGATCTCGATGAACGACATCTGCGCCGAAGCCAACGTGAGTATCAGCTCGCTCTACGCTCGATTCGACTCCAAGGAAGCGATTCTCCGATCCCTGTACGGCCGCTATGCCGAGGAGTCGATCATGGCGCTCGACCGAATTCGATCGATGCTCGACGACGAACCGCCGGAGACGTTCGAGATCCTCGTCCAGCGCGTGCTAGCTGAATGGATCCGATTCGCTCGTCGGCACTGGCATCTCTTGGCCACCTTTCGTGCCGAGGCCGTGATCGCTCCCGAGCGGGCGCGGATCGAACACGAGGTGTACCACCGCGTCACCGACACCGTTGCCGCCGCACAACTGCTGTTCCAGCCGGCGTCTGCGTGGCAGCTCGAGTTCATCTCGTTCACGTTCGGCAATGTGATCCAGGGACTCATCAACGCTCCCGCCGAGGTTGCGTCGCATCTCCAACTCTCCGACGAGTTGCTGGCTCGCGAGTACGCGTCGATGATCGTCGGCTATCTGGATCGTGCCAACCCGCCGTTGGACCCGTGAGGCCAACGGCGGGTTGGTTCGTCCAACCGTCCCGACGTC
>Ga0105047_10011459_pt1 | contig 14370 bp, 14 predicted proteins | sample MAT04_FD_78384 | JGI IMG/M metagenome (GOLD analysis project Ga0105047, IMG submission 78384) | Freshwater microbial communities from Lake Fryxell liftoff mats and glacier meltwater in Antarctica - MAT-04 (megahit assembly) | ecosystem: Environmental > Aquatic > Freshwater > Ice > Liftoff... | reverse complement strand
GCCCAGGCCGACCCTCAGCATACTCATTTCGACGCTGGAATCCTCGGCCAGGACCTGCACCTTGGTGTGGGTCATCGCGGTCGTGTAATAGTCCGGCTCGACCTTCCGCACGAACGCCTTGTGGTTCGGCAGATCGAGCTTCTCGACCTGATACTGCTCGCCGTCGTGCTGATAGATCGCCTGCTCGTGCAGCATGGTGTGGGTCGAGACCCAGTCCATCTCGGCGATGGTGCGCGTCTTCTCGATGTCGATGATCACGGTGTTGTCCCAGCCGTAGCTGCGCAAGGAGATCGCGTTGGCGGGGTACGCGTCGCTCGACCAGTGGAAGAGCGTCTTTCCTTTCTGTCCGGTCACCGGCATCAGCACGCGGTTCTCGGCGAGGAAGCCCAGCGCGTCGCTCACCGCGTCGAGCGGCACGTCGCCGAACGGCTCGGACGTCTCGAACGGCAGCTCGAACGCGGCGCACTTGAGGTGCGAGAGCAGGATGTCGAGGTTGTCGGGATCGATCCGCGCCATCTCGATCGGCGCGCCAGTCACGTAGCTCGGGTCGCGCGCGAGGAACTGATCGAGCGGCGTGGAGTTGGTGATCAGCACTGCCAAACTATCTCCGAAGCGCCGCCCCGCGCGCCCGAAGCGCTGCCACAGATCGGCGATCGAGCCTGGATATCCCGTGCAGATCACCGCGTCGAGCGAGCCGATGTCGATACCGAGCTCGAGCGCGCTGGTCGCCACCACGCACTTGATCGTGCCGGCGCGCAGGTCGCGCTCGATGCGCCGACGCTCGTCGGGCAAGTATCCGCCGCGATAGCCCATCACCACCGACGGATCGCCGCCGAGGTGGTTGATGCGATCGCGCATGTACTTGAGCATCACCTCGACCTGATTGCGCGACTGACCGAAGACGATCGTCGTGACGTCGGCGCTCACCAGATCGTGCGCCAGCTTCACCGCCGCCTTCACCGCGCTCTGCCGGATCCCGATCTCGGCGTTCACGATCGGCGGGTTGTACATCAGCACGTGCTTCTGACCGGTGGGCGCGCCGCTCTCGCCGACCAGCGCGACGTCGCGCCCCGACAGCCGCGAGGCGTGCTCGCGCGGGTTGCCGATGGTGGCCGAGGCGAAGATGAACTGCAGCTTCGAGCCGTGGAATTGCGCGACCCGCTCCAGCCTGCGCACCAGGTTCGAGAGGTGCGATCCGAACACGCCGCGATAGGTATGGAGCTCGTCGATCACCACGTAGCGGAGGTTCGCGAAGAAGCGGGCCCACGCCGCGTGGTGCGGCAAGATCCCGCTGTGCAGCATGTCGGGGTTGGTGATGAGGACGCCGCTCCGCTCGCGGGCCGCGCGCCGCGCATCACCGGGCGTGTCGCCGTCATAGGTCACGGCACCCTGGCTGAGCCCTGATTCCCCGAGGAGAGCGCGGACCGCCTCCTCTTGATCGCGCGAGAGCGCCTTGGTCGGGAAGAGGTACATCGCGCGCGTGTCGGGCGCGCGCACCATCGCGTCGAGGATCGGCAGGTTGTAGCAGAGGCTCTTGCCCGACGCGGTCGGCGTCGCGATCACCACGTCGCGCCCCGCGCGCGAGAGCAAGAACGCCTCCGCCTGGTGCTGGTAGAGCTTCTCGACGCCGCGCTTTCGCAGCGCCTCGGCGACCTGCGGTGCCAGCTCGTCGGGGATCGGCGTGTAGCGCCCCGGTACCGCGTCGACCCGATGATCGAGCACGATCGATCGTGCGGTCTGCTTGTCGTTGCGCCAGCGCGCGAGCACGGCCGGGATCCCAGTCGCGTGCGCCCAGGGCGGCGCGGGCCGCTGCGCGAAAGGCTCGTGCATCAGGCGGGCACTGTACGGATGTGCTCCCTACAATTCAAGCTCGTTTGCGTCGCAGGACGGCCGCGTAGAACCCGTCGGTGCCGTGGCGATCCGGCCGCAGCGCGATCGCACATCCGCTGACATCGACCAGCGGCTCGGCCCAGGCTTTTCCGAAGATCTCCGCGATCCGCACCCGCTCCAGCACCGGGAACTTCTCGAGCAGCGCGGCCACGATCGCCTCGTTCTCCTCGGGAAAAACAGAGCACGTCGCGTAGATCAGCCGCCCCCCGGCCTCGACCCGGTCGACCGCTGCCGACGCGATCGAGAGCTGGAGCTCGGCCATGCGCTTCAGATCGTCCGGCTGGCTGTGGATCTTCGCCTCGGGATTCCTGCGCCAGGTCCCCGACCCCGTGCACGGCGCATCCACCAGCACGCGATCGAACGTCTGCGTCACCGCGTGCGCCACGACCTGCACGTTGTTCGCGCCGGCCCGTCGCGCGCGCTCCTTCAGCGTCTCCAGCCTCTCGTGTGCGATGTCCGTCGCGACGATGCGTCCCTTGCCGCCCATCACCGCCGCGATCGCCAGCGTCTTTCCGCCGGCTCCTGCGCACGCATCCAGCACCTTGCCGCCCGGCGGAGGCGCGACGAGCTCGGCGATGATCTGGCTCCCCGCGTCCTGCGCCTCGAACAAGCCTTCCTCGAACACCACCGTGTTCCAGAGCGCGCCCGGCTTCTCCAGCACCAAACCGTGGGTGGTGTGCGGCGCGGGGCGCGGCCCGCGATCGGCCATGCGCACTGCGAGCGCGTCACGCCCGACCTTCAGCGCGTTGGCGCGGATCGTCGATGGCGCGGGCTCGAGCATCGCGTCGGCGAGCGCCGGATCGTCCTTCCAGCGGGCCGCGACCCACGTGGGCAGCGAGCGCTCGATCGCGAACGAGACCAGCGGATCGCTCGGCAGCCGCGATCGCCAGTCCGCGACCCGCGCCCACTCGATCTCCGGCATCAGCGCGGTCGCCTCGCGAAGGGACAGGGTCCCGTCGATCACCTCGGGCGCGATCGCGCGTGCGTCGCTGTTGCCGGCCCGCGATCCGAGCGCGAACTCGACGCGCCGGTGGTGCCGGAGCAGCCCGGCGAAGCGCTGCGCCACCGGCCCTCGATCGCGCGGATCGAGCCGCTTCAAGACCGGCGTCAGCAGCGACGAGGCGTGCGTGCGGCGGTCGCTCTCGGCGTGCGCTTTATCGAGCTGAGACACGGCATTTCGTGTGGCGGAGAGCCGCGCGGGCGCCTCGAAGGGGTGCGGGGGATAGATGGACACGCGGGGCGGTTCTGCGGGCTCGGGCCTCCGTAGTCAAAGACTGACGCGGTGTGTCCTCAGATCGAGGCCTCCAGCCTGCGATCGGGCCCCACGCGCGCGCGATCCCCGCCGGCATGCCCGGTGCACACATGGGCAAAGTGCTTCTTCTTCCGCTCTTCTGTGCCCGCGCCGCGCTCGCCGCCGACGTCGGGGAGATCGCGCTCGTGCGCGACCCCGGCGCTGTTCGTATTCACCTCGATGCCGCTGAACGCGCTGACCCGCGCGCAGCAAGGCTGGGCCACGCGCAGCGCCGCGCAGGGCATCGGTCGCAACGTCTATCCCACGAACCAGGCGCGCTTCTGCGGGCGCCGCCTGCGCCACGTGGTGAAGATGGGCGATATCGGCTCGTTCAGCGACGATCTGGAAGGCGGCGTTCGTGATCCTCTTCGACGATGGCCACATGCCGACAGCGCCGCAGATCGCGCGGGTCGACGCGTACCGGCAGCGCTGGGAGTCGTTCTACGCCGACGCCACCAGCCGGCGCGGATCGTTCGACACCACGCTCGCGGGGACGGGCAACGGGACCGCCGAGTGCACGCCCTCGGGCATGGTGCCGATCGCCGACGCAGGGGTGCTCGCGACCAGCGATGACGCGGCGTTTGAGCTCGACGCGCACGTCATCGCCGTCGCACCGGACGCGCGCGTCGCTTCCGGGAGCGCGGGGCTGCCGACGGCAGGGCTCGTCGTCCTCGCGCTCGCGGTGGGGCGGCCCAGACGGAGACGATTGCAAGTTATAGGTCATTGATGGCACATTATAGGTCCATGATAGTTACCGCCCTCGCCCTCCTCCTCACCACCAGCGCCCCGTCCTCGAAGCCGATCAGCATCGACGTGAAGGACGCCGATGTTCACAACGTGCTCCGCCTGCTGGCCGACGTCGGCCAGATCAACCTGGTCGTCTCGGACAGCGTCTCCGGGCGCGTCACGCTGAAGCTCAAGAACGTGCCCTGGCACCAGGCGCTCGACGTGGTGCTGAAGGCCCGCGGCCTCGGCCAGGAGAGGAACGGCAACGTCATCCAGGTGGACACGCTCGAAGCCTTCGCGCATCGCGCCGAGCTCGAGGCCAAGATGCGGGCGAGCGAGGTGGCGCTGGCTCCGCTGATCACGGTGCTCATCCCGCTCAGCTACGCGCGCGCCGCCGAGATCCAGCCGCTGGTCGCGAGCCGCCTGTCGGCGCGCGGCTCGGTGGCGATCGACGTGCGCACCAACACGCTGATCGTCACGGACGTCGCGTCGAACGTCGACGCCGCCCGCCGCATCGTCCTCTAGAATCCGCGTGAGTTCTCGGGTACCAGATCGCGAGTGCACGTCCGCGCTCTCGCGTTGATCGCGGCCCTCTGGCCCTCCACCGCGCTCGCCCATATGCCCATCGAGCGCCCGAGCCCGCGGCGCACGAACACCGCGCAGCTCACCGTGGCTGCCGAGCGGCGGGTGCTGCCGAACGGCCTGGTGGTCATCCTCTCGCCCGACGACGCGGCCTCGACGGTCGTCGTGAACATCGTGTTTCGCGCCGGCACGGTCTACGAGCCGCCCAATCGCAACGGCATGGCCCACATGGCCGAGCACGTGATGTTCCGCGGCACGACGCCGGATGCCGACTATTACGAGCTCCTCGAGCAGCGTGGCGCGCTCGATCTCGGCGCGTTCACCGGGCACGAGACGATGAACTTCATCACCGTGATGCCCCCGCAGGAGCTGCCGGTCGCGCTCTGGGTGATCGCCGATCGCATGGGCCACCTCCCGGGCTTCATCGATCGCGCCGATCTCTCGCAGCACCTCAAGATCGTGCTCGCCGAGCGCAACGAGCGGAACGTCGATCGCGAGTACGGCGCGGTCGACGAGCTCATCGACAGGACGCTGTTCCCCGAGCAGCACCCGCTGCACTCCGGCATCGGCGGCACGCCCGCGTCGCTCGGAGCCGTCAATGCGAGTGACATCAAGGCGTTCGTCGAGCGCCTGCTGGTGCCGGCCAACGCGGTGCTGGTGGTGACCGGCCGCTTCGATCCCGCGGTCGCGAGCCAGCTCGTCGATCAGTATCTCGCGGGCCTCGCCCCCGGCGTCAAGGCCGCGAATCCTGCGCTCCCGCGCACGGATCCCGAGGGCCGGCTGGTGACCGCGAGCGAGCTCCTCTCGCGCGAGCCGCGCATCACGCTCGCCTGGCGCGTCGCGGGACAGCGGTCCGAGGCCCTCGATGCGCTGGAGCAAGGCGCGGTGCTGCTCACGCTCTCGACCGACGGCGCGTTCGGTACGCGCGTCGCAGCCGGTGTGGCGCGCTTCGGCGGTGAGGCCGAGTTCCGCATGGACGTGACCTTGCCCTACGACAAGCCGCAGGACTCGGCGATCGGCGAGGCCGAGGTGTTCCTGCGCTACCTGACGATGGTCGACATGGATCGCGATCTGCTCGACGCGACCAACCTCTTCCAGGATCGCCTCGCGCTGTTCGGGCTCGACGACATGCGCGCGCGCGCCGGCATCCTCGCCGCGATCGAGCTCGACGGTGACGACCCGACCAACGCCGGCAAAGCGCTCGAGCGCCACTGGTCGGTCGCCGCGCCGTCGATCCAGGAGACCGCGAAGAAGCTACTCAAGCACGGCCGCCTGGTGATCCACGCGCAGCCGACGCGGCCCCGTCAGCCGAAGGTGGAGCGCGAATGAGGCACTTTTTACCGCTTTTCTTGCTGGGCTGCGCGACCGCACCCGCCCCCGCGCCGGTCTTGACCACGGCGGCGCCCGTGGTGGTGCCGTTCACGCGCCAGCCCGTGCCCGCTGCGCTCGCGCCGCTGGTGATCGAGAGCCCCACCACCGCCTCGTACGATCTCCCGAACGGCATGAAGCTGATGGTGATCGAGCGGAAGCGAAAGCCGCTGGTCAGCGTGCGCCTGCTGTTCGCATCGGGTAGCGCCGCCGATCCGAACCACGCCGACGGCGCCACGTTCGTCGCGTTCGGTCTGCTCGGCGAGAGCTACGAGGTCGACGCGAGCGGCAAGCCGCTGGTCGCCGAGAAGTCGCTGCGCCGCCAGCTCATGGAGCTCGGCGCCACCTGGCGCTCGGGCGTCACGCACGACTTCGGGCAGGTCGGCATCGACGGCTACGCGAAGGACGTCGAGACGTATCTCACGAAGCTGTCGAACGCGGTCATCCGCCCGCGCTGCGGCGAGTACACCTTCGCCGAGTACCGCCGATCGATGGCCAACGCGCTCGACGATCTCGAGGTCGGTGACGACGCGGTGCTCGAGCAGGTGCTGACGCAGGCGTCGTTCGGGATCGGTCACGCCTATTCACGGCCGACCACCGGCACGCCCGCGAGCCTGGAAGAGCTGTCGTTCGACGACGTGAAGTCGGAGCAGAAGCGGATGCTCAACCCGGCGCAGGCGACGCTCCTGGTGGTCGGTGACGTCTCCGCCGAGAAGGTCGCGCAGATGACGCGCGCTGCGTTCGCGAGCTGGCGCAGCCGCGGCCCGGCGGTGAGCTCGCGCATCGCGCCGCCCGACGTGACGCCGCGAAGAGCGGTCCGCATGATCACCCGCATCCCGGCCAGCACCACGCTGATGTGCGCCACGCGCGCGCTTGGCGATGTGCCGCTCGACGATCCGTCGGTCGACGTCCTGGCCAACATCCTCGGCGGCGGCCTCAACGGTCGCCTCACTGTTTTGCGCGAGAAGCTCGGCGTCAGCTACAGCCCGGGCGTCACCGTCGTGCGCCGAAAGTTCGGCCGCGGCCTCTTGATGTGCGCGCGCATCACCGGATCCTCGAGCAACGAAGGTGTCGCCGCGTTCCTCGACGCCATCGAGGCGACGCGCACCCAGGTCCCGACCGCGACCGAGATCGATCGCAGCAAGGCGGTGCTGATCTCGCGGCTCACCTCGGGCGGCGACGACGTGCACGGCGTCCTCAATTCGGCGATGGAGAAGCTGGTCTACGGCACGACGGCCGAAGATCGCGCCGCTCGCATTCGCGAGGTCACCGCCGACGGGGTACACGCCGTCGCCGAGCGCGTGCTCGATCCGACGAAGCTGCACCTGGTGCTGGTCGGGCAGCCCGCCACGGTGCGCGCGGCGATCGACGCGCGTAGGCTCGGGCCAGTATCCGTGCTGCGGATGGCGGACCTCTCGAGCGGCGCGACAGCGCCTAGAGCGAAGCCCCGACGAACGCCGTGAGCTGCGTGCGATCGGCCACCACGAAGCTGGCCTCGCCGATCTGCACGTCCGCCTCGATGCCCACGCGGATGACACCGAGCCAGCGCGCATCCACGCCGCCGAGGATCTCGAAGCCGAGATCGCTCCCCGCGCCGAGCTGCGGATCGAGGATCGAAGCGCCGACGAACGGGCCGACGATCACGTCCTCGTGCACCGCGAAGGGCACGCTGAACAGCCCGCGCACCGCCCACAGCCCGGCGTTCTCGACCGCGGCCTGACCGTTCTTGCGCAGGAGCGCCGCGTACGCGAGGTGGCCCTCGATCGCGGCGAACAGGAACTTTCGATCGTAGGCCACCGCGAGCGACACCGCGTTACCGTGCCCGCCGCCGACGAGCGCGCCCGCGTGGTGGTGCCAGGACAACGACACGTCGAGGCCCTTCATCGGCTTCACGCCGATCGCCGCCGCGCCGTCCGCGCCGAGATCGGTGGAGAGATCGCCGAACACGCCGCCCTGGATCCACGGCTTCCCGGTGACCTCTTTGAGGCGCACCCGTGGCATCACCGCCACCTGCCGCCCGCCGAAGCCGAGGCGATCGCGCAGCACCTCGGTGACCAGGCCGCGCGACAGCGACGGGAGTTCGAAGCGACCCATGTTGTCGAGCCACCCGTAGGGGCTCTTCACCCGCCCGAGCCGCAGATCGAACATCGAGCTGGGCTCGAACTCGAGGAAGACGTCGCGCACGCCGACGTTGCCGCCGCCGAAATCGGGCTCGATCCGCAGGCGGAACACCTCGCCGTAGCGCATCGTCAGCGCGATCTCCGCGCGGTTGATCTCGTACGCGCGCGACCAGTCGGCGGCGCCTTCGAGCTTCGCGCTTTGCAGCCGCAGGAAGAGCTCGCCGCCGAGCGACACCGAGAACGCGTCGCGCGTGGCGGTGGTGGCGGTGCGCGCGACCTCGATCGATCCCACCGGGCCGGCGAGGGCGAGCAGCACGCCTGCGACGATCAACACTCGATCTGCCTACCACGCGAGGCGCGGACGTGGCATCGATCCGACGTGGCGCGAAACATCCGGCAACGTTTGCGCCTCGGGGTGGAGGAGCGGCGCGCGCAGCTGGTCGAAAAAGCGATCGAGGTCTTCAGCGCGCAGCCGTTCGACGACGTCTCGCTCGACGACGTCGCGAAGCAGCTGAGCATCTCGAAAGGCCTTCTTTTTCACTACTTTCCCAGCAAGCGAGACTTCTTCGCGGCGGCCATCGAGTCGGTCGCCGAGGCCCTGTACCAGGAGATCGTGCGGCCCCTGGGGGAGACCCCCGAGGAAGCGGTGCGGGCGGGCGTGCGGGCGTACTTCGCCTACGCCAAGCGGCACCGCACCGCCTATGTGATGCTCGTGCGGAAGGGCGGCGGCATCCACCCGGCCGTCGACGCGGTCCTGGAGAAGACCCGCGCGCGCATCGTCGATCGCATCGTCGGCGAGGCTGAGCCGGAGCTGCGCGCGCGCCCGGTCGCCAAGGTGGTGGTGCGGGCCTGGATCGCGTTCACCGAGACCATGTGCGTGGAGTGGCTGGAGAAGCGGATCTCCCAGAAGCAGGCCGAGGCCTTGATCCACCGCACGCTTTTCGATCTCGTGCGCGCTATTGACCCCGAGTCAGCCGCTATTGACTAGCGCTCAATAACGGATCCAAGCTCCGCGCATGATCCCCATCCGCCGGATGAGCTTCGACTGGTCTCAGCTGCGCGATCGCCGCTGGTTCGGCGGTGATCCGTTCCTCACCCACCTGGTCGAGGCGCTCTCGCTCACCTTCCCGCTCGGCGAGCGCTTCTTCGTGGACGCGGTGAAGCGCTTCCGGGGCGAGCTGGCGCTGCTCGACATGGACGCGGACATCCGCGCGTTCATCGGCCAGGAGGCCCACCATGGGCGGGCGCACGAGACGTTCAACGCCTGGCTCAGCGAAGGTGTGCCCGACGCCGCTTCGCTCGAGGCGCGGGTGGCACGCACGCTGGAAGAGGGGCGGGCGAAGATGAGTCCGATGCAGCAGCTCGCGGTGACCTGCGCGCTCGAGCACTTCACCGCGGTGATGGCCGAGCTGCTCCTGGGAAACGCGGTGCTGCGCGAGAAGATCCACCCCGACGTACGGCGCCTCCTGGTATGGCACGCGATCGAGGAGACCGAGCACAAGGCGGTCGCCTTCGACGTGTACCAGAAGATGGGCGGGTCCTATGTCATGCGGGCGATCGTGATGATCGACGTGACGATCACGCTGTTCGCCACCACCGGCGCGCTCCAGGCCCAGCTCATGCGCGCCAGCGGCTCGTCGCGGAAGCTCGGACGGGCTCTCCACACGTTCGGATGGCTGGCGCGGATAGTTCCGCCCTATCTCGCCTACTATCGGCCGGGCTTTCATCCGTGGGATCGCAACCCACTCGAAGCGCTGGAGAGCGCGCGGGTCGAACTGGGGATCGCAGCGTGATTGCGTTCGACAAAAGGACTCCGGTGTTGTCTGTGCAGTGCATGGGACCGCGACGGGCGAAGGCCGCATGAAATCGCTCGAGAGCAAGGTCGCGGTCATCACCGGCGCCGCATCCGGCATCGGACGCGCGCTGGCGCGAGAGGCCTCGGCCCGCGGCGCTCGGGTCGTGGTGTGCGACGTCGACGAGGCGGGTCTCGCGACGACGGTCTCGCAGTCCTCCGCCGTGATCAGCCGCCGCGTCGACGTGCGCGACGACGCCGCGATCCGCGCGCTCGCCGATCAGGTCGCGTCCGAGCTCGGCGGCGCCGACATCGTGATCAACAACGCCGGCGTGAGCCTCTCGGACACCGTCGGCTCGATGGCCCGCGCCGACTTCGAGCGCGTCATGGACATCAATTTCTGGGGCGTCGTGCGCGGGACGGAGGCGTTCTTGCCGCAGCTCCTCGCCAAGCCCGAGGCGAGCCTGGTCAACATCTCGAGCATCTTCGGCATCGTCGGCATCCCGTCGCAGTCGGCCTACTGCTCGAGCAAGTTCGCGGTGCGCGGCTACACCGAGTCGCTCTCGCACGAGCTGTCGAGCACCAGCGTGCGCGTCTCGGTGGTCTGCCCCGGCGGCGTGAAGACCAACATCGTCCGCGGCGGCAAACACGTCATCGACTCGCGCGGCAAGGCGACCACCCTGGAAGCCACCGCCACCGAGTTCGACACGATGGCCCGCACCACCCCCGAAGCCGCGGCGCACACCATCTGGCAGGGCGTGCTGGCCGGCTCACCGCGCATCATGGTCGGCGGCGACGCCAAGGCGCTCGATCTGCTCGCGCGCATGTTGCCCCGCGGGTACGGCGGCGTGTTGCGCCGCCTCGATGGCCTCCGCAAGCGTGATTAGCCGGATCGGAGTGCTCGGCGATCTCCACGCCGAGGACGAGGCATTGGTCGCGGCGCTCGCGCTGTTCGATCGCCTGGGCGCATCTCCGATACTCAGTGTCGGCGATATCGCCGATGGTGAGGGCGACATCGATCGTACCTGCTCGATCCTCGCGGCGCGCGGTATCGAGTGCGTGCGCGGCAATCACGAGCGGTGGCTGCTGGCGAACCAGCTCCGCGATCTTCCGAGCGCGACGCTGGCGCTCTCGGCGGAGAGTCGCGCGTTCCTCGCGTCGCTGCCGGTGACGCGTGAGTACGAGACGGTGGCGGGGCGGTTGCTGCTTTGCCACGGCATCGGCGACAACGACATGGGGCGCGCGAGCGACGACCATCTCCAGGAGATCGTGCGCGAGGGGCGCTACGCGTGGGTCGTGAATGGACACTCGCACCGCCACAGGGCGCAGAGATTCGGTCCAGTGACGGTGGTGAACGCCGGGACTCTGCGGCGGGACCACCAGCCCCACGTTCTGGTGCTCGATCTGAGCACGCGGGTGGCGACATACTATGATGTGCTGCGGGATTTCGCGCTGGCGGAGACGTTCGCGCTCTGATTATCGTGCGCGCATGAGTTTCGACCAGGAGCTGCTCAACCTCTTCGACGCGTACGTCCATGGATCGATCGATCGGCGCGCGTTCCTCGATCGCGCGCAGAAGTTCGCGGTCGCCGGCCTCACTGCGACCGGGATCCTCGAGGCGCTCAGCCCCAGGTTCGCCGAAGCGCAGCAGGTCCCGAAGGACGACAAGCGGCTGAAGTGTGAATACCTCGTCTATGGGACGGGAAGGATCCGCGGCTATCTCGCGCGCCCGGCGAAGGCCGCGCCGAAGTTACCGGCCGTGCTGGTCGTGCACGAGAACCGCGGCCTCAACCCGCACATCGAAGACATCACCCGCCGCCTCGCGCTGGCCAACTTCATGGCATTCGCGCCCGACGCGCTGACGCCGCTCGGCGGCTATCCCGGCGACGAGGACAAGGCACGCGAGCTCTTCGCCAAGCTCGACCAGACCAAGACGCGCGAGGACTTCGTCGAAGCGGTGAGCTGGTTGAAGAGCCGCCCGGACTGCACGGGCAAGGTCGGCGCGGTGGGCTTCTGTTACGGCGGCGGCATCGTGAACATGCTGGCGACGCGCGTCCCGGATCTGGCGGCGGCAGTCCCGTTTTACGGCAACCAGGCCCCCGAAGCCGACGTCCCGAAGATCAAGGCGCCGCTCCTCATCCACTACGCGGAGAACGACGAGCGCATCAACGCCGGCGCCGCCGCGTACGAGGCCGCGCTGAAGGCGAACAAGGTGCGCTACACCGCGTACGTCTATCCAGGCACGCAGCACGGGTTCAACAACGACACGACGCCAAGGTATGACGCCGCGGCGGCGAAGCTGGCGTGGTCGCGGACGCTGGAGCTGTTCGAGAAGCAGCTGCGCGGTTAGCTACGCGCGAGCCGCGAATTCTTCGAGCCAGGCACTCTGCTCGGGCGTATCCGGCACCGGCCGCCCGCGCGCTGCGGCGAGGCACACCAGAATCGCCGCGCAGATGAGCGAGGAGCGCCCGATACCTTGCCGGCAGTGAACGGCGACGCTCTCGCCCTTCGCCACCCGCTCGCTCATGGTGCGGGCCAGCGCACGTATCGCAGCCTCGGACGGGAGGCCGCGATCCACGATGGGAAATCGCACCAGCTCGACGCCCGCACGGACGCAGGTCTCCGCCAGGGGCTTCAGGTCGAGCTCATCGAGCTCGTGTCCACGGCCGCAATGAAGTGCACGCTCAATCATGTCCCATACTTTTTTCGAATTGGAGCGGACCCGAAGCTACTTACACGGTCGTGAACGTCACTATGCGGACTATCTCGCCGCTTCCGAGCTGATACGGAAAGAGATCGGCGCCGAGGCGTCTCAGGCCGAAGTCTTCCGCACGATGGTTCAGATGGCGCTGGGGAAGCGCGACGTGACGAAGCCCGGCTATCAGGTCACGGCGACGGTGTGGCGCCGTCGTGGTCCCCGCTCTGACTTTCAGATCTCGCCGCGCAGCTGCTTCAACTTGTACACCACGTACACATACCCAACCCCGCCAACCAAGCTCGTCACGAAGAAGTCGGTCATCATCCCGACGTGCTCGCCGATCACGAAATGCAGCCCGTACGAGATCCCCGCGCCGATGATCATCCCTACGAAGTGGGTCAGCATCTCAGTCGAACGCGCTCTGCCGGAACCCCGCCGCGATCACCGGGGCGAACTCGCGCACCGGGCCGACGCGTCGCACGTCGACCGCTGTGACCTTGTACTCCGGGCAGCTCACCAGCGGGTCCGCGTGGCCGCTGGTGAGTAAGTTGGTCTTTACCTCCGGGAAATGGAACGAGAGGAACACATTCCCCGGCGCCACGCGGGTCGTGATGCACGCGTAGGTCGTCACCGACCCGCGCGCGCTGCGAATTTCGACCGCCTCGCCTTCCAGGATACCGAGCCGTGCCGCGTCGAGCGGGCAGATCTCGACGAGATCCTCGGGGTGGAGCTCGGCATTGCCCGTGCGACGCGTCTGCGTCCCGGAGTTGTAATGCGCGAGCTGGCGCCCGGTGATGAGGATGAACGGCAGCTCCTCCGAGGCGGTCTCGCCGGGTGGCTCCCAGTCCACCGTGAAGAGCACGGCGCGGCCGTCCGGTGTCGCGAAGGTCTCCTCGTACAGGATCGGAGTGCCGGGGTGCGTACTATCCAGCACCGGCCACTGCAGCCCCTGCGATCCGAGGCGCGCGTGCGAGACGCCGCGCAAGGATGGCGTCAGCGCCGCGATCTCGTCCATCACGTCGGACGACGAAGTATGCGGCATCGTGTAGCCGAGGCGCGCCGAGAGCTCGAGCAGGATGTCGAGGTCGCGCCGCGCGTCTCCGGGCGGCGGCACCGCCTCGCGCACCATCTGCAGCCGGCGCTCGGCGTTGGTGAAGGTGCCAGTCTTCTCGAGGAAGCTCGATCCCGGCAGCATCACGTGCGCGAAGTCCGACGTCGCGTTCGCGAAGATGTCGTGTACCACCAGAAACTCCAGCGATCGGAGCGCCTTTTCCACGTGGTGGACGTTGGGGTCGGTCTGCGCGATGTCCTCGCCGAAGACGTACATGCCGCGCAGCTTTCCCGAGACCGCGTTGTCGAACATCTCGGGGATCATCATCCCGCGTACCGGTGGAATGGGCCGGCCCCAGCGCGCCTCGAACTCACCGCGGACCTCGTCGTTGTCGACCGTTCGATACATGGTCAGATAGTTGGGCAGCGCGCCGATGTCGCTCGAGCCCTGCACGTTGTTCTGGCCGCGCAGCGGGTTCGATCCGGAGCCCGGCTTCCCGAGGTTGCCGGTGAGTATCGCCAGGTTGGTCAAGGTACGGACGCCGGAGACCCCTTGCGACTGCTCGGTGACGCCGAGGCCGTAGAAGATCGCGGCCGGTGCGGTCGTGGCGTAGAGATGCGCCGCCCGCTCGAGATCCCGCGGCGGAACACCGCTGATCTCGAACACCCGCTGCGGATCATACTGGGCGACCAGCGCCCGATACTGCTCCGAGGCGCCCACGCGGGCCGAAAGGAAGGCCTCGTCCGCCAGGTTGTCGCGCAAGATCACGTGCGCCAGCCCGTTGTACACCGCGACGTTCGAGCCCGGCTTGAGCTGCAGATAGATGTCGGCGTGCGTGGCGAGCTCGATGCG
>Ga0105047_10011455_pt1 | contig 14371 bp, 13 predicted proteins | sample MAT04_FD_78384 | JGI IMG/M metagenome (GOLD analysis project Ga0105047, IMG submission 78384) | Freshwater microbial communities from Lake Fryxell liftoff mats and glacier meltwater in Antarctica - MAT-04 (megahit assembly) | ecosystem: Environmental > Aquatic > Freshwater > Ice > Liftoff... | reverse complement strand
GGCTAGTGAGTCGAGCAGCCGCTGACGCGCGGGCAGCGGTAGCCGTCGATCGATGGGTAGTACGGCATTGCCGGCATCCCACTCGCGTCGCAGCGCGTCGACGAACTGCTGCCCGCCTGGAAGATCAATCGCCACCAGGTGCGCCACGAGGGCGAGACTAGTTTGAAGATCCCGCCGGCGTCGCCGACGGCGGGCGAGAATGAGACGATGAATCGTTGGCTGATCGGTGCCCGTCTACGAACACTGCCCGCGGCCGTCGTGCCCGTTGCTCTTGGCGCAGCGGCGGCAGTTGGTGAAGTCAATTCAGTGTGGTGGCGAGTCGCCGGTGCGCTTGTCGTCAGCCTCGCGTTGCAGGTTGGTGTGAACTACGCCAACGACTACAGCGATGGTGTTCGCGGTACCGATGCGGTGCGCGTTGGCCCGACACGACTGGTGGCTAGTGGTCTGGCCACAGCGTCGGCAGTGAAGCGCGCAGCGCTGGCTGCGTTTGCAGTGGCCGCATTCACTGGACTGTTGTTGGCCGCCGTTACAAGTTGGTGGTTGCTGGCAGTTGGTGCTGCCGCGTTGTTGGCTGGTTGGGGCTACACCGGTGGCCCGAAGCCTTACGGTTACTTCGGCCTCGGCGAACTCTTTGTGTTCGTCTTCTTCGGTCTCGTCGCAACCATCGGAACAACATTCGTCGTGTGTGAACGCATCACTAAGTTGTCGTGGCTTGCAGGGTGCTCGGCCGGTTGCCTGGCATGCGCGCTGCTCGTCGTCAACAACTTGCGCGACATTCCAACCGATCGAATAGCTGGGAAGCGCACGCTCGCCGTCCGCATCGGCGATCACCGAACGCGGGCGCTCTACGTCGTCTTGCTGGTTTTAGCCTTCGCGCTGGTCGGTGCCATTGCACTCGACGGCAGGCCATGGGCCGCGCTTGGGATGGCTGGGGTGCTACTTGCGATTCAGCCGGTGCGCATGATTGTGGGCGGTGCGCAGGGGGGCGCGCTCATTGCTGTGCTCGGCGGTACCGGCAAAGTGCAGTTGGCGACCGGCCTGCTCGCCGCGATCGGCATCGCGATCAGTCGTTGAGTGCAGCTAGAGGCGCAGCAGCACTCCAAGGATTGCTTGCACCACAAAGTCGGGCTGTTGCAGGTGTGCCGCGTGGTCGGCATCGGGCACCAGCAGTTTGCGACCTTCGCCGACGGCTTCTGCGATCTGCTCGGCGAGTGCGGCGAACTTCTCGTCGCGTGCCCCTGCCATTGCCAATGTCGGCGCGCTGACTTCGCGCAGGCGCGGCCACAGCGACGTCTGTGCCCCGGTGCCAGCGAGTCGCAGACTGCTGGCCAAACCTTCGACGGTATTGCGCATGCGATCGGCGAGTTCGCCGTCGGTGGTGACCAGGTTGCCGAACAATGGTTGCGCCACCCATTCGCGCACGAATGCCTCGATGCCGACCTCGACCAGTCGCGATTCGACGGCATCGTCGGCCTCACGACGTCGCGCGCGTTCGTCGTCGTCGGCGATTCCCGCGTGCGCCCCAATCAGCACGGTCGACACCGTCAGGTGCGGGTACATCAAGGCGAGATGCAACGTCACGCGGCCACCCAGGCTGTAGCCGACGTAGGTCGCGATACCACCGATCGCGGCGACCATGTCGGCGGTGCGGCGCAGGTCGGCGCGCACGCCGCTGGAATCGCCATGCCCTGGAAGATCAATGACCACTGCGTGGAAGCCAGCGGCAGCGATTCGCTCGGCAATCGGCTTCCACGAGTTGCCCGTTTGCGTGAAGCCGTGCAGCATCACCACTTTGGGTGCATGCGGGTTACCGAGCTGTTGCGCGGCGAGCGGGCCGCTGAGCGGCGACCAGTGTGAATCCTGAGCTTCAGCCATTGATAGCAACTCCCGTTTCGGTTTTCTGAGAAAGTAAGCGACGAACGACGTTGACGAACGTCTCTGCGTCTTGTGCCCCCGGCACCATCCAGCGACCGTCGAACACAAACGTTGGCACGGCTGTGATGTCTGCCTCGGCTGCGACCTGCAGCAGCGCTTTCACTTCGGCCTTGCCGTCGTCGCTGTTCAGGAAGTCACGAACGCCGTCGCGAGCCATACCGATGTCGGCGGCGCAATTCGCCAACGTCTCGACATCGCCGACATCGAGACCTTCGCAGAAATAGGCGCGCATCAGCCGTTCCTTCAACGCGTACTGATCGCCGGTCGCTTCGGCCAGCCACAGCAGTCGATGGGCGAGCAGGGTGTTGGCGCGCAACGCGCGGTCCATTCGGAATTCGAGGCCTTCGGCGGCAGCGATGGAGGTGACGTGATCGATGATTTGTGTTGCGCGTTCCTCGCCGCCGAACTTCTTCGCATAGGCCTCTACAACAGGAGCCGACTTCCCCGGAGTCGAGGTCGGGTCGAGTTGGTACGGTCGAAAGACGACGTTGAGGTCGACTTCGTCTCGCAACGTGGCCGCGGCCGTTTCCCAGCGGCGCTTACCGATGTAACACCACGGGCAGATGACGTCGGACCAAATCTCGACTGTTAGCGATGGACGCACGGCTTCACGATACGGCCCTATCGTTGCGACCATGACGCGGGCGCCAGAGGATGTGCAGGCAACTTTCTGCGCCACGTTGGTCGATCAGTGGGTGCGGTTGGGGTTGCGCCATGCGGTCGTTGCCCCCGGCTCGCGCAGCACGCCAATGGCGTTGGCCCTGGCGGCACGAACGGACCTTTCGGTGCAGATCGCACACGACGAGCGGTCGGCAGCATTCATGGCACTCGGCATCGGAATGGCGACGGGCCTGCCCTCCGCGTTGCTGTGCACCAGCGGCACCGCTGCGACGCACTTCCACGCGGCCGTCGTTGAGGCCGACCTGTCGGGGGTGCCGCTGCTGGCGCTCACTGCCGATCGCCCGCCGGAACTACAGGGGATCGGTGCGCCGCAGACGATCAACCAGCAGAACCTATATGGCTCGGTTGTGCGTTGCTTTGCCGACCCGGGTGTGGCGGACGTCGGGCACTCGGCGAGCTGGCGGACGATGGCCGATCGCTACTGGAGCCACACTGTGGGCGCAAACCCGGGCCCCGTGCACGTCAATCTGGGGTTTCGCGAACCGCTCATTGGTTTGGCCAGTGAACTGCCACCGATCACTGACCTTGCGGCGACGCCCGAAGCTGAGTCACCGTCGTACGACGCTGCTGCGTTGGCCGCATCGCTCGCGGGCCGCCGCGGCATCATCGTTGCTGGCGCGGGTATCGCCGATCCATCCGCTGTCGAGTTGTTGGCGGATTCGCTGCAGTGGCCGGTCTTCGCTGATCCGCGCTCGGGCTGCCGCCAGCTTCCGCAGGCGGTGAATTGCTTCGACGCGATCTTGCGCAGTACTTACTTTGGCGGTGCTCATCGACCAGAAGTCGTGCTGCACCTCGGCGAACCCCCGGCCTCCAAGGTCTTCGGGCAGTGGCTGCAGGAGGAGCAGGCGTTGCATGTGCACGTGCACGCACAGCAACGCACTATCGATCCCTTGCGGCTCGTCAATCAGCGCGTCGTCAAGCAACCCTCAGTTGTTTGCCGAGACCTGGCGGCGCACGTCGGCGCTGCAAGCGATACGGCATGGCTGGCCGATTGGCAGCGCGCCGAACAGTTGGGGCAATTGGCAATTGATGCTGCGCTCGAATCGGACCCACTCTGCGAGCCCGGTATCGCGCGTGCGCTGAGTGATTGCGATGCACAATTGGTCGTGTCGTCGTCGATGCCCGTGCGCGACGTCGAGTGGTTCGGTCACCCAACATCGCGAACCAAGGTGTATTCGAACCGCGGCGCAAATGGCATCGACGGAGTGATCGCGACTGCGATCGGGATTGCGGTCGGTTCCGGCGAGCGAACTGTGGTGTTGCTCGGCGATGTGGCGTTTTGTCATGACCAGTCGTCACTGACAGCGCTTGCCGCGCGTCGGCTGCCCTTGACCATCGTCGTAGTCGACAACGACGGCGGCGGCATCTTCTCGTTCTTGCCGCAAGCGTCGACGTTGCCTCTCGAACAATTCGAGCAATTGTTCGGTACCCCACACGGGACCGACATAGTGGCCGTCGCTCGCGCGCACGGTCTCGGTGCGGTCACCGCGACCACCGTCGGCGAATTGCAGGCGGCGCTCGCCGACTCTGCGGTCACCGTGGTGCACATTCGGTCCGAGCGGGCCAGCAACGTGTCGGCGCACGACCGTGTAAATGCCGCCGTCGCGGCAGCGCTTTCTGCTTAAGGCCGAACGATCGCGCTGAGCATTGCCTGCAACTTCGCTTGTGTCTCGGCGAGTTCGCTGAGCGGTTCGCTCTCGGCGACGATGCCGCCGCCAGCAACCAAGCGTGCCCGCCGCCGATCGTCGGATAGCTCTGCGCAACGAATCGCGACTGCCCAAGTGCCGTCGCCGGCGGCGTCGACCCAGCCGACGGCGCCGCCGTAGCGGCCGCGAGTAAACCCCTCGACCTTGGCGATTAACGCCAACGCTTCGTCGCGGGGGAAACCACCGAGAGCGGGCGTTGGCGAAAGAGCGCGCACCAAGTCCAGTACATGAGGCCGCGGTTCGCTGAGCTGCCCTTCCAACGCCGTGCCGAGGTGCTGCACATTGGCGACGCTGATGATCGACGGTTCTGGCTGCCAGTCGAGATAGCTGCACCAAGGCAGCAGCGTGTCGTGGATCATGTCGATCACCACTCGGTGCTCGATCTGGTTCTTCTCGCTGGCGAGCAACTCTGCTGCGGCCTGTCGGTCGGTTTCAGGGTCGCCGGTACGGGGCGTTGTGCCCGCCAACGGATGACAGCGCACAGTGTTGCCTTCCACCGCAATCAGAAGTTCCGGCGAGGCGCCGATGAAACCGTCGACGGAATAGCGGTAGCTGCTGCCAAAGCTCGCCTTCAGTCGGCGCAGTACTGCATGCACATCGATCGGCTCCGGGCTTGTCACCAGTACTTCGCGTGCGATGACCGCCTTCGTCAGCATGCCGTCGCGAACTGCGTCGCGCGCAGTGGCAACGGCAGCGAGGTAGTGATCGACATCGGTGAGCGGTGCAACAGAAAATGCCTGTGCCTTCGGTTCCGGACGCGTCGCAGCGAGTTCGAATGACGCGTCGTCGATGGTGGTGACCCAGCGTCGCCCATCGGCGGCCTTGCCGACTACGACTTGCGGAATGACGAGTTCGCAGGGCGCGCCGGGTTCGAACGGAATCGAGCCAATGGCGATCGGGTGCACATCGCCGACTGCGTCAACGTGATCGATAGCAGCTAGCACCTCTGCCACATCGGCGAGCGCAACGCGGGCCGCAACACCGCGACCGGCGATACCGACACCGTCGCGCACGAACAGGTACCCATCTCCGGCAGCGACATCGTTGAGATCCACGTCGCGGTCGAGTGGTCGGGTAGTGGCGCGCATGTCAGTCGCGGGTGCCGACCAACAGTTGAGTCAAACCACCCGAGAGCTGCTGGTGTGTGGCGTCGGAGAAGCCAGCGCTGGCGAGCATTGCCAACAACTCGGCGCGAGGCGGCAGGTAAGCAACACTCTTGGGTAGGTAGCGATAGGCAGCGCCGTCGCTGAGCAATGCGCCGATCTTAGGCACGATCTTGCCGAAGTAGATGTTGTTACCCCAGCGCACGAAACGATTGTGTGGCACGCCAACATCGAGCAACGCGATGCGTCCACCTGGGCGCACGACCCGGGCGAGCTCGGCGAAGAACGTTGGCAAGTCGCGCAGGTTACGCAGGGCGAAGCCACAGGTTGCGCCGTCGACGCGATGGTCGGGGAGTGGCAGGCAAAGAATGTCGGCTTGTACGCGCGGGCTCGCGCTGCGATCGGCCACCAGCATTCCGAAGCTGAAGTCAAACGCGATCGGCAAGGCGCCGGCGCGGCGCAAGTCCGTGCACAGGTCGCCGGTCCCCGCTGCGAGATCGATCACAGTGCTGTTTACGGGCAGTGCCAGCGCACGCACGGCCTTGCGTCGCCAACGGACGTCGAGGCGAAACGTCATGATCCGATTCACCATGTCGTAGCGCGGTGCGATGGCGTCGAACATCTGGCGAACGGCCTGTTCCTTCTCGGCGCCCTCGGGCAGCGTGTCGCGGTCCCACGCTCGTTCGCTCACGACCTGGAGGTTACGGGTGCGCGGGTGCATGTGACAGCATCGCCACCATGAGCGACGAACTGTGGCGTAAGGGTGCTGTGCAACTGGCCGGAATGATTGCGCGCAAGGAGGTGTCGAGCCGCGAGGTTGTGGCCGCACACCTGGCGCGCATCGATGCGGTCAATCCTCACTTGAACGCGATCGTGCGCCGCTGGGACGCCGGTTCGTTGGCCGCAGCCGATGCCGCGGACGCAGCGGTTTCAGCCGGTAGCAAGCTCGGCCCGTTGCACGGCGTGCCGGTGACGGTGAAGGAGAACATCGACCTAGCGGGCACTCCGACGACGCAGAGCCTCGTGTTCTTAGCGGACGCGATCTCACCGACGGACGCTCCGGTGGTCGAGCGAATCCGCGCCGCAGGGGCGATTCCGATTGGACGAACCAACCTGCCCGACCTTGGGCTGCGCGTGACGACCGAGAGTTCGCTGCACGGCATCACCCACAACCCATGGCACCCGCACCGGACGGCAGGCGGGTCTAGTGGTGGCGAGGGGGCGGCGCTGGCAAGCGGCATGTCGCCGCTCGGCTTTGGCAACGACATCGGTGGTTCGTTGCGCAACCCCGCCAACTGTTGCGGCATCGCGTCGATCAAGCCAACGCAGGGTTTGGTGCCGTGGGCGACAGAGATCCCCCCACAAGACCCGGGTATGTCCGCACAGTTAATGCTGAGCGAGGGCTCGATGGCGCGTCACGTTGTCGACGTGCGTGCCGGGCTTCTCGCGATCGCGGGTGCACACGACCGCGACCCGCGTTCGCTGCCTGTGACGCTGAGTGATCGAACGCAAGGGCGACCGCTGCGCGTCGCTGTGGCAGCGAACCCACCGGCGGGGGCGACACATCCTGAGATCGCAACGGCGATTTCCAAAGCGGCCGACGCGCTGTCCCATGCTGGTGCCGAGGTCACCGAAGCTGTGCCAGCGTCGTTCGCACGTGCGGTCCACCTGTGGGGTGTCATTCTCACCTCGGAAATTGGCGCACAACGGGCGCTGCTTGAAATGGTGCTTGGTGACGATGGGAAGAAGTTCTTGTCGTACGGCGACGACGTGTTCCCGCCGATCGACACCACCGCGCTGATGGTGGCCTTCAGCGAACGCAATGCGATCGATCGCGAATGGCACGACTTCCTCACGCAGTACGACGTGCTGCTGATGCCGACATGGACGCAGCCGCCGTTTGAACTTGGCGCCGACATCGTTTCGCTAGAAGCGGCTAAAGGTGTGTTGGAGATGCTGCGACCCGTGCTTCCCGCCAACCTGCTCGGACTGCCAGCCGCAGTCGTGCCTGTTGGTATGGCCGACGGAATGCCGGTCGGTGCGCAATTGGTCGGCCGTCGCTTCAGCGATCTCACGTGTCTCAACGCCGCGCAGCAGTTGGAAGATCTGTTCGGCACGATCACGCCGATTGACCCAGTGCTTTAAGAAGAGGCTGCGATCTGTTTGGCCCAGCGATAGTCGGCCTTGCCCGCCGGTGAGCGCACAATCTCGGGCACGTACACGAACGCCTTGGGCAGCTTGTAGCGCGCGATGTGCCGTTCCGCTTCGGCGCGCAACGCATTGTCGTCGACATCGTGGCCCTCGCGCACGCGCACAATGGCGACCACTTCGTTGCCCCACCGCTCACTTGGCCGGCCGGCGACAACGCAGTCGTACACCGCTGGATGCGCCTTCACAGCGGCCTCGACCTCTTCGGCAAAGATCTTCTCGCCGCCGGAGTTGATCGTTACCGAATCGCGGCCGAGCAGTTCGACGATTCCATCGGCGCGCAGGCGAGCACGGTCGCCAGGCACGGCGTAGCGAACGCCATCGACGACCGGATATGTGTGTGCCGTCTTTTCCGGATCGTTGAGGTAGCCGAGCGCAAGTTGCCCGCTCTTTGCCAGCCATCCGAGTTCGGGGTCGCCAGCGGGCAAATCGCGCGTGAGGTCTTCGCTCAATACGTGGTTGTTTGGGCTGAGTGGGAAGGTTCCAGTCGTGGCACCGGAGCCCGCTGAAACGTGCGACAGCTGGCCGCCCGCCTCTGACGAACCAAGTCCGTCGACGATCATCAGCGTTGGCAGCAGCGCCAGGAATTCGTCCTTCAGTGGCGCGCTCAGCGGCGCGCCGCCTGACAGCAGCACGGTGAGGCTGGAAAGATCGTAGGACCCTTTGGCCAATTGATCGAGTAACGGACGACCGAAGGCGTCGCCGACGATGAGTAGGAAGTTCGATCGTTCGCGTTCGATCATCGACCAGATGTCGTCGGGGTCGAGCCGATCGGTTTGCGATTGAACGTGGATGGTGCCGCCCTGGTTCCACGTGCGCATTGCGATCCAATGACCGGCACCGTGCATGAAGGGCGGCGAGAGCAGTGACTGCAACGTGCCTGCTGCCTCGGCGACAACCGCCTCAAGTTCAGTCGCGCGACTGCCTCCGAAACATTGCACGTTGGCATCTCCGTTGCGCCACAACACGCCCTTGGGCATGCCGGTCGTGCCGCCGGTGTAGAGGATGTACAGGTCGTCAGCGCTCCACTCGACGGCTGGCATGTCGGCGTGGCTCTCCGCCAGTGCATCCTCGTACCAAATCGCGCCGGGAAGCAGCGGCAGTTCCGACTCGTCAGCAACCTGCAGAATCACACGCAGGCCGGGGAGCATCGACAACACGTCGGCCAATACCGGCGTGAACCGACTGTGCACGACAATCGCTGCTGCTTGCGCGTCGTCGAGCAGGTACTGCAACTCGGCGGCGACGTAGCGGTAGTTGACGTTGAACGGAGCGACGCGCGCCTTGAAGGCGCCGATCATTGACTCCATGTACTCATTGCCGTTGTGCAGGTAGATGGCGAGATGATCTTGGCCGCTTTCGTGACCGGCGAGTTTGTCGCGTTCGATGTGGCAGCCGAGGCGTTGCGCGATCAGGTAGTTCGCCAACCGTCGCGTGCGATCCGTCATCTCGCGCCACGTCAACCGGCGGTCGCGATAGATCAGACAGATCTCGTCGGGCCTGGAAGCGGCGATCGCCTCGTGGACGAGCGCCACCGGGAACTGACCATCTTGGCTTTCCGGCATCGCCCGAATGTAGGCGCTAGGTTCGGCGCATGAGCATTCCAGAGGGTCCGGTGGTCGATACTCGCGATGTAAACAGGGTGCTGTTCGGCATGTTCATGCCACAGGGCTGGAAGATGGAGTTGGCGTCGATCGACGGAGCCCAGGCCAAGTGGCAGACCGCCGTCGACATCGCCGTGCGGGTCGAGGAGTTGGGCTACGACTCGTTGTGGGTTTACGACCACTTCCACAACGTGCCTAAGCCAGCCAACGACGCGGTGTTTGAGTGTTGGACGACGATGGCCGCCATCAGCCAGCGCACCACCCGCATACGCCTCGGTCAGATGGTGGGTTGCAACGGATACCGCCAACCGAGCGTGTTGGCCAAGATCACTTCCACCGTCGACATCATGAGCGGCGGTCGGCTGGATTGGGGCATCGGCGCCGGGTGGTACGAGAACGAGTTCGACGGTTACGGCTTCGACTTTCCGCGTCCGAAGGATCGCATTGGCATGATGGCGGAAGCTGTGCAGATCGTGCGCAGCATGTGGACCGAACCCTCCACGTCATTTAGTGGCAAGTACTACACGCTTGATCGCGCGCAGTGCGATCCGAAACCGGTGCAGTTGCCGTACCCGCCGATTTGGATTGGTGGCGGAGGCGAGGAACTGACGCTGCGGGCGGTGGCGCGCTACGCCGACTGCGCCAACTTCGGTGGCAAGCCCGACGAATGGAAACACAAGCGCGACGTGCTCAAGGGGCATTGCGCTGCCGTCGGTCGCGACGAGTCGACAATTCGCAAGACGTGGACGCCCGAGGTGTTGATCCGTGCGACCGAGGCCGAGATCGTGGCCGGCGGGAGCAAGAGCCTGTGGGGTCAATCGTTTGAGGATTGGCGAGCTGGCAACCTGGTCGGCACCGCCGAACAGGTCAGCGAAAAGATTCAGCAGTACATCGATCTTGGCTGTACCGGGTTCATCCCGTGGTGTCCCGACTACCCGAGCACCGAGACGATCGAGCGCTTCGCAACCGACGTCATGCCGAACTTCCGCTAGCCGCTACTCGTACGCGAGAAAAATCACTTCGATTCATTGACGGCCACGCCCGCTTAGTAGCCGAGACGTTGGACCCGATCGGGTTTGCGTTGCCAGTCCTTATCGACTTTGACGAACAGCTCCAAGAACACGCCCTCGGGGAGTTGCGCTCGGGCAAGCTTGCCGACCTCTTTCAGCACGAGCCCGCCCTTGCCGATGACCATGCCCTTTTGGCTGTCGCGCTCGACGATGATCTCGACGCGAATGCGCGGCCACTCCCATTCAGTGACGCGCGTGGCGATGCTGTAGGGCAATTCGTCGTGCGTCACCGCCAGCAATTGTTCACGGACCAACTCGGCGACCCACTGCTCTTCGGGTTGATCGCTGACTGTGTCGGTGGGGAAGTACTCCGGGCCTTCGGGCAGCTGCGCAGTCAAGAATGCGATCAGTTCCGGCATGCCGGCGCCGGTCTTGGCCGACACCGGAAAGTACTCGCGTGCGTTGAGTGAACTCACGGCCGTCAGCTGCATCAGCAACTGATTCGACTTGGCCGCGTCGATCTTGTTGACGATGACAACCGCGTTTGGCATGTCAAGGTGACGCGCCACCCATTTGTCGCCACTGCCGAATGGTTTGGTGGCATCGATCACCAGGCACACAACGTCGACATCGCTGACGCTGTCGAGAGCGGTCGCATTCACCCGTTCGCCGAGCGCAGTTTGCGGCTTGTGCAAGCCGGGTGTATCGACAAACACCAGCTGCGTCTCGGGCGTGGAGAGTACGCCCATGATGCGGTGGCGGGTTGTTTGCGGCTTGTCGCTGACGATGCTGACCTTGCGGCCGCACATTGCGTTGACCAGCGTGCTCTTGCCGACGTTGGGTCGGCCAACGAGTGTCACGAATCCGCTGCGCATGGGACCTGTCACGCTATCGGTGGCTCACCCGCCGACCGTGGTGCTGGTCTCGACGGGCAACGTTGGGTCGGCATCGAACTGCAAATTCGAATCGGTCAACGATTCGTAGTCGCTGAATGTCAATTGCTGGCCGGCGGGCCGAACTTGGCCACCGGGTAACGGCACGGCCTGGTTGAAGGTCACTTGCCCGACACCACGGATATTGGTGATGGTGAGCACCAGTTGCGCGATGACGAGGCGTTGATTGTTCGGCACCGGAACCAGATCGAAGAAGCCGTCTGGGAGGGTGACGCGCGCAATTCCGGTGCCGTCGGTGGTGACGCGGATCTCAACGTTGCTCGGCACAATCGTTCGTAACCCGGCGCCGGAGGAGTCTTCCGGTGGGCCAAGTTGCAACGCGGCGACGATCTGCGCGGACGTTACTGGTGATGCGAGCGGTTGCAGCACGTAGGTCAGCTGGCCGCTGGCGACGAAGTACAACCGCACTTGCTCGGTGAAGACCTGGGTTGTCGTGGTCTCGAAACCAGTCGTCGTGGTTGCCAGTTGCGTGGTTGTAGTCGACCGGAACGTCGACGAAGGCAATGTGTCGTCGAGCCCGAACTGTGGGTCGATGCGCTCGACTTTGCCTTGGTCGACGACGCTGCAGGCCACCGCGGTTGCAGCGAACAGAACTCCGAGCCCAACGACGCGCACCCGCATCAGGTTGCACCCTGAATACTGACGAGAAAGCGTGCGCCGCCGCCGGAACGGTCTTCCACCCAGGCCTCGCCCCCGTGCGCCTGCGCATGCTCGGCGACAAGCGAAAGTCCGAGCCCCGTGCCGACGCGGTGGCGCGCCGCGCTGCCACGCGCGAAACGCTCGAAGATTCGCGACCGCTCGCCGCGAGCTACTCCTGGCCCTGCGTCGTCGACGCCAAGCACGAACGCATGGCGTCCACGCATCTCCACCGTGACGCGCACAGGGCCTCCGCCATGCTCGCGAGCGTTCTCGAGCAGGTTGGCAAGTATCCGCTCGAAGCGCAGCTTGTCGAGCTTCACCAGCGCAGGCATCTTGCGATCGAATTCTATTGGCACATCGCCGAACCCATAGCGCTGCGCAATGCGGGGGATGAGGTCGCGTGGATCGACGTCTTCGCGATGCAGTTCGGTCGAGCCGGCATCGATGCGCGACAACTCAAGCAGGTCCATCACCATGCTGTCGAAGCGGCGGACCTGACTGACCACGACGTCCAATGCTTGCTGCGTGCGCTCGGGCAGATCGGACCGTCGCCCGTCAAGTACTTCGACCGCTGCGGTCAAAGCCGTAATAGGCGACCGCAACTCGTGGCTGACATCGCTCGCGAATCGCGCCTCACGCTCGATACGCGTCTGCACCGCATCGGCCATCTCATTGAACGAACTCGCCAGCCGATCCAGGTCAGGGTCGCTCTCGGCCGGCATCCGCGCGTCGAGTCCGCCGCTGGCAATCTCACCTGCGGCGGTCGCTACTCGGGAGAGCGGCCGCAACAGTCGGCGGCTCGTCCACCAACCAAGCGCCCCCGCGAGCACGATCGTCACGATCGACCCGATGATCAGCGCCGTCGCGATCGCGCGCAGGTTGCTCTCGGTGCTCTCCATCGGCACGGCCTCGAAATATGTTGCATCGACGGCAGGCATGTTGATGCCGATGGCAACGAACGGGGATCCATCGAGCTCGTAGCGCTGCTGGCTACTGCTGCCCAGCCCTACCGCGGCGACCAGCTCGCTGGGAAAGTCTGCGATCGAGTGTCTGATATCTGTCGACGACTCGCGACCGATATTGGTTTCGATGAGTAGAGCGAAGCCGTCACCTTCGGTTCGTAGGTCGCGCATGTCAAATCGTTGGTCATCGCTGAGTTGGTCGAATACGGTCTTGGCGTTCGTCGAGGCTTGTGTCCGGGCAGTCTCCTCGCGCTGTTCGATCAGCACTGATCGCGCCACGGCATATGTGACAACAGCAAGTGCGAGGCTGGCAACCAGTGCGGTCAAAGAGAAGAACAGCGTGACGCGAGTGCGCAGGCGCAAGGTACGGCGACGACGCGCTGGTTCCTGTGTGGTTGCGTCTTTGGCCGTTGCGTCTTTGGCCGCTGTGTCCTTCATTGCCGGTCTTTCATCGCCGACAGTCTGGCTCATCGGCGGGCGCGCTCAAATGTCGCGCCCGCCGACGGCGAACCAATTGAGCGTGTGGCGGGGTTCACCGCTGCCGGTGAGGCACCAGGGGGAGGAAGGTACCTCACCGGGACAGCGTGAACAGTTGCAACTCTTGCCGATGTTTGTGACGAAGTGGCTCTGGCTGTGTGCGATTTGTGTAACGGTCTAGACGACACTTTGCGAGTTGATTTACGGGTTGATGGGGCCGGCTGCGCGTCGGTAAGTGTCGTTCGGTGATAATGGGGATCGTGATCTCGCTGCTGTTCATCGAGGACGACGACGCAATCCGCTTAGCCCTCAAACTGGCGTTGGAGGACGAGGGTTACGAGGTGCGTGAGGCTCCCGACGGAACCTCCGGGCTGGCCGCGTTCGCGGAGAGCGAGCCGGACCTTGTGTTGCTCGACTTGCGCTTGCCCGACATCAGCGGCTTTGAGGTGTGTCGGTCGTTGCGGGCGAACAGCATTGTTCCGATCATCATCGTGACCGCGCAGACCGATACGTACGACCTAGTCGCAGGTCTTGAGGCTGGCGCCGACGATTATGTGATGAAGCCGGTCGTGCCCAAGGAGCTAGCGGCGCGAATTCGCGCGGCCTTGCGCCGCGTTCACTTGCACGAGGTAAGTGCATTGTCGTCGATTAGTCGCCTTGGCGACATCGAACTACGACGAGAGCAGGGAATTGCCTTGAAGGGTGGCCAGGAGTTGGCGCTGACCAAGACCGAGTACCGCTTGCTGTGCGAGTTCGCGGATCACGCGAACATGGTGCTGTCGCGCGATCAGCTACTAGAACGCGTGTGGGGTTACGAATATCTCGGCGATAGCCGACTTGTCGACGCGCATGTGCGCCGGTTGCGAGTGAAGATCGAGGACCACCCCGACGATCCGAAGCTCATCGTCACCGCCCGCGGCGTCGGCTATCGCCTCCTTGCTTAACGGCTGGTGGCTTAACGGCTGTTGGCTTAACGGCTGTTGGCCTAACTCCAGCGGCGGCTGAGTAGGTATTCGCCGAGCCCCTTTGCTTGCGGGTCGAACGCAGTGTTCGACGCGACACCTTCGCCGAGCAATCCGACGATCACAAAGTT
>Ga0105047_10011454_pt1 | contig 14372 bp, 9 predicted proteins | sample MAT04_FD_78384 | JGI IMG/M metagenome (GOLD analysis project Ga0105047, IMG submission 78384) | Freshwater microbial communities from Lake Fryxell liftoff mats and glacier meltwater in Antarctica - MAT-04 (megahit assembly) | ecosystem: Environmental > Aquatic > Freshwater > Ice > Liftoff... | reverse complement strand
TAAATAGCGATCATAAATATTAAACGCGGCTAACCAATGCAAAAGCCCGTAACCCGCGATGTATAAGGCCAAAATCAAATCGACACGCTGACGATTTTTGACTACCCCCGCCATGCCGATGATTACGAATCCCAAAGTCAAGCCACCTCCGCCAAATATCACGCTGGCATGAGCCAACCATGCCGATAAGCGCGGCAGCCATTCGTCCGGCACAGCGAACACGCGCCCCGGATTGTTGTTAACCGCCGCCAGCGCGAAGATGCTCGTCTCACCGCGTACTTTATCCCACAGCAAGAGTAAACCAACGCCAGCCAAAAAGGAAAGCAAAAATTTGAGCCACAGGGTTAGAGAGGTAAATCGTCGGAAGTGATTAAAAAAATAGAAACCACCAAGACACCAAGACCACCAAGAATTTGGATGTAATTCTCCGTGTCCTTTGTGTCTCTGCGGTTCAAATTTCTTCGCTTGCCCTGCATGAAAAATAACAAGCATCCCAACAACCAGCGGCAGATAAAAAATGCCCTGCTGTTTACTAGCGATACTCAACGCCAATAACGCCCCGCTCCATCCAGTACGTTCCCACGCCACCGCGACGAGCGCTCCCATTCCGAACATCACCATCAACGGATCGGTAAAAGCAGACGCACTGAAAATAATCAACATGGGAGAAAGCGCAGCAAGCAGCGCCGCAAAAACGGGGATTTGTAATGTTTTAGCAGACCGCGAATGGCTTTGAATGTTCACCCACCTAAATATCAAGTCTGTTTTATGAGACAATTTCTTGGTGGTCTTGGTGTCTTGGTGGTTTAATTTTTGAATTATCGGCGCAGATTGGCTCAATTTTTTCGCCAGCGCAAACGTCAGCGCGATGGTCAAAATTCCGGCAAACGTATTCGGCAGCCTTGCCGCGAACTCGCCTTTTTTGATCGGCACATCGAGAATAGTTTGCTCGGTGGTATAAATTGCAAAAAAGTGTATCGAAAGCGCACTGGCATAAATGCTTAAAGGCGTTTTATCTAATGCACCGGATAGCATCCAATCGCCCTGAACAGCCGCATTCCGGGCAAAGGTGCTAAACAGCGCCTCGTCGGGATGAAAGCGTGTATCCCGCGTCAGCGCATGAATACGCAATCCGGCGGCGGTCAACAACACAGCCGTCATTAACGCCAGACTTGAGCCTGCGCCGCGCTTCACCGCGCTTTAAAGCGATCTCGCAGATAATTAAGCGCCACTCGATCAATGTGGTCAGGGTCGCCGTCTATATTCCAGCGTTCTTCCAGATTTTCATTTCCGACCATCGCCCAAAACGCTTTTTTCGTCACATCACACCATTCGCCATCAATGATGTCGGTATAGTAGCCCTGCGCGGTCAGGATTTGCTGGAGTTCAGTCGCAATCTCCGGCGTAATCGGCAGTTGATCTTCGGCCTTCGGTTTGCCGAAAAATAGATGATGCGTGTTTACCAGCATCACGATCTTTTTAACGGGTTCAGGATCATCATCGACGCGCAGATCGAGATAACGGTCATTGTCGCCGCCGTAGCCGCCGTTGATCTTCACCACCAGTACACCCGCCGACTGCTTGCCACGTCGATCTCCGCCAATCGTATCCCCTGCCAGCAGTGCCGCCGCCAACCGATCTGCTAACTCGCCTTTGGTGCTGATAAATGTTTCCGCCATCGCGTCCAGTGTTTCCGGCCCTGTCAGAATATTGCCCTGACAGGTGAATCCCGCGCCGATTTTATGCCCCGCCCACGCATGGCAATCCGTACCCGTATGTGCCGCCGCGCCGCCGTGTGTATCCACAATGCCAACTTGACGATGTGTCATGTTCGGGTCGCTGGCGAGCAAAATTTCGAGCGTTTCTTGGGCGCTTTTGCCTTCCGCCAAAAGTGCTAGCCCATTCGAACCATACGTCACATTAGCGAGGGCTTGGGTGGCGACTGCCCCCGCGCCTGCCCGTGCATGACTCACGACTCCGCCCGCGCCCAAAAATTTACTGGCAACCGCCACGCCCCAAGCCTGTTCATCCGCGTCATAAGCGGCTATGGAATAAGTATTAACTTGAATCATCGTTTCACTTTCTTGTCCCAATTTTTGCGCGAGAGTAGCCCGTTTTGCCGCGAATTGCAATTTGTGTCTGTATGTCACCTCACAAGACGGCAAGGGATCAATCTAAACCATAAAGGCACAAAGATCACAAAGGAAACCGTGTTAAATGCTAATTCCCTTTGCATCCTTTGTGTCTTCGTGGTTCAAAAATGGTTTATAAAGAGCGATTGGGTTTTGATGAGTTGCCTCCGTCGATTTCTCATCACTACAGATTCCTCCCACTGACCATTATAATGCTTAGTTGATGTAGACATCTTGATAAAGGCCAAACATGAAGTTTTCGACGATTAAAGCGGTTGTGTTGGATATGGACGGAGTGCTGTGGCGCGGAAACGAACCGCTGGCAGGGATGATTGAGTTATTCGAGTGGATGCGCGAAAGCGGCGTTCCCTTCGCGCTGGCGACCAATAACAGCAGCACCAGTCCGGCGGATTATGTCGCCAAACTAGCACAGATGGGGGGGTATGATGTCCCCGAATCGCACATCATCACCTCGTCAACGGCAACCGCCGCTTATTTGCAAACGCGCTATCCCCCCGGCACCTCTATTTTTGTCCTTGGCATGGATGGTGTGCGACAGGCGCTCGACTCGGCTGGCTTCGATGTCGTCACCGATGACACCCCCGCGCAGATCGTCGTCGTTGGGCTTGATCTTGATCTCGTCTACGAAAATCTCAAACGTGCCGCGCTCCATATCCGGGCAGGCGCGGAATTCATCGGTACGAATGGCGACAGAACGCTGCCTCGTCCAGAAGGACTCATCCCCGGCGCAGGCAGTTTAATCGCTGCGTTAGAAGCCGCCACCGACCAAAAAGCGACCCTCATCGGCAAGCCGGAAAAACCGATGTTTGAAGCGGCGTTAGCATTACTCTGTCAACCTGCTGAAAACACCCTGATGATCGGGGATCGGCTCGATACCGACATCGCAGGCGCGAAGGCCGCTGGATTGCAAACCGCGATGGTGTTCACGGGCGTGAGTACCGCGCAAGAACTCGCCACCAGCGCGATTTGGCCGGATGTGGCGTATGAAGATTTACCCGCGCTGCTCAAAGCATGGGCAGGTGATGAGTGGTATCGGGCGAAAATGAAAGCGAAGAAGTAAAAGTGCTGAGTAGTGAGCAATGAGTGATGAGTAAAAAGTGATGATATTTGATCGTCGGACATTTTTAAAGTTGATGGGGACAGGAGCGTTATTGAATCTGATTCCCCAAATTGTTTTAGCGGATACAGCCGCCTCCCCTGCCCAGAATATTCAACTAACGGAAGCCATTACCACCTTAATCGGCGATCTGGAAATTGGGCTGGATTTACGCCGAATGAATCCTGATTCTACCGAGCAGTTTCGCATACAGACTCATGCCGATGAACTCTATCCGGTGGCGAGCAGTTTTAAATGCTTTCTGGTGCTGTATTATTTCTGGAACACACCGCAAGCCGAATGGCAGTTCGGTGAAGATACACCCATTCGCAGCGTCGCCGTATTTAGCAATAATGTGCAAACGGGCTTTGTGCTGGATGAAGTTGGGAGGCGTATTGACTACTACGGCAACGCCATTCAGAAATTCAATGATTTTTTGCTGTTCACGCTCGGCTTGACCAACGGCATGTATAGCTGGAACTGGCCTAATACACCGACGCAAGGCTACGCCGATGATCGCTATGCCCCCTCCTCAACGCGCTTTGTCCAGCATCGCGGCGCGGCAGTTCCGATGGACAATCTATTCACGACGACAGAATTCGCTGATTTTTACGCTCGATTGTTGCAGCCCGATCCTTTCCCCGATTATCCCGACTCACAAGCGGCGGTTGCGGCAACACTCGAACTGCTCTCTATCCCGGCGGAAAGTTATGAATCGCCGTTTGAACGCACGTTTGGCGTACCCTATACGGGCAAAGATGGCGTACTCCCCGCCAGCGATTCCGCGATTGGGCGCGTAATTAATGATGCTGGAATCCTCCCCATCAACGGGACGAATTATGTCTGCTCATTTATGTGTGCGGGTGAAGGCGAGTTCCTTGGGTTAAATATTCTGCGTGAGATCGCCGCGCTGCTTGAGGATTTTGAGGCGCAAAATAGCGAATAATAGATACTTTTCTCAGCACTCATTGCTCAGTCCTCAGAACTCAATTTGCCCGGCGGCATTATGCGCCATCCGAATCGGCTCTGGCAGGCGATATTTAGGCGTACAGCGCATCACCAGATCAATCGAGGTCGCTAAGTCCGCCAAATGCCCCACCGAGATATAGACAGGTTTGGTATTGTCTCGCGTCCGCAGCGCTACACCAATCAATTCTCCGCGATGGACTAAATCGGCATAAGCCCCTTTTTGCGCTCCCGGTTCATCATGTTTGCCTACGAACAGCGTTTTACCGCAGCCAATCGTCGGCTTTTGCAGCCATAAGCCCATGTGGCTGGCAATCCCGATGCGACGTGGATGGGCGCGTCCCATGCCATCAAAGATAAAGACATCCGGGACTATCTGCAATTTCTCAAACGCTTCCACCAATGCGGGTCCTTCGCGGAAGGTGAGCAAGCCAGGAATGTAGGGGAACGGTGTTTTTTGCAGCGCCAAGACGGTTTCGACAGGCTTTAAATCCGGGAAACTCACCACCACCACTGCTGCCTGCGACACATCATAACCCTTTGCCACGTCCGGCTTAACGCTCACATCCACCCCAGCGACATAGCGAATATTTTCCATATCGAGAGGCTGGGTATAGATCACTTCCGCCGCCATCTGCTTTTGCAGCGCAACAGCTTCTTGCGGCGACACATCCCAGCGATGACGGTGAATCAGTTTCATAATTGTTACCTTCTTTACGTAAATTTCAGTTCAAAAGTATAGCCGTTTTTGACCAAATGTGCTATAGTAAACACTATAGAGTCACTTATCAATTATAACAACTACGAGGTACAATTATGGGTTCGCAAAAATTTACTGAAGCCAATTATGCCGAATGGCAGCGCCTTTATTTAGAGGGACTTAGTTCCCACGATATTGCGAAAAAATATGAGGCGACGGCAAGCACCGTCAGACGACGCTTAACCCAAATGGGTATTGAGATGCGTCCTGTAGCACGTCCTTTAAAAACGGGCAATTATGTCGATGATGCAATCTTAGCTGAATGGCGCAAGGACTATGAAGAAGGTCTGGACACCTATGAAATTGCGACAAAAGCTGGGGTTGCATCAAGCACTGTTGCCCGTCGCTTAAAACGGCTGGGTGTAGAAATGGATCAAACGCGCCAGCGGCAGACGTTTTGGATCCATTTGAGATGATGACCCCTGATAAAGCGTGGCTTTTGGGGCTGCTTTATACAGATGGTAATATATATGGTAATAGAGTGAGATTGGCCTCTAATGATCGGGACATGCTTGAAAAAGCACAAGTGATATTAGCACCATTTGGCGGAGGCAGCAGAATTATAGCGAATCATGTAAGGGGTAGCAGTTGCGAAATCCTACAAATTAGCTCTGTAGAGTCAGCAGAACACGTTAAAAAATATGGGATATACGCACGGGAATCCCTCACTATATCATGGCCTGAGTTTTTAGACCGGGTTTACTGGTCGCATTTTTTACGTGGTGTCCTTGATGGCGATGGTTATATTGGATTAAGCGGCGGGAAGCTCTTGATAAGTTATGCCACAGGTTCGGTCTCATTTGCTGAGAGTATCGCCACCGTAATTGGCGAAGTAATTGATTATAAACCATCCCTGTGGAAACATAAAAAATGGAATTCTTATCAAGTCGGATTGTACAGCGCCAAGGCCAAAACATTCGGCGCATGGCTCTATCACGCAAGCGAAGACAAAAACCGTATGAATCGCAAATATAATCGATATATCGAATTGTGCGTAAACAAAAAGGGCGATGCCTAAAGCACCACCCCTCTCATCACTCAATACTCAGAACTCATCACTAAGGCTAATCGTTGCCATCGGCTAAGCTGAGGAGACCGGTATTCATCTTAGGCGTTTTCGCGCCTTCTTCATCCTTACCGAAGCGAACGACTTCGCCGCTTTCCATAATGGCTTCTACTGCTAAGCCTAACGACTGCAATTCCTTCACTAAAACTCTGAAGGACGTGGGAATTCCAGGTTCTTCTATGGGCTCACCTTTGACGATGGATTCATAGGTTTTTACACGCCCCTGAACGTCATCAGATTTCACCGTTAACATTTCTTGAAGCGTGTGACTAGCACCGTATGCCTCAAGCGCCCACACTTCCATCTCCCCGAAACGCTGCCCACCGAACTGCGCTTTACCGCCGAGCGGTTGCTGGGTAACAAGGCTGTAAGGGCCAGTTGAACGAGCATGAACCTTATCCTCGACCAAATGCGCCAGCTTAAGCATATGGACATAACCCACCGCAACCGAGCGATCAAACACCTCGCCTGTGCGTCCGTCGTAGAGCATCTGCTTACCATAAATCGGCAGCGGCACGCCCGTCTCGAACATCACGCGATCTGCTAATTTGGTCAATTCCTTAAGTTCAATGCCTTCCGGAATGACCATCGCTGGCGAATACTGCTTAATCCACAACCGGAGCAGAGCCAAGGCCGCCGCTTCATCACGGGTACGGCGTTCCAGCAGGGTCAAGCCGGTGTTATCGAACAACAGCACTTCATCCGGGTTATAGCCTTTTTCCCGCAGCCACTCCGCCAAAACTGCGCGACGGGCATAATTTTGATCGGTGTTGAGCAAATCGGGGTTGTAAGCCGAATTTTCCCGCAGCCAAGCATCAATATACAGGCGGCGAACTTCTTCATCGTCTTCAAAATCATCCGGGTTGTATTCGTATTCTTTAATCCACTCCCATGCACGCTCTGTAATCTCCGCCCAAGCGAGATCAATCATCCAGGCGCGACCCAGTTCGGCTTGAATCTCGATTTCCTTAGCGCCGTCGAACACGGGCGTAATCGCACGGAAACCGAGCCGATCTGCCGCCCATCCGAGATGCAGTTCCAGCACCTGACCGATATTCATACGACCCGGAACACCGAGTGGGTTCAGGATGATTTCAATCGGGCGACCATCTTCCAGATAGGGCATATCCTCAATCGGTACGATTTTGGAAATAACACCCTTGTTCCCATGCCGACCTGCCATCTTATCGCCGACGGTCATCTTACGGCGCTGTGCGATACCGACACGCACCATTTTTTCCACCCCGGCGGGTAGATCGCGATGTTCCTCGCGAGTAAAGGTCTTTACATCGACGATCTTGCCACGTTCACCATGCGGCAGACGCAGCGAGGAGTCTTTCACTTCACGCGCTTGCTCACCGAAAATGGCGCGGAGCAGTTTTTCCTCTGGGCTGAGTTCTTTTTCGCCCTTGGGTGTAATCTTGCCGACCAGAATATCATTCGGTCCAACTTCCGCACCAACACGGACGATGCCGAATTCATCCAAATCCTTTAGCGCATCTTCACCAACGTTGGGGATGTCATAGGTGATTTCCTCTGGCCCCAACTTGGTATCACGCGCTTCAACTTCATGTTTTTCAATATGGATGCTGGTGAATTTATCATTCCGCAGCATATCCTCACTGATGAGCAGCGCATCTTCATAATTGCCACCGTCCCAAGAGAGGAACGCCGCCAACACATCATGCCCTAAAGCCAGATGTCCATAATGCGTCGATGAGCTATCGGCAATGACCTGCCCTTTTTCGATGCGTTCACCTTTACGTACAACTGGACGCTGATCGATACAGGTCGATTGATTAGAACGATTAAACTTCCGCAAACGATAAATATGATCGTCGCCATTATCCAACCGGACGATAATACGCTCGCCTTGTACGCTGGTCACTTCACCGGAGACATCCGAAACAAGCACCTGACCACTGTCATACGCGGCTTGGCTTTCCATCCCCGTGCTGACAATCGGGACATCAGGGCGCAGCAGCGGCACAGCTTGACGCTGCATGTTCGACCCCATCAAAGCACGGTTCGCGTCATCATGCTCCAAGAACGGAATGAGCGCGGCGCTGATGCCCACGATCTGACGCGGGGCAATATCCATATAATCAACACGCTGCGCCGGAACAACCAAGAATTTCTGGTTATAACGGGACGAAATACGATTACTGATGAATTGGAGTTTGTCATCCAGCCCAGCATTCGCTTGCGCGATGACGTAGTTATCTTCAGCATCCGCCGAAAGGTAAAGTATTTCCGGCGTGACAAACGGCACAATCGCCACTTTATCAATGCCTGCCTTGACCAGTTTTGCGGCGACGGTTGCATCAACAACCGTGTTTTCCTCGGCAATCACATTGCCTTTTTCGTCTTCGATGTCCTCACGCACCATACGCCCAAGAATGGCTTCATCCGTCGGCGCGAGGAACTTAATCACTTTACGATATGGAGTCTCAATGAATCCGTATTCATTCACACGGGCATAACTCGCCAGACGACCAATCAAACCGATATTCGGGCCTTCCGGCGTTTCAATCGGGCAAATACGCCCGTAATGGCTGTGATGCACGTCACGGACATCGAAACCAGCGCGTTCACGCCGCAAACCACCAGGACCAAGCGCGGAGAGGGTGCGCTTGTGGGTCAGTTCTGCCAATGGATTGGTTTGCTCCATGAACTGCGAAAGCTGCGAAGAACCGAAGAATTCACGGATAGAAGCCACCACGGGACGGATATTGACCAAGTTGACCGGAGTCAAATGGTCAGTTTCACGAATAGACATACGCTCTTTGACGACACGTTCCGTCCGGCGCAGACCAATCCGCAGTTTATTCATAATCAATTCGCCAACGGTCTTCACACGGCGATTGCCCAAGTGATCGATGTCATCCGGCCCAATCACGCCGTTGTTGATATTAATCATGCGCTCGACCAGCTTGACAATATCGCCCTTGGTGATCGTCCGCACCTTGCGCGAAATGGTTGCGTCCAAGCCCAAGCGCTGATTCAGCTTATAACGCCCGACGCGCTCCAGATCGTAACGGCGTTGATCGAATAACTGGCTTTCCAGATATTCACGCGCATTGTCGAGCGTAGGCGGATCGCCTGGGCGCATACGACGGTAGAATTCCAACAGCGCGGCCTGAGCAATGGTCTGATCTTTTTTCATTTCCCAGACCGGCTCTTGCTTGAGTGTTCCGACAAGGAATTGATGCGCCGGATCGGTATCCACAGCAGCATACAGCGCCATGATTTCCTCATCCGTACCCGTTTGAATCGGGGAAAGTTCCGCAGGCATCTGATCTTTAACCGCAGCCAACGCACGCAGCAAAATCGTCACCGGGATCGTGCGTTTGCGGTTAAATTTGATCGTCAGATAATCATTTTTGCGCGTCTCGAATTCCATCCACGCGCCGCGATCAGGAATGAGTTTAGCATTCGCCAGAAGCCGCCCTGTCGTGCGATCTTCATCTGCGTCAAAATAGACACCAGGAGAACGAATCAACTGGCTGACGACGACGCGCTCCGTCCCGTTGATGATGAACGTTCCTTTTTCCGTCATCAAGGGGAAGTCGCCCATGAAAATTTCCGAGGTCACAACTTCATCACCGGCTTCGCGATTGACCAGCGCGACACGCACATAAAGCGGCGCGGCGAAGGACATATCGCGTTCCAGACAAAGTTCCTCGCTGTATTTCGGCTCTTCAAACCAATAACTGAGGCCAAACTGCTCGGACTCTGGGCTGTTACCGGGCAGGTACAAGCGCAGATTGCCGTTAAAGCTCTCAATCGGGCTGATTTCGTCGAAAAGTTCGGCCAATCCTTCTTTTAGGAACCAATTGAAAGATTGCAACTGCACCTCGATCAACGATGGCAGGGCTTGCACATCGTTAGTACGGGCGTAATTCTTGGTGATAAATACGTTTGCCAATGCGCCGCTCCTCAGTAAAATACTACCTTATTAAACGGGCTGTGAATCAAAATGCAGCGGGTAGACCGCTTTAATCCAAATTTGAGAGGATGTTACGTCTTTTTTTCAGAACAAGTCCCATCAGAGACAGAATCAACTAGAGGCAACAAGAGTCAGAAGCATACTTTATTATGCCCCGACTGTCAAGCAGTGAAATTTAAAATTTATGACACCTAGTTTATTCCACCTAATTCACCCCTGAATTTCGACGACGACCCCTTCTTCCGCCCAATTATAAAGCCACTGCGCGTTAGCATTGCTGAGCAGGATGCAGCCATACGTCACCCGTGTGCCGAGGCTGTTCTCCCAGAGGATTTGTCCACCACCGCGTGTTGGGAAACCGTGAAACCCATTGGTAAAATCCGCGCCGGGAATCGGCTGATAAACACCCATGAAGTTTGGCATCCACAAGTTCCAATTACCTGCGTAAGCATTGACTTCATGCGAGATAATCTGGTATACACCGGGCCATGTCGGGCTGCTGCTGATTCCGGTGCTGGACGCCCAATCTTGAATCAACGCGCCATTTTCATACACGCGCACCCGTTGTTCCGGCATACTCACCACAATCCGCTTATTCGCCACAATCGGATACGGCAGGAAATTATCCACCGACGGAATCGTGATCGTCTGCCCGACGGAAAGCGTTTCCACGCCCTGATTCGCTTGTTGAACATAGAGATATGGAACGCCGAAATCATAGCCTACGCTGACAATCGTATCGCCTGCTTGAACAACATACTGTTGATCGTGATGATACACGCGCACCGATGGATTGGTATTGCTGACGGCGACAGCCTCTTGAACCTGCCCTACTGCCTCATCTATGTTGACATAGCGGGTTTGATCGAACACACCGGATTGCGCCGTCAAGAAGTCGCGCACAGGCGCATCCTGTACCGAAAGCGATAAACCCGTCGCTGTATCAGGTGCGGAATTCGAAGTCAGCCAACGCGCCCATGTTTCCGGCGGCGCTGACCAAATCACGCTGTCGCCTGTCGCGGGGTCATAAACCGTGATATTTAGCGGATTAGTCAAAAGTTGCTGGGCGGCCTGCACCATCGCGGATGAATCGGTCACTGTCGGTTGCACATCTGCCATCACGAGATCAAGTATCCCGCTGGCTAACGCCGCGTCGTTCTGAAGATGCGCCGCTGTCGCGTTAATATCTAACGCTCGCCCTGTAATCGGCGGGGTCGCCTGTACCTGACCATTCACCAATTCGACACCCGCATTCACCGCCGGAATTTCCACCTGCGGCGCGAGTGCCTCTAGGCCAGCGGTCAACACTGCCATATCGACAATCACAATCGGCGAGACTTCAGTTTTAATTAGCGCCCCGAAGACATTACCGCCGCCTCGCCCCTGCTCAAAAGCCATTTGTGCCGTTTGCGCGGCATCCAATTGAATCCCAAGCGCACCCGGCACGGACGCAAATTCACGATCACCATCGCGCAATGTAAGAGCTGTCCATTGATTCCGCAGCGCGATTTCGGCTTCCTGCTGCGACATGCCGCCGAGATTCACCCCTGCCGCCTGCACACCCGGCAGAATGCCATTGCCATAAATACCCATCATGCCGACGGTGATGCTCATGCAGGCAAAGCTGAACATCCCAACCAGAATCAGACCGACGATAAGCAGAAAATTTTTCCCGCTGGATTTCCCCTTTTTTTGCGATTTCCGCTGCGGCAAGGCACTAGGCTGCGGCATAATCGGATACGGCGATGGGTGCGGCATCGGAGGTAGTTGTCTTTGCCCCGTTGCAGCAGAAACTTTAATCGCACGCATCCGCTGACTCGCAGAAAGGATTTGGCGCGGCGGCTGTTGAATCGGCGGCTGAATACGAATCTGACCCTGTGCAGCAGGCGGCCTGTTCACAGGAATCGGGGGTTGCTGATACGAATTAGGCATAACACGCCCCGGTTGGGGACGCGCTGACTGCTGCCGTGATTGACGCTGCATAACGAGGAGTCCTCGGAAGTAGATTAAGTTGTATAGATGATAGACACAACAAATGTGCTTTTCGTTCCTTACAGTATAGGGGAAAGTTTGTTCGAGGAATCTAATCGGCGGGCAAGCGGTGGTTATTTCAAACCAGATTATAACGTGACTACGCCTGCCAACGATCTTTGAGCGCGGCAATGGCTTCCAAGACTTCCGCCCGATTGCCAAAGAGTTCTCCGCCGCCCAGATCAAGATACTTACCATAATCGCTTATGGCACTGCGATAATCGCGCTTTGTGATCCGTGCGAGGGCGCGGCTGTAATAGGCTTGCGTGAGCAGCGGATTGAGCCGGAGCGCCGTATTATAATCCGTCAACGCGCCGTCATACCTGCCTAACGCAGCTTGCGCCACCCCACGATTAAAATAAGCGGCGGTGTAGTCCGGTTCAAGCGTAATCGCCGCGTCAAAATCGAGAATCGACTTTGGATAATCCGCCTGCCCCATATAGGCCGTTCCCCGGCGGTTATGCGCTTCCGCAAAACGCGGATTTAGCCGCAATGCCTCGGTGCAATCTTCAATCGCGTCCTCATACTGCTTCGCTTCCCACTTGCGATGCCCACGATCATAAAGCTGCTCGGCGCTCAACTCGGCTTCACTTGGCGCAGGTTGATTTTCCGCCTCGGCGATTTTGTGCTGGACGACAGGCTGCTCACTGGTCGGCGGCGGCGTGATTTCGATCTGACCGGGAACGGCTTTGAGAAAGCGCGTCCGCAGCCGCGACATGGCTTCTTCAAAATAATCATGCGGGACGTGCAGCGCGTTATAACGAGAGAGGGTTTCTAACTTGCCCGTCAGATATTTTTCGGCATCACGGAAATCAAAATTATTGACCATGAGCGGCACAATATTGCGTTCCAGCGCCATCGCATGTTCAATTTCCCGCCGCAGCCAATCGCCCGGTTCCGCACAGCGCTCCACTGCGCCCGGCGTGAGGACGACAAGAAAATGCGCCCGCGCCGCGATCTGGTTGAGAATCACCGTATCGAATGCGCCTGCGTTGATGCTTTCCACATCCATGAACACATCAAAGCTGTTGTAGCGCAAATCCTGAAAAACGGCACGGGCAATAAACGCGCTCACACTCCGGCGGTAGCTGATGAAGACGGTTTTCTCGGTGTCGGTGTTTGACATGGTTATCTCAAAATAGTTTTTGATTTAAAATACTATCATACTGGAAATTAGTCGAAGAATAATCAAACTATGCCCAAAAATCTCGATCAGATACTCGTCTATACAATTCTACTTATCCTCGTAACAATATCTTATAGCATAGCTTTTGCTCAAGGCGATGTTCATCGATTAGCCCAAGGGGTGCTTTTTACGATTTTGTTCTTCATTGTATTATTCTTTGCAATTGTAATTATTGATCGAAAGCCACGCAATATATTACGATCAATTGGGGTTAACCAAACTGCTTCTCGATTTGCTAATAAAGGCGATTTCTCACAGGCGCTTAAGCATTATAATCAGGCAATTCTTTTAGCCCCTAGACTTGCTGTCATTTTCTACAATCGGGGGATTTGCTACCTTCAGCTAAACAATTTTGAAGAAGCCTTACAAGACTTTGAACATGCTCTACAACTTGACTCTAAATTTATACCCGCCTATCTCAGCAAAGCCTATATTGAGATACAAAAGAACAATTTAGATCAAGCAATAACTGAGTGTAATGTTGCAATTGGTTTAACGAAGCGAAAACAAGGTTTATTTGCGGTCTACTTTATGCGTGGTAGCGCCTATCTTGAAGCTAATAGACCGGATGAAGCTATTGCAGACACAAATAAATGTATTGAGATCAATCCTAAGAAGGCTGAGCCCTATATTCACCTTGCCCTAAGTTATCTCAAAAAAGGTGATGATAGCAAAGTGTTAAAGATGTATGACGAAGCCTTGCAACGTGATCCAAAACTAGCATTGACATACAATAATCGCGGATTTTACTACATCAACAAGGGAAATTTCGAGGCCGCAGAACGTGACCTGCAACAAGCGGTTCAACTTCAGCATATCCCGGAATCGTTTTACGTTTATGGGTCGCGTGGCACCTTACGACTTCTGCAAGGCAGATACAATGAGGCTCTTGCGGACTTTCAAAAATCGCTTGATATTAAACCAAATTATGATTACGCCATTATGATGCTTGCAGCCACTCACGCAACGATGGGTCAGATCGCTGACGCACAACACCTCTGGCAGGAGCTTATTGAACGCGATGCTCAATTTGATGACCTTGAATGGATACAGACAAAATGGAATTTGTCAGAGCCCTTGCTTCGAGCAATTGAAAAAGTGTCCCAATCTGACACTTAATAAGCATCGTTAATTTTTCTGGTCGCTCCAATGGTCTTATGTCCAT
>Ga0105047_10011452_pt1 | contig 14375 bp, 10 predicted proteins | sample MAT04_FD_78384 | JGI IMG/M metagenome (GOLD analysis project Ga0105047, IMG submission 78384) | Freshwater microbial communities from Lake Fryxell liftoff mats and glacier meltwater in Antarctica - MAT-04 (megahit assembly) | ecosystem: Environmental > Aquatic > Freshwater > Ice > Liftoff... | reverse complement strand
GTCCGCAGCCATAAAGCGACATGTATTTTCGCAAATGCCCATCTGATGAGCGAAAGCGGTTATACATCTGCCTCCGTTGCCACAAAAAGTAGCAGCACTGCCATCGGAATTGTAATAATTCATTCCAAAATCATAGCCTTCACTGTGTTGAACCAGTAATATGCCATCGGCACCAATGCCAAAATGTCGGTCACAAAGTTTGCTGATTAATTCTTCATTGGCCGTAAACTGTAACTTCCGGTCGTCGATCATGATAAAATCGTTGCCGGTTCCTTCGTATTTGCTGAATTGTAGAGTCATTTCGGTAACAAATTTACTATAATACTTGTCAATTTGTCAGTTTGCTTTTTGAATGCCTTAATTTTTTTAAAAAGTAACAGCCTGATATTGTCTTGGGATATGCCGCAATAAAGAAAGAATATGCTTCTATAATCTTGATTATATGATTATTACAGAAATATTTATTGATTTATTTAAGACATTTTAAAAATCCTTAACATTAATTAACAAGACACAAAAACTTTTGGTAGTAACATTGCGTTATAATTCAAAGTTACTCAAAAGGGTGAGTAATTGATCTTGTACAAAAAAAACCACAATCAAAAACGAACGAAAAATGAAAAAGTATGCTGGTTATTTTTTAATGGCTGTGTTAGGCGGGTTGATTTCTTTAGGAGCATTTGCTCTTCTTCAGAAAAATAATAGTAGTTTAAAAGGAGTGCCCCAGCAGTCAACACCTGTCGAATTTACAAGTATGACAGGTATTCCCTCTTCAAATCCCGATTTTACGGCTGCGGCCAATACATCAATTCACTCGGTTGTTCATGTAAAAACAGAATATGCCCGAAAGAATGGCATGTATGATAATTTCTTTCATGATTTTTTTGGCGAAAGTCAGTTTGGCCAGCAGGGACCTTTGCAAGGAGCCGGATCAGGAGTTATTATTTCGCCTGATGGATATATCGTAACCAACAATCATGTGGTGCAGGATGCAACCAAGATAGAAATTGTACTCAACGACAAACGCTCCTACGAAGGAACAATAGTGGGTACCGATCCTTCTACTGATCTGGCTGTTGTAAAAATCAAGGAAACCAATCTGCCATTCCTGAACTATGGCAATTCCGACGAACTTCAGATAGGCGAATGGGTTCTGGCTGTAGGTAATCCATTTAATCTTACCAGCACGGTAACAGCCGGTATTGTAAGTGCCAAAGCGCGAAATATCAATATCCTGGGTACGCCCGATGGCTCATCAATTGAATCATTTATTCAAACCGATGCAGCGGTTAACCGTGGCAACAGCGGAGGCGCATTGGTAAATACCCGTGGCGAACTGGTTGGCATAAATGCAGCTATTGCCAGTGGCAACGGTTTTTATGCCGGATATTCATTTGCCATACCGGTTAACATCGTCAAGAAAGTAGTTGGCGACCTCATTGATTATCGCGAAGTTCAGCGGGCTTTCCTTGGCGTAAGCATACGCGAAATCGACAGTAAATTTGCCGGTGAGCAAGGGATGAAAGAACTCAGAGGTGTATTTGTTTCGGAAGTAAACGACGGCAGCGCAGCAAAAGAAGCAGGAATTAAGAAAGGCGATGTAATAACCGCGGTTAATAAAATTACGGTTAACAGCACGTCTGAATTGCTTGAACAGGTTAGCCGCTATCATCCGGGCGAAAAAATTCCTGTAGTTGTAAGCCGCGATGGTGCAGATAAAACCTTTAATGTAACCTTGCTCAACCGTTCGGGAAGTACTAACCTTGTGAAAAGTGAAGCAAAAGATGTTATGCCTATGCTTGGCGCCAAAATGCAGGTGGCCTCTGGCGAGGTCCTCCGCAAACTTGGCATTGATCATGGTGTGCAGGTTAGCGAATTAGGCGATGGTCTTTTGCGGAATGCAGGTGTGCGCGAAGGTTATGTTATTACTGAAATTGACAAAAAACCTATCCGGAACCTGGACGATCTGAACAAAATCCTGTTGAATAAAAGCGGGGGAATACTGCTCGAAGGAATTTATCCAAACAAGGTGAGAGCTTATTACGGATTTGGAATTAATTAGTTTTATCTACTGCAAAGGAATACCCGAAGGGAACATAAAATCCTAAAACAAACCCGGCTTATCTTTGTTAATCAATAGGTAATATAGTTTATTATTCCTGCCTACCGAAAACATACAGTTGACTAAGCTGCACAGCAAGCCTGTGCCGCTTAGTTGCATATAAAAGCTAAAAAGTCATGAGACAACTAAAGATAACCAAGTCAATAACCAACCGCGAGACGGCCTCCCTGGATAAATATCTTCAGGATATTGGAAAGGAAGCACTTATTACCGCTGACGAAGAGGTTGAATTGGCCCGAAGAATAAGGGGCGGCGACCAGAAAGCACTGGATAAATTATGCTTGGCTAACCTGCGGTTTGTTGTTTCGGTAGCCAAGCAATACCAAAACCAGGGTCTTAGTTTACCTGACCTTATCAATGAAGGCAATGTAGGACTTATTAAAGCCGCCGGCCGTTTCGACGAAACCCGTGGATTCAAATTTATATCTTATGCTGTTTGGTGGATACGGCAGTCTATACTTCAGGCTTTGGCCGAGCAGTCGCGGATAGTGCGTTTGCCATTAAACCAGGTTGGCTCTCTAAATAAAATAAAGAAGGAAACATCGCGTTTGGAACAAAAATTCGAGCGTCCGCCTTCAGCCGAGGAACTTGCCGAAGCGCTTGAAATACCGGACTACAAAATTGCTGCCGCCATGAAGATAACCACCCGTTATGTTTCGATGGATGCTCCTTTGGTGGATGATGAAGATACCCGCTTTATCGATGTTTTTGTGGATGAAGATACTCCTTTTACGGATGCAGGGTTAATGCGCGAATCGTTGACTCTCGAAATTCAGCGTTCCTTATCTACACTTACTGAAAAAGAAAGAGACGTTATCAACCTGTATTATGGCATTGGTGTTCCGCACGGACTTACCCTCGAAGAAATTGCCCTCAAATTTGACCTTACTCGCGAACGGGTGCGTCAGATTAAAGAAAAGGCAATACGAAGGCTCAAGCATAACTCAAGGAGTAAGCTGTTGAAATCGTATCTGGGGGAATAAAATGAGCAGGATTTTTAAAATGTAATGATGTCCATTTCAACCAGTGGTTCAGTATGCGATTAATTACATTTAAATCCGTACTATTTTTTCAAAATTTTGGTATTTTGCCGTGTATTTGTGAATTCAGGAAAAATTTATCGTTAAGAACGGAAAATATTTATATCCCATATAAATCACATTATTAATACATTAGCCAAATCTGCAACCTTCAGTGTAAAAATATTTTCACAAAAGGATATTACCTTTTACGAAATTACGGATAAAGTTATAGATGGAAAAATCTTTAATCCATTTTAAACTGAGGATGAAAATACTGATAGCCGAAGATAACAAGATGAATCAGCACCTCATGAGCAAGTACATGAGCAAGTTGGGATGGGAAGCTGTTATTGTTGATAATGGCCTTTTAGCTACCGAAGCAAGCAGATCCTTCGATTTTGATGTCATATTAATGGATATTGATATGCCTGTACTCGATGGCATTGAGGCAACCAGGTATATAAGAGTATTTAACAAACAAATCCCGATCATTGCATTAACAGCATACGCTGATGAACAAATGAGAACCGAATGTGCCGAAGCAGGCATGAATGCGTTTCTTGCCAAGCCTTGCTCTCGCGATGATATTAAAGCGGTTGTTGCCGAATGTTTTGAAATAAGCTCATACAAAGTTGCCGGTTAAAGTGCAAAAACCATAGTATTGAAGCCTGATTCCGATCAGGCTTTTTTTTTATTTATTTTCAAGGAATTAAGGATATGGATTTGTAAATTTGCACGGATTTTAAAAATCCGGCTCACATCATTCTCGTAATCACATAATCGGAAACTTTGTTATCCGGTTAAAAATTATGTTTATTCAAACCGCCGGTACAAATCAAATATTTAAATCATCATGGCCGAAACAAAGTATATTTTTACAACCGGGGGAGTCGCCTCATCGTTAGGTAAGGGAATTATCAGTTCCTCACTGGCAAAACTTCTTCAGTCGCGTGGATACAGGGTTGCTATCCAGAAGCTAGATCCTTATATCAATATCGATCCGGGAACGCTTAATCCTTACGAACACGGCGAATGCTTTGTTACCGACGACGGTGCCGAAACCGATCTCGACCTGGGACATTATGAAAGATTTACCAATGTACGCACTTCGCAGGCCAACAATGTAACTACAGGCCGCATTTACCAGACCGTTATTGATAAAGAAAGGCGTGGCGATTACCTGGGTGAAACTGTGCAGGTAATTCCGCATATTACCGATGAGATAAAATACCGTATTCAGTTGCTGGGTTCCAGCGGGAATTACGATTTTGTGATTACCGAAATCGGCGGAACTGTTGGTGATATCGAATCGCTGCCCTATATTGAAGCTGTAAGGCAGATGAAATGGGAACTTGGAAAACGCTGTGTGGTTATACATCTTACCCTTGTACCCTACCTGGCTTCGTCGGGCGAACTGAAAACAAAACCAACTCAGCATTCGGTTAAAATGCTGCTCGAGTCGGGAGTACAACCCGATGTTATAGTTTGCCGCACCGAGAAACATTTAAACCAGGCCATCCGCAATAAAATCGCCTTATTCTGTAATGTAAACCCTTCTGCAGTAATCGAATCCGTAGATGTAGAAACCATTTACGATGTTCCGCTGCTGATGCGCGACGAAAGGTTGGATCAGGTTGTACTCGAAAAAATGCAGGTGCCTATCCGCAAGCAACCCGACCTGGTAAAGTGGGAGGAATTTGTACACAAATTAAAAAATCCGGTTGGAGAAGTTCAAATCGGGCTGGTAGGAAAATATGTTGAATTACGGGATGCCTACAAATCAATTACAGAATCCTTTATTCACGCCGGAGCTGCAAATCAGTACAAGGTGAATCTTAAAATGATCCACTCCGAATCCATCAACGACAGCACCGCCAAACATCTTTTGAAGGACCTCGACGGGATATTAGTTGCTCCCGGTTTTGGTGAGCGCGGTATCGAAGGCAAGATAATCGCCATCAGGTTTGCACGCGAAAACAAAATACCTTTCCTGGGTATTTGCCTGGGAATGCAATGTGCCGTAATTGAATTCGGTCGCAATGTGCTTGGATTTAAAGACGCCCATTCAACCGAAATGAACCACTCTACTCCCTATCCGGTAATCGATATTATGGAGGAGCAGAAAAAAGTTGACAAAAAAGGCGGTACGATGCGGCTCGGCTCCTATCCTTGCACTTTAAAACCAGATACCAAAATCTGGGATGTATATAAAACAGCCGAAATTGTTGAGCGCCACAGGCATCGCTTTGAGTTTAACAATAAATACAAGGCTGAATATGAAAAAACCGGTATGATTGCGACAGGTATAAATAAGCAAAATGACCTGGTTGAAATTATTGAGTTGAAAGATCATCCCTGGTTTATAGGCGTTCAGTTTCATCCTGAATATAAGAGTACTGTTGCTGCTCCTCACCCACTTTTTGTAGCTTTTGTGAAAGCCGCTATACAATACAAAAAGGTTCAGACAAAATAACCTGCATAAACAAGTAGTTCGTTGTGTTTCGAAACCAAAAGAGGATGAGGCAGCTCATTCTCTTTTATCTGAACATCAGTACTTATCCAACATTTTGTATCTTTGCGATCCCGAAAATGGGTTTTTACTGATATATTATTGATTGTCAGTACATTTTTATGGTATTTAATCCGTGTAAAAATAATCAAATACATACAATTTATTAAATGAGTAAGAATAACATTATTGGTCTGGTAATCATTGTCGGACTATTGATAGGCTACAGCCTCTGGATGACGCCATCGAAAGAAGAAATGGCTGCTGCTAAACAGAAATCCGATTCAATAAGCCAGATACTACGCAATGACTCATTGGAGACTGCAATGGCTGAAATGGATAAAAAAGCCATGGCCGATTCGGCAGTTAAAACAAATCCCGTTGTTGCCACAGTTTTTGGTTCCGACACCTCAGCAAAAGGGTTTGCCTCCGTAAACAGAATAGAAGAAAAGTTCTACACCATCGAAAGTGATCTTTTAAAATTAAAGATTTCATCAAAAGGTGGACGGGTATGGTCGGTTGAACTTAAAAATTACAAGACTTACGATTCATTGCCACTGATCCTTTACAAAGGCGACTCAACAATATTTGGTTTTGAATTTAATACCGAAGATCTTCGTGTGCTTAATACCGCCGACCTGCTTTTTGTTCCGGTAGGTTTGAACGGTAAGGATTCCATTCGTGTATCGGGTAAAGATTCGCTGAAGTTTGCCTTAAGGGTTTATCCCGGAAAGACTGATACAACAAACTCGAAGAGTTATATCGAATATATATATACCCTGAAAGGCAACGATTACATGGTTGACTACAAGGTGAACTTTGTAGGCATGCAGGGCTATATAGCGCAGAATACACGCGATATGTCCATTCTGTGGAATACCACACTTCTTCAACAGGAGAAGAGTTTGAAAACAGAAGAATCACAGTCAACCATTCATTATATGGATGTTGCCGGCGAAGTAAGTTACCTGAGTGAAACCAAAAATGAAAAAGAGAGAATTTCGACTCCTGTAAAATGGGTTTCATTCAAACAGCAATTTTTCTCTGCCACATTGATAGCTGGAGATAAATTCGAAAGTGCCGATATCGAAACTATTGGTTATCCTATTGATAATCTGGATCGTAAGGTAAAAACCATGCAGTCGGCACTGATACTGCCTTTTAGCTTCGAAACCGATCAGACCTATAACATGAAATGGTATTTCGGGCCAAATAAATATAAGGTTCTCCGAAAATACGATTTAAACCTCGAACGTCAGATACCACTTGGATGGAGTTTCTTCCTTATGCAATGGATCAACAGGTTTGCAGTAATCCCGGTCTTTAACTGGCTGGAATCATTCGATTTGAATTATGGTATAATCATACTTTTATTGACCATTTTACTGAAAATTGTTCTTTTCCCGATTGCATACAAAACCTATGTGTCGTCGGCTAAAATGAGGTTACTCAAACCTGAAATCGAAGAAATAGGTCTGAAGTTTCCTAAGAAAGATGAGGCAATGAAAAAGCAGCAGGCTACCATGGCACTTTATAAAAAAGCCGGGGTTAACCCAATGGCTGGATGTGTGCCTATGCTGTTGCAGTTCCCGATCCTGATTGCACTTTTCAGATTCTTTCCTGCATCCTTCGAGTTGCGGCAACAGTCCTTCCTTTGGGCAACAGACTTATCGAGCTACGACTCCATTTATTCGTGGACAACACAAATACCTTTGCTCAGCCAGTTTTACGGTAATCACATCAGTTTGTTTACATTGCTGATGACCATATCAACCATCATGTACACCAAGATGAATAATGATATGATGGGATCGACACAGCAGATGCCGGGCATGAAAACCATGATGTACCTGATGCCGATCATGTTCCTGGGTTTCTTCAACAACTATTCAGCCGGTTTGAGTTACTATTACATGTTGGCCAACTTGTTCACCTTTGCGCAGATGTTCCTTATCCGTCGTTTTGTAAATGAAGACAAACTCCACAAACGCATACAAGAAAATAAATCGAAACCGGTTAAGAAATCCTCGTTCCAGAAACGCCTTGAGGATATGACGAAACAACAACAGCAGAAGGCTCTCAGGAAATAAGGATTGGTGGGGATTGCTAAAGAGAGGGAGACCAGGTAACAAGGAGAAATGGGGACAAGGAGATGGATTGATGGGATTGAAATGGAAGGAAATAAATAGAAATAAATAAATTAGATTGAAAGAATCCGCAGATAAATCTTTATGATTTGCTGCGGATTTTTTATTTGGATATCAGAAATTTGTACTGAATATGATTACGCGGGAATTCAGGCTTTATGTTGACATTCCAACCTTTTAAAACTGTTTTATTATTGGTTGGCAGAAAACTATCAAGAGCATTTTCTTTTACACGCAAACCATGATTAAGGTATTTGCTAAAAAACTAATTCAACGGAATTCCAAACCAGGTTACTTTCTTATCATAAAACATGGATTTCCGGCCTGATTTACCTTTACTGAAATAGAGCTTTAACCAATCCTTCTGTTCCGCAACCTGTATGGATGCATCATTTATTGATTTGGTAAGCTGGATTATCGAAGACGTAGTGTTTGCATCGGGATTTTTTATTTTGAACAGATTGGTTTTTGCTTCTTTAATCTTACTTTCCGCAGCATCAAGCATGTTTTGAATCTCAGGATCCGGCTTCACCGGAGTAAACTGCTTGTTGCGGTATTGAATGAAGTCGTTAAAGCCGTTTATACCTTCATTATAGTCAGATACTGCATTGTTGAACAGATTGTAAACATCAGTTTGCCTTATATTTTCAATTTCCAGCTTAATGTGCTGCAACCTGTCAAAAATAAGAGAGTTCTTTACTCCATTTTGTTCAATTCTGCGGGCGGAGGAAATTAACTTTTCGACATAACTCTGGCTTTCATAAATCCGGATAGAATCGGCGAAATTGAAAAAGGTTTTTGATTTGTTTTGCTGGGTTTTGCCTTCGTAAAATTCCTGGTTTGTTACCGGGTAATTTACAAACTGCCACAGGTAATCAAAAGGCATATGCGAATTAATGAGGGATGATGGATTTACTTTAAAAAAATCGTTGTTGATTTTCTTAAAGAATTTCCCGCCATTCACAAAGCCTGAACCCCATGTAGGATCGAAAAGATACCAGGAACTATCAATAAGCGCAGCACACCACGCATGAGGAATAGTGTTGACAACCGCGTTTTGTTTTGTGTAACCTTCAATAATATAAGATGTTATACCGGTTTTCGCGCAAACGTCATTAAAAAGAGCCGCATAGTTTTCGCAGATTCCCTTTCGTGTTTTTAAAGGTTTGGAAATTTTATCTTCCTTTTTTTCGTAAAAATTAATGGCATACATGTTTTCGACATCATATTGAATGTTTGATGCAATCCATATAAAAATAGCTCGTGATTTTTCCTTTTCCGTTTTGAAGTTTAAGTTCATGTAAGCAGCAATGCTTACCGTTGTTTTTGCCAGCGAATCAGGCAATTGTAAGGCTTTCTTGTCGATGGAAGCATATTCATTAACTGCAACTTTTTGTGCAAACAGGAGCTGAGCCAGTGTTAAGAGACTTATAAAAAGTGCGATTTGTTTCAATGTTTAATATTTTTATGATGAGAACAAAAGCAGAAATTGTTCAATTTAAAACCGGTACTTACCTGTTCGAAACCAGGCACATATTTGACAGTCGGTAAAGCAGGCGCGCTCCTACATTGGCATCCCACTCATCGTCGCCGGGCACCACTTCGTTAAGATCGAAACCAATAATGGTACGACCTGAGTAAACCAGCTTTTCGACCAGGTAAAGGGATTGTTCCAGTTCGAGGCCGCCAGGAACCGGGGTGCCGGTGTTGGGGCATAATTTAGGATCCAGTCCGTCGATATCAAAACTGAGATATACTTTTTCGGGAAGAGTGTCAATAATTTTATCGCAAATGCTTGCCCAGCTTATTCCTTCAAATTGCTGATGCTTAATATCGCGGTCGAAAAAAGTGGTAATGCGCTTGTTTGATTGAATGAGATTGAGTTCGGCTTCGCAGAAATCACGTATGCCAACCTGCACCAGTTGTGTTACTTGCGGAATGTTAATCGCGTTAAACATGATGGAGGCATGTGAATATACAAAACCTTCGTAAGCTTCGCGCAAATCGGCATGGGCGTCGATGTGCAATATTCCGAAAGCCGGGTGTTTCTCGGCCAATGCCTGCATCAGTCCAAGAGGCGTGCTATGATCACCACCCAGAAGTGCAACTATTTTATTTTGATTGAGTAGCTCAAGTGATTCATTTTTAACCCATTGGTTATTTTCGTGGCACGCATGATTTAAATCACTCAATATAGCTTGCAAGTCAGGATTTTCATCCACATCCACACCGTTACCGAGCTGGACTATATAATTTTCAGCTTTCGTACGCCATACGTTGCTTTTTTCAAGAATATCCGTGTTAACCTCTTTCATGGCAATGCGCAGTTTCCAGGCATCTTTCACAAACGGATCAAAAAGATCGACCTGGTAAGATGCTTCGAGGATGGCTGCGGGTGCCTTAGCAGTTCCTGCCTGATACGAAACAGTAACTTCCCAGGGAACCGGTAAAATTACGAGGTTAGCTTCGCGGGTGTCGAAAGGCAATCCGTATATGTTTCCGTTAATATTGCCCATGCCGTTAGGATCGAAAGCGGAAATTTTTTCTTTTAGATTCATCTGAAAATTATTTGAAATGTAAAATTATGAAAACAATCTGATAATTGTATGCAGGATAGCTATGCGAAAATCAATTTTAGAAAACAGATCACGTGATTTGGTTAATATTTCACAAAACACTTATTGATTCAGTAATTCAAGGAACAATTTCATTCCTTTCATTTTTGATTCATCGAGCGAATAGCTGATATCGTTTTTGAGGTAGGACACTAGTTCCATGTCCGTAATATGAGGCTTTATGGCCATTACTGTAGAATTCTCCCGATGATCAACTCCCCATGCGAGGGCGGATTGGAATGATTTGGCAAAATCTGCAGGCAGTGCTTTGCGCGAAATCCAGACTGCAAATACAAATGGTAAGCCGGTAAACTTAATCCATTCGCCTGCCAGATCATAGCAAAACGGGAATTGCACGGATAAACCAAATGTTTTATCACCAATCAGCACTTTGCCTTCGTTGGCGGAAAGTTTACCTTTCAATTCCTTAAGGCTTTTCCACTGAGGACTGATTTTCCAATATTTCTGTGCCAGAATCCGGACCAGGTTAACGGATGTAAGGCTATCAGTATCGAGATAAACAGTTTTTATGTGAGGCAAAGATGATGTGGCAAGCAAAAGAACCGATTTTACATTTTTGTCGGCGCCAATACAAAGGTTGCTCACCAGTTGATGATCGGGGATTCCGGGCAAAGCACCGACAGGTATCAGGCTGATGTCGGCTTCATTGAAAATAATTTTCCGTGCACATTCCGAAGGTACATCCAGGCTCAGATCATAATCCGAAAGTAAGCCTGAATGCTTTAATCCATAAATAAAAGGAAGCGTATTATAATAGGAAACGGCAGTAATTCGGATAGGATTCATGAGGCGAAATTATAAAAAAACAGTACAACATGTCTCAAATAAAACTCATTTCAGATAAAATCCAAAGTTTCTTCTGAGAATTGATTTATAGCCGCCAGGCTTATAAAAACTCATGACTAAGACCAACAAAACCCTGATTCTTTTTATCTCCCTCAAATTCCTTACTTTTGTACACTATTTCTGTTAAAGAGCGTACCACTACCCTATGCAATTTGTTAACCCTTTATATCTTTTTGGTTTACTGGCTATTGCAATTCCTGTAATTATCCATCTGTTTAATTTCAGGCGTTTTCGAAAGGTGTATTTTACCAATGTTCGTTTTTTACAGGCACTTAAACAGCAAACGCAGAAACGATCGCAACTCCGGCACCTTTTAATACTCGCGATGCGCATACTTGCCATTGCCGCACTTGTAATGGCTTTCGCCCAACCTTATATTCCTTTTTCGGATAAGCAGTCGAAGCTGGTATCGCGAAATGTAGTTAGCGTGTTTGTCGATAATTCGTTCAGTATGGAGGCCGTTGGCACCAACGGAACTTTACTCGATGAATCGAAACAGAAAGCCCGCGAAATTGTATCCGCTTATAAATCAACGGATTTGTTCCAGTTGCTTACAAGCGATTTCGAAGGGCGGCATCAGCGGCTGGTTACCCGCGACGAATTTCTAACAATGCTTGATGAGGTAAAAATATCATCATCGGTACACACGTTTCCCGAAATTGTGCGCCGGCAATACGACCTGCTTAAAAGCGAAACTTCTTCACGACACACGTCATACCTTGTTTCCGATTTCCAGAAATCAGCATTTATCAGTGTTGATTTCAGGCAGGATTCAGCAATCAGCACTTACCTGGTTCCGCTTAAATCATCGGCCACAGCCAATGTGTATATTGATTCATGCTGGTTTGTACAGCCAACGCAACAACCAGGAAAAACAAGCTTACTTTCGGCAAGAGTATGGAATAAATCGGAGAATGACCTGGAGAAAATCCCGTTTAAACTGATGATCAATAACCAGCAAAAGTCTGTCGCCAGTATTGATATCAAAGCAGGGATGTCAACAACAGTTGAGATGCCTTTCACTGTTCACCAGGCAGGTTCTCAAAATGGATTATTGCAGGTTACCGATTACCCTGTGACCTACGATGATAAATTTTATTTTTCTTTCGATGTACTTTCATCAATAAATGTACTTTCCATAAACGGAGGTGGCGAAAACCGTTTCCTTACTGCTTTATATGCCCAGGATTCATCGGTTCGGCTAACCAATCTGAGTGAGAAATCGCTTGATTACGGACGTTTGCCGCAATTTGACCTGATCATACTGAACGAAATACCATCTTTTTCTTCCGGACTGGCTGAAGAAATTAAGCGGTATGTTACCAATGGAGGAACTATTCTGTTGCTGCCGGCTGCCAATGCTGATTTACCATCCTACAATAATTTCCTTAAATCAATAAATGCACCATCGTACCAAAAGCCTGATACCGCTGATACAAAAGTCGTAAGACTGAGCGAGGAAAGCTACCTGTTTCGCGACGTATTCGAACGGCAGCAGGGCAAGCAGGTTGTCGCTACAAATACCGATTTACCTAAAGTAAGCAATCACTTCCCGATTGTATTTTCATCGGCAACGCTAACCGTTCCATTAATCGGAATGCTGAACGGCAGGGAATTTCTGACTCTTACCAACAGTGGCATGGGGCAGGTTTTGCAATCGGCAGTTCCCCTCGATCCAACTTTCAGCAATTTTCCTCAGCAGGCTCTTTTTGTCCCGGTTTTGTACAATATTGCGCTTATCAGCCATCCATCGCATAACCTTTACAGCATTATTGGCGACAATAAAGCCATCAGGATTGGCACAACTCTCCCCGGCGGTGATAAAGTATTTAAAATTAAATCGCTACAGGGTGATTTTGAGATGATTCCGCAGATAAACAGTGTCGGGAATATGGTAAATGTAGTTGTCGGGAATCAGGTTCCTATGGCAGGCAATTTCGAGCTGCTGAATGATAAAAAAGTGATTACCTCGCTGGCATTCAACTATAACCGGAACGAAAGCGATTTATCGTGTTATACACTAAGTGAACTTGAAGCACTGCTTGGCAAAGCACGCCTTAATACCTTCAGCGTGATAAAAACCGGACAAAAGCCATTGAACGAAGTTATAGCCCAAATAAACAGTGGTACCCAACTCTGGCGATATTTTATCTGGTTTACATTGCTGATGTTGCTGGCTGAAATATTGTTGATAAGATTTTTTAAAAAATAGACCGGGAGATTTTATAAATTAAGGACTAAGAGTAAATTTGCACGGAATTTTGGATGGAGGGAAAGTTAATAGAAAATAGTTAATGGTTGGTGGAACTTTCACTTTAAAAGTTCAGCAGACAAAAAGTTAGTTCTTCCTAAAATGATTTAACGGACTTAAATTTAAGCCTTTAGATTTCAATACATAAGTTAATAATAATCAGTACTTTCAATGGACGAGAACGACGAATTGGCAGACGGAACCTTTGAGGATGATATCTACGGTGAGGATTTACCCACTGAAGGTACTGAGGTTATATTGCCCGAAAGCGAAGAATTACCAGGTGCAGATGATCTGCATCATACCACTTACCTGCCGGGAATGTACCAGAACTGGTTTCTCGATTATGCCTCGTATGTAATTCTGGAACGTGCCGTGCCGGAAGTCCTCGATGGGCTTAAACCGGTACAGCGGCGTATCATGCACAGTATGTGGGAACTCGAGGATGGCCGTTACAATAAAGTTGCCAACGTTATCGGTAACACTATGAAATACCATCCCCATGGCGATGCCTCTATCGGCGATGCCATGGTTCAGATTGGTCAGAAAGAATTACTGATTGACACCCAGGGAAACTGGGGAAATATACTTACCGGCGACAGTGCGGCGGCTCCACGATACATCGAAGCACGTCTATCAAAATTTGCCCTCGACGTTGCCTTTAACCCGAAAACCACCAAGTGGAAGCTTTCGTACGATGGTCGTAACAAGGAACCTGTCAACCTGCCAATGAAATTCCCTGTGCTTCTACAGATGGGTGTCGAAGGTATTGCGGTTGGACTTGCTTCAAAACTATTGCCGCATAATTTTGTGGAGCTTATTGATGCTTCAATAAATGTATT
>Ga0105047_10011449_pt1 | contig 14378 bp, 12 predicted proteins | sample MAT04_FD_78384 | JGI IMG/M metagenome (GOLD analysis project Ga0105047, IMG submission 78384) | Freshwater microbial communities from Lake Fryxell liftoff mats and glacier meltwater in Antarctica - MAT-04 (megahit assembly) | ecosystem: Environmental > Aquatic > Freshwater > Ice > Liftoff... | reverse complement strand
TTCAGTGCTTCAAATTCAAACGCTGGCATGGTTGCTTGCTTGGCTGCGGTAGAGGTGGGATGGAACGCCGTTTGGATCCTGCAGCAATTGGAGACACGCCATCTTTGCCTTCTCTAACACCCGCTGCGAGCGCGGACAGTCGGGATTTATGCGCATGCAACAGCAAACGGGGCGATCGATACACAGGTGAGATTCAAACGGCTGCTGGTGGGCGCAACGTACACTACGCGGCGATGAAAGACGCCCTCTTTTTAACCGCCGTGGTGGTCACGCGCAACCCGAGGCCCGACGTGGTGGCGAGCTTGCAGGCCTTGGTCAGCGTGCTCGCCGATGCGCTGCCTGACTTTGATGTGCTGGTTATCGACAACGCCTCCGACAATGGCGGCGCCGAACAGATCGCCTCGGCGCTGACTGAAGCCCGGCTCGCCAACACCCTGCTGCTGGCCTTGGCGCATCCGCTGAGCCAGGAGAGCGCGGAGCTGATCGGGCTTGAAAATGCCCTGGGAGATCTGGTCGTGGTGGTGGATCTTGAACAAGACCCGCTGGCGCTGCTGCCAATGATGGTTGCAGAAGCGGCCAAAGGTGCGGATGTGGTTTACGCGCAAGCGAGCCAGCGCGCGGCCGATGGCTGGCTGATGGGCGGCTTGAGTCGCGCCTTTCACTGGCTGTACGAGCGCATTCATGGGGTTAATCTGAGCCGCGAGGCGCCGCCGCTCAAGATGCTCTCACGGCGCGTGGTCAACCACATTTTGAGCGATGACTTAAGCGAGCTCGCCTTGACCCATCTGCCCGCGGTCGCTGGGTTTCAGCGCGCCACGCTTTCGTATGAGGGCCAGGCGCCGCGCCGGCAAGTGCAAGCGCCGCTTCAGCGCGCCGAGCGGGCCTTGCGTTTGCTGGTCGCGAGCGGCCCCAAGCCGATGCGGATTTTGAGCTTGACCTGTTTCTTTGGCGCTGGGATCAACGTGCTGTACTCGATTTACGTGGTCGCCATTTTCTTGTTCAAAACCGATGTGGCGCCCGGTTGGGTGACGCTCTCGCTGCAGCAATCCGGGATGTTTTTTCTGATCTCGCTGGTGCTGCTGATGCTGGCCGAATATGTGCTGATCGCCACCCGCGGCGGGCGCACCCGAATGCGCTATGCGCTAAAAGCGGAAGTTGCATCGGTGGACATCAAGCGGCGCTCAAGAAACAGCGTGATCGATTGATGCGTGCGTTGATTGGGTCCAGCGGCTTCGTCGGGCGCAATCTGGTGCTGCAGTGGGCGTTTGATCTGGCGGTCAACTCAAAAACGGTGGGGCTGCTCGAAGGCATGGCGCTCGACGTGCTGGTTTGTGCCGGCGCGCCCGCGGCGAAATGGATCGCCAATGCCGATCCCGCGGCCGACGCCGCCTGCATTGATCGCTTGAGCGCAAGCCTTGAACGCATAAAGACCCGCCAGCTGGTGCTGATCTCCACCATCGATGTCTATCCGCAAACCCAAGGCGCCGATGAATCGGTGCGCCTTGATCCAGCCAACGCCGCGCACCCCTACGGCCGCAACCGGCTGCTGTTAGAGCAGCGCGTGCGCGCGCTTCACCCGGGTGCTTTGATCGTGCGTTTGCCCGCGCTGTTTGGCGCGTCGCTGCGCAAGAATGCGCTGTTTGATCTGCTCAATCGGCATCAGCTGGATCGACTCAACGGCGCTGCGGCCTATCAGTGGTACGGGCTGGAGCGCTTGGGTGCGGATCTCGATCTGGCCCTCGCGCAGGGGCTTGATCTGGTCAATCTTTTCACTGAGCCGCTGCGTTTGGATGAGCTCACCAAAGCGCTCTTTCCTGCGCTCAGCTTGGCGGCTGATCCCGCGCGTGCGGCCCTGTACGACCTCAAAACCCGCCACGCCGCAGCATTTGGCGGGCGCGACGGCTATATCGAGAACCGCGCCCAAGTGATCGCCCGGATGCGGCGCTTTGTCGCGACGGCGGCCGCCTGATGGACGTGGCCATTTCCACCCTCGCGTTCGCCGACGCCGCGGATGAGCAGCGCTGGCTGCCCGAACTTTGCACGCTTGGCATCACCGCCTTGGAAGTGGCCCCAACCAAGCGCTGGCCCGGCTGGATCAATGCCACAGCCGAGGCGGCGCGCGCCTGGGCGCACGAGTTGACGGACCAAGGCCTGCGCGTGAGCGCGCTGCAGGCGATCGTTTTTGGCAAGCCTGAACTTCGCCTGTTCGCGGACGATTTTGCGCCGATGTGCGCCCATTTTGAATTGCTCGGCGCGCTCGCGGAAGCGCTCGGCGCGCCCACGCTGGTATTTGGTGCGCCGGCTCAGCGCGATCCAGGAGATTGCGCAAATCCCTTCGCGCTTGCCTGCGAGCGCCTGCGCGCACTGGCCGAGCGCTGTGCGCCGTTTGGGGTCACCCTGGCCGTGGAGCCGGTTGCCGCGGCCAAGTTCATCGCAACGCCCGCGCAGGCCTTGGCGCTGGCCCAAGCGGTGGCTCATCCGAACTTTGGCTGGCATCTGGATTTGAGCGCGTGGCACGCGAGCGGCGAGGCCCTCGCGCCACTTCTGGCCGAGCGCATGCCGCAGCATCTGCATCTGTCGCAGCCCGATTTGCGCGGGCCGCTCGACGGGCCGGTTGATCTCGCGCAGGCGCTAAAATCGGTTCGAGCGGCTGGTTATCGCGGCGCCGCCAGCTTTGAAATTTTAAGCGGCGCGCATGCGTGGCCGCAAACGTGCGCGGCGATCCGGCAGGTGCTTGAGGCCAGCCGATGAAGCGCGCCGACCTTGCCTTGAGCGCAGCAGCGCTGCTGCTCTGCGCGCTGACGATTCTGGCTACTTATCCGGGGACCGCATCGTTTGACTCAGTCGCGCAGTGGGAGCAGGCGCTGAGCGGAAACTACAGCGACTGGCACCCGCCGATCATGGCTTGGCTGTGGGCGCAGCTGTGGCCGGCGACACTCGGACCGCGCGGTTTTTTTGTGCTGCAAATGGTGCTGTATTGGGGCGCATTCCTGGCCATGGCTTTTGCCCTTAAAGCGCACCGCGGCTGGGTTTTGGCCCTCGCCCTGCTGCCCGTCACCCTGAACTTCAGCTTTGTGCTTTGGAAAGACGTGTGGATGGCGATCATGCTCGCCTTTGCAGCGGCGGGCGCGCTGCACGCAGTGGATGCCAAGCGGCGCTGGCCGTTTTTGCTGTTTGCCTGGCTTGCGCTTGCGGCTGCCTTGTTGTTCCGCGCCAACGCGCTGTTCGCGGCGTTTCCGCTGGCCTGGTTACTTCTGTTGATCGGCGCTGAGAATGCGGGTGGGCGGATCTGGATCAAGCTGCTGGTGACTGGGTTGCTCGCCGTGCCTGCCTGTTTGCTGCTCCTGCTGAGTGCCCAGCGTGCGATCGGCGCACTCACCCAGGCTGAAAAAACCTGGCCCTCGCAGTTCATCATGGTCGATGATTTGTTCTGGCTTTCAGGCGATCGAAACCTGCTGCCGGCCTATGTGGGCGCCGATCCAACCCAGCTTAAAGCCGGCGTGCAGCGCTGCAGGGATACCGCCCTTTATCTTTGCCCTGATCTCCGTTTTGATAAATGGATCACCCGCAGCAAAGGCGAATACAACCAGCTGCGGCGCGCCTGGCGGCAGGCGATTTTGGACGATCCGCAGGCCTACGCTGCGCGGCGCTGGCAAACCTTTCGGCTGCTGCTGCGGTCGCCCGCCCAAGATCCCTATGAAATCCTGCAAATCAATTTTTACCAGCCCAATCCGCAGGCGCTGCGCTGGGCGCCCAATGCGCTAGGTCAAGCCCTGGTTGGTTACGTGCGCCTGAGCAGCCGCGTGGCACCCGACTTGTTCAAACCCTATGCCTGGCTGCTGCTGGGCGCGGGGGTGATGGCGCTGGCGCTGTTTAGGCGGCGCGCCTTGGGGCCGCACTGGCCGATCCCGCTGGCGTTGGCGGGATCGGGGCTTTTATACATTTTGGGCTACGCGCTGGCGTCGCAAGCGGCTGATTTTCGCTACATCTATTGGTCGATTTGGGCGATCTTGTTTGCCTTGATCGCCTGCTTTAAGCGCGCGCCGCGATGATTGCGCACGATCTTTTTGAGCTTAAGCCCCGGCAAAGCGATGTGCTCTTGCTGATCCCGGTTCTGAACGAAGGCGAACGCATCCGCGCGCAGCTCGAACGAATCAGCGCCTTGCCGGCCGACTTTGATATTGCGATCACCGACGGCGGGTCGAGCGACGGTGCGCTGGCGCTTGATTTTCTTGCATCGAAGCGCGTGCGCGCTTTGCTGGTCAAGCGAGCGCCGGGGCGGTTGGGCACACAGCTCCGAATTGGCTACGCCTTTGCGCTAGCTCAAGGCTATCGCGGCGTGATCAGCGTAGACGGCAACGGCAAAGACGACATCGCCGCGGTTCCTGATTTTGTCCGCTGTTTGCGCGGCGGTTTTGATTTTGTGCAGGGCTCGCGCTACGCCCCGGGCGGGCAAGCGATCCGCACGCCGTGGGATCGCGCGCTGGCGCTCAAATGGATCCACGCCCCGCTGATTTCGTGGAAGGCAGGTTTTGCCTTCAGCGACACCACCAACGGCTTTCGAGCGGTCAGCGCGGCGCTGCTCATTGACCCGCGCGTGCAGCCTTTGCGCGACTGTTTTACCCACTATGCGCTGCTGTTTTATTTGGCCGTGCGCGCAGGCCAGCTCGGTTTCAAGATCACCGAGATTCCAGTCACCCGCGCCTATCCAGCGAGCGGGCCGACCCCGACCAAAATCAGCGGGCTGGGCGCTAAATATGACCTGCTGCGCGAGCTGATCGACGTCGTGCGCGGTCGTTTCGATCCATGAGCACGGTGATCATCGGCGCTGGATTTTTCGGCGCGATGCTGGCGCGCGAGCGCAAGCGTGCCGAGCCCGACAAGCGGGTGATTCTGCTGGAGCGCGAGGACGGTTTGCTGGCGCGCGCATCGCGCTTTAATCAAGCGCGCATTCACGGCGGCTACCACTATCCGCGCTCGTTCCAAACCGCGTTTCGGGCGCGCCAGAACTACCCGCGTTTCTGCGCTGAATTCGCCGCTGCCGTGGTGCCGGCTATACGCCATCATTACGCGCTCGCGCGGCACAACTCAAAGGTCGCGCCCAGCCAGTTTGAACGCTTTGCGCGGGCGATCGGCGCGCCCCTTGCGCCCGCCGATGACTCGGTTTGGAGCCTCTTGGAGCGCAGCCTGATCGCGGCACTCTATCGGGTCGATGAGCAGGTGTTTGATGCCGCCAAGCTGGCGCAGATTCTGCACGCGCAGCTGCTCGCTGCAGGCGTCGAAATGCGCTTCAACTGCCACGCCCAGCGGATTGATAGCCACCCCCAATCTGGGCTTGCGATCACCCTCGGCGATGGCGAGACCCTGCATGCCCGCCTGTGCTTCAACGCCACCTATGCCGCGCTGGATCAGTTTGAGCCGGCGCTTGCGCCTGAGCTCAAACGCGAGCGCGCGACGCTCCTTTTAATCGACCCGCCGCAGGCGCTCAGCGGCTGCGCGCTGACGGTGATGGATGGCCCGTTTTTTTCACTGCTGCCGTATCCGCAAACGGGCGGCTATTCACTCAGCCACGTGCGCTACACCCCAGCCGGCAGCAATCAAACCGACGCCTTGATCGAGCGCATCCGCCGCGACGTCGGGCGGCTCGCGCCCGGCCTCGGCGCGCTCACCATTAACGACAGTTGGACCGAACAAAAATGCGTGCTCGCGCGCCATGAAATCGACGACGGACGCCCGATTCTGCTGCGCCAGAGCCCAACGCGCGCGGGGCTTTGGCACGTGTTGGGCGCCAAGCTCGACAACGTCTACGACGTCCTTGATGCGGTCGCTCAGAACGTGAATCCGTCGCCCTAAAAGCGATCTCGGGTTAATTCGGTCGAATCCTTTTCGAAAAGTTCTTCGAGTTCGCGCGTGTAATTTTTGGCCGAGGCAATGATTTTCGCCTCGTCATGGAAGAACTCTTTTTGTTCGTCAAGCGCGCGCTGATCAATCTGGCGAAAACGCTCCACCCGCTCGCGCGCCAGCGCTTCCGGTAACCCTAAGCTCATCAAGACCTGCTCGCTCATTTTCAGGCTCGAATGAAGCGTGTCGCGGATTACTACCTCAACGCCCAGCTCCATCATGCGAAAGGCGTGATTTCGGTTGCGCACGCGCGCCATCAGCCGAAGTTGAGGGAAATGCTTGCGCGCCAGTGCGGCGGTGGCGACTGAGCTTTCTACGTCGTCGATGGCCAGCACCAAAAGTTCGGCGCGATCGGCTTTTGCAGCGCGCAGCAGCTCCAATCTGGAGGCATCGCCGTAGTAAATGCGGTTGCCAAAGCGGCGTACAAAATCAACCTGTTCCTGGCTTTTTTCAAGCGCCGTAAACGGGACTTTCTGGGTCAGCAGTACGCGCGCGATGATCTGCCCAAAACGGCCGAAACCCGCGATGATCACGCGCGGCTCGGCGTCTGGCATTTGATCAAAGGCGCGGTTGTTTGCCGAGGAATCGATGCGCCCGCTCAAGCGGTCTTTGAGCAGAATCAGCACCGGCGTGAGCGCCATCGACAGCGCCACCAGCAGAACCAGAAAATCCGCTTCGGTCCGGCTCAACACCTTGGCGCTGAAGGCGGCTGCAAACAAAACAAAGGCAAATTCGGAGCCTTGCGCTAGGGTGGTTGCAAACGCCCACTGCGCGCGGCGCTCAAATTTCAGGAGCTTGCCCAATGCCAAAAGGACCGCGCCCTTGATCAGCAGCAGCGCAAGCAGTGCGCCCAGCAGCTCAAGCGGATAGCGCAGCAGCAGGGAAAAGTTCATTCCCATCCCGATGGCGATGAAAAACAGCCCGAGCAGCAGGCCTTTGAACGGCTCTAAATCCGCCTCCAGTTCGTGGCGGTGTTCGGACTCGGCCAGCATCACTCCCGCGATAAACGCGCCCAGCGCCATCGACAGGCCAACGCTCTGCATCGCCAAGGCGGTCGCGCACACCACCAGCAGCGTGGTGGCGGTAAACAGCTCGGTTGATTGCTGGCGCGCAATCAGGGCAAAAATTGGTCTCAGCAGAAAATGGCCCGCGACGACCAGCGCCGCAATGGCGCCCAGCGCTTTGGCGGTATCGAGCCAGCCGTGCGATTCAGTCGCGGCAATCGCGCTCAGCGCAAACATCGGCATGATCGCCAGCACCGGCAGCGAGGCAATATCCTGGAACAAAGAAATGCTGATCGCAGTGCGCCCCGCTGGGCTTGCCAGTTCGCGGCGTTCGGCCAGGATCTGCAGGGCGGCTGCAGTGGATGAAAGCGCGAGGCCAAAGGCAATCACCAGCGCTGGCTTAAAGTGGATTCCAACTGCCGAAGCCAGCAGCGCCAGCAGCGCGGTGGACGCAAAAACCTGCGCGCTGCCGGCGCCAAACACTTCACGCCGCAGCCGCCACAGTTTGCTCGGCGAGAGCTCAAGGCCAATGATGAACAGCATCATCACCACGCCGAACTCGGCGAAATGGAGGATGCGCTGCTGGTCGGTGATCAGCTTGAGCGCAAACGGACCGATCAGCACCCCAGCCAGCAGGTAGCCAAGCACGGAGCCCAGACCCAGGCGGCGCGACAGCGGCACGCTCACGATGGCGGCAAACAGCAAGATCACCGCACTCGTCAGGAAATTTGAGTCCATTTAACAATTCTCTTCTTTGGCCTTAACCTGTTCTTAATTGGAACCGGCTTACGCTTCACCATGTGGATGTTGGTTTCATGTGCCGGCATCCAGTTTCAAGCGTATTCGGTAATCGGGGCAAGACCTTTTAGCCCGGTGGTGAGGTGTCTCGCAAGAGCGTCTCACCCCGGGCTTTTTCTTTTGCGCTACCTTACTGTGGGGCGCTTCCGATTTGTTTGCCGCGAGGGCTTTTCGCCTGTGATGAAAGTTCTGGTCATCGAAGACAATGCCGATCTTGCCGCCAACGTCGGCGACTATCTTTCCGACCGCGGCCACATCGTTGATTTCGCCGCCGACGGCGTCACTGGCCTGCACCTCGCCGTAGTCAACGAGTTTGATGTGATTGTGCTCGACCTGATGCTGCCTGGCATCGACGGCATCGAAGTCTGTCGTCGCTTGCGCGCCGATGCGCGCCGGCAAACGCCGGTGCTGATGCTCACCGCGCGCGATTCCCTTGAGCATAAGCTGCTCGGCTTTGAGACCGGCGCCGACGACTACATGACCAAGCCTTTTGCGCTGCAGGAACTCGAAGCGCGCCTGCAGGTGCTGTCTAGGCGCGGCAAGACCGCCAACCCGCGCGTGTTGAAGGTGGCCGATCTTAGCTTCAACCTCGATACCCTCACCGTCAACCGCGCTGGCAAGCCGCTGCAGCTCAATCCGATTGGGCTCAAGCTTTTGCAGCGCCTGATGGAATCGAGCCCGTCGGTGGTCTCGCGCGAGGAGCTCGAAATGCGCGTGTGGGGCGAGGAGCTGCCGGATTCCGATTCGCTGCGCGTGCACATCCATTCGCTGCGTGCGGCGATCGACAAGCCGTTTCCGAAGCCGCTGATCCAGACCCGCCACGGTATCGGTTACCGCATGTTCGATCCGGATGCAGACGAGACGTAGGCTACGTTCGCGCATCATCATCAGCTTTGTTGCCTTCGGCACGCTGCTGACGCTGCTGTTTGTCGCCTCCACGCTGTTTCTGCGTGAGTACCTGGAACGCAAGCTGATTGGCTCGGAGCTAGAGCTCAACCTAGCCGCCTATGCGACCAGTTTCTACACCGACAACGGCGCCGACATGGCCCCGTTTGAACGCATTCGCGGCTGGGTTTATTCAGAACGTAAACTCGCCAATGTGCCCTTTGGCTGGCGCGATCTGAGCAACGGCGTACACGATCTGTCCGAGCAAACGAGCGATGGCGATCTGCGCGAGTACAAGCTTGCCGTGCGCAAAGAACCGGGCCACTGGTTTTTTCTGCGCTACGACGTCACCGATCAGCGCCGCACCCAGCGCAGGCTGACGGTCGCGATGATCGCAGCGGTTGCGGGTTTCGCTTTCTTCGGATTTCTCATCGGGGTTTGGTCGTCGGCGCGGGTGATGCGGCCGGTTTCTGATCTCGCCGGGCGGATTGAGAAGAACGCGCGTTTGGGCAAGTACGAGCCCTTGGCACCGCATTTTGCCGACGACGAAGTGGGTCAGGTCGCCACCGCTTTGGACGACTACGCATCCAAGTTGACCGCGCTGGTTGAGCGCGACCGCGAGTTCAACCAAGACGTCAGCCACGAACTGCGCACGCCGCTTGCGGTGATTTCATCGACGACTGAGCTGATGCTCTCGCAGTCGGATCTCAACGAGCGCACGCGCACCCGTCTGGAGCGGATTGATCGCGCCAGCAAGCAGTCCGCACAGATCACCGAGGCCCTGCTGCTGCTGTCGCGCCAGGAACGCGGCGCCAGCGCCAACTCCGAACTCTCGCCGATCGCGACCGCGCTCGAGGAAGCCATCGATGTGCACCGGCCCATTTTGCTCAACAAGCCTGTAGTAGTGAAGCTCAGCGTCGGCAGGCCTTTCAGCGTGCAGGCGCCGCGCGCGGTGGTCTCGGTGGCGCTGGGTAATCTGATCAGCAACGCCTTCAAATACACCGCCTCAGGCACGGTTGAGATCAGCGCCGATGCGGGCCGGGTAACGGTTGCCGATTCCGGCCCCGGCGTGCCGATCGAAGAGCTCGATTCGCTGTTCGAGCGCCATTTCCGCAGCAAAGGCGCAACCGCCAAAGGCTCAGGTCTCGGCCTCGCGATCGTGCGGCGGCTGTGTGATCTCTACGGCTGGGACGTGCGTATAGCTGCGCGCGAACCGCACGGTCTGGTCGCCGTACTCGACTTTCAAACCTCCGCACTCCTGACGCAAGGTAACCACCATGTCTGAACACCGAAGTACCCTCCGCTGGCAGCGCTTGGGCGGCGATTTCGCCGCGAAAACCTATTCCCGCGACCACACGCTTGAGTTCAAAGCCGGCCAGCAGTTGAAGGCCTCCGCCGCCCCCGCATTTGCCGGCAGCGCCGACGCGGCGGACCCGGAAGAAATGCTGACCGCGGCGCTCTCGTCCTGCCACATGCTGACGTTCCTGGCGCTCGCCGCGCAGAAAGGATTCACCGTTGAAAGCTACGGCGACGAGGCCGTCGGCGTGCTGGAGAAAAACCCGGAAGGGCGCCTTGCGCTGACTCGGGTCACGCTGTCGCCGACTATCATATTCGCGGGGACTGGGCCCACCGAAGACGAGCTTCGCGTGCTCCACGAACGCGCGCATCGCGGCTGCTTCGTCGCCAATTCGGTCAAGACCGAGGTGACAGTCGCTGCTGTTTGAGGGCAACTTCGTCCGTAAACATTTGTTTTCTCAATCCGCTAATTTCACCTGATTTGACGACTTGCTCGGCGATACTTGCGTCATGCCTTATGACGCCCTCCCTGATATGCCAGTACCCGTTGTCCTGAAACCGTGGCCGCAGCGCGCAGCCCGCGCCGTGATCCGCTGGTTTGACACCGCCGCCAATGATGGCCGCGATTTGACCGATGCCGAGGCCGAACGGATCGACTGGCTGCGGGTGCTCCCGTTCATCGGTTTGCACTTGGCTTGCCTGGGTGTGATTTGGGTCGGTTTCAGCTGGTTTGCGCTGGCTGTGGCGCTGGCGCTGTACGTGGTACGAATGTTCGCAATCACCGGTTTTTACCACCGCTATTTTTCGCACAAGGCCTTCAAAACCTCGCGGCCCATGCAGTTTTTGTTCGGCGTGATTGGCGCGGCCTCGGTGCAGCGCGGACCGCTTTGGTGGGCTGCACACCATCGCCACCACCACCGCCATTCCGATCAACCGGAAGACAAACATTCGCCGCTGCAGCACGGTTTTTGGTGGTCGCACATGGGCTGGTTCCTGACCAAAGCCGGCTTTCGCACCGATTGGGCGGCGATCAAGGATTGGGTCAAGTTCCCTGAGCTTAAATTTCTCGATCGCTTTGATATTTTCGTGCCGGTTGCGCTTGCCGTTGGGCTATTTGGCTTAGGCGCACTGCTTGAACGCTACGCCCCTGGTCTTGAAACCACGGGCGCCCAGCTGCTGATCTGGGGCTTCTTTGTCTCGACCGTGGTGCTTTTCCATGCCACCGTCACCATCAACTCGCTGTCGCACGTGTTTGGCCGACGCCGTTTTGAAACGCGCGACACCTCGCGCAACAACTGGCTGCTCGCGCTGTTGACCTTCGGCGAAGGCTGGCACAACAACCACCACCATTTCCCGGGTTCGGCGCGTCAGGGCTTCCGCTGGTGGGAGGTTGATTTCACCTACTACGGTTTGAAGCTGATGTCGTGGCTGGGCCTGGTGTGGGATCTCAAGCCGGTTCCCGCGCAGGTGCTGGTCAGCCGACACGCGCTCGAGCGTCCGCGCGGCGACTCGAAACCCTGACTTCTGCCCTATGGGGCGTGAAGGTTTGCGCTGTTAGGGTGCCCGCGATGAAAAACACCCTGTTTGGCGGCGTTGTGCTGCTGTTGACCGTTACCTGTGCGCATGCCGAATCTTTGGGCGTCGATGGGCGCGCGGACGAAGCGCAGTGGGCGCAAGCCACAGCCATTAATGATCTGCGTTTAACCCAACCAGAAACCGGCGCAGCGCCGCCTTTCGAGACCCGAGTACGCTGGCTTGCCGGGCCTGAAGGGATCGCGTTCTTTTTCGAAAACGATCAGGACCAAGCGCAGTTCCCGCGGCGTGCCCCGCGCCAGGCGCGCGACAATCTGGGCGGCTCGGATCGGGTCAACGTGATGCTTGATTTCGATGGCACCGGCAAGCTTGGCTACAACATGACGGTGAGCCGCTCAAACTCGATCGAAGATTCCACTATCTCGAACGAGAACTTGTTCAGCTCCGACTGGGACGGCATCTGGTACCACGCCGTGCGCGAACGCGACGGCGGTTGGGACGCGGAGATCTTGATTCCCTGGGCGAGCGTGCTGATGCGCGAAACCGCAAACGCCAAGCGCACGCTGGGCCTTTACGTGGATCGGGTCATTGGCATGAATGAGCAGCGCGCCGCTTACCCGCAGGCTATTTTTAATCGCCCAACCTTTCTTTCTGATTTTGCGCCGATTGAGGCGCCCGCGTTCAGCGCGTCGCTGTTGCGCTGGTATCCGTACACCAGCGTTCAGGCCGATCTGGTCGGCAGCTCGCAAACCTTTCGCACCGGTTTGGACGTGTTCTGGAAACCCTCCGGATCGCTGCAGTTGACCGCCGCGATCAACCCCGATTTTGGCCAGGTTGAGGCCGACGATCTGGTCGTCAACTTTGACGCGATTGAGGTTTTTTTCAGCGACCGCCGGCCGTTTTTTACCGAAAACCAGGGCGCTTTCGTGATCCAGTCGCCCGAGGAAGAGCCGCTTATCTACACCCGCCGCGTAGGCGGCAGTCGCGACGACGGCGCCGGCATCAGCGATATTGATCTTGCGCTGAAGGTGTCGGGCTCAGGCTATGGGCTTGATTACGGCGTGTTCGCGGTGCGCGAAAGCGACGCCGCCGAAGTGGGCAAAACCTTTGCTGCGTTGCGCGTCAGCCGGCCCTCTGAGCGCCTTGATATCGGCGCCATCTCAAGCCTAACCGAGCGCCCCTTTCGCGATCGCAGCGCGCGGGTCAGCGGCGTCGACGGCGAGTGGCGCGTCAGCGACAAAATCACCCTGCGCGGCGCGCTGCTCGGCAGCCACATCACCGAGCGCGATCAGCTGCGCGAAGGCTACGGCGGCTGGGCGACCTCGTTTTTCAGGTTCAGCCCGGACGCCGAATTGCGCTTGGACCTCACCCGCTACGACACCGAATTCGACTTCAACGATTTGGGCTTTCAGCGCCGCAACAACCTGCGTCTGTGGGAGCTCAAGCAAACCTACCGGCAAAACGAGTTTGCGCCGGGTTCGATGCTGCGCAGCATCAGCTGGACGTTGGATATTGATCTGCCGGAAGACAACGCGGGCAGGCGCCTTCGTTCCGATGTCAGCGCGTCAAGCTTTGTCGGCTTCAACAACGGCGGCGGCGCTTTTGCTGAAATAGCCAAGCGCGTGGCCGGGCCGGATGACTTGATTTCACGCGGCAACGGCGTGCTTTACGTGGGTGGCGGCGTTGGTTTGTATGCCAACTACGAAAGCCCGCGCATTGGCAACGTGCGCTTTTTTGCCGAAAGCTATCTAGAGCGCGACGGCCTCAAAGACCGCCTGCTCAATGTCGGTGCAAACGTGCGCTATTTTTTCAGCGACGATTTCAGCGCGCGGATTTTGCTGGAGGCCAGCCGTTTTGAGAACCGCACGCTGTGGCGCCGCGAGAATCTGTTTGGTCGCTTCGCGCGAAGCGAGGCGCTCAGCCCGGGCTTCGACTTTGAGTGGTTTTTAGGCAGCAGCCACGAGCTGCGCCTCAAGATGCAAAATCTCGGCGTCAGCGCACGCGACGCCAGCGCCCTGCGTCTGGGCGCCAACGAGCGCTTAAGCGCCAGCCCCGATGTGGTCAACGACTTTGCGATCTCAAACTTCGGCGTGCAGCTGCGCTATCGCTACAAGATCAACCAAGAGAGCGATTTGTTCTTGGTCTACGGCCGCGGCGGCGACACCTTTGAGCCCCGCTACGAACGCAGCTTCGACCTGATCAGCGACGCCTTTTCCTTGCGCGACACCGACCAGATCTTGCTCAAGCTGCGCTACGCGTTTTAGCGGATTTCCGCTGTGAATGGGCATGCAAAAATGTTGCTGCTGCACTGGCGATGTTCGTTCAGGCCGCTGCACGATGCCGTGTTTGAAAGTGACGAGGCCGAGGCGATCTCCCACACCGGCGTGATTGCGCTCAGCGCCGGTGCCATCACGGCCCAATCGCGTGAACTAAGCCGGCGGGCCGATTGGGAGTAATCACGCCGCTTAAATCCGGCGCACCCTGAGCTTCAGATTCTTGATCCGTGCGCTGGCCAAGCGCTTGAGTGCGCCGTCTGCGTGGGCGCGGCGGATGGCGACGTAGGAGCGGGTCGGGAAGATGTTGATCTTGCCGACCGCGTCGGCAGGCAGGCCGGCGCTGCCGGTGAGTGCGCCCAGAATGTCGCCAGGGCGGACCTTGTCGCTGCGCCCGCCGTCGATCTGCAGCGTGATCCAATCCGGCAGCGGCAGCGCGGCGGCTTTGCCCGAAGGCAGCGGCGCCGGGTCGGTTGGCATCGCCGAATCACTCATCAGCGCTTGCGCGCGCTTGAGCTCTTTGGACGTCACCAGGCTCAGCGCGAGGCCTTTGCGGCCGGCGCGTCCGGTGCGCCCGATGCGGTGCAAGTGCGCGTCGGGATCGCTCGCCAAATCGTAGTTGATGACAAGGTCTAGGTGCTCGATATCCAGCCCGCGCGCGGCGATGTCGGTGGCCACCAGCACGGTT
>Ga0105047_10011448_pt1 | contig 14380 bp, 11 predicted proteins | sample MAT04_FD_78384 | JGI IMG/M metagenome (GOLD analysis project Ga0105047, IMG submission 78384) | Freshwater microbial communities from Lake Fryxell liftoff mats and glacier meltwater in Antarctica - MAT-04 (megahit assembly) | ecosystem: Environmental > Aquatic > Freshwater > Ice > Liftoff... | reverse complement strand
GGGCTTGATGCTGCGCGACCGGCTGACGCGAAGGCGGGAAGACCGCCGCGCGCGCAGCCTGGCAGAACTGGTCGGTGACGATGCAGCCCCGTGTTTCATGACGGACACATCTGGCCAGATCACCTGGACCAATGCCGCGGCGCTCGCGCGATTCGACAAGGCCGAGACCGGAACGCTCGCGGGCACGCTGGCCCCGCATTTCGCATCGCCGGGTGCGGTGCTGTACCGCCTGCAGAACCGTGCCGCTCTGACCGGCGCCGCGCGCGAGGATGTGGTGACGCGGCGCGGTCATACACGTCTGTCGGTGAACCGGGTCGGCGCGCGGTTCCTGTGGCGGCTGGAAGAGTTTCAGGATCGCGGCGCCGGTCGCAGCGGCGACAGTGTCAGCCTGCCGATGCTGACCGCCAACAAGACCGGCGTGGTGCTGTTCACCAACGAGGCGATGCGGCGCCTTCTGGGTGGCCGGCCAAAGCGGCTGGACCGGATTTTCACGCAAACCGTGCTGCATTCGGGCGAAATCGTGCAAGTGATGTCGCAGGACGGCCCGGTGCGCGCCCTTCTGGCCGAGATTGAAGGCTCGGCCGAGCGGCGCGAGATCTACTTGCTGCCGGTGCCGGACGAGGCAAGCGCCAACGACGGGCCGGATATCGACGATCTTCCGGTCGGGCTGTTGACGTTTGCGGCCGATGGCCTGTTGATCGAGGCGAATACCGCGGCGCGCGCCTTGATCGGCCCGGCCAGCGGGGTGCCGGTGGCGTTCCACCAGATGTTTGAGGGGCTGGGGCGGCCGGTCTCGGAATGGCTGGCCGATGTGGTCGCCGAACGCCTGCCCGGCGGGGCTGAAACCGTGCGGCTGCGGCGCGAGGATATGGGCGAGGCGTCAGGCGGTGAGACCTTTGTGCAGGTGACGCTCAGCCGTCTGGCGGATCATGGCCACGGCGCGGTGATGGCTGTGTTGCACGACATGACGGCGCTGAAGAAGATGGAGGCGCAGTTTGCCCAAAGCCAGAAAATGCAGGCGATCGGCCAGCTTGCAGGCGGCGTCGCTCATGATTTCAACAACCTTCTGACCGCGATTTCCGGCCACTGCGATCTGTTGCTGCTGCGCCATGATCGCGAGCATCCCGATTTTGCCGATCTTGAACAAATCCACCAGAATGCCAACCGCGCGGCGGCACTGGTGAACCAGCTTCTGGCCTTCTCGCGCAAGCAGACCCTGACGCCGCAGCGCCTTGATCTTGAGGAGGTTCTGTCCGATCAGGCCTTCCTGTTGAAGCGTCTGGTGGGCGAGAAGATCCGGCTTGACCTGATGCCGGGTCCGGGGGTTGGGCCGATCCGCGCGGACAAGCGCCAGCTGGAACAAGTGGTGATGAACCTGGTGCTGAACGCCCGCGATGCGATGGGGCGCGATGGCACGATCTCGGTGGAGACCGGGGCCGTGACACTGGCCGAGGTGATGCACCGCGACCGGGCGGAAGTGCCAGCGGGGGACTGGGCGGTGATTCGGGTGCGCGACACCGGCCACGGCATCGCGCCCGACAAGATCGGCAAGATTTTCGAGCCGTTCTTTACCACCAAGAAGGCGGGCGAGGGCACCGGTCTTGGCCTTTCGATGGCGTACGGCATCGTCAAACAGTCGGGCGGCTTTATTTTCGTGGAGTCGGTGGTGGGGCAGGGCTCCGAGTTTCAGCTTTGGTTCCCGATGCTGAAAGCCACTGAGGCCGAAGCCATTGCCGTCCAGCCGCCGCAGCCCCGTCCCCGCGTGACCCTGCGCCAAGGCGCGGGCGTTGTCCTGCTGGTCGAAGATGAAGCGCCGGTGCGCGCCTTCGCAGCCCGGGCCCTGCGTATGCGCGGCTATACCGTGCTCGAGGCGGAGACGGCGGAAGTGGCGCTGGAAACGCTGAAAGATGTCACTCTGCAGGTCGATCTTTTCGTCACCGATGTGGTGATGCCGGGGCTCGACGGACCAAGCTGGGTGGCCGAGGCGCGCAAGATGCGGCCGGACGTGAAGGTGGTTTTCGTGTCGGGCTATGCCGAGGACGTCCAGTCAGAAACCCAAGGCCGGATGCCCAACTCGGTCTTCCTGCCAAAACCGTTTTCACTGAGCCAGTTGACCGAGACGGTGCAAGCGCAACTTACGTAGGATGGGTGATACACCCATCCTTGCGCTATTTGACCACAAGGACGGGGGAATCCCCCATCCTACTCGGCTCGCGTCTGGTAAATCTCGAACTCCCGCGCGGCAAAATCCCGCATCAGCGCCGCAACCTCGGGCGACAGGATCGTCTCGCCCTTGGGCGAGACATTGACCTGCGGCAGATCGATCCGGGTTTGCAGCTTGTGTTCGAGAAACCCAATGAACCGCCCCAGATGTTCATAACGGAAGATGCGGTCGCACTGCCGCCCACCTTCCGGGCTCAGGAAATTCGCCTGGCTGCCGACTTTGGCAAACTCCGGCGGTTTGGCCGTGCACCAGGCCCGCACAAAGTCGTCAAAGCTGATATTGTGCGTCGACTTGTCCGACACCTCCTCGTTCCGCTGCCGATAGCGATACCAGGACCCCAGCCAGTCCACCGGCTCGCGCATCACGCCGACGATCTGGAAAGTGTGGTCCTTGCCATCGCCGACATAGGGCGCGAGGAACTTGTGGTACTTGCCCGCGCCGGTGTGTTTCAGCTGCGGCGGGCGCTGCACCACCACGGCAGCCAGCGGGGCCAAGGTCTCTTCCAGCGCCGTGGTCCCGGTCTTGGGATTGGCCAGGATCACCAGCCTTTGCCGCCAGAAGATGAGCATCCGCGAAATCCCTCGCTTTTTGGCAATTTCCTCAACCATTCCTTAATCATCCGCGGTCAAAGCTCAAGTTCAGAAGAATTCGATTGAAATGTTCCTGTTTTACCCCCATAAAACTGAAACAAAACCAGAACACCAACCGCGGTTGCTGCCCCTGGGCGGCTGTGAAATAAGGATCAGGACGATGAGCACGGCGTCACTTTTCGACCTCAACGGGAAGCGGGACATGGACAAGAAGAAGGCACTGGAAAGCGCGCTCGCGCAGATCGAGCGGCAGTTCGGCAAGGGCTCGATCATGAAGCTCGGCCAGGACAATCCGGTGATGGATGTCGAAGCGACCTCGACCGGATCGCTGGGCCTCGACATCGCGCTGGGGATCGGCGGGCTGCCGCAGGGCCGCATCATCGAGATTTACGGGCCGGAATCATCCGGCAAGACGACGTTGACCCTGCATGTCGTGGCCGAAATGCAGAAAAAAGGCGGGGTCTGCGCCTTTGTCGATGCCGAACACGCGCTTGACCCGCAATATGCCAAGAAGCTGGGCGTCGATCTGGATGAGCTTTTGATCAGTCAGCCCGACACCGGTGAACAGGCGCTGGAAATCGTCGATACGCTGGTGCGCTCGGGTGCGGTCAGCCTGATCGTCATCGATTCGGTGGCGGCGCTGGTACCGAAATCGGAAATCGAGGGCGACATGGGTGACATGCAGATGGGCAGCCAGGCCCGCCTGATGAGCCAGGCGATGCGCAAACTGACCGCCTCGATCGGGCGCAGCAATTGCATGGTGATCTTCATCAACCAGATCCGCATGAAGATCGGGGTGATGTTCGGCTCGCCAGAGACGACGACGGGCGGCAATGCGCTGAAATTCTACGCCTCCGTCCGGCTGGACATCCGCCGCATCGGGGCGGTCAAGGACCGGGACGAGGTCGTTGGGAACGCGACGCGGGTGAAGGTGGTGAAGAACAAGGTGGCGCCGCCGTTCAAGGAAGTGGAATTCGACATCGTCTATGGCGAGGGCATCTCGAAGGTCGGAGAGATCGTCGATCTTGGCGTCAAGGCCGGCATCGTCGAGAAGTCCGGGTCCTGGTATTCCTACGGCGACGAGCGCATCGGTCAGGGGCGTGAGAATGCCAAGATGTTCCTGCGCAGCAATCCCGAGGTTGCCAGTGCGATCGAGGCGAAGATCCGCAGCGGCTCGGGCCTTGATCTGTCGATGAAACCGGCGGAGCGTGAAGAGCTGACTGAAGACTGATCGGATTGGTTTTCCAACACAAAAGGCCGTGCTCTTGTGGGGGCGCGGCCTTTTTGCCTGTCAAACTTCCCCGGCGGCGGTAGACTTGGACGAACGGGCGGACTAAACGGATTTTCACCGTTGGTTTTCGAGCCCCCTGAAGGTTGCCCCCCATGCCGTCTTTGAACGATATCCGCAGCACTTACCTCGATTTCTTCGCTCGAAACGGGCACCGGAAAGTCGACAGCTCGCCCCTGGTGCCGCGCAACGATCCGACGCTGATGTTCACCAATTCCGGCATGGTGCAGTTCAAGAACCTGTTCACCGGGGTCGAGACGCGCGACTACAAACGCGCCACCACGGCGCAGAAATGCGTGCGGGCGGGCGGCAAGCACAACGATCTCGACAACGTCGGCTATACTGCGCGGCATCACACGTTTTTCGAGATGCTGGGGAATTTCTCGTTCGGCGATTATTTCAAGGATCAGGCCATCGCATTTGCCTGGGAATTGTTGACCAAGGATTTCGGGCTGAACAAGGAAAAGCTGTGCGTCACGGTCTATCATACCGATGACGAGGCGGCGTCGATCTGGAAAAAAGTCGCGGGTCTGCCCGAGGAGCGGATCATCCGCATCGCGTCGGATGACAACTTCTGGCGGATGGGGCCAACCGGGCCTTGCGGGCCTTGCACCGAGATTTTCTACGACCACGGCCCGCATATCTGGGGCGGCCCGCCCGGCAGTGCCGAGGAGAGCGGCGACCGGTTCATCGAAATCTGGAACAATGTCTTCATGCAGAACGAGCAGTTTGCCGATGGCAGGCTGGTCCCGTTGGAGATGCAATCGATCGACACCGGCATGGGGCTGGAACGGATCGGCGCGCTCTTGCAAGGCAAGCACGACAATTACGACACCGACCTGATGCGCAGCCTGATCGAGGCCTCTGCCCATGCCACCAGCACCGACCCGGACGGCCCCGGCAAGGTGCACCACCGGGTGATCGCCGACCATCTGCGCGCGACGTCGTTCCTGATCGCCGATGGCGTCATGCCGGCCAATGACGGCCGTGGCTATGTGCTGCGGCGGATCATGCGGCGGGCAATGCGGCATGCTCATATGCTGGGCAGCCAAGACCCGGTCATGTTCAAACTGGTCCCCGCCTTGGTGCGTCAGATGGGGGCGGCCTATCCCGAACTGACTCGGGCCCAAAGCCTGATCGAAGAGACGCTGAAGCTGGAGGAAACCCGTTTCAACACCACGCTCGACCGGGGTCTGCGGCTTCTGGAAGACGAGTTGGCGCGGCTGCCTGACGGCGCGGACCTGCCGGGGGCGGCGGCGTTCAAGCTGTATGACACCTATGGTTTCCCGCTGGATCTGACGCAGGATGCGCTGCGCGAGCAGGGCCGCGCGGTCGATGTGCAGGGCTTTGATGCCGCGATGAGTGAGCAGCGCAAGAAGGCGCGGGCGTCCTGGGCGGGCTCTGGTGAGGCGGCGGATGCGAGCGTCTGGTTCGAACTGGCCGAGGCGCATGGCGTGACGGAGTTCCTGGGCTACGACACCGAAATCGCGGAGGGGCAGATTCTGGCGCAGGTGCAGAACGGCGCGTCCGTCGGCGCGGCAGAGGCTGGGGGAACGGTGCAAATCGCCGTCAATCAGACGCCGTTTTATGCGGAATCCGGGGGGCAAGTTGGCGATCAAGGGTTCATCCGCACCCAGACGGGCCTTGCGGAGGTCACCGACACGCGGAAAACCGCAGGAATTTTCCTTCACAACGCGCGGGTCATCGAAGGCACGATCCTGACAGGGCAACCGGCGCAACTGAACGTCACCACTGGCCGGCGCGCGCAAATTCAGGCGAACCATTCGGCGACGCACCTTCTGAACGAGGCGCTGCGGCGGACCCTTGGCGGTCACGTCGCGCAGCGCGGCAGTCTGAATGCGCCGGATCGGCTGCGGTTCGATTTCGCACATGGCCATGCGATGACGCCGGGCGAGCTTGCCACGGTCGAGGCGGAAGTGAATGCCCTTATCCGGCAGAACAGCCCGGTGGACACCCGGGTCATGACGCCCGATGCGGCGCGCGGTCTTGGGGCGCAGGCGCTGTTTGGCGAGAAATATGGCGACGAAGTGCGGGTCGTCTCGATGGGCGCTTTGGACGGGTCCGGCAAGGGCACCGAGGGGCGGACCTATTCGCTGGAACTGTGCGGCGGCACCCATGTGGCGCGGCTGGGCGAGATCGGCTCGTTCCTGATCCTGTCGGAAAGCGCCTCGGCTTCGGGGATTCGCCGGATCGAGGCGATCACCGGCGAGGGCGTCTTGCGCGATGTGCGGGAGAACTACGCACATCTGGATGCGGCCTCCAAGGCGCTTGGGGCGGTTCCGGCCGATCTGGCAGAGCGGATCAAGGGCCTGATGGCCGAGAGGAAGGCCTTGCAGAACGAAGTTGCAACCCTGCGCCGCGATCTGGCGATGGGGGGCAAATCGGGCGGACCGGAGGTGCGCGAGATCGGCGGCGTGAAGCTGATCGCCCAAGTGTTGCAGGGCGTGTCGGGCAAGGATCTGCCGCCGCTGATCGACGAGATGAAGGCGCGCCTCGGTTCGGGCGCGGTGGTCCTGATTGCCGACACGGGGGGCAAACCGGCCGTGGCGGCAGGGGTGACGTCGGACTTGACGGGGCGCATCAGTGCGGTGACGCTGGTGAAAGCCGCCGCCGAGGCGATGGGCGGCAAGGGCGGCGGCGGGCGGCCCGACATGGCGCAGGCCGGCGGGGCGGATATCGCGCTTGCGGATGCGGCGATAAATGCGGTTGAAGCCGCGCTGGGGGCGTAAGATGGCGACGGCTTTGTGGATCGCGCATGTGACTGTTACCGACCCGGTGGCCTATGGCGAATATGTCAAGCGGGCCGGGGTGGCGGTTGCGGCGCATGGCGGGGTGTTTCTGGCCCGGGGTGGGCGGTATGTGCAACTGGAAGGCAGGGACCGGCCCCGCAACGTGGTGGCGCGGTTTCCGAGCCTGGAGCGGGCGGTGGAATGCTATCACTCTGCGGCCTATCAAGAGGCGCTGGCGTTCGCCAAAGGTGCGGCGGAGCGGGACTTGATGGTGGTGGAAGAGGCGGAGTAGGCGCGGATTTTGCACCGATAACACGGGGATAACACGCGTGTTATCACTCGTAACTCATTGATATAAAGCTATTTTAACTGCGATATTAAAGAAGCAGAAAGGTTTTGCACACGCCCGTGAGGATGCGGAATTGCTGGTCGTTCCCTGAAAGATACTCGACAAGGCCGCCCAATCGGGGCGGCCTTGTCGTCAGAAATATCCGTTTCAGTTGGCGCGCCCCGCCCGCTTGCGATCATTCGAATCCAGATACCGCTTGCGCATCCGGATGTTTTTCGGCGTCACCTCGACCAGTTCGTCATCGTCGATATAGGCAATCGACTGCTCCAGCGACAGCTTGACCGGCGTGGTCAGCCGCACCGCTTCGTCCGTGCCCGAGGCGCGGACGTTGGTCAGTTGCTTGCCGCGCAGCGCGTTCACTTCCAGATCGTTGTCGCGGTTGTGCTCGCCGATGATCATGCCGCCGTAGATCTGTTCCTGCACGCCGATGAAGAAGTGGCCGCGGTCTTCCAGCTTCCACATCGCGTAAGCCACCGAAATTCCGGATTCCATCGAGACGAGAACGCCCTGGCGGCGGCCCTCGATCACGCCCTTGTGCGGGGTCCAGCCGTGAAAGACGCGGTTCAGAACGCCGGTGCCGCGCGTGTCGGTCATGAACTGGCCGTGGTAGCCGATCAGCCCGCGCGAGGGCACATGGGCGATCAGCCTTGTCTTGCCGACGCCCGCCGGTTTCATCTCGATCAGATCGCCCCGGCGCGGGCCGGTCAGCTTTTCGATCACCGCGCCGGTGTATTCGTCATCGACGTCGATGGTGACTTCCTCGACCGGCTCGTTCTTCACGCCGTCGATGTCGCGGAAGATCACGCGGGGACGCGAGATCGACAGTTCAAACCCTTCGCGCCGCATGTTTTCGATCAGCACGCCCATCTGCAACTCACCCCGGCCCGACACTTCGAACGCATCGCCGCCGGGGGTGTCGGCGACCTTGATCGCGACGTTGATCTCGGATTCGCGCATCAGCCGTTCGCGGATGACGCGGGACTGCACCTTGTTGCCGTCCTTGCCCGCCAGCGGTGAGTCATTGATGCCAAAGGTCACGGTGATCGTCGGCGGGTCGATCGGTTGCGCGGGCAGGGCGACGTCAACCGAGGCATCGCAGAGCGTATCGGCCACGGTGGCCTTGGTCATGCCGGCGATGGTGACGATGTCGCCGGCCAAAGCCTCATCCACCGCCGTCATGTTCAGGCCGCGGAAGGCCAGAACCTTGGTGACGCGGAAGTTTTCGATGCGCTCGCCGGTGCGGGTCATCGCTTTGAGCTGCGTTCCAACGACAAGGCGGCCCGCTTCGATGCGCCCGGTCAGGATGCGGCCGATGAACGGGTCCGCCGACAATGTGGTCGCCAGCATCTGGAACGGCTCGTGCGCGCGGGTGATCTGGGACGGCGCCGGGACATGCCGGATGATCAGGTCGAACAGCGCATTCAGGTTCTTGCGCGGACCGTCTAAGGAGTCATCGGCCCAGCCATTGCGGCCCGAGGCATAGACATGCGGGAAATCCAGCTGGTGGTCATCGGCGCCAAGGTTGGCGAAAAGGTCGAACACCTCGTTCAGCGCGCGTTCGGGTTCGGCATCCGACTTGTCGACCTTGTTCAACACCACAATCGGGCGCAGCCCCAGCGCCAGCGCCTTGGCCAGCACGAATTTGGTCTGCGGCATCGGGCCTTCGGCGGCATCGACCAAGAGGCAAACCCCATCGACCATCGACAGGATACGCTCTACCTCGCCGCCAAAGTCGGCGTGGCCGGGGGTGTCGACGATGTTGATGCGGATGCCGTCATGCTCAACGGACGTGCATTTGGCCAGAATGGTGATGCCGCGTTCGCGTTCGATGTCGTTTGAATCCATCGCGCGTTCAGACACTTGCTGGCCCGCGCGGAAAGCACCGGATTGTTTGAGAAGCTCATCAACGAGCGTGGTCTTGCCATGGTCGACATGCGCGATGATGGCGATGTTGCGGAGCTCCATCGGGAGGGGTCACTTTCAGCGTTTCTGCGGTTGCGAGGGCCTTACAGGGTTTGGGGCCGGAAGGCTAGGGGGCTGCACAGGGCCAAAGACCGGGGGCTGGCCCCTCGGCCCGCCCCTGGCCCCCAGTGCATTTTCCCCTCATTGAAAAGGTCAGGAAACCAGCGCCTTGTTCAGATACTCATCGACCTTTTCCAGGTAGCCGATGGTCGTCAGCCATTTCTGATCGGGGCCGACCAGCAGGGCCAAGTCCTTGGTCATCCAGCCATCTTCCACCGCATCCACCGTGACTTTCTCCAGCGTGGTGGCAAATCGCATCAGCGCGTCATTGCCATCCAGCTTGGCGCGGTGTTTCAGCCCGCCGGTCCAGGCGTAGATCGACGCGATGGAGTTGGTCGAGGTTGCCTTGCCCTTCTGATGCTCGCGGAAGTGGCGGGTGACGGTGCCGTGGGCGGCCTCGGCCTCGACGATCTTGCCATCGGGGGACAACAGCACCGAGGTCATCAGGCCCAGCGAGCCGAAACCTTGGGCCACCGTATCGGACTGCACGTCGCCGTCATAGTTCTTGCACGCCCAGACATAGCCGCCCGACCATTTCATCGCCGAGGCCACCATGTCGTCGATCAGCCGGTGTTCGTAGTGGATGCCGGCGGCCTTGAATTTATCTTCGAATTCCTCGGCATAGATCTTGGCGAACAGGTCCTTGAAGCGGCCGTCATAGGCTTTCAGGATGGTGTTCTTGGTGGACAGATACACCGGCCAGCCCTTCAGAAGGCCGTAGTTGAACGACGACCTGGCGAAGTCGATGATGCTGTCATCAAGGTTGTACATCCCCATGTAGACCCCGGCAGAAGGTGCGGAATAGACGTCCTTCTCGATCACCGTGCCGTCGTTGCCCACGAATTTCATCGTCAGCTTGCCCGGACCGGGGAAGTGGAAGTCGGTGGCGCGGTACTGGTCGCCAAAGGCATGGCGGCCGATGACGATGGGCTTGGTCCAGCCCGGCACCAGGCGCGGCACGTTGCGACAGATGATCGGCTCGCGGAAGATCACGCCGCCAAGGATGTTGCGGATCGTGCCGTTGGGCGATTTCCACATCTGCTTGAGGTGGAATTCCTCGACCCGCGCCTCGTCCGGGGTGATGGTCGCGCATTTGACGCCGACGCCATGAAGTTTGATCGCATTGGCCGAATCCACGGTGATCTGGTCGTTCGTGGCATCGCGGTTTTCGATGCTGAGGTCGTAATATTTCAGGTCGATGTCGAGATAGGGCAGGATCAGCTTTTTCTTGATGAAATCCCAGATGATCCGGGTCATCTCGTCGCCGTCCAACTCGACAACGGGGTTCGCTACCTTGATCTTGGTCATGGGCCGGTCCTTTGCATGGATTCGCTGCCTTGGCCAATACAAGTATTCCCGCCTGCGGGAAAGGTGGTATACTACGGTATACTGTGAAAAACCGGGGTCCGGTCTGGTCCCTGCGCAAGGATTTTGTCATGGTTCGGGCCGTGACGGCAGAAAGGCAAAGACCGCATGAAGGCCATTGTCCACATCGGCGCCCCGAAAACCGGCTCCTCGACGATCCAGGAGTTCCTGTTCCTCAATACCGAGGCGCTGGCCGCGCGGGGATTCCGGTTCCAGCGCAACGTGCCCGGGCGCGGCAGCCAGTATGAATACCCGTTGGCAGCCCTTGCCACGATGGGGCGGCTTTTGCCGGGCCGTGAAGAGCAGACACGGTATTCCTCGACCGACCTTGCCACTCATCAGGGCACTGGTGCTGCGGTCCTTGCGGAATTTGCTGCGAGCCGGGCGGGTTGGAGCGAGCCTGTCGCGCTGTTTTCCTCGGAGCATATCTACCCATGGATCATCGCGCCGGAAGAAATCGCCGCGCTTGACCTTATGTTCGCCGCGCATTTCGACGAGGTCCGCTACATCCTTTATATCCGAAGCCAAGATGACATGATCGTCAGCGAGTATTCCGAAGCCCTGAAACGGGGTTCGAACCTACGGTTGAACGGTCTGATCGACCAGCGCAGGACGACACTGATCTGGGAGCCTCGGGTGCGGACCTGGGAGAAGGCCGTGGGGCGTGCGCGGTTTGACCTGCGCCTGTTCGATCCGACGTTTCTAGCGGACAGGGATTTGCTTTGCGACTTCGCGTTGGCCTGCGGCTTCACGTTGGATGGGCTGGTAACCCCGCCAAGGGCAAATGAAAGCCTGTCAGCCGCCGCGGCGGAATGTTTGCGGATGATGAACGACCGCATACCGCAATTGTTGCACGATGGCACGCCCAATCCTCTTCATTGGGGTGTGGTCTGGAATTTGACAAACATGATGCCCGCAGATGCGCCAAGCCTTGCATTGACGGCGGAACAATATGCCCGGGTTCAAGGCATCGTTGGCCCCTCGAACGAGAGGCTCCGTGCCGACTTCTTTCCCGATCGCACGACGCTGTTCTCCAAGCCAAAGGAGCGCAAGTTGGCCCCGCGCATGGAGGTTCTAGAAGAAGCGCTGGACCTGATGGCGCGGCTTTGTATCCGGCTGCGACTGGGGCAGATCAAGGGCCTGAGCGATGAAGAGCAAAGGATCTCCATCCAGCGCACGCGGGGCGGTGTTTCCAACGGCATCGCGCTTGCGCCCGAGGAAGGTTGACCCGTTTCAGCCCGTGGGCGTTCTGACCCGGTCGCTGCGCGGCGGACTGAAGAATGAGACGTGATCAGCCGAAATAGGCCCGGGTCTGCGCCCGCACCCAGTGCCACAGCGCAGGCGCGCCGCGGGCGATCTTGACGCCGACACGGGCGTCCAGTTGGTCCGAGGTCACGGCGTATTCCGTCCAGGTGCCGCCGCCGGACAGAAGGTTGGCCATCACCGGCTGCACCCGATCCAGCGATTTGGCAAAGAGGGAGTCTGGGGTTTCGGCGGCTTCGAACTCTTGCCACAGGGCGTGGAGATTGGACCCGATATCGGCTGGCAACAGGCCGAAGATACGGCGCGCCGCCGCAGCCTCGGCGGCCTGGGTCTGGGCGGAGTCATGCGCTGTGCCGCCCGCAGAATGGATCGGCACATCGCCCACGTCGATTTCCACCAGATCATGCAGGATCAACATGCGCAGGACGCGGACGGGATCCACTCCGGGCGCGGCCTGATCGGCCAGAACCATCGCGTACAGCGCGAGATGCCAGGAATGCTCGGCGGAATTCTCGCGCCGCGAGCCGTCCACCAATGTCGTGGCGCGCAGCACCGATTTCAGCCGGTCAGCCTCGTTCAGGAAGGCGAACTGCGCCGCAAGCCGGTCACGGGTCGGCGGCGCAGGCATCAGTGGCCGGTGCCACCGTCATAGGGCGCAGCCGGGGCGACGCCTTTGCCGCGCTTGGCGTTCAGCGCCTGGTTCAGAAATGCCCGCCCGCGGCGTTCGGCCAGGCGAACCTTGACCGCGGTCATGAAGGCTTCCTGCATCGTGGGCGAGGCATCAGCCAGAATCTTGCCGATCTTGTCGAAGAATCGCTCGTCCCCAAGCTCGTCCAGCGCCGCAAGCACATCGCGGGCCAGCGCGTCGCCAAGGTCTTCTGCGACAGACATCAGCGCGTGGCCTCGGTCAGGCGGCGCTTCACATAACCGGTGACCGTGTCGATCAGCGGCTTCATATGCGCTTCGTCATCCTTGAAGAAATGGTCTGCGCCGTCGATCTCGGTATGGGTGATGGTGATGCCCTTCTGCTCGTGCAGCTTGTTCACCAGAACCTTGGTGTCTTTCGGCGGCGCGACCTTGTCGGCGGTGCCGTTGATGATCAGACCCGAGGCGGGGCAGGGGGCGAGGAACGAGAAGTCATACAGGTTGGCCGGGGGGGCGACCGAGATGAAGCCGGTGATTTCCGGGCGGCGCATCAAGAGCTGCATCCCGATCCAGGCGCCGAAGGAAAAGCCGGCAACCCAGCAATGCTTGGCGTTCTGGTTCATCGTTTGCAGGTAGTCGAGCGCCGAGGCGGCATCGGACAATTCGCCAATGCCGAGGTCATATTCGCCCTGGCTGCGCCCGACGCCGCGGAAATTGAACCGCAGCACCGAAAAGCCCAGATTATAAAAGGCGTAATGCAGGTTATACACCACCTTGTTGTTCATCGTGCCGCCGTAGCTCGGGTGCGGATGCAAAACGATGGCAATGGGCGCGTCGCGGTCCTTCTGCGGATGGTAGCGGCCTTCGAGCCGGCCTTCGGGACCAGCGAAAATCACTTCGGGCATCGGGTATCCGCCTTACTTCGGCCGGCGATTGTTGACAAAATCGCTCAGCAAATTTAGAACCATTCCAAGGACGACGCGAGCCGCCATGGGTCGGGGCTTCAAGTAAGGGCACCGGCCGCTTGCGTCAATGGATATGAACAGGGAAGGCGGATGCAGCCATGAAACTCTCGACCAAGGGGCGCTATGCGATGGTGGCTTTGGCGGATCTGGCGATTGCCGAAGCCACGGCGATGGCGATTTCCGGCGCGCAGGGCGAGGAGTTGATGAGCCTGTCCGAGATCGCAAGGCGGCAGGACATCTCGCTGCCCTATCTGGAGCAGTTGTTCGTCAAGCTGCGCCGGGCCGGGCTGGTCGAAGCGGTGCGGGGCCCGGGCGGCGGCTACAGGCTGGCGCGCAGCCCCGATGCGATCCGGGTCAGCGAGGTGCTGGAGGCGGTGGATGAGACGGTGGACGCGATGCATCAGGGCGCGGGCGCTTCGGGCGGATCATCGGGCACGCGGGCGCAAAGCCTGACCAACCGGCTGTGGGAAAGCCTGTCGGCCAATGTCTATGTTTTCCTGCATCAGACCAAGCTGTCGGACATCATCCGCAATGATCTGAAGCCGTGCCCCGCCGTGCCCGCGCTGTTCCGCGTGGTGGACGAGGTTTGATCTGGCCCGGCGTGGCGGGGGCCAGCCCCCGCGCACCCGCCCGCACCCCCCCGAGGTATTTGCACCACAATGATGATGAGGGCGACGTGAACCGCGTCTATCTGGATTGGAACGCGACGACGCCGCTGCGGGCAGAGGCGCGGGCGGCGATGGTTGCGGCGATGGATCTGGTGGGCAATCCGTCCTCGGTTCATGCCGAAGGGCGTTTGGCCAGGGGGCTGATCGAGAAGGCGCGGGCGCAGGTTGCGGCGGCTTTGGGGGCAGAGGGGGCGGATGTCATCTTCACCTCGGGCGCGACGGAGGCGGCGGCTTTGGCGCTGGCGGGGCGG
>Ga0105047_10011446_pt1 | contig 14382 bp, 10 predicted proteins | sample MAT04_FD_78384 | JGI IMG/M metagenome (GOLD analysis project Ga0105047, IMG submission 78384) | Freshwater microbial communities from Lake Fryxell liftoff mats and glacier meltwater in Antarctica - MAT-04 (megahit assembly) | ecosystem: Environmental > Aquatic > Freshwater > Ice > Liftoff... | reverse complement strand
GAGCGCAGCGGCTCCCAAGCCGAGGACGGGCGCGACCTTGCGAGCGGTCGCTTCGTCAAATTTGCCTGATTTGAGCGCCACCCAATCCGCCACCGTCACACCACTCTGGGACGCAATCGCGTCATCGGTGAGTTGCCGGCCGCGTTGCACTTTGCCCACCACGTCCTGATAGAAATCTTCCAAGGGAATCGTCGCCATAGTGTCGCTGACTAAACCAATTCGCGGTGCCACGGTCAAGCCGGGAGGCGGCAGCGGGCTGGGAAAATTACGAACGGGCGGCGGCTGTTAGCTCCACCGTCAACGCCAGCACGCGAGCGTACAACGAGTCGCGGCGCATCGCGTCCAATTCTTGCGAGAGCAACGCCGCGTCGTCGGTTGGCCAAAACGCGCGCTTGCGCGGCAGGCCACAGGCATCGGGCATGTGCACCACGGTGCTGGCGACTTGCTCGCCGTAATTCTTGCGGACGATAAATTGGGCCGCCGCGCTGCGAATCGTCACCATCGTGATCCCACAGCCGCTGGTGTCCGGCTCCTCCCGTTGTTCGAAGGTCAAGCGGGCGACCGCGTCCGGCGCCGACCACCCGAGTTGCGTGGCCAACCAGCCGCCGTACAACCGCGCGCGCAACTGCGCCCCGGGTCCATCGCCATAGATAATCTCGGCGGATTGGAGCCGGCTCACTTCAGCCGCGCATTCGGGAGGATCGAACATCTCGGCCGTCATCCGCCGCCAAAATTCGAGTCGGGTCCAACTCAAATCACAGAACACACACTGGCGCTGTTCATTCATTGCCGCCGCCAACTGCACCAATCGAGCCGGTGCCGCCGGCCAGGTGGACGTGTCAAAAAACACCCGGTCCGCCACGCCACACAGCCGGCGAAACAAGAGCGGCGTTTCGAGAAAATCGCCCAACCACCAATTGATCGTCGGCAAATCCGATTCCAACAAAGGCAACACCGCGCCGGCTAGTTGCGCGACGCTGCGCCCGGTGGCGTGAATGGAAATTTGTTCGCAGCAAACTTGTTTCCCGCCCCCGCCCGCGAGGTGACAATGGGCCGTGATGGAAGCCGCCAGTTCGTCGGTCGTCGCAGCCGGCTGCGCCAATAGGACGATGGCCCGGCAGGGATGCCGGCTGGTGACGATACGGATGGTCTCGGTGGCGCGGTCACGCGCGGCCTCGGTGTCGCAGATCGCCACGAGGTTGAACAGACAGGCCCGCGTGACGGCGGCCGTGTCGGACTCGGCCGCCAGTTGCCACAGTTCCGCGAGTTGCCGCTCAATCTGCGCGACATCCACCGCGGTTTCCGCGCCGGCGGCGAAGGATTCCAAACTGTTGGTTACGGTCGGCGCCATTGTCGGCCATCCTGCGTGATGAAGGCTTCTGCCTCCGCCGGTCCCCACGTGCCGGCTTCGTAGTCGAAGGGTTTGGGCGCGGTCTGCCACCCGGTCAGCAAACTATCCATGATCTGCCAGGATCGTTCCGCTTCGTCGCCACGAATGAAGAGCGTCGAATCCGCCGTGATGGCGTCGTAGAGCAACCGTTCATACGCATCTGGCGAGCGGGCGCCGAAACTGCCGCCGTAGCGGAATTCCATTTTGACGGGTTGGATGTTGACCGCGTTGCCGGGCACTTTGGCGTTCATCCGAATGGAGATGCCCTCGTCCGGCTGGAGCCGGATGACGAGCACGTTGGTTTCCAATGGTGCCGCGCACTCCGCCGCAAACAAGACCGCCGGTGGCGATTTGAATTGAATCGCAATTTCCGCCGCCCGTTTTGGCAGTCGTTTCCCGTGGCGGAGATAGAATGGCACGCCGGCCCAGCGCCAGTTATCAATGAAGAGTTTCATCGCCACGAACGTCTCCGTGCGCGACGACGCCGGCACATCCTTTTCTTCCAAGTACCCCGGCACCAGCTTCCCCGCCTGCGAACCGCGCATGTACTGGCCGCGCACGGCAAACTGCGAGACCTGTTCCAAGGGGATGGGACGAATGGCACGCAAGACTTTCACCTTTTCATCGCGAATGACTTCCGCTTCCAGCGAGGTGGGCGGCTCCATGGCCACGAGCGCGAGCAACTGCATCATGTGATTCTGCACCATGTCGCGCAGGGCACCGGATTGGTCGTAATAACCGCCGCGCGCCTCGACCCCGAGTGTCTCTGCGACGGTCATCTGGACGTGATCCACATATTTCTGGTTCCACAGATGTTCAAAAATTTCGTTCGCGAACCGCAACACCAGGATGTTTTGCACCGTCTCTTTGCCGAGATAATGATCAATCCGGTAGATCTGCGATTCGGCAAACACCTGCGTGAGCGAGCGGTTCAACTCGCGCGCGGTTTCGAGGCTGCGACCAAATGGTTTCTCAATGACCAAACGGCTCGTGGGACGATTGAGACCGGCAGCGCCGAGCGACGAGATGATCTCCGCAAACTGCCCCGGCGGCGTGGCCATGTAAAACAGCCGGTTGCCGGCCGTGCCGCGCTCGCGATCCACCACTTGCAGCAATTGGTCGAGCGTCGCGAAGTCCGCCGGGTTCTTGTAATCGCCGGGCAGATAATAAATCCCCTGCGCCAGCGCATTCCAGACGGCTTCGTTGATGGGTTGAAACCGCGACCCAGCCACGACGGCTTCCCGCAATTCGGCGCGAAATTGTTCCGTTGATTTGGCCCGCCGGGCAAACCCGATGATGGCGAAGCCGGCCGGCAAGAGACCTTCGTGAGCGAGATTGTAAATCGCCGGCAGCAGCTTGCGGCCGGTGAGATCGCCCGTGGCACCGAAAATGACGAGAGCGCACGGTTCGGCCACACGCCGAGTGGTGAGTCCTTCGCGAAAGGGATTGGTAGCGGTGATATTTTCCATGGGCATGTTCCGAACCTGCGATGGCGGAAACTATCACAAGCGGCCACGCGACGAAAAACAAAAAGGGAAACAAGCTGAACGCTTGTTTCCCTCTTCGTGGTAAATACGACGTTAGTTCAAGTTGCTGCTGACGCTGCCGAGCTTCGTGTTGACGTTCGTGCCGACGCCTTTGAGCACCACAATGGCCACCACGGAAATCAACGCGAGGATGAGTGCGTACTCAACCAAACTTTGACCCGATTGACCCTTCAACTTGCGCACCATTTTCTTCATCTGCTTCATGAAATCACCTCCCTTGCTTGTGTTAGTACGGGTAGAATAACCAGTTTTCGTGCCAGCGGCGCAGTACGAGCGAAATTGAAATATAAACGCTTGTTTATCAATGGATTGGTGGAATTCACACGTCGGGCCTTTCTCTCTCCCAAATGGTTTTTGGCAAGCAGTTCGTACATGTGAGGTAAGTAAATGTCCAACAGTTGGACACTTTCACATCAACGTCGCTCTTCAAACAAGCGACCATCCGACCCGGCCACTTCTTGCCCGTTGATCGCCGTCGCTTCACGGCCGGGTGGCACCACATGCAACGCAACCCGCCAACCATCCGCCGGCACTGCCGCCACAAATTCCATGCGGCCCGCAAGCGTTCGCAGCAACGGTTTCCCGGGTGGCGCAATCATCGCCTCATCCGGGTCAATGCGATAGTTCGCGAATTCCGGCAGGTGCATTTGAAAATGCCGCAGTCCAAAAAATAAATCGCCATCTTGATGTAACAGGATGGTTTCCGCCGGGTCATATTGGGCGCGTACGAGCGCCACCGTTTTGGCGATCAACTCATCATGCCCGCGCAACCCGCGCGCCGTGGGGATTGTCCCCCACAACGCGCCATCCCATGCCGGCGGCCAAGCGAGAAAGACAAACAGATTGGCACCGATCACGAGCGCGGGCATCCATTGCCGCCAACGCGCCAGCCCGGCTCCCGCCAACAAGATCAATCCCGGCAGGTAGGTGAAGACATGTCCCGGTGCTTCCGTGTAGCCCACCGCCACCGCCAACAGAAACACCGGCACGATCCACCACAGCACCACCCGCGTCCCCGGCATTCGCCCCGCCGCCGGTACGGCCAGCGCGGCCAGGAACAGCGCGTTCAGGCAATACAACGCGGCGAAGAAAACATTCCACGTCAAAGCCTGGATGCCACCGCGCGCAAACGTTTTGTGCGCATGAAACTGAGCGATCTGACGCAAGCCCCCACTGTAAACTTCCCAACCGCCCGTCAGGTGAAGCATGCTGACGACCCAAATTCCCACCACCAACGCGCACGTCGCCAGTGCTAGGCCGGTGTTCATCAACCGCTGCCGGGGGAAGCTCCACAGCGTTAGCCCGACCAACGGCGCCAGACCAAATAACGACTGTTGCCGGACCCCGCTGATGATGCCCAACAACAATCCCAACCCGACCGCATCCCACCGGTTGCCGCCCCGCTGCCGGCACCGCCAACACCACCACACCAGCACACACACCAAAAACGCATCCACCAAATAGGTCAACGCCACGCAGCTATAAAACCAGACCAACGGACTCGTCAGTGCCAGTCCGCCGGCGATTCCGCCGGCGCGCCGTCCAAACAACTCTGTCCCCAACAAATACAGCACCGCCACCAAAGCCGCCCCCGCCACCACGCTGAGCCATACCAAACTGGCGTGGGGATCACCGACCACCAGATTCACCGCGCGTCCCAACATCACATACAAGAAATACCCCGGCGGATGCGGTTGACTGAGGCCGACATCATAATCGCGGATCGCTTCCGCGAACTCGACGCTATCCCACAAATACGCGTATCGCGTCCGCAGCGGCGCGAACAAGCTCAACCCGGCGAGGAAGAAAACGGCCGCGATGAACCAGTCGCGACGCGCCGCAGGCTGCTCCGTGTTGATCATGCGCTGTGTGGTATCACAGGGAATCGCGGAGTTCGACATTGAACATTATTCGCAGACTCCCTACTCTCCCCCGTCATGAAACCCAACGAGGCTCGCGTCCACCCGCAGTGGTTGCCCTCTTTGACCGCCTGGTTGTGGTTTCTCTTCCTCGCGGTCCTTTGCACCGGTGAGTGGCGGGAGGCGATGGTCAGCGCCGATGGTGACACCTATATGCACTGGGCGAGCGGCGAGTGGATGCTCCAACACCGGCAACTACTCAATCACGACGTGTTCTCCCACACTCATCCGGGTGAGCCGATCATTTCCAAGGAATGGCTCACGCAACTCCTTTTCGCCGTCGCCGGCCGCTGGGACGGACTGGCCGGCGTGGCGCTGGTGGGAGCGCTGCTGATCGCAACCACTTTCGCGTGGCTCCACCGGCAAATGATCACCGAAGGCAGTGACCTGCTGATCGCCACCGGCCTGACCATCCTCGCTACGTGGGCGGCGGTCACTCATTGGATCGCGCGTCCGCACCTCTTCACGCTCCTGCTCCTCGTCCCCTGGAACGTCTGCCTGCGCCGGTACCAAAACGGAAAAACCTCCCGCACGACACTGCTGCTCACGCTCGCGTTGCTGACCGGGTTATGGGTGAATCTCCACGGCGCATTTCTTGTCGGCTTCTTCACGTTGGGCTGCTACTGGCTCGGCGCCGTCGTCGAGCGCGATTGGCAAAAGCTCCGCGCGTACACCCTGACCGGGCTGCTGTGCGGGTTCGCCTCGCTGGCCAATCCCGCCGGCTACCAACTCCACCTTCACAACCTCACCTTTGTCCGGAACAAATTTTTCACCGGCTGGCTCGCCGAATACACCTCCACCAATTTTCACAACGCCGCCTTTGCCGGCTTTCTCCTACTCCTCTTCGGCATCATCCTCACACTCGCCCTCCTCCGTCCCCGGTTCGCCGCCCACGAAATGATCCTGCTGATCGCGTGGGGCTATTTTGCGCTCTACTCGGTTCGCAACATCCCCATCTTCGCTGTACTCGTCACGCCGATTCTCGCGGCGCCGCTGACGGCAGTGTTGCCGGCCCGTTGGCGTGCCCGCACGCAACCGTGGTTGGCACTGCGGGGCTGGCCAGCGGTCACCGTCGCCGCCGCAGCCTTCATCGTGTTCATCCCCCGGCCCACCGCGATGCCGACCGATAAGTTTCCTGTCGCCGCGGTTGCGTTCATCAAAAACAATCCCGCCGACTTCACCGGCCCCATGTTCAACCAATATCTCTGGGGCGGCTACCTGCTCGTCGCGCTGCCCGAACACAAAGTCTTCGTGGATGGCCGCGCCGATTTCTATGGCGAAGCGCTCGTCCGCGAATTCGACGACACCACCCACCTGCGACCCAATTGGTACGACGCCCTCGAAAAACATCATGTCACATGGACGCTGATGCCCACCGCGCACGAACTCAATCGCGCCCTCCCACTCAAAGGTTGGCGCCAAATTTACCGCGACGAAACCGCCACCATTTACCGGCGATGAGCACGCCCACCACTCTCCGTCCATCGCTGAGCGCCGTCATCTGGATGGTCTTCTTTCTCGCGCTCACGTTCTCCGACTGGCGACTCGTCTTGATCAGCGCCGACGGCGACCCGGCTTTGCACTGGCGCATCGGCAACTGGATGATCGAGCACCGCGAAGTCATCCGCACTGAACAATTCTCGCACACCAAGTTCGGCACGCCATTGATCTCCAAGGAATGGCTTAGCGAGATCGTCTTCGCCGCCGCCGGTATCGCGCTGGGCTGGAATGGCGCCGTCCTGCTGGGTGCCGCACTGATCGCGACCACGCTCTGGTTGCTTCACCGGCTCTTGCTGCGCGAGGGCTGCGACTTGGTGCTCGCCACCGGTCTGGTGCTGCTGGCCGCCTTCTCGATGTCCCATCACTGGCTCGCCCGGCCGCATCTGTTCACCCATGTCCTGACCGTGGCTTTCCTCTGGAAACTGCGCGAAGGCAAACAACTCTGGCTCCTGCCGGTGCTCATGCTCGTCTGGACGAATCTCCATGGCGCGTTCTTTACCGGCTTTGTTTTGATTGGCTGCTTTTGGTTGGGCGCGTTGTTTACAGACCGCTCTCATCTCAAAGCGCTGACTGGCATCGGTCTGGCCTGTCTGCTCGCCTCATTCGTCAATCCCAACGGCTGGAATCTCCACCTGCAAGTCCTTCAATTTCTCCAATCGCCCACCCTCGCCGCCTACGCCAACGAATTTCGCTCGCCGAATTTTCACTCCGCCGGCATGCACGGTTTTCTCCTCCTCTTGCTCACGCTCTTCCTCATGCTCTTCCTCGCCCGCCCCAAACTCCGCGCCACCGACTTGGTGCTGATCATCGTCTGGCTGTTCTTCGCACTGCGGGCCGCGCGCAACATCCCCATCTTCACCCTCTGCATCATCCCGATCATCGCGGAACAGCTCACGAACCTGCCGTGGCTCCAGCGCTTCCGCCCCCTCTCGACCCGGCTGGGAACACGCAGCCGCACGGGCTTCGCCGCCCCCGTGGCCGCCTTGGCAATTTGGTTTGCGTTCCGACCGGCCACCGATGTCTTGCCCGACCGGTTTCCTGTCGCGGCAGTGGAATTTTTGCGGAATGAACCCACTGCCGTCGCCGGCGAGATGTTCAACGACTACGGCTGGGGCGGCTACCTCATGCTGGCGATGCCGGAGCGCAAAGTCTTCGTGGACGGACGCAACGATTTTTACGGCGCCGAGTTGATGGAGGAGTTCGACGAAGTGGACGAGGTGAAAGCCGGCTGGGCTGACGTGTTGGTGAAGTATGGCGTGGGCTGGACGATTCTGCCCGTCAAACACCCGCTCAACGCGCTGCTGGCGTTAAGCCCCGAGTGGCGCGAAGCCCATCGCGACGATGTCGCCGTAATCTATACGCACCGCTGAGAACGCAGGCTGAAGCCTGAACGTTTCCCTCATTTGGAGTTCAAGCTTAAGGTTGTCCGGAGCGCGATTCCAAACCCGTCGTTCAAAACTTGCCATGCGCCCCGTGACGTTCCGCAACGCGAAGTTTGATTGACGCATCCCGGCGGTTCTGCTATGCGTCGCGTCACAAGGAGGATGTACCATGCGTGTTCAAGGGGACCCCCGCGGGGGAGATGACGCCATATCTCTGCCTTCGGGTTTCAAATATATCATTGGCGTAGCTGCGCTCTTCATTGCCGGTTGCTCGGCATTCTTCTCGGTCAAAGGTCTGGGCTTGTTGTTTATCGGCTCGGCCACCGCCGTCATGATTATGGCGGCCAGTCTCGAAGTCGGCAAACTCGTCGCCGCTTCGTTTCTCTACCGGTACTGGCGGGACATCAGCGGGGCGCTGCGCGTCTATCTGCTGATTGCGGTCGTCATCTTGATCGGGATCACGTCGCTCGGCAATTACGGGTATCTCGCCCGAGCTTACGAGCGAACCCATACGCAAGTCACCGCGCTCGAAGACCAAATCGTCATGCTGGAAAAGGAAAATGCCGATACCCAGCACCAGATTGATGCCGCGCGCGGTCAACTCAACAAAGCCACCGACAGCGGTCGTGAAAGCCTCGCCAGTCTGCAAGTCCGCATCACCACCGCCAACACCTCGCTCGACCAGGCACTCACGCGCATCCAAGAAAAACGGACCGGCGCGCAAGCCACCCGTGACCGCGATCTCCAAACCGGCGCGCAGCAGCTCGCCAGCCGCAACGACTCCGTGACCAAGGCGCTCGCCACGGAAGACACCGTCATTGCCGGCCTCAACGATCAACTGGCTGTTCTCGACCGCGCCGTGGATGCCTACACCAAACAAGGTGGCCCCGGCTTTTTCAAAGCCGATAGCATCAAGAAAGGTCAGGAACTCCGCGAGCAACAAACCACCCAACGCGAAACGCTCGCCGCCCAGATCACCCAACACCGCGACCGGCAGGAAACCCTCCGGGCGGAACTCGATAAAAACATCAGCGCCGCTGACAAAGAGACCGCCACCATCCGCCAACAATTCGACACTGGGTGGGCGGCTCTCGACGCCGAGGAAAAACAATTGCGCCAGTCGCAGCTCGACGGCACCGCGCAAATTGAGCAACAGGTAGCCGCCCTGCAAACGCTCGGGCTGACTACCACCAGCACGAGCAGCACCGCCATCGAATCCCTCTACCAACGTATCCGCAGCAACAACGATCAGATTCAACATCGCCGCGAGCAGGTTGCCGGCACCGACATCGGTTCCTACCGGTTTGTCGCCCGCGCGTTTGATGCGCAAGCCGATAGCATCGTGAAATGGCTGACCTTGGCATTGGTGATCGTCTTCGATCCACTGGCGGTCTGCCTCGCAGTCGGTTTTAACGTCGCCCTCATCCGCGACCGGCGGCATCGCCCCTCCCCGCTCATGGCGCCCACAGGCGAAGGGTCGGCCGTAACCGGCAACGGTGTGAGCCGGTCACGCTTAACCAACGTCGGCCTCAGCATTGTGCTCCTCACATTTGGCACCGGCGGAATCGCGGTCGGCGCTTACTATGGAGTCAACGCACTCCGGCAAGCCTCGCAATCCAAACACGCGACGCTGGTGCCCGGCAACAGCTTTGCCGTCATCACGCTCCGCCCCGCCCAATGGCGCAACCCCGACCTGCTCGCGAGTCATCTCGGTGCCGTCCCCGGCCGAGTACTGACCGACGCGCTGGGCGAACTCCTCAAGAGCGGTTTCGATCCGCAGGCCGATGTGTACGCCTTCGCCAAGTTCCCCAACAAGAAATCCGCGACCGACCGCCCCGTGATGCTGGCCGGTCTCGTCGCCCGCGTCAACGACCCCGCCGCCGCCGAAGCCGCGCTCGCCCGGATGGCTGACCAAATCAGCACCGCATTGCGCCCCGAAAACTCCCCCTCCACGGCTCGCGGCCGGGCGATGATTCGTTTCGGACGCGGCCGGTACCTCGATCCGGAAGGCGGATTTTTCACGTTCGGACTGGCCAACGATTCCGCAGTGTTGCTCGTCGAGTTGGAAGGCGATGCCGCTGCTCCGATCGTCGAGACCGAGATGCAAGCCTGTCTCGCCACGGCACGTCCGGCCACCGCCGATAAATTGCCGGAACGCGCCCTCATCCGCAGCGGTGTCGCCAGCGTGTGGTTGGACGCGGCACGGTTCTTTACCGGCCTACCGAAGAATTCCGCTGCCCAACTCCGGCACCAGCAGCTCCAGCGCTATGTGGATTTCAATCTCGTGCTGACCCTGCAACCAACGGCGGACAACCAAATTTCCATCGCCGCCGATTACACCTATCAATCAGACCGCTTCAAAGACCGGCTCCAACCGACCGCGCTGCAAGTCCTCGCCAACCTCGGCGCCGTGGACGCGACCGGCCTCGGCGGTCAACTCCTCGACCGGTGCGCCGACACACTGGATTATGATTCGCTGATCGAACGCCTGCGCACCACGCTCAGCACCAGCGCCCCGACCGGCGTGTCCGAAGTGCTCGTCGAAAAATCCTTCGTCTCCGACCGGGAAGCCCAGTTCACTGTCAACGTCCGCCAGTCCCCCGCGACCGGCACGGCGCTGGCACTTCCATGATCATTCGATCCGTAGCCGTGATGGGCCTGTGCGCCCTGCTCACCGCCGGCTGTCGCACAACGCAGCCGCCGGTGGCTGGATTGCCGACACAGGCGACTGAGGAAGTTTTCCCATCCGCTGCTCCGTCACGGCCATCGCCCACATCGGCACACGCCCCATTGCCGGTTCAAGACAACGCGCTGCCGCCTACGGTGGAAATCGAGGCGCCGCCTGCGACCGCGCAACCCACTGCGGTCTCCATTCGAGAAACTGCGGCGGAGGTCGTCGAGCCGGCTATCTCTGCCGTGATTCCCCTGCCCGTGCCGGCAACCGCTGCTCGACCAGCCGCCGGCCACAGCCAACCCATTGCGCTACCGGCTGGCGTGATTGCCCCCGCCGCCGGCGCGCCCCGTCCCATTTCTCTCCTCAGTCCCTACTCACCACTCACGGCTTGGCTCACTCCTTCCCGGCCCGTCCCCGTGCCGCCCCCACCGGCAGCCGCTGCACTCGCTGAGCCGGGACCGACTACGCCCATTCGTCTCGGCGGACTGTTCGATTCATCGCGGGACGATCAAGAATGGCGCGAATGGCAGTTGGCGCGGTCACGCGCTGCTCAGAAAGCCCGGGCCGCCGAGCGTGAGAATCTGCTCCAGACGGTACAGGGACTCCTGCAACCCAACCGCCCGTAACATCAGCGGATGGCGTCGGGATCAATCTGGTACTTCTTCAACTTCGCGTAGAGCGTAGTCCGACTGATTTCCAACATCTCGGCCGTGCGCTTGATGTTGCCGCCATGCTGACGAATGGCGTTGATAAGGATTTGTTTTTCCGGCTCTTCCAGTTGGGCGGCCAGCTTGACCGAGGGGGCGACGGCTTGAGCGGCTTGCGTGACGCGCTTTGCCAAATCCGTGACATCAATCAACGACTGCCGGCCCAGCACAACAGCTTGGAGAACGACGTTTTCCAGCTCACGGATGTTGCCCGACCACCGATATGCGTTCAACGCCGTGACGGCCGCATCCGTGAACCCGCGCACGTCCTTGTTGTTCTGCTTGGCGAACCGACGCAAAAATTCCATGGCGAGCAGCGGCACGTCGCCGATACGCTCGCGCAACGGCGGGAGGTTGATCTGCACGACGTTCAGCCGGTGATACAGATCCTCGCGGAACTTGCCGGAGCTGACCAAATCTTCGAGCGGATGATTCGTGGCGGCGACAATCCGCACATCCACCGAAATTGATTTCTGGCCGCCGACACGCTCGAAAGTTCGCGTTTGGAGCACGCGCAACAACTTGGCTTGAACCCCCAGATCAATGTTCGCGATTTCGTCGAGGAACAGCGTCCCGCCATTCGCGCGCTCGAACCGGCCAATGTGCCGGTCGCTCGCGCCGGTAAAAGCCCCCTTCTCGTGACCAAACAGTTCGCTCTCCAACAACTCCCGCGCGAGCGCCGAGCAATCCATCGTCACCAGCGGTTTGCCGTGCCGGTTGCTGGCCCCATGAATCGCCCGCGCCACCAGTTCCTTGCCCGTGCCGGTCTCACCGAAAACCAATACGTTCGCCGTGCTGTCGGCAATCGTCTGGATCAACTCGAAGATGTCCCGCATCTGCGGGTCTTGGCTGACAATCCCATAGAACCCCTGCGCCGGCACCACGGCCAACAGCCCACGCTGGTTCGCATCCGACACCGGCGAGGTGGGCGCTTGGCGGTTACGTTCCTGCAGCGCCCGATTGACGGCTTCGCGGATCCCTAGGATTCCGTCGGGACTGACCGCCTTCTCGCGGTAATCGAACACCCCCATTTTGGTCGCCTCAACCGCCTGTTGGAATGTCGGTTTGGCGGTGCAAACGAGGACTAGGATATTGGGATGCAACTGGCGAATCTGTTCCAGCAACGAAGCCGGGTCGGTGTCAGGCAGATTCACATCGGCGATGAGCAAATCCGCGCTCCGAACTTGCAACAGCAACAGAGCATCGGAAGCCCGGTTGGCTGAAAAAACCTCATAGTCGTCCTTGATCAAGACCTCCGACACAGACAACGTCCATGTGATGTCCTGATCGAGCACCAAGATTTTTGCTTTAGCCATGTTCAACTACGATTACGACATGTCAACCGTCACCTTCGGAGTGTTCAGCATGCCGCAAGCCATCTACCAGAACATGTTCATAGTGACTAACCGGACGACTGTCAAGGCACCGTCTGCCAACGACATCAGCAGATTGGACATGTCAGGCGAGCGAACGGAGTGGACGAAATCGTGAGCGACCTCCCCACCGTCACAACTTTGGCCAAAATCAGCTTGGCCGGCCGGTTACATGCCCATGATTTCGTAGCCAGAATCTACGTACAGGACTTGTCCCGTCATGCCGGTGGACATCTCGCTGGCAAGAAATAACCCGGTAGAACCAAGCTCGCGAGGTTCGATGTTCCGCTTCAGCGGTGAGCGCTCCTCGTAGTGCTTCAACATCTGCGTGAAGCCGGCAATCCCCCGCGCCGCCAACGTATTCACGGGGCCGGCACTGATCGCGTTCACGCGGATCTTCTGCGGTCCCAAATCATACGCCAGATACCGAACGCTCGCCTCCAATGCGGCTTTCGCGACGCCCATGACGTTGTAATGCGGCACCACTTTCACCGCCCCATAGTAACTCATGGCGATGATGGATCCACCCTCCGACATCAGCGGCGCCGCCGCCCGCGCCAATGCCACCAACGAATACGCACTCACATCATGCGCCATCCGAAACGCCTCGCGCGACGTATTCAAGAACGTCCCCTCCAACGCCTCCTTCGGCGCGAAGGCCATCGAGTGCAACACCATATCCAACTTCCCGAAATCTTTGCCCACCTGCTCAAACACCCGCGCAATGTCCTCGTCACGCGTCACGTCACAAGGATACAAGGGCGTACCGGCCCCGAAAGTGCCGACCAATTCCTCCACGTTCTCCTTGAGCCGCTCGCCCTGATACGTAAACGCGAGCCGCGCCCCCGCCTCCTGCCACGCCTTTGCGATCGCCCACGCAATGGAACGTTTACTGGCCACACCGAAAACGATGCCGGTCTTGCCGGCCAAGAGCTGTGCTGTGTTATCCATGCCGGGATTCTGGGAGAAACCCCCGCCGGCGTCAATTTCAGACTTTGCCGGCTAGAACGCCAACCGCACTGTGCCGGTAATGGACCCAAACACGTCCTGCCCCTTCTGCCCCTTGAACTCCTCCGTCCGGGTCACATGCGTATAGCTCAACGAGAAATTACGTCCGAACGCGAGCACTACCCCGTAACTCAAATCCGCCACAAAAAGATTCTTCTCCACGCTCGGCCCATCACGAAAGCTGTTACCATCAAGAAAAATATTCCGCGCCACCGCCCGCCCGCCCAGCCCACCAAACAAATAAAATCCCCAACGCGGCGGCGGCGCCTCAAACGCCGCCGTTGCCGGTACAAAAGAGTCATTCAGCGGCAAACCAAAATCCTGCGGCAACTCATACCCCACCCGCAACGTGGCCCCCGCGCCGGCAGCCGTCAGCACATTACCCACGGCCGCTCCCACCCGGGGCACCAAATCCACATACCGGCTGCTTTCGTCGTTCACGGCCACGCGCCACAACCGCGCGTACTTGAGCACCAGCCCCGGCTCGTTTCGCAACTGATGATCCCACCCCCGCGGAAAGATGCTGGAAGTATCCCAGCGGTGAACGGTTTTCTGACTCTGCGCAGCCAACGACGCCGGCCCCACCATGCCCAAATTCACTTCAAAACTTTCCAACACCGGCAGTCGGTCCAATGGCGAACTCGCGCGCTGAAAAAACACCCCCGAATACAGCCACCCGGCATACGGCCGGTCGAGCGGGTCAGGATCACGCAACGCCAACTGGCCAGGCGTGTAGATTTGCTGCCCCAAAATCACCCACCCCACCCGGCTGGCGTCCACTTTCAGCCCCACTGCCGGCAACCCGCGATTCAGCGTTTCCACCAAATTGGAAAAGCCGACTTCCCCACTGAACAACGAAATCTTCAACCCCTGCGTGTAATG
>Ga0105047_10011445_pt1 | contig 14383 bp, 9 predicted proteins | sample MAT04_FD_78384 | JGI IMG/M metagenome (GOLD analysis project Ga0105047, IMG submission 78384) | Freshwater microbial communities from Lake Fryxell liftoff mats and glacier meltwater in Antarctica - MAT-04 (megahit assembly) | ecosystem: Environmental > Aquatic > Freshwater > Ice > Liftoff... | reverse complement strand
TTATGGTTGAAATGACCGAAACCGCTAATATATTGCATAACGTGACTCCTCGCTCATTAGTCATCTTAGATGAAATAGGGCGTGGTACAAGTACCTATGACGGCATATCCATTGCCTGGTCTGTTGCCGAATTTTTATTAACGACAGAAGACCGTGCCGCTAAAACACTATTTGCCACTCATTATTGGGAACTCACCAAATTAGAAGGAAAAATTCCGGGAGCGGTCAACTATAACGTTGCCGTACATGAAGACAAAGAAGAGGTCACTTTTTTACGTAAAATTATCAGAGGGGGCACAGGAAAAAGCTTTGGAATTCACGTGGCCGGCTTGGCCGGATTACCCCCTTCAGTAATCCTTAGAGCCAGACAAATCCTTTCGCAATTAGAAGAAAGTCCTAATCGTAATAGTGCCTTTGAACCCTCAAGACCTCCAAAAAAATGTGCAGAGACTCAAATAAAAGCGCCGAAAGATAACTTTCAACTTTCCTTATTCGATTTAAATTCTAAATAGATTATATCAACCTCCACCTCTATCCTAAGCTTCTTTCACAAGTTCTTAAAAAAAAACTTAACTTATTGATTGAGAATAGGTTGATTACAATATTATATTTTTTTTTAATATATTTAAATTTTTTATTGACAACGATACCCTTAACAAGTGATAGATAAGGGAGTGAATATAACACATAATTGCGCTATTAACGAGGCTAGGATGTCAGTTCAACTTAGCTTGGGAGATTAAAGTGATTAAAATTTTTTAAGGAGGAAACTATGGACAAAAAAACCCCATCTACTCAAAAACCGCAATCTAACCCAAAACAACAGCCGGCCCAAAAACCGGGTCAACCAGCGCCAAAAAACCCGAATCATAAAAAAGATCAGTTTTAGTCGTTGTGGTTAAAATAGGTTAATTCCTATTTATGTTTGAACGGCTGAAAAGTCGTTCAAACTACCTTTTTTCTTTCTTCAAAGAATTCAAGATCTAATTATTAAACAAATAGTTATTTATCTTTACTAATAGAAGAATCTCACCTAACATATTGAATGTTAGGAATATAGATAAATCAACTCCCAAAAACCTATTTTATCAAAAAGTTAATTACTCATCTTACGGAAAATTTGAATGATGATTTTTGAAAGTGAGAATTTCGCCTGCGCCAAAGCCATGGCATCATTCAAATTTTGGGTAAGGCGAGTTAATAAATAATTCCTTCAAGGAGGCAGTGCAAATTCATGAAGATCAGTTTTTAAATTGATTTATTTTTTCTTTCAATTATGGTAGAGTTATTTTCAAAAAAAGGTTCGAAGACATGGTTTTGTTAAAAGTTCAAGTGTCAAATCAACATTTTAGATCTTATTATCAAGAAAACTCTCTCGTAATTCAATTGATACTTAAGGAATTGAATGACATTTACAGTCTTATTCCCTCTCTTCAGTCTCACCGACAATTAGAATTGGCAAATCACGATGAGTGGCTATCCCAACTCCATATTTATTTAACAAATTTAATCGGAGAACAGGAAGCGGGGGCATTTTTTAGTTGTAAAAAAGGACCTTTAACCCATTTGAAAAACTATTGTCAGCATTTTCAATTAATCGATGCCGTGCAAGATAGACCTTTAATCAACCTTTCTTTTCAAGTGAACCAAATTTACTTAAATGCTCAACAGCTTAGGCATTTCATGCATTCTTTTGAAATAAGCCATAGTCAACATAAGAAAAACACCTTCTTCGTTAAAATTCAAAAAAACATTCAGACAATTCTGTCATCCATCGATAATATTTTGAAGCTATTTTTGATTTGCTTAAAAAAATTTACCGACAATGAAAATGTTATTTTCTTTTTATTGCGGAAAAAGATCTTATTGATCAAAATTTATGGATTGAAGATTACTAGTCGATTATTTAAGACATTTTCAAAAAAACAGAGCCTCTCGAGTTTGCTCATCAAGCGTTTTAAATCTAGGGGTTTTGATCACCTTTTACCGATCATCAAACGAGAACTTTTCTTTTATGAGTCCAACCAAATCGCTTACTGTTAAAGAGTTATATTCTGAACTTATTTCTCTTACGCAACTTTTTCTGCTTAGGGGTCATCAACCTACGGATAAATGTCCGATTGATGAAAATTCTTTCGCAATTCTAAAGCCTTTTGTCCAAAAAAACAGACCCATTTTACAAGAAATCAAGCAAGAGATCACGGAAATCCCCCTTATGAACCTTGATGCTCCCTCATTTAAAGAGGCTATTTTGGCTTTACCTCCTCGGATCGCTACTCTACCTGAATTGAAAAAATCTACGACTGAATCAGCAACCCCTATTTTTCCGACATTGCTCTCTTCTCCCGAACCAAAAAAAATAGTGGGGGATTCCACTGATAAAAAAAGATTTAATCTTGAGCCGCTTAATTCTAAACCGGTTGAAGTAGATTTGAGTTATAAAAAATTTTTCAGAGAATCTTTTCCCGATCTTCTTCTTTTCGAAGAGATCCCATTTGATCAATTAGCCCGTAAAATTAAAGATTCTTGGATGAGTAAACATCAAATTTTACCTGTGGTGATTCTCTCATTTAGCGAGCAGAACAAATCTTTGACTTTTCTTAAAAATATCTCCAAGTCGATTACCCTCTGTTTGGCACCTGCTTGCATCCTTTCAGGAGATAAGCTAGAAAAGGAGCAACAATGGGACCGGCTATTAAAAACTGCCGGCTTACGCTTAGTTATTGCTTGTGATTATGAACTTTATCTGCAAAAAAATCTTATGGAACATTACCGGCAATCTCAAGCAAACAACTCTCATTTTTTAGATCAGACTCCTTTATTGTTGCTATCCGACCTTTCTTTATATTTAAAGCGGCCTGAATTAAAGTCTTTCCTCTGGAATGCCATCTGCAACATTCTTAAGTAATTGGTGACGGATTTATGATGGAAACAGACAAATATGCGGCTTATGCATCAGTCATTTTAGATATTCGATTAGACATGACTTTAGATTACGGCATTGCTGAAGACCAACTTAGTCAGATTTTTCGAGGATCTCGTGTAGAAGTTTTTGTAAGAGGAAAGTTACAAAAAGGTTTCATTTTAGAGATTAAACCTCATTCCGAATTTCCAGGTGTTAAACCCTTACACAAAATTCTTTCTGAAGGCCCTTTAGTGCCCGATGAATTATTTGATCTAGCTTTGTGGATTTCCCGTTATTATTGTTCTAATCCGAGCGATATATTTCGCTTGATCTTACCTCCCGGAATACGCAAAGGCATGTCGGATAAAGAACAACTCTTCGTCATGCGTGGAAAAACACGCGAAGAGATCATTAAATTTTGTCAAGAAAACCGAAATAAAAAACCCGCTCAAGTAGCCATTTTGGATGCAGTGTTGAAAATTACCAAAGGTATCTTACTTACAAAACTTTTAGAAGAAAGCAAAGGTACGCGCAGCTCTGTCAACACGCTCGCTAAATCGGGTTGGTTAAAGCTTGAAACCGTCAAAATCGACCGTTCGCCTCTGATTGATGAAGATTATTTTATGACCAAGCCTAAAATCCTGAACGAAGAGCAAGATGAAGCTTTAAAAAAAGTTGTGAAAAGCTTGCAAGCTCATGTTTTCGAAACCCATTTAATTCATGGAGTGACCAGCAGCGGTAAAACAGAAGTATATTTACAAGCTATTGAAGAAGCCTTAAAGCTTGATAAAGGTATTATCATGCTTGTACCTGAAATTGCTCTAACAGGACAAACAATCGAAAGATTTCGCTGCCGATTCAAAGAAAAAATGGCCATTCTTCATCATCGTCTCAGTCAAGGCGAACGCAATGATGAATGGCATCATATCCGTACAGGCAAAGCTAAAATAGTCATCGGAGCTCGATCCGCTATTTTTTCACCCGTCATGAACTTAGGTTTGATTATCATCGATGAAGAACATGAACAATCCTACAAGCAAAATGACCTTGCCCCTTGCTATCAAGCAAGGGATGTAGCCGTCATGCGAGGAAAATTTAACCGAGCCACCGTGCTGTTAGGAAGCGCAACGCCAAGCTTGGATAGTTACTACAATGCCCATATAGGAAAATATACTTTATCTGTCTTAAATAATCGAGCAGACACTGCAAGTTTACCGATTGTAACGATTGTAGATATGAAAAAAGAGATGGAAAAAAACAAAGGGATGACTAATTTTTCCGATGCTTTACTTAGCGGTATCGAAAAAAGGCAAGAACGTGGAGAGCAAACCATTTTATTTCTAAATCGGCGGGGTTACCATACCAATATGCTTTGTCAAGATTGCCACAAGCCCATTAAATGTCATCAATGTGATTCGACAATGACTTTTCATTTAAATGAAAATTGTCTCTCTTGTCATTTATGCGGCTATCAATTAATTCCCCCTCCCAAAGAATGCCCTAACTGCAAAGGAACTAAACCTCTTAAATTTCGAGGGGCAGGAACTGAACAAATCGAAAGAGCTTTGCACGCGATTTTTCCTGGCATTCGCACCTTGCGTATGGATGCCGATACGACTAAGCATAAAGGCAGTCATCAAAAAATTTTGCGTCAATTTGGGACAGGTAAAGCGGATGTCCTTATCGGTACTCAAATGATTGCAAAAGGCTTACATTTTTCCGAAGTGACTTTAGTAGGGGTATTAAATAGTGATTCTGGGCTTAATATTCCCGATTTTAGAGCAGCAGAAACAACATTTCAATTAATCACCCAAGTGTCGGGACGTTCAGGCAGAGGAAGTTCAAAAGGCGAAGTGATCATCCAGACTTTCTTACCGGAAAATTCCACGATTCAATTTGCCGCTAGACAAAATTACCAGGAATTTTATCAAGAAGAGATAGAAATAAGAAAAATTTTTGCATACCCTCCATTTAGTCGGATTGCGAAGCTCGTGTTTTCGGGAAAACAAGCCGAAAAAGTTTTACAAGCCGGTCAAGAAGCTAGAGAAATGTTAATTCGAACACTTCCTTCTTACTTTGAATTTCTTCCCGTCGTCCCCTGTGGCCATGCTAAAATTAAAGAACTCTTTCGTTTTCAATTCATGCTTAAGTCCCCCTCTCTAGCTTTGTTAAACCAAGCTTTCTATGGGATAAAAAAAAATCTCCCTCTCCTTAAATCAATTAGAGTTTCTATTGATGTCGATCCTAGCTCTACTTTTTTTTAGAATTGCTAATTAACCAGAAAAAGGATATCAATACAGTTGAAGTCTATTTGGGAAGAGTCCTTGAAATTTCTAAAAATATTTTTTTTCACATTCACTTAATCAGGAGAATCTCATGAATAAAATAGCTTTCATTCCATTAGCGTTATTTACATTCATTATTACTTCAATTTTTTATACATCACCGGCGCAAGCTGAAACAGCTAGTTTAACCAAAACTTTCAACAATTGTGAAGCTTGCGGATGCGATAAACGTGTAAACAACTTTAGAAAAGTACACAAGCCGGGCAATTAAAAAGAAAATAAAACTCATCTTATGGTCTGGAATTCTATAATCGACATGTTAGAGGGTGTTTAACTGCGTCAAAGTCCAGGATTTGAATCGATCGTAATCAACCCTCTTAAATATCAGGTAACCTACGATCGTTCAACCACGGGAGCTTACACGCATTTTAAACATGCTTTTTATTTGACCGAACTATAAATATTGAATTAAACAATTAAATAATTTACACTATGCAATTATCAAAACCACTCATCTTACATTTTCATTATTAATTTACTTTTTTTGGAATAATTACCGTAAAGTCAATGAGAAGCGTAGTTTGAAACATTTAGGAGACCCGAGCAAAAATGCTGCCTATCTACAAAGAAAAACAAAAAAATCCTCAAGATGCTATTACGCAATCTAAAAACACTCATGATGCTCATGATATTTCATTTCAATTCACGGGAAATAAAATCAATTTTATTAGTTTAGGTTGCCCACGGAATCTCGTAGATAGCGAAGTGATGCTCGGTATTTTATTGAAAGCAGGTTATGAAGTTGCGCCCCAATTAGAAGAAGCAGATTACATTGTGATTAATACTTGCGGATTTCTTGAAGCATCGCGCCAAGAATCTAGAAATACAATTAATGACACTTTAAATATCAAAAAAACTACAGCTAAGCTAATTGTGACAGGCTGTATGGTGCAGACTCACACGGAAGAACTAAAGAAAATGTATCCACGAATCGATTATTTTCTTGGCTCAGGAGATATTGAAGGAGTTTTACAAGCAGTCGAGTCTACTCAACCAGGTCAATTGGTCACTTCAGCTCGTAGCTATTTAGAAATGGGAGAAGTTCCGCGTTGTCTTTCTACTCCTAAACATTATGCTTATTTGAAAATTGCTGAAGGGTGCCGTAAAAGATGTGCTTATTGCGTGATCCCTACGATTAAAGGACCTTTAAAAAGTAAGTCGCAAGATCAGATCATGAAAGAATTCAACCTCTTGTTAAATCAAGGGGTACATGAAATCATTTTAATTGCACAAGATTTAGGCGACTATGGAAAAGATGCCGGTTCTAAAAATTTAGCAGCTCTACTTACATTAGTTAAAGAAATGTTAGCCATTGAAAAAGATTTTTGGCTAAGGTTTCTCTACTTGTATCCTGATGAGATCACTGATGAGATGATTGCTTTAATGAAAAGCGACAAGCGTATTTGCCCTTATTTAGACATGCCTATTCAACACATTAATGATCAAATTTTAAAATCCATGCGCCGCGCGACATCTAGAGAAGACATTATCGAGGTGATCACCAAATTAAGAAAAGAAATTCCAGCTGTTTCTATTCGTACGAGTTTGATCGTAGGCTTTCCTGGTGAAACAGAAGAACAGTTTGAAGAATTAGTCCGGTTTGTGCAAGAACACCCGTTAGACAATGTGGGGATTTTCAAATTTTCGCGGGAACCGGGATCTCATGCACATGATTTACCAGACCAGATTCCTGAAGAGGTTAAAGAACAGCGTTACCATCGCTTAATGCAAGTTCAGAAAAAAGTAGTGGTCAAGCAACTGAAAAAAATGAAAGGCAGAAAACTATCTGTCGTGGTTGAAGGATATCATCCGGAATCCAATTTACTCATGATCGGTCGACACGCTGGGCAATGCCCTGATATTGATGGACAAGTGATCATTAACGACGGCCGTAAAGTTAAAGCATTCGGCCAAGTTTATACCGTAGAAGTGACCGACCATACGGATTATGACTTAGTCGGTCGGGTCATCGAAAAACAGAAGCAGAAAGAGAAAGACAATGTGGCAACAGCTTAGAAAATTCAAAAATTCAAACCGGCAGACTAAATTTTTTATTCTAATGGGAGTGATTTACTTGAGCGCTATGCTTTGGACGACTATACAGGCTTATTCACGTTTAAGTTATAACCGAAGTGATGCAGAAAAGCCTATTGTAATTCAAAATAAGAATTAATTTTAAATTATCGGAAAATATGACAAAAAAACCGGATTATCATCAACATGAAGAGTTCCAAACACGCACGCGTAAATTGACAGAACTTCGTCAATTAAACATCGAGCCTTATCCACATAAATACATCCCCTCGCACACTGCTAAAGAACTTGAGCAAAACTTTGATAATCAACCGATAGGGTTGAGTGAAGATGCCGCTGCAGGGGCGACTCCATTTGCCTGTTTGGCAGGACGCTTAGTCCTTTTTCGCTCCATGGGGAAAAATGCCTTTGCACATATTCAAGATGAAACAGGCCGCATTCAACTAATGTTAAATCGCGATGTGACTCGGCTCAACGGCTACGAACAAGAGTCTGATCAACCCGAATTGAATCCCTATAAAATTATTGAAAAGAAAATTGATTTGGGAGACATTATCGGGATAGAAGGTCATCTTTTTAGAACCCATAAAGGTGAACTGACTGTTTTCGTAAAAAACCTCACTATTTTAACCAAAACTCTTTTGCCTCTAGCAGACAAACATGGTGGATTAGCCGACAAGGAATTGCGCTATCGTAAAAGATGGCTAGATCTCATTTCAAACCCTGAAATCGCTAAACTTTTCCGCACACGTAGCCGAATTCTAGAAAAAATTCGTCATTACTTTCACGAATATGCTTTTTTAGAAGTTGAAACACCCATTTTACAAAGTATTTATGGGGGGGCAGAAGCCAAGCCATTTAAAACTAAATTAAATGCCCTCGATCAAGAGATGTTTTTGCGTATTTCATTAGAAATTCCTTTGAAGAAATTAATTGTAGGCGGGATGAATCGCATTTATGAAATAGGAAAAGTATTTCGTAATGAAGGCATTGACCGCACTCATAATCCCGAATTTACTTTATTAGAAGCTTATGCGGCTTACTGGGATTACAATGACATGATGGTATTTGTTGAAAACTTATTTGAAAAATTGGCTTTACATCTTTACAGTTCAACTTTAGTTCCTTATACACCTCATGAACATGCTCAAACCATTTATATTGACATGAAAGCTCCTTGGAAACGGATGAGCATGAAAGAATGTATTCAAACTTACGGTGGTTTGAATGTCGAGGAACTAAGCGATGAGCAAATACGTCAATTTTTGGAAGAAAGCGGAAAAGTCGAGATAAAAAAAATTAATGGCTTAAGTCGCGGTTTATTAATAGCAGCTTTATTTGAAGTCACGTCGGAACATCACTTAATGCAACCTCATCATGTGATTGATCATCCCATAGAAACGACCCCACTCTGCAAACTGCATCGTGATCCGGAATTAAAAAAACAGGAATTGGTCGAACGTTTCGAAAGTTTTATTGCAGGAAGAGAAATTTGCAATTCCTATAGCGAACTCAACGACCCCGAAATTCAACGCCGGTTGTTAGAATTACAAAACGACCGTCGAGATGCTGGTGATGAGGAAGCGAGTCCATTCGATGAAGAGTTCATTGAAGCCATATGTCAAGGTATGCCTCCTACCGGAGGAGTTGGAATTGGAATCGATCGGCTTGTCATGTTGCTCACAAACTCACATTCAATTCGGGATGTGCTTTATTTCCCTTGGATGAAACCTTTATAGGAGATTATCATGAATTTTTGGCAAGAACACGGAATTTTCTTTTTAATATTCGCCACATTTTTTCCTCGCTTAACCATGCTATTTGCTGTTTCTGTTCCTTTCGGATTCATAGCTTGGTTCGGATGGATATTTTTCCCTCATTTGACGGTAGCTGTCTTAGCGACACAATATTATTGGCATACAAATCCTATTCTATGCATGGTCGCTTGGTTCATTGCTTTTGCAGGAACAGGCGGAGAAGCCAAAGTCGTTACCAACAAGGTCTCTAGAGGATCTTGGTGGCCGTCTTAAGAACCGTGTTCGATTGAAGCCTCCGTTATTTTCTCAAATTTTAATCTTGAAAAAAGTCTTACAAAAATCGAAAACACAATAATTGATAGTAAGAAAGGTAAAACAGGAGAGATAATAGCCTGAACTACAGCTTAGATCGATATTAGGAAAACACTCTCAACTTAGCTCTAAGTGAGCACCTTGAGCTAAGTTACCATAGATCCGCAGCTTTAAAAAGTTATTTCTTCATCACTCTCATCGATCACTTCTAACTCCTCCTCATCGGATTCCTCCTCACTTTCGGCTGCCATTATTATTTTTGTAAACTCAATGAGATCCCTATCATTTTTTTCTATCGCGGTCGACATAGGAGTCGCTCCTCCGTGACTAGAATCGCTTTTTAATCCTTTGGAATAAGCTTGCTCAATATCTGCACGATCACCGATAGCGATGAAATAATGGACTATTGCATCTTTATTTTCTTCTGTAAGTTCACAGATTTCAGGAGTAAGATAAGTTTCAAAATGATTTAATGCTTTTTCAAAATTTTCTTTTTGCATACCGATATATTTTCCTGTTGCAAGCTTCCGATCCAGTTGAATTCTAATTCTTGAAAGCAGGAGCCAATCTATCTCTTCAGGCTTTCCTCGCACACTTTTAAAATAAGTTTCCAACTCTTCCTGACGCACAAAAGAAGTAAAAGATTTATAATTTTCATTTGTTATTTCTAAAAGGTCTTTGGGAATGGTGTTATTCGAGTGTTCAAGACCTACAACAAACAATAACGCACACTCTGCTGCTTTTAAGCTAGCCCATCCACAATTACCAACATTTTGATCTTTTTGATTAATCGTATAAGCTGGTTTATCAATTCCCAAATCTGTGTTAAGGGTATCGGTAAAATAGTCCAGTTTTTCGCAGGTACGTAATTTTTTGATGATATCCAAAGTAAGTTCTTTTTCTAAATTATAAATCTCAATTGCATTACTTGTTCGACCCTCTCCTCTGTTACATTTGACCAATCTATTTTTATAGATGATGACTGCAACACCATGACTGTCTCCTGTTATCGGGAGAATGACGGGGAATTTTTTACTATCGGATAGAATTTCTTCAGAGCTCACCCCTCTAGCAAATGAGTATAATGGCATTCTTTGGTTAGCTAAAACAATTAATTCTGAAACAAGCGAATTAAAGTAAACCGGATATTTCTTTTCTAAGGTAGGAAGATACCCTATAAAAGCTTGAGACATTTTTTCACTTGCTTGTTGAAAAAAGGTTCCTTCGTAAGAATGCTCTACATTATTTAAAGAGAAGAACAATTCAGCAGATCTTTGCCCGATTCCCCATATATGAGCTAGAGACTTTCTTAAGCTAATTTTCTCAGAGAGGTTTGAACTATCTCCTCTCCTGATTAGTTTCTCTTGAAGTTCTTTAATTTCACTAGGAGTTAAGCTTTTATTCGATAAAAGTAATATTGATGCATCACCCTCTTGAAACGAAAATTCTGCATCTATTTTTCTTTCTATCAAGGCATTTATTATAGAGAACGGGTAGGAACACCATAAGTAGCGAAAATATTCTTTAGAAAGATCCCCTTTCCCGAAACCTGCTCCTCTAGCAATTAAAATTTGTATATCTTCTAATCGAACTCCCTTCTTTGCATGAAAGCGATCGATGGCTTCCATTAAAACAGTTTTACCATTAACCTCTTGATTCAAACAAATATCTAAAGCCGATAAATGTTTAAATATCAAGTGATTGTTTATTCGAGAAGCCATAAATATAGGGGGCAAGTTGCAAAGCTGAAGTTCATAATTAGAAAGCGGATGACCTAAAAGCGGAGCAACAGTAACTAAAGATTCATGTTTTTTCATTAAAGCTATTGCATCTTCATTAAACTTTGCACGCATAATATTAAAAAAAAATGTTCTCCCTTTATTATCTCGTATAGATAAATCCGCTCCGTTTTGAATTAAGGCTTCCATCATGGTCAAATTTCTAAAAGCGTGATGCAGTGGAGTATTACCTTCATTGTTCTGCTGATTAATATTGTTACTCGACACAAATTTTTTAAGATTTTCTTCTAATTGGTCAGATGATAAGGACTTCCAATGTTTTGTAAAACTAAGAATGTGTAAAATGTTCCACCCCGATTCATCCTGGCAATCTCTCCATTCTGCATTATCCTTATTAAGAGCTTCTTCCAAAATCCTAGCAAATTTTAGAAAAATGCCGTGCGTCTCACCTTTTAATAATTCAATGGTTTCTTTTAAAAGAATTTTTTCAGATTCCGGAATTGAGAGATTAATTTTAGGCTTCTTAGTCTTACCAATGCCTTCGGTAGATCCTTCTTCCAATACACTCACCTTCCTCTTTAGAGATAATCTAACCTTTGCATCAACCGAGGAACTAATTATAGGGTTAGATATTGAATCGACCTTTTCATCATTTTCATTGTTAATTTTCAAAACTTCAGTTGGCAATTCAATAGGCTCTATTCTAATTGGATTATCATTCTTTATTTCATTCATATAAATTCCTTATTATTTTAAATAAACATTTTAACATCTAGATTCAGAATAAACTATTTCAAATAAATTTAAAAATGTTTTAAAACAATTTATTTTTGCTTTATATTTAACTCGACTTTGCAAAATTTTCACATCCTCTTCCCAAGAGGGGCAAACTTCAGCGTAATGAATTGGGTAGGAAGAGGGTTTTTACCCCTTCCTACTCAATTCATTTAGCCGGAGAAAGTTTCTCTAAGAAGGGGATCTCAAAATTTTGCAAAGTCGAGTTAAAGACGCAGAGAGATTTTACGTAAATCATGAGTTTAATAATCAAAATTCATTAAAAATATTGAGAAGGAAAAAAGTAGTCTGACAAAGCGCTCCACCTATACCGAATTGAACGAGTATATGCTCAACTTAGCTAAATTGAGAATTTAAGCAAAGTGGAGTGTATTTATTTAGGAAGTCTACTGCGATAAATGTCTTTGGCTTGATCCCGACTTGAAACTGCAACTTGTGTCTTTTATAGTTAATGGATTAAGATCATAAAACTATCCAGAAATCCATAAAGTTCATGTAAACTTTCGACGGGCTTTTTTCTTGAGATAGTTTTATCAACAAAAGATTCTTCAAAAAAAAGTCTGAAAACTCTATTCGATACCAAGCTTTTTATTATCCAAAATGCCCCGGCATTGCTGATTGCCATCTATTTTGCCTTAAAATTGGCATATAATTTGCAATAATTTGCGCAGGATCGGTCGGATAAATAAAAATTAAAAGAGTTTAATCCTACTCCATTAAACAAAGAGGTCGTATGCAATTATCTTTTCTTGAAAAATCTTACATTATTCCAGGAGTCTACTATTTAGAAACACAAAATGAAGGAATGAATCCAATTGCGATTCGGCCAGAAATTACTCCGCCTCTCTACTTTTCATGGGAAGATACTTCAAATGGACGGACTCTTCGCCTCTCACAAATTTTTTTGGACGATAATGAATTGGATTCTCGCATCACACTGAATCAAATCCCCAAAAAAATCGAAATTACTTCTATTAAGGGGGATAGGTATCAATTTATTAAACTGACAAAGAAAATATTCGATGAAAAATTAAAAGATTTTGTTGCGGGAGGAGGGAGTTTAAATTTTGAAGATGATAAGCAGGTTCAAGACTATTATTTGAAAACCCATTTTACAACTCTTTAACAATGAATTTTACTCGCAGAGCAAAAAAATATTCTTTCATGATTCAATATTTAAGTAAGTTGTCGCAAAGCCTTTCAATTTTAGTTTTCTACCTTCTGTCAATTTAGTTTGTGATTATTTTTTGAAACATTTTTCTCATGGAGGTAAGATATGAGCCCTATTACACCAAATAGCCCCCTCACTTTTTTTGACGGCCAGACCCATTCGACTCATTCTAAGAACGAATCTTTAAAAGATTTAGACATCCTTATCCGCAAAATCAATCAAGATATTGACCTAATTCGGCCTGATGAATTAGAGAAAGAACTTAATGAAGTAATACAAAAAAGCGAAGAAATTAAAAGTCCGGCGGATAAAACTACAATTTTTGTAGCTGCAGAAAAAGTAGCACAATCTTATCTCAGAGCCAATAATTTTGATAAAGCAATGCAAATCAGAATGAAAGTTGCACAACAAATTTCTTTAGAATTTCCTCTTGCACATTTACACATCTATCTTAAGCATGAAATCCCTGAATTAGGATTAAGAATTCAACCTATCGATACTTCTTTATTAAAGAATCAAACTTTAACTATCCAAAAACGAAAATATACCGAGGGAAACACTCTATTGCAAATTGAGTCAAAGCTAAATCACACAGCACGTATACAACTTCAAGATTCCATCGATCACATTAAAAACAATCCTGTTCGATTCTTTGAAGCCCTACCGGAAAATTTTTGTAGAAATGTAAAACTATCGGTCGAAAATACGGCTTATGAAGGCCGAACTATCAGACAACAGAAAGGATGGGAAAGCGATTTTTCCCACAATATTCAACGACATGGAGTGTCAATTAGACTAGGTTTAGGAGAAGGAGACGTTTGTCAAACTCAAGTTATTGATTTTGAAGGAGTCGGTAAAGTTAAAATTGGAAATTCTGTTCATTATCACGCGGAATATAATCGTCTTTCTATTGAATTAGATTCTGGTATAGCCGAAGAAGAAGCTTCAGCTAAATTGAATATTATGTTTGCGGCTTTAGGGCTCGGGGCAATTGCATCGACCCCTCGAGAAGAAGATATAGAACGCATTAAAATCATGCAGCTTTTTAGGGGTTTTTACCCCAGAGAAGCTTATGCATTTGAAAGAGCTTCCGAGACTTTCGAAGAGTCTATTGAAAGTTTAATGTTTCGCATTGAAAAGCAAGTTTCCGGTATGAGCAATCTATTTCAAAAGTACCTTATCGATGAGCCGAATCTTATGTATCAACAAGAAGTTTATCCGGGTCAGAAAGTTTGGGCTGTTAAAGGTCTCGCACAAGAGGTCAGAAATGCTGGCGGGGTAGGGCTCATAACTGGTCTTAGCGGTCAAGATTTTAATGATGCTGC
>Ga0105047_10011443_pt1 | contig 14385 bp, 10 predicted proteins | sample MAT04_FD_78384 | JGI IMG/M metagenome (GOLD analysis project Ga0105047, IMG submission 78384) | Freshwater microbial communities from Lake Fryxell liftoff mats and glacier meltwater in Antarctica - MAT-04 (megahit assembly) | ecosystem: Environmental > Aquatic > Freshwater > Ice > Liftoff... | reverse complement strand
TTGGCAGCCCCGGTCCAGGCGATTTCTCCCACACGAGCCGGATGAATGACATCGCGAATTGCAGCTGTGCTGGCCTGGCTCGCCTGCGCGGCGGCGGCCTTGAGGTCGGTCACTTTTTGTTGGGCGGTCGCCAGTGCGACCTTCGCCGCTTGTTCGGCGGCAACGGCGGCATCGAAGGCTGCTTTGGCGGCGTCTCGTTGTTGAACCAGAGCCGCATCATCGGCCTTGGCTTTGACGGCTTCTTCGGCTTTCGTCAGAGCTGCCTGGGCGGGCGGCACGTTTTTGCTGGCCGCATCGATCGCGGCGATCAAAGGTGGCAATGTCTTCTCGGCCTCGGGGATCGCCGCGAGGGCCGCAGTGGCTGTGCGGACAAGTCTTGGGTCTTCGATCTTCGCCTGTCCTTCGACACGGAAGGCATGCCAACCCTCGGATGCATCGGTTGTCGTACGGAAGTGAAGTAAGCCGAGTGGCAGGCCGTCCGGAATCGTGGTTCCGCTGCAAACGACCCCAGCGGGCAAATCCAAAGCTCGCACGTCGATTGGTCCACTAAAACCATCGCGGCGGAAGGCAATGACCTGCATGGCGAAAGTGTCGCCCTTCCGCATGGACATCGACCAAGTCACTCCCGGAGTCGGAGACGCAGGCAAGGCGACGAGTCGGAAGTCGGGGGTCTCGGTGCGAATACTGAGGCGATAGACACTCGATGCCGAGCCTCTCGATTCGCCGAAGCGGTCCCGGATGGAGATACGGTACTTGCCATCCGCAGGGACATCGAGTCGCTGCACGGGATCATCGGAGCGAACGTCATAGAGATTTGGAAGCGGGTTTGTCGGCTCGTCATCGGGGGCCGCGATACGCTGCAACTTCTCGACGCCCTGGGCATCGAGGTTGACTCGATCGATGGTCAGATAAGGATCAATTGTTTGCCCAAGTCGTTGACCATAGGCTTCAATGTAAAGCACATCACCGGCCTTGGCGTCGAAGACAAACACATCGACATCGCGAATCTCTGCGAACTGTCCGACCACTTCCACTGGCACCGGAACCGTCTGGGCTTTGGACGCGTCGTTGTTGGGTTCGATTTCGATCACCACGGGAGCCTGTGCAATCCCCAGGGTGATGGCATTACTTTGCCCGTTGAGTCGATAGCTGAAGGCATCAATCCCGGACATGAGTGAGGTGGTGCGATCCTCGAGTTGGAGCCCTGTCGTGTCTGAGGGGATCGCGATGTCGACATCGAGCTTCTCGACCGGGGCCTTGAACCCGTTCAAGCTCACACGCTCCGAGCCGGGGAGGTTATAGCCATACAGCGAGATCCGCGAAGTCTGGCCCGCCAGTCCCGACGGTGGAAAGGCGAACGCAATGTAGGGAGACTGATGCACATCGAGCCGGTAAAAATATTCGTTGCCACCGCGAAATGATCCGTCGTTTAATTTCAGCAGATATTCCCCATCGGCGGGAACATCGAATACCAGTACTGGATCCGCAGTTCCATTGCCGCGAGTCGCTGCCAGACGCCGCTTTCCTCGTGCGTCATAGATCTCGATGTTGGACCGCAATCTTGAATCGAGGATGTCCGCTTCGCAGTCGATGACCAGGCGTTGTCCGGTTGTGGCGGTGAACTTAAAGAGGTCGACATCGGTCCCGGCGTCCATCTTCCCCATGATCGCGGTGCCGATCGTGAGCGGCATGGCCTTGTCGATCGAATTGTTCGGTTCCACTTCGTTCGCTTGAGGTCGGTTTCCCACGTAGAACCGGCGCGCATTACTGACTCCCCACAATCCCTGGCAGCGCACCTCGTGGGGGCCGACCGGGACATCGGCTGTCGCTGTGACCAGGAAGACGCGATCGACCGGCTGGGGCTGACCGTTCATGTCAGCCATCTTGGGGACAGCTGTGAGTCCAGGGTGATCGAACTGGAGGGCTTTGATCTCTTCCAGGTCATCTCCCGACAGCGAAACTTCGATCGTTTGTCCCTGCTGGGCTCCAGCGGGTTGTACGGAGTAGAGGCGTGGCTGGGGAAGCTGGGCGTGAGCTGTCGATGTCAAGACAGCCAATAGACCAAGCACCGAGAACCGGGTAAGTGACTTCATTTCGGTGGGTCCAGCGGGCAGGGCAATTTCGGCCTCCAGCAGGTCACCGGGGGCCGGGCAGGTGTCTCGTCGCACAGACGACGGCAATGGGTCGTCAGGACATCAATGATTGAACAGGAATTCCTTCGTGTTCACGAGAGCCCAGACGATGTCCTCAAAGGCGATCTGCGGTTTGTCCTTGTGCTTTTCGATGTGAGCCAGGGCGATTTGCAGTTCGTCGGATTGAGGCTCACGGGCGTAGACCCAGCGGTACAATTCGCGGATCTTGTCCTCTGTGTTGTGTTCTTTGTCGTTGGCCATCAAGGCGGCTCGTCCAGTGCCGGAGCCGACCTTGTTCTGCACTTCTGCGCTGTTGAGCAGGTGCAGACTTTGAGCCAGGTTGGCCTCTTGAGAACGTTCACATTCGCAGGCACTGTCTCCTTGCGGCTGGCCGAACACCTTCAAGAAGTAGGGAGCGACAGTCGCGTCCGGCAGTTGGACGGCCAGCGTCCCCTCGGGCATCCCGCTGAAGCGTTCCGTCGTTTTCGTCACTTGATGGAAACCATCATACAGGACTTCGGCGGTCAGCCGTTTCGGGTAGTACCGGGCGAAGTTCTTCTTGTCCTTCTGGTTGTACTCGTTGGGCATTGCGCTCAGCTGGTACGTCGAGGACTGGCAGATCGTGCGCACGAGCCCCTTCAAGTCATAGTTCGAATCGGCAAAGTGCTTGGCGAGTGCGGCGAGCAGCTCGGGATTTGACGGCGGGTTGGTCTCCCGCATGTCGTCCTCCGGTTCGACGATCCCACGATCGAAAAAGTGCTTCCAGTAGCGATTGACCAGGGCCCGGGAGAAGAACGCATTGTCCTTGTTCGTGAGCCAGTCGACCAATTGATGTCGGGGATCGACATCAGCTGGAATCTCAAGTGCCGGGGTCCCGAGCCCTGTGGGCTTGAGGTTCTGGCCATTGCGAGGGTTGTTGGCTGTCGCGACTCCCTCGTTGTGGAAGATTCGTTTATCGCGAGCCTGACCATTCATCCCAGCCATACGTTCTTTGCGACCGACCCGACTAAAGAACGCGGACAACCCGTAGTAGTCGTTCTGGCTCCACTTCTCGAAGGGGTGATGGTGGCAGCGAGCGCATTGAATGCGAACACCCATAAACAGCTGGGCGACATCCTCGACCTCTTCGTTGACCTGGGTGACTTCGCGATACCAGATCACAGGCGGATTGAATGACGAATCGCCGGTCGCAGTCAACAACTCGCCGACAATCTGGTTGTAGGGCTTGTTGTCGTACAAGCTGTCCCAGAGCCACTGGCGAAAAGCAAACGTGCCGTCTTCGTCGCCGCCCTGTTTCCTCTTATTTCGAAGGACCATGTTCCATTTGTTGGCGAAGTAGTCGGCATATCCGGGGCTATCGAGGAGTTGATCGATGAGCTTATCACGCTTGGCGGGGTCAGCGTCTTCGCGGAACTGCCGGACTTCTTCCTCGGTGGGCATGCGGCCCGCGATGTCGATGGAGACGCGACGCAGGAACGTGCTGTCATCACAGACTTCCGAGGGAGGCAACCCCAGCAGCTTGAGCTTGTTGAAGACAGCCTCATCAATGTAGTTGCGAACGGGTGGTGTCTTGGTGACTTCAATGCCCAGCGGGACTGTCGCCCGGAAGGTGGAAACCTGCCCCTGGTAGCGGGCCATAATGGCTACTTCGCCCGTCAGGTCCAGAGTATGTACCAAACCCGACTTGCTGCTTTCGGCCAACTCAGGATCGTTCGGCTCATAGAGCGCCATCCGGGTCACGTCTTCGACGGTCCCGTCTGTGTAGGTCGCATAGCAGGCAATCTGCTGGTCCTGCTTCGGCTCCATCAATCGAGCATCAGGCAAACAGGTGATCTTGGCCACAGTCGGAGAGTTAACATCTCCCCAAGGCATCCCCTGACCCACCCAGCGGGCGAGCAGACGATACTCGTCGCTGTCCGCTTCCATCCGCTTGCCCCCCCCGTGAGGTGACTGCCCCACCGGTTTGGTGAGCAACAGGCTGCGTTCTGGAGAAGAGGTATTCGTCCGACGGCCGCGAGCTTCTTTCTTTAGAAACTCAAAGTCGTCTTCCGGGTAGAACCCCAGCAGTGAGAGTTTGAAGCCATTCTGCCCCGTGGCTTTCCCGTGGCAGCCACCGCCGTTACAGCCGAGCTTGGTGAAGATCGGGACGATCTGGTTCGGAAAGCTGATATCGGGTGGGTGGCCAAAATCTTTGACCAGAATCGCGATTTGAGCCGTCTTGCCATTGGTCGAGGTGGCCGTAACCGTCACGGTTCCGTCACCCGTTGGCTTCACGATCCCCGATGCGTCAATCGAGACGATTCCCTGTGGTTCCGCAGTCCAGGTCACAGCTCGGGTGGCGTCCAGCAGACGGTTGTTCGCATGAATCCCCGTCACCAGGAGCTGCATCCGGGCTTCTGGCCCCCGCAACGTAAACTGGCCATCCAGAGTTTCGAACTTCAGGGATTCCACTTGCCCTAAGTCAAGAGCTAGCAATGCCGTCGGGAGAGAGCCCAACAGCATTAGAGGCAGGATCACCCAGGTTTTGAGAATCATTCGCATCGTTCACTCCCCGAGTTCCCAGTGATCGCACACTGAGATCTCAGCTGATTTGAGCTGAATGATCGACAATCTCTCCCTCTCAGGCAGAGTCTGCCGATTCCGTTCAATCATCGAACATATCAACCCACACTGCTATGTCAAGGTGGCTGTCTGGCCGGGGATTCCTCCGGAAGATGTTCGATCACCAAAATGAATGGGTCATTCCGGTTGTAATGGTGAAGGCTGTGCGGGAAACGCCGCTTACACCATGCTCTGAGGCTCATACTCTGCTGAGCTGGAAGATTCAGAAACCAAAGGATTTCGAATGCGGATGCGTCAAAGTTTCAGACGTGCGACTTTGACCGGACATTCTCACCGATGGAGTCACCACTTCTTACCCGTCTATTCTATACACTGATGATCCTTCAAAAGTTCGAAGTTCTTAGAAAACGCGAGGATTGATGTGGCAACCGCAGCGTGATCGACAGCCGGAATTGATGGACAATCCCGGCATACCAGCATCCTTGCACCGCTCTGCACTGGAGGGAATCGGGCGAGTCAACTTGCTCAGCCGAACCGATGCAGTTCTGTGGAGAGCGTTGCGTTCGGTTTCCCCTAGCCGACCCCACCAACCGCTGACGATTCTGGATATCGCTTCCGGTGGCGGAGATTCCTCGATTCGTCTTGCTCAACGGTTCCAGCGATCTAGGATTCCCGTAGAGATCGAAGGCTCTGACATCAGCCCGACAGCGATCGAATTTGCCAGGGAGCAGGCAAAACAGCGTGGTGTGACCCAGGTGAAATTTACGGTGCATGATGTTCTGACGGAAACGCTCCCCGATCGAGGGTGGGATGTCGTGATGTGTTCGTTATTTCTCCATCACTTGTCAGCGGAGGACGGTCTGGCATTGCTGAAAGTGATGAGACGGGCCGCTCGACAGCTGGTCATCGTGGACGACTTGCGTCGAACTCGGCTCGGTTATTGGATGGCGTGGCTCGGGTGCCGAATCCTGACTCGATCGCCAATTGTGCATGTCGATGGCCCGCTCTCGGTCGCAGGGGCCTTAACGTCTCAGGAAGCGTTGGATCTCGCCCATCAAGCCGGATGGCAGAAACCCCAGTTGAAGAATCATTTTCCCCAGCGTTTTCTTTTGAGCAGCAGAATCAACGGATGACCATCGAAACCGAGGGAGACAATCCAAGCACGATTCTCAGAGGCCAGGCACCTGTCCAGTGGGATGTTGTTATCATCGGAGCAGGAGTCGCAGGAGCTTCCGCAGCGAATTGGTGTGTGAAAGCGGGCCTTCGCACTCTGCTCGTCGATCAGCAGGCCTTCCCGCGTGACAAGGTCTGTGGCTGTTGCCTCAACGGACGAGCAGTCGAACTTCTCGTCCGCCAGGGAATGCAAGAGCGGCTCGATGCCTGTCAGCCGATTCCTCTCTCCCGGATGCATGTCCATTTCGCCGGGCGGTCAGTGACTTTGCCAGTCAATCATTCGATCGCTCTGTCGCGACGGTCTCTCGATCTGGAAATGGTCCGCGCCGCTGTCGACCAAGGTTGCGTGTTTCTCGATCAAACATCTGCGGTGATCTTGCCAGACCAGACCGCAGTGCCCCCCATCGATTCCAAAAGGTGTGTGGAGCTGAGGTCAGCCCTCGAGACACATTCGGAGGTTGACCGCAGCAATTCGAGTATGAACACTGACCCCGCCAGCCAAATCGTCCAAGCCGATGTCGTACTCGTCTGCGATGGCCTCAATCATGCGAGTATGAAGCATTTCCCAGAGATTCATTCCCGCGTCGTCAGCAACTCTCGAATTGGTCTCGGAGCCATCTTGCCCTGCACCGCGGCTGACTCCTGGTACCAACCGGGCGAAGTCCAGATGGGGGTTTCCCGCGTGGGTTACGTGGGAACCGTTGGTGTCGAACACAATCAATTGAATATCGCAGCCGCCGTGGATTCGGAGTTCCTTCAGCAACATCGCAGCCCGAAAGAGGCTCTGATCCAGTTGTTTGCTCAGGCCCGGCTCCCGGCTCCGGTCGGCCTCGCTGATGCACATGTTCGTGGAACTCCACGACTGACTCGCCGGACCTCTCTGAAAAGCCTTCCTCGAGTGTTCCTGTTGGGCGATGCCGCAGGGTATGTCGAGCCATTTACAGGAGAAGGAATGGCTTGGGCACTCAGTGCTGCGGCAGCTGTGGTTCCGCTGGTCGTGCGTGCCGTGCGTCACGGGTGGACTTCCGACCTCGGCCCACAGTGGGAACTTGAATACCACCGGAGCGTCGGTCGACACCAATGGGCCTGCCGAATGCTCGCATCTGGTCTGCGTTGCTCCTGGTTGCTCAGCCCTCTCATGACTGCGGCTCGCTGCTTACCCTGGATCACTCATGCGGTGATCAGCGGCATCGATCGGCCTCTTAAGACATTTGGAAACTCGGAGACTCGCCCATGCTGAACTTTGAAATCCTTGGCTTAGGGACGGCACTGCCTGAGCACCTTATGCAGCAGGCTGAGGCCGCTGACTTCGCGGTCCAATGCCTGTCTGTCGAGGCAGGGGCGACATCCACCGGAGGGCTGGTCAAGGCCCTGTTTCGACGGGCAGGAGTCCAGACCAGGCACAGCACGGTTTTGGATTCTTCCCTGAGTGGGTCGCCTTCGACGCAGACGTTCTACTCGCCCTCGGAAGGGGAACTGGATCGCGGTCCGACGACCTCGACACGGATGCAGCGATACGAGGTCGAGGCTCCCCTGCTGGCCCAAAAAGCGGTGAGTCAGGCTCTCGACGAATCAGGTGTCTCCCCTCGCGATGTCACTCATCTCATTACGGTGTCGTGTAGCGGTTTTTCGGCTCCGGGTGTCGACTTAAATCTGATGCGGTCGCTCGGTATGCGGTCCTCGATCTCGCGGACGCATGTGGGATTCATGGGGTGTCACGGAGCATTGAACGGCTTGCGAGTGGCGCAAGCATTTGCAGCCGCCGACCCTGCTGCAGTGATCGTCGTCTGTGCCATCGAACTGTGTACGTTGCACTTTCAGTACGGACTCAACCCGCAATCGATTGTGGCGAATTCGCTCTTCGCGGACGGAGCTGCAGCGATCGTGGGGCGAGCCGCCGCCCCTCATTCGACACGAGGCAGTGGACCGTTACCGGGGCAGCTCATCGAGAGTTTCTCTTATGTCATCCCCGAGACCGAGGAGATGATGAGCTGGAGAATTGGCGACAACGGATTCCAGATGACCCTCTCCCCGGAAGTCCCGGAGATCATCACTCGCACACTCCCCGGAGCACTGGAGATGTTTCTCCAAAGGCATTCGCTCAGCGTCGCGGACATTCGCTCGTGGGCGATACATCCCGGTGGACCTCGCATTCTCAAAGCCTGCCGAGATGCTGCGAAGTTGTCGGAGAGCGACGTCGCCGCCTCGACTGCGATCCTCTCCCGTTGCGGCAATATGAGCTCACCGACGGTCCTGTTTATACTCGAGGAACTCCGCCGTCAGGGTGCAGAACTCCCTTGCGTCATGCTGGGGTTCGGCCCCGGCCTCAACGTGGAAGCGGCTCTCTTGATGTAGCCGCTGACATGCCATTTCGAGGCACATTTCAGGCTTGCCCCGTCCGGTCATCCGATTTTCTCAGCAATCGCGAAAACTTCGGCCGTATTCAAGATGCGGTCGTTCTGCTCAAAGAGAGCTTCGACAGCGGCGCGGTGGACTTTCATTTTGGTCCCTCCCACGCCAATGGCCCCGTAGCACAGAATCGGGCCGTGTTCTTTCGCCTTCTCAGTGACTCCAATTCCCTCAATCCCGGTTGGGGGGACTGCATTCAGGTCGATCGCCACCCGCAGTGTCTTGTTGTGGGTCCACTGGTCTTCTCTCAAGAACTGCACCTTCGCAGCCCCTGCGGCAATCAACAGCTGGCAGCCTTCCAGCAATCCTGAGAAGTCGCCGCTCTGATGCAGCTCTGCAGGGATCAGTCGGGCGTTGGGGAGTTGTTCTCGAATTTTATCACAAGTCTCACGTGCTCGATCAATCGTCCGCGAGGTCACGGTGACTTCCACTCCTCGACTGGCCAGGATCTGCGCGGCCCGGTGCCCGACAGGGCCGGTCCCTCCGAGAACGACTGCCCGGGAGCCTGCCAACTCCATATGTCTCGCAGCGGCGCGGACGGCAGCTGCGGCGGTCGTGTTCGACCCGTTGGAATCGAGCAGCACAGACACGCGAATCGGGCCAAAGAAGAGCGACCGGATCTTGGCGAGAACAGACTCCCCCGCTGTGACATCGCTGCCTCCGACAAAGATCGCCGTATGTTTGAGGTCATTCGGGCTGCGGGTAAACATCGCCCCGTGAACGAGTCCGGTGACGTTCTCGGGATTGACTCCGCCATACGAGAACAGCTCGTCCACTCCGGCATCGATCGCGACCACGCGATCAAACACGCTGGGGTGCGGGTCCGTGTCGAGTTGGATCAGGATCTTTTTCATGGGAGGTTCTCTTGAGTGGTGGGAGCATTTGGCGGGGCCGATTGTGCAGCATCTGACAGAGGAAAGTACAGATTGCGATCCATTCTTTCTCTCGGGAGGATGGTAATCCATTTCTCGCCGCGTTTCCGTAATGAATGCCAGCGAGCGAATCGGGCTTTCGATGGGCTGCGGTCTCCGTTTACAATTCCGCTCACAAGGAATTCGTGTCGCTGCGCCCCGTGAATTGGTGCGAAGGTGACTGGCAGGGCGTCTGGAGTGAGGTGGCTCCCGACCGTTGCCGTTGGTTCGTCAGGGAAGGACGGTCTTATGTTCTCGAAGAGCTTCGTCTCGCTGTTTGCGAGCTGTTGGATTGCGTCGTTGGTTCTGCTTCAGGGGAGTGTGCTGTACGCACAAGCCACAGCGGCCACAGTTCTGGGTGGCTATCGTCCGACTCAACTGGTCGAGATCGAAACTCCCGATAAGGCTGAATGGGACAAGTGCAAGATTGACATCGTCAAGATTGGCAAGGGGTCCGGCTACGTCGTCACCGGTCCCCAAGGTCAGGTGTTACGCCGGTTCATCGATCTCGATGGAAATGAAACCGTTGACCAATACCGGTACTACAAGGACGGGCTCGAAGTCTATCGGGAGATCGATACATCGGGCGATAAGAAGAAGGTCAACATCGAGCAGATCCGCTGGTTCAATACGGGAGGAACTCGCTGGGGCGTCGACGCCAATAAAGACGGCGTCATCGAGCAGTGGAAGATCATCTCCGCCGAAGAAGTCTCCATGGAAGCTGTCCGCGCTCTGGTCACGGGAGATGCCAAAATCCTCCGGCCTCTGCTCGCCACAGCCGAGGACTTGACCGCTGTCGGTGTCGACAAGGCGGCTCAGGCGACCATCCTCAAGACATTGGCCAATGCCGATCAGGTACTCGCCGAGATCGTCAAAGACTCCAAAATCATCAAACCGACCACTCGCTGGATGCAGTTCAACTGCTCGCTGCCGTACATGGTCCCCGCAGAAGCTGGAAAAAGCGCGCAGGATTTGTACGTCTACGAAAACGCGATGGCGATCGTCGAGAATGGGAAGGACACGGGCTCGATTCATCTCGGAGAAATCGTCCGGGTGGGGAACACTTGGAAGCTGACCGTTCTGCCGCGCCCCGTCGAGGGACAAGAGTCTTTTGTGGCCGAAGGCGGCGGACTCTTCCAACCCAGTATGGCTCAGAATGCCGCAGGTGCCGGTGCTCCTGATGGATCGCTCAAGCCCGAAGTGCAACAGCTGATCGACGCCATCAAGAAACTCGACGAGGCCCAGCCCGCAGCGACCGCTAAGCCCGAGGAGTTCGAAAAGTACCATGCCACTCGATTCAAGTATCTCGCCAAGCTGGCGGATGTCGCATCATCCGCCGAGGAACGCGACAGCTGGCAACGGCAGTTGATCGAAGGGATCTTCGCAGCCACACAATCGGGTACGTACAACGGTGGCTTGCCACAACTGCAAGAGATGGAAGCTGGGTTTGCAAAGTCCGCCAAGGATGACCCGATCTATCCGTATGTGATCTTCCGCCGCCTGCTGACGGGCTACATGCTCGACCTGAACAAAGCGGAGGTCGCTGACCGTCAAAAAGTCCAGGACGAATTGATGAAATCGCTTGAGGAATTCACCACGGAGTTTCCCAAGGCCGAAGACCGTCCAGATGCACTGCTCCAGTTGGCAGTCACCCAGGATTTGAACGCCAAACCCGCTGAAGCTGCGAAGTGGTACACCCAGATTGCCAAGGATCACCCGGAGAGCCGGGCGGCGATCCGCGCCAAAGGTTCGCTGTTGAGGCTGTCGCTCAAAGGCCAGAAGTTGGCACTCACCGGTGCTCTACTGGGCGGCGGAGCATTCGATGCGGCCCAGTACCAGGGCAAGGTTTTGGTCGTCGCTTACTGGACCACATACTGCACTCCTTGCACGGAAGAGCTGCCACTGCTGATGGAGATGTATGCCACCCAGAAAGCCGCTGGTATGGAGGTTGTGGGCGTCAATCTGGATATGGACGGGGCCCCGATCCAGGAACACATCGCCAAGTATAAAGTGCCATGGCCGCACATTCGCGAACCCGGCGGCATGGAAGGCCCCCCCGCCTTGGCATACGGCATCGTGGCCCTCCCGACGATGTTCATCGTCGACAAAACCGGGACCGTCGCCGCTGTGACGACCTCGATGGAAGATGTTAAGAAGCTGGTGCCAGATCTGCTCAAGAAGTAGTCGAGTCACCCAGCCCCCGCTCGACGAGTCTACCGGCGAGCGGGGCGGCGTCAGCCCCCCGAGTCTTAGGACTCACGATGTCCAACGAAATTCCGCCGATAAGTGATCTGCCTTCGTGCCATCCCACCCAGCCTGCAGTGGACCGATGGCGGGTATGGAGGACCCGTGTCCGAAAGGCAACGTTCGCGTTCTTAGTGATCATCCCGGTCATTGCCGTAGGCGAAATCATCCTTTGCAGTTCGATCCTACGGAACTTCTGGTCCATGGATGGTCACCGTGAGTCTGTCGAACTCACTGGAATACAGGTGATTGGGGCAATCGGGTTCTGGCCCCCGGCTATCTCACCTCAAGATGTCGACAATGTCTCCCACCAGATCGATCATTCGAGGGACAGCTACACCGAAAGGTATCGCATGGAACTCAGTGCCTCGAATGCCGCTGCTTGGCAAGACGCCATTCATGCCAAACAGGAGCAGGAAGGTCACGGCTTGTCACATCTCGATGGAATGGAAGGTCTCCACCGTTCGATTACCGGTCCGCCACGACTTGAACACCAAACTGGCCGAACTCCGCCCAGGTGGACGCCGCCAGCCTCTGAGTACCGTGCCACAGAATTTATGTTGTGGTCGCATTCAACGGGAACGGCTCATGGACTCTATTCCGCGTATGAACCTGCGACCCAGACTCTGTGGGTCTATGGATACTCTGCTCAGCACGACGAACTCTGGCCCCAGGGAAAGCTCCCAGACGGAAAAGCTTTCCAGTCACCGAACCAATGACATTTTCCCGGTTGCAATCACCGGGGTTATCGGGTACTAATCACGCGTTCACTAGTGGCATTTCCGGAACTCACTCCGAAGAACTCCCCGTAAGAAGGATCGAACATGGCCAAGGCGAAAGCGTCCAAGCAGGCAGCGACCGAGCAAAAGAGCGAGAATCCTCTGCTGAATAACGCTCTGGGGCAGATTGAAAAGGCGTTTGGCACCGGCTCGATTATGCGGCTGTCCGACCCGATTCATGCAGCGATTGAGGGGATCTCCACAGGATCGTTGTCCCTCGACCTGGCTTTGGGATCGAGTGGGTTTCCTCGCGGGCGGATCATCGAACTGTTCGGGCCGGAATCTAGCGGCAAGACGACCCTGGCCCTGCATGTGATCGCCAATGCACAACGGACGGGTGGCATTGCCGCTTTCATCGATGCGGAACACGCTCTCGATCCCGGGTGGGCCAAGCGGATTGGTGTGAACATCGAAGAGCTGCTCGTCAGCCAACCGAGCCACGGGGAAGAAGCGCTGCAAATTGCGGAAATGCTGATTAAGTCGAACGCGGTCGATGTGATCGTCATCGACTCGGTGGCAGCTCTCGTGCCGAAGGCAGAGCTCGATGGAGAAATCGGGGACAAGCACATCGGCTTGCAGGCCCGCATGATGAGTCAGGCGATGCGCAAGCTGACGGGTGTGATTGCCAAGGCGAAGACCTGTGTGATCTTCATCAACCAGATTCGCGAAAAGATCGGCGTCATGTTCGGCAGCCCGGAAACGACTCCCGGCGGCCGGGCCTTGAAGTTCTACGCCTCGTGCCGAGCCGATGTCCGCAAGATCGCGACTCTGAACGACGGTGATCAGCCGATCGGCATCCGCATGAAGGTCAAGGTCGTCAAGAACAAGGTCGCCCCGCCCTTCCGCGTGGCCGAGTTCGACATGCTCGGCAGCCGTGGTATCAGCCTGGAAGGGGATGTCCTCGACATGGCGGTACTGGCCGGATTTGTCAACAAGAGCGGATCGTGGTACGTCCATGGCGACAAGAAAATCGGACAGGGTCGCGAGAAGGCTCGCACCTATCTGGAAGAGAATACCGCCGCTCTTGCCGAACTGAAAGGCCAGATCCTGGCGGCCAAGGCCAGTGGCGATCTGGCTCCCGCTCCGACCGTCAGTGCTGACGATTAAACCCCCACGGAGAGTGCCGTACAATCAGAAACACCCCGCACCAGCGAGAGCTAGTGCGGGGTGTTTTCATGGAGCTCAAGCAAGTCGGATCGCGGCCACACGTCTTCAAGTGTTGGCGACGACTCAAGGACTCTACCCGAAGAAGACCTTCTCCGCAGTTCCGCGCATTAACTGGTCTCGATCCTTCGCACTCAAGAAATCGCAGCGTTCCGTAATCAGTTTGACCGAATCGGCGTACGTATTCGGTTCGACAATTTGGTACGGACTGTCGCTGCCCCACATCAGGCGTTCCACGCCGTACGCCGAGATCAGACGCCGAATCATCGGAATCAGTTCCGTGTGCGGCGGCTTCTTCGCCCCCAGAGCGTAGTAAGCCGAGATCTTCACATGGACGTGCTTGTGCTTCGCCAGATCAGTCAGCGATTTTAAAGAGGACTCTTCGATCGTATCGTTGACTCCGATGCGGGCGAAGTGGTCAATCACGACGCATGTGTCGGGGTACTTCGTACACATGGTCTCCACTTGGGGAAGGTCATCGCCACCGATCAGAGGGCACATCGCACTGCCTTGCTGGGGAGCATGCGCCCACATCGCGCACATTCCAGCTGAGTCCTTCCACAGATCCTTCCCGCCTTCACCCGGCCGGATGCGGAACCCGCGCATGCCAAGCTGGAACAGCTTGTCCATATCGTGCTCGGGATGAGCCTGATCGGCTTCGATGCACGCGACGCCGGAGAACCGTCCGGGAAACTTCGCGATGCTGTCGGTGATGTAGCTGTTGTCGAGACCGTGATAAGGCTTGTGCTGAATCAACACGACCCGGTCCACTCCACTCTTCCCCGCCAGTTCCAAGAGTTCCTCAGCCGTGAAGCTCGCCGGTTTCAGGTCATCGACCGTCTGCTTGCCATCCAGCGGGTACTTCGTCAGATCGCGAGTCCAGATGTGCGAGTGGGAATCGATATACCCCGTCCGCTTGGCATCGGCCCCCTGAACCATCGAAGCGGCAGCTGTCATTCCAAGAACTCCAAGAGCTTGTCGTCGAGTGAGCATGGGGAGTGGCCTGTGGGG
>Ga0105047_10011442_pt1 | contig 14385 bp, 12 predicted proteins | sample MAT04_FD_78384 | JGI IMG/M metagenome (GOLD analysis project Ga0105047, IMG submission 78384) | Freshwater microbial communities from Lake Fryxell liftoff mats and glacier meltwater in Antarctica - MAT-04 (megahit assembly) | ecosystem: Environmental > Aquatic > Freshwater > Ice > Liftoff... | reverse complement strand
GGGCCGGGGGTGTACCCGCCGCAGCCCAAGGAAGTGTTCGCGTTCACCCAGAACCAGCGGCCGTGGGTCGAGAGCCAGGGGCCGGACCGCTACCGCCGCGGGATGTACACGTTCATCTGGCGGCAGTGCCAGCACCCACTGCTGACGACGTTCGACGCCGCCGACGCCCAAACGTCCTGCACCCGCCGCACCCGCAGCAACACCCCGCTGCAAGCGTTGCACTTGGCGAACGACCCGGTGTTCATCGAACTCGCCGGGGGGTTGGGCAAGCGCATCGAGAAGGACGGCCCGACGGACGACGCCGGGAAGGTGGCGTTCGCGTTCCGGGTGTGCTACTCGCGCGACCCGTCGTCGGCCGAAACCGTCCGCGTCCTCGCCTACCTCGCCGCCCAGCGAAGGACCGACCCCAAGACCGCGTGGACCGCCACCGCCCGGGTGTTGATGAATTTGGACGAGTTCATTACGCGAGAATGAAGCCCGCCACCATGAACGCCTGCGACCTCGACCGCGCGACCACCCTCGCCCGCACCCGGCGGCACTTCTTCCGCGACTGCGGCGTCGGGTTGGGTGCGGCCGCACTCAGTACCCTGCTGGCGCGCGACGGCACGGCAGCCGTGAACCCGGCCGCTCGCAGAGACCCACTCGCTCCGAAGAAGCCGCACTTCCCCGCGAAGGCGAAGGCGGTCATCTTCATGTTCATGGCCGGGGCACCGAGCCAGCTCGAACTGTTCGACCCGAAGCCCGAACTCAACAAACTCCACGGCCAGCGCGTGCCCGAGTCGTTCACCAACGGCAAGCGGTTCGCGTTCATCAAGGGCGACGCCAAGGTACTCGGCTGCGCCCGCAAGTTCGGCACCTACGGCAACAGCGGGATGACACTCAGCGAACTGTTGCCGCACCACCGCGACGTGGCGGACGAGTTGTGCTGGGTCAAGAGCATGAAGACGGACGTGTTCAACCACGGCCCGGCGAAGTGCTTCGTCAACACCGGCTCGCCGCAGTTCGGCCGCCCGAGCATGGGGGCGTGGGCCACCTACGGCCTCGGCAGCGCGGCCGACAGCCTGCCGGGGTTCGTCGTGTTGCAGTCCGGCCCGCGCGGGCCGCGCGGCGGGGCGGCTCTATACGGGTCCGGATTCCTGCCGAGCGTCTACCAGGGGGTGCCGTTCCTCAAGGGGGCCAACCCGATCCTCGATCTCGCCCCGCCGCCGGGGTACGACGGCCCGCGCCAGGGCGAGTTCACCGCCGCCGTCCGCGACCTGAACCGCCTCCGCCTCGACGCGACCGGCGACGCCGAGATCGAGACGCGCATCGCGGCCTACGAGATGGCCTACCGGATGCAGACCGCCGCCCCCGAACTGATGGACCTGTCGAAGGAGACGAAGGAAACGCTCGACCTGTACGGAGCGACCGCCGGGAAGCCGGGGTTCGCCGCCAACTGCCTGCTCGCCCGCCGCCTCGTCGAGCGCGGGGTGCGGTTCATCCAGCTCTACCACACCGACTGGGACCACCACGGCGGCGGTCTCGACCTCGGCAAGTCGCTCGACCAGATTTGCAAGGAAGTCGATCAACCGTGCGCCGCGCTCGTTAAGGACTTGAAACGGCGCGGGCTGCTCGACAGCACGCTCGTGGTCTGGGGCGGCGAGTTCGGCCGCACCCCGATGGGGGAGAATCGCGAGACGATCGGCCGCGACCACCACGTCGATGCCTACACGATGTGGCTCGCCGGCGGCGGGGTGAAGCCGGGGTTCGTGTACGGCAAGACGGACGAGATCGGCTACAACGTGGTCGAGAACCCGGTCCACGTCCACGACTTGCAAGCCACGATCCTGCACCAACTCGGCATGGACCACACCAAGCTGACGTACCGCTTCCAGGGTCGCGACTACCGCCTGACCGACGTTCACGGCACCGTGGTGAAGGACATCCTGGCCTGAACCGGGGCGTGTCGCACGTCGTCATCCCGGAAGTTACTCCGATTTCAAATTGAATATTGCCCCGGCTCCGGGTACGCTCGATTTCCTGCCTGCCGCCCCGCCTGGTTTCCCAACCCTCCGGGAGACGCTGCCATGCTCCGCATCCTCGGCCATGCGTCCGCCGCGGGCGACGGGCTGACCCGCCGCGATCTGCTGCGGGCCGGGTCGTTGGCGGCGCTGGGCGGGTTCCGCCCCGCTCCCGCCCTCGCTAGCACCCGCGCCGCCCCCGCGAAGGCCGTCATCCTCATCGACTTGTTCGGCGGCCCGTCCCACATCGACACCTTCGACCCCAAGCCGGATGCCCCCGAGGGCATCCGCGGCGAGTTCGGCACCATCCCGACGGCCCTGCCCGGCGTCCGCGTCGCCGAACACCTGCCGCAACTCGCCCGCCGCCTCGACAAGATGGCCGTCGTGCGGAGCGTCACCCACAAGTACAACTCGCACAACCCGTATGGCGTAATGACCGGGTTCGACGGCGGGCAGGACCAGACCGACTACTTCGCCCGGCCGACTAACCACCCGAGCGTGCCGACCGTCTGCCAGTACTTCGGCGTCGGCCGCGGCAAGGAACTGCCCGGCTACGTCGTGCTCCCGGCGTTCCCCGGCTATACCCAGGGGCTGCGCCGGGCCGGCCCATACGGCGGCTACCTCGGCACCGGGTTCGACCCGATGTTCAGTACCGCCGACGCCCACGCGGCGAATGCAATCACGACCGACAAGGACTTCTACAGTCACGAGATCACCCCGGGCGGCGAGCCGAGGCTGCCGAAGCTCGACGGCGGGATCACGCTCGACGCCCTGCACACCCGCCGGACACTCGTCCAACAACTCGACGCGAAGGCCGCCGTCCTGGAAGGCCAGCGGCACGCCGCTCGTCGCGACGCCGCGTTCGACATCCTACTCTCTCCCCGGGCGCGTGCGGCGTTCGACCTGGCGCGCGAGCCGCTCCGGGTCGCCGAGCGGTACGGCCGCGACCTGTTCGGGTCGAGCGTGCTGCTCGCCCGCCGCCTGGTCGAGTCCGGGGTGTCGTTTGTCACGATCCACACCGAGGCCAAGCCGAACGGCCACTGGGACACGCACAGCAACAACTTCAAGATGCTGCGCCACGTGCTGCTGCCCTTCCTCGACCGCGCTCTCTCGGCACTGCTCGACGACCTGACCGACCGCGGTCTGCTCGACTCGACGCTCGTGGTCGTGACCGGCGACATGGGCCGCAGCCCGCGGGTGAACAAGAGCGCCGGCCGGGACCACTGGCCGCAGTGCGGGTTCGCGCTATTCGCCGGCGGCGGGACGAAGCCGGGCGTGGTCCACGGCGCGACCGACAAGATCGCCGCCTACCCGAACGACCACCCGGTTTCGGCCGGCGACCTCGTTGCAACCGTATACCAGCTAGTCGGCGTGGACCCGGAAGGAACCGTCCCCGACCACACCGCCCGCCCGACGCATATCTCCCACGGCGGCTCGCCGATCCGGGGTGTGCTGAAATAGAACATTCTCACCACATAATCAAAGTGTGTCTGAAAATGGGTACGTCGAGAGAATTACTGCTGGAAAGCCGCTCACTCGGACGCCGGGACGACTCCGGGCGGTGGTGGGGCGTGCTGGAAACGCAGCAAGGCGATCAAGGCGGTCAAGGCGCTCACCTATCGAAAGTGAGCGCCTTGCACGGGTAAGAATGTCTACTTAGCTCGGCTATATTCGCGCGACAATGGTGGGTTTCCGGACACAAATTCACGAACGCCAAACGGGAAAACTGAGTTCGAATGACGGGACTTCGATTCGTGTTCCCTCTCTCGGCCCTTTGCTCCCGTTCTGTAGTCTCTTTGACGCCGCGGTTAACTCTGTTCCCGGACCACTCCCATGCTCACGATCGGCGATCATTCCCGGCGCGACTTCCTCCGCGTCGGCAGCCTCGCCCTCGGCGGGCTGACCCTCCCACACGCCGCGTCCGCCGGCGTCCCGCTCTCGGCCGCCGGCCGCCCCGTCTCGGACAAGTCGGTCATCTTCCTGTTCCTGCACGGCGGGCCGAGCCAGTTCGAGACGTTCGACCCGAAGATGACGGCCCCCGCCGAGATCCGCTCGGCCACCGGCGAGACCCCGACCGCCCTGCCCGGCGTCACGTTCGGCGGGTCGTTCCCCAAGTTGGCGAAACTCGCCGACCGCGTCACCGTCGTCCGGTCATTCACCACCGGCGACGCCAACCACGACATCAAGCCTGTCGTCGGCAAGGACACCTTCGGGGCGAACATCGGGGCGGCGTATGCGTCGATGGCCGGGGGGAATCACCCGGCGATCGGGATGCCGTCGAACGTCCTCCTCTTCCCGCGGGCGGTCGATGCGGCGGCCGGGCCGGGGCAGGCCGGGTTCGGCAAGTTCGCCGCCCCCGGCCCGTTCGGTGCCGCGTCGATCCCGTTCCAGCCGGACGGCGACGGCAGCCTCAAGAAGGACATGCGCCTGAACCTGCCGATGGACCGCCTCGACGACCGCCGCACCCTGCTCGCCGCCCTCGACCGCGCGCAACTGACGGCCGACGCCGCCGACGGGATCGACTCGACGCGCGCGAAGGCGTTCTCGGTGCTGCTCGGCGGGGTCGGCGAGGCGTTCGACCTGGCGAAGGAAGACCCGAAGACCGTGGCCCGGTACGACACCGAGGCGCGGGCCGACGTGGGCAAGATCGACAAGAAGTGGAACAACCACAAGCACTACGCCGACAACGCCCGGTCGCTCGGCAAGCTGTTGCTCCTCGCCCGCCGCCTGTGCGAGCGCGGGGCCGGGTTCGTGACGGTGACGACGAACTTCGTCTGGGACATGCACGCCGACAACAACAACGCCACGGTCGCCGAGGGGATGCGCTACATGGGGCCGCCGCTCGACCACGCCCTGAGTACGTTCCTGGAGGATGTCCGCGAGCGCGGGCTGGACGACAAAATCCTGCTGGTGGTGTGCGGGGAGATGGGGCGGACGCCGCGGATCAACAAGAACGGCGGCCGCGACCACTGGGGCGGGCTGGCCCCGCTGCTCCTCGCCGGCGGCGGGCTGAAGATGGGGCAGGTGATCGGCCAGTCGGCCCGCGACGGCGGCACGCCGGCCACCGACCCGGTCCGCAACGCCCACCTCGTCTCGACGGTGATGCACACGCTGTTCGACGTGGGCAAGCTCCGCGTCGCCCGAGGCGCGAGCCGCGAACTCCTGCAACTCACCGACCACGCCCCGATCCCGGGCCTGCACGGGTGAAGTTCGTAGGATGATCTCTAGCTGGTAAACCAACCAGGTGAAGCACTCGGTTTCAGTAATTGTCAGGGCACGAGCGTAACCGACGTTCCGCTTAAACCGGAAGAAAAATGGCAAGCGAGTTGACGTGGCGGCAAGCGATAGAGAAAATTCTCGGCGCGTCTGCGACGCCACTTCATTACAACGAGATTACCCAGCGGATCATTGCCGACGGTTTGAGGAAGAGTCTGGGTGCAACGCCGTCCGCGACGGTGAACGCACATATCAGTGCCTCGATCAAAAAAGACGGCGCGCAGTCTCCGTACATTCGGGTTGCGAAGGGAACCTTCGCACTTGTCAATCCGGCGATCACTCAGCTAGTGACGACGGCAAGTAAAACCAACGCAATTCTCGCTGGCTCCGAGGAAGCCGAAGAACAGTATGAAATTGTTAGCTCGTTCGGAATGTTTTGGAGACGTAACGCCATCGAATGGAGTGCTACGCCGAAACTATTGGGCATGCAGCAAATCGGGGCTACTCCGGTAGACTTTAATAAGCAACTCGGCATCTACCTGCTCTACGATGGCAGAGAAGTAATTTACATCGGACGAACCACTGACCGCCCGCTCGGTCGCCGCCTGTACGAACACACAAGTGATCGCATGGCCACGAGATGGGATCGCTTCTCTTGGTTTGGCCTGTTGCCTGTTTCAGAAACCGGATCACTTGGGAATCTGCCCAATACATACGAGGCGGTGAAAATGATTCCCGCCTTGGAAGCCATCCTCATCGAAGCGCTGGAGCCCCGCCAAAACAGGAAGCGCGGCGATGACCTTTCCGCAGTCGAGTACATACAACGCGAAGACCCTGAGATTCAGAAAAAACGAGTAAAAGAATCGCTAGAACTCGCACTCAACAAACTGTAAAATGTGCATTAATCTAAGGCTACGACGTGATTTACACGGCTCTGTTCTGGTAAGCCCGTGTAAAATACAACATCACCCCGCCCGCAGCACCGCGACCGTGCCGTCGCCCCAGCCGGCTACAAGCGATTTGTCGTCGGGCGACCACGCTATGACCGACGCCTCCGCCTCCTCTATCCGATACTCGCCGATCTTGGGTGCCTTCTTGTTCGCCGGCTGCCACAACACCACACGGCCGTCCACAGCAGCCGAGGCGAGTAGGTAGCCGCGCGACTGGTAGGCCACGGCGGTGAGGTTCTCGTCGTGGGCTTCGAGCATCTGCGGCTTCGTCCCCTCCGGACCCTTCGGCCCGCCACAGTCCCAGACGCACACCATCGGCCCGCCGCCGGTCGCCAAGTACCGCGAGGTGAAATCCCACGCCAGTTCCCGCACCTTCGTCGGGTAGCCGTACATCTGCAAGTCGAGGCCCGATTCGGAATACCAGAAGTGGACCGTCGCGTCCTGGTTGCCGTGGGCGAGTACCTTGCCGTCCGGACTCCACGCGCACCGCAGCGGCGACCCCTTCCAGGCGAAGGCGCGGACGAGGTCGCCGGTCGCCGGGTCGTAGGTGTTCGCCGCCCCGTAGCCGAGCACGGCGACGTGGTTCGTACCCGGCCTCCAGGCGAGGTCGGTCACGGTGCCGGCCTGCGGCGGCAGGTCGCGGACGAGGGTGCCGGTCGCGTCCCAGACGCGGACGCTCTTGCCCGCCCCCGCCGCGAGGAGCGTGCCGGCCGGGTTCCACGCCAACCGCTCGACCCACGCCGCCCCGCCGTCGAGGACGTGCGTTTCGTTGCCGGTCGCGGCGTCCCAGAGCCGCACCTTGCCGTCCTGCCCGGCGGTGGCGAGGAGGTTCCCGGCCGGCCGCCACGCCAGGGCCGCGGTGCCGAACCCGTGGCCCTTCAACTCGTGAACCGGCTTCCCACTCGTCGCGTCGAAAACCGTCACCGGCCCGCTGACCGCGGCGGCGGCGAGGCGGCGGCCGTCCGGCGACCACGCCACGCCGATGACGTGGTCGGCGACCGCCGCCGTCCACGCGGCCCGCAGCTTGTTGTCCGGCGAGCGCGAGGCGAGAGGATTCAGGCGAGGCATCGTCGGAAGCCTTCGGTCAGTTCGTCGCGGTCGAGGTTGCGGCCGATGAAGATCAGTTTATTCGCCCGCGGCCCATCCCCCCAGGGCCGATCCGCCCGCCCGTCGAAAAGCATATGCACGCCCTGGAACACGAAGCGGTTTGCGTTGCCCTTGATGCTCAACACGCCCTTCATCCGGAAGATGTCCTGGCCCTTGTCCCGGAGGAGGGCCGACATCCAGGCGTTCAACTTGGCGTGGCTCAGATCGCCCGGGAGGGCGATGCCGACCGACGTCACCTCGGCATCGTGCTCGTGGTCCGGCTTGTACTCCCGGGCGGCGACGGCGGGGAGCTCGCCAGCCGGCCCGCGGAGTACAGCCGCGAATTCGTCCGGATGGTGTTCGGTGAACAGGGCGTAGAACCCGGGGCGGTCGACGGCGACGGCGAAGCGCGACTCGCCGCCGGGCAACGTCAGGGAGTGGAGGCGGGGGCCGGGCGAGAGCGTGACCCCCGACAGAGCGGCGACGCCGTCGTCCGAGAACGCCAGTACCGCGTCCCGTTCGACCGCCTTCAACCCGGCCTCGTCCCCCGACGTCGTCTCCAGGAGGCACGCCGCCATCGTCGGGTCCGGCCCGTCGCCGAACACCAGGTCGTACCGCCCGGGTTCGAGGCGGTAGATTCCGCCCCACTCGAAGGGGTATTCCGGCTCCAGGAATTTGGGATCGATGTCGAGCGCCCGGTCGAGGCTGAACCCGCCGACGTTCAGGATGTGATCCATCCCGACGAGGGAGTTCGTAGTCCGGTGGACCTTTGCCACCGCGTTCATCGCCCGCACCCGCCGCTCCAGTTCGTCGGCCTCCTCGGCCGTGACGAGGTCGAGCTTGTTGAGCAGGACCACGTCGGCGAACGCGATCTGTTCCCGCACCTCGGCCGTGTCCCAGTGACGGTAGACGTGCTTGGCATCGACGAGCGTGACGATGCCGTCCAGAACGGTCTTGGAGCCGATCTCGTCGTCCATGAAGAACGTCTGGGCGACCGGCCCGGGGTCGGCCAGGCCGGTCGTCTCGACGAGGATGTGGTCGAACTTGTCGCGCCGCTTCATCAGGGTGCCGAGGATGCGGATGAGGTCGCCGCGGACGGTGCAGCAGATGCACCCGTTGTTCATCTCGAAGATCTCTTCCTCCGCCCGGATGACGAGCTCCTGGTCGATCCCGATCTCGCCGAACTCGTTCTCGATGACGGCGATCCGCTTGCCGTGGTGGGCGGTCAGGATGTGGTTCAACAGCGTCGTCTTGCCGGCCCCGAGGAACCCGGTCAGGACGGTCACGGGCACGCGGTCGGCGGGGGCAATGGCCATCGGTCGTTCTCCGGGCGGGGTCGGGGGTGGTCCGTGCCGGCGGCCGCGAGGGCGAGAACGTCCTCGCGGGTCACCTCGCCGATCGCCTTGAGGAGTTTGAGTTTGCGGGCGTCGCCCGGCGCGAGGACGGCGACGACGGTTTCCACGTCCGGGCAATCGGGTTCGGTACAGTGGAGTTCGGTCACCATCACCTGGGTGTCCGGGGATAGCCCCAGTACCTCGCGCACCCATTCCCTCACCCGCTCCGCGGCACCCGGGTCGGGGCGGGGGCGGACGCCGAACATGTCGAACACGGTTCAGCCCTCGACGGGGGTATCGGCCGCGGGTGCGGGGAACCGTTCGAACCGATGCGGGTCGCACCACGCGGGGAGCGGCAGTAGCCGGCCGGCGGTGCCGCACTCCCGGACCCACCCAACCAGGCGGGCGTAGTCGGCGGTAACCAGCCGACCGAGCCAGACCTGTTCGCCCGGGAGCACGACCGCGGCGACGTTCGTCAGGTCGCACGGGCCGAGGCAGCCCGAGATCGTGAGCTGGATCGTGCGGTTGAGTTTCTCGGCCTTCCAGACCGCTTTCAACCCCTCGACCGGAACCTCCGGGTGCCCGCGGTCAGTCCGGCCGCAACAACACCCCTGGCAGAACACCAGTTGCCCCAGACTCCGCACCCGCGTCGCGGGGGGTGCCAACGTCGGTTCAACCACCGGCCACCGCCGGGGCGAGACGCCACCGCCGGATGTCGCGGAGGGCGGCGTACAGCCCGTAGGCGACGAAGCCGAGGACGACCGCCCCGACCCCGATCACGATCGCGTGTTCGGTCATCCCATCCGGAAAGCTACGGCCGTTGATTTCGACCGCGAAGTAAGCCTCGGCGTGGTGCGCGAACAGTGTCATCACGTCCTCCTGGTTCCGCGGCGCGGGCCGCCCGCGGTCGAAGCGACCGGACCGAACCGGGTCGCCGGTATACTCGGTATAACTCTGTTTTAATGTTGAGTGGGGGTGCGTGTCAACAATGCGACGGCGATTTCTTCGAAGATGCACGCAAGAAAGGGTAAAAACCCCCGACCGGGGTTTACCCGCGTCTGGGGCGACGGAGCGAGTCGGGGAGGGTGCCCGACCGCGAATGGGGCGTCGGGCGTCGTTTCGCGAAAGGACTGGCTCGCGACCCGTGGCCACTGCCGGGCGCTCGCCCGACTCAATCGTGGCGTAGGGCTTCGATCGGGTCGAGTTTCGCGGCCCGCCACGCCGGGTACAGACCGAATACCACGCCGACGCCGATCGACACGATCACCGACATGTAGATCGACCGCACGTCGATGCCGGCCGGCACCTTCTCGCCGGTCAGTTGCCACGCCAGGGGCGGGACCAGGAACAAAAGCCCCAGTCCGGCTACCACCCCGCACAGCCCGCCGATGGTCGTCTGCACAACGGCTTCGACGAGGAATTGCGTCGTGATGTCCCGCCGCTTCGCCCCCAAGGCGCGGCGGATGCCGATCTCCCGCGTCCGCTCGGTGACGGTCGCGAGCATGATGTTCATGATGCCGATCCCGCCGACGAGGAGCGAGATCCCCGCGACCACCACCAATAAGTTCGTGAAACGGGTTTGCGACCGCTCGGCCTCCTCCAGCCGGTCCAGTGGGATGGTCACGGCGTAATCCGTCTTGTAGTGCTCCTTCTCCAGCAGTCGCTTGATCTCGTTCCCGACCTCCTTCACCCTCACGCGGCCGTCCGGGCTGTCGACCTCGGCATCGACCGTGAGCGTCACCTGGCTGATGTCCACCCGCTCGGCCGTCCGCGACCCGCTCGACCGAGTGAAGATCACGTCCCCGAACCGCTTCCGGCTGGTCTTGAACGGGATGTAGATGTCGCGGTTGTAGTCCTCGGCGGCGAGGCTCCCGCCCGACCCGCCGGTCGGCATGCGCTCCCGGATGACGCCGACCACGACGAAGAAGTGGCCCTTCATCTGGACCGTGTTGCCGAGCGGGTTCTCGAACGGGAACAGCCGGTCGGCCGCCTCCGCCCCGAGGACGCAGACGTTCGCCGTCTCGCGGTCGTCGGACTCGTTCAGGAACCGGCCGCTCGCCAGGTCGAGCTTGTTCACGTCGGCGTACTCGGGCGTGGTGGCGATCACGCGGGTGTTGACGAGCCGTTCGAGGTAGCGGGTCTCGGTCGGGAACACCCGCATCGGGACGGTCCGGGTGAGGGCGTCGCCGAGCGTACTGAACCGGACCAGGTCGCGCTGGGTCAGCCCGTAGGTCGTGATGAACGAGCGGTTGGCGGTGGCCGAATCGTCCGGCGGCTTGACGCTGCGGATGATGATGTTCGTCGCCCCCTGCCGCTTGATGTCGGCGAGGGCGTCCTGCATACTCCCCTTGCCGAACCCCATCAGGGCGATGACAGCGCCCGTCCCGATGATGATGCCGAGGACGGACAGGAACGACCGGAGTTTATGGAGCCATAAACTCTTGACCGCGAGCGACACGCTCCGCCGGAGCTTCGACCACGTCGCCCCGCCCGCGAACGCACCGACGTTCTGGGCGGCCCCCAACACCCCGCGCACCCGCCGCCACACGACCAATGCGGTCACGACGGCGACGACCGCCCCCGCGACCCACCAGGCGGCGGTGTGGCCGAATACCGAGGAGAGGCGGTCGAGGACGGACATGGTGGTCGGTCGCCGGGGGTAAGGGGAAGCGCTAGCGGCCGATCTCGACGACGGTGCGGGTGTCGTTGCGGGTGTCCGACTCGACCCGCCCGTCGCGGAGGCGGACGACCCGCCGCGCCCACTCGGCGATGTCGTTCTCGTGCGTCACCATGATGATCGTCTTCCCGGCCCGGTTGAGTTCGCGGAGCATCTGCATGATCTCCACGCTCGTCTTCGAGTCGAGGTTCCCGGTCGGCTCGTCGCCGAGGATCAAGTGGGGGTCGTTGACCAGACTACGCGCGATGGCGACGCGCTGCTGCTGGCCGCCGGACAGTTGCAGCGGGCGGTGGTCGAGGCGCTCGCCCAGGCCGACCATCTCGGCGAGGGCGACGCACCGCTCCTTCGTCGCCTCGTCCAGTTTCACCCCCTGGTACAGGAGCGGGAGTTCGATGTTCTCGACGACCGTGTACTGCGGGAGCAGGTTGTACGACTGGAAGATGAACCCGAGGTAGGTGCAGCGGACCTCGGAGAGTTCGTCGTCGGACATCTTGGCGACGTTCACGTCGCCCAGGTAGTACGCCCCGCTGGTCGGCCGGTCGAGGCACCCGAGGACGTTCAGGAGGGTCGATTTCCCGGACCCGGACGGCCCCATGAGGGCGACGAAATCGCCCTCCTCGAACGCGAGGTTCAACCCCTTGAGGACGTCGACCGTCACCGTCCCCATGTAGTAGTTCTTGACCAGATCGACGATGCGGACGATGGCAGGCATGGGTGGCGGCGGTGGGGTGGGGCGATGTTGAAAACACGGCGGCGGCGGGGCACGGCGGCTCCCCCCGCCGGGCCGCCGTTATTCGACCGGCGGTAGACCACTGCCCTTCTTCTTGCCGCCCTTCTTCTTGCCGCCCTCGTCGTCGGCGGATTTGGCCCCGTCGGGGGCCGACTTGCCGCCGTCGGTGGTCTTGGCGTCGGCGTCGCGGGTCTTGCCCTTGTTGTCGCCGGGCAGCACCTTCGGGTTGAGGACGACCTCGTCCCCCTCGGCCAGCCCGTCGCGAACCTCGACCATCTTCTCGTTGTACAGCCCGAGCGTGACCTCCTTCTCCTCGTACCCGCCGGCCGTGTGGACGAACAACTTCCGCTTCGCCCCCATCTCGGCCCCGCCGACGACCGCCTGGAGCGGGACGGCGAGGACGTTCTGGATGCCGTTCACATGGATCGTCACCTCGGCCGTCATGTCCGGCTTCAACCCCGGCCCGTCCTTCTCGATCAAGACGAGCGTCTGGTACAGCTTGACATCGGACAGGAACGAGTCGGCCTGGCTGGCGACGCCGGCGACCATGCGGACCCGGCCGGGGAAGACGACATCGGCCAAGGCGTCCACCCGGACGGTCGCGTCCTGGCCCTTGCGGGCGGTGACGTACTCCTTGTCGCGGAACTTGTTCCGCACGTCGTCCAGGAAGTCCTCGTGCTGGCTGACGACCCGGGCGAACGGGTTCGGGTTGGCGAGCATGCCGACCTTCAAGTTCTCGACCAGCCCGGTCGAGACGCGCACATCCCCCTTGATCCGCGACACCATCGCCTCGTGGACCTTGGTGTTGACCTGCATCACGTCGAGGTTCGGGATACGGAGCAGCTTCTGTCCCTCCTTGACCTGCGCCCCCTGCTCGATCAGGTTCTGGGGGTTGCTGCCGAAGCGGTTCGACTCGTTCTTGAAGTAGACCACCATGCCCCGCTGGGGGGAGAGGATTTTGCACTCGTGGATCTGGTCCTCGATCTCCTTGAGTTTCTCCTTCTCCTGCCGGTGGATCGAGAATTTCGTCTTGCGGTCGATGTCCGCGGTGGCCCGGTTCGCCTCGTCGCTGAGTACCTGCTTGTCGAGCGTGGCGAGGGCGTTCTCGACCACCCCCCGGTAAGAAGACAATAATTTCTTCCGGTCGAAGTCGAGGAGGAGCGACCGCTGCGTCGTGAGGCCGCGGAGCTTCTCCGTCGAGCTTTCCATCTTCGACCGCTCGGCCTGAGCCTGGGCCGAACTCATGTACTTTAGTTTGACCATCCTGTCGGCCCAGGCCGACCGCTCGCGGTTCTGCTCCAGATCGCTCTCGGCCATCCGGACTTGGCCGGTCAGGTCGTCGAGCTGCTGCCGGAACCCGCCCCCCTCGACGAGCGCGGCCGGAATCCCGGCGACCGACGCCAGCGGGATCTGGCCGGATTCGATTCGAAGCCCCATGAACCGTTCCAGGTCGATTTCGGCGGCGAAGAGGGCGTTGCGGGCCTCGCGCACTGCCCGCGCGCCTTCGACCACGGTAATCTCGTACTGATTCTTCGACGTGATCTCGGCCGAGTTCGCCTGATCGACGACGATCCGTTGCGCCCGGGACTGGTCTTGGAGGGCGGAGTCGTCGAGCACCATCAAGAGCTGACCGGCCTCGACCCGCGCGCCGTCCTCGATCACCCAGTTGATGGTGCTGGCGAACCCCTTCGACCCGGCCCGGACCTTGCAAACCACGTCGCGGTTGTCGGCCGACTCGATCGTCCCCTTCTCGGTGACGTTGACGTTCAGTGCCTCCCTCTTGACCTTGTGCAGCAGCACGGCCGGGTTGTCGGGGGCTTTGCGATTGAGGAGGACGGCGGCGGCGATCCCCGTGCCGGCCAACACGACGCCGCCGACGACCAGGACGGGCAGCCACGGACCGCGGCGGCGACCGTGCGACGGGAGCGCCCGCGGGGTGGGACCGGCCACCGCCCTCGGCGCGCTACCGGCCGCGGCCGGAATCGCCGGCGGGTTGGGGGGGGGGGAGCCGTTCGCCTCCGGGGCGGGCGGGTTGGTCGGGGCTGTCGTTTCTTGGGAGCGGCTCATTGCACCATCCCCCTCGGTCGTCGAGTTGCATCAACTCGAGGTCGAGGTACAAGGACATCCGGGAGACGAGGTAGTTGACCCAAATCGTGTACAGGGTGTTCTGGGCCGTCACGAGGGAATTCTGGGCGTTGAGCACCTGCAGCGTCAGCGCGGCGGCGGTGCCGGCGTCGGCCTGGGCACCGGGGGCGGGCGGGGCGAGCAAGATCGCCTGCGCGTTGTCCACCTGCGAGTACCCGAGTTCGACCAGGCGCTGCTGGACGCGGTATAGCTCGGCGATCGTCCGTACTTCGCGTATGTCGCCCCGCACGTCGTTGGCGATGTTGTC
>Ga0105047_10011441_pt1 | contig 14385 bp, 13 predicted proteins | sample MAT04_FD_78384 | JGI IMG/M metagenome (GOLD analysis project Ga0105047, IMG submission 78384) | Freshwater microbial communities from Lake Fryxell liftoff mats and glacier meltwater in Antarctica - MAT-04 (megahit assembly) | ecosystem: Environmental > Aquatic > Freshwater > Ice > Liftoff... | reverse complement strand
GCGCGTGCAACTGCCCGGCCTGCGCGCACTGCTGCGCGACGTTGCCGAGGAAGATGGCGCGCTTCTCGCCGGCAACCAGGCTCTGGGCAATCGTCTGAGCCGTTTCATCGATTTCGACCGATTCGAGTCCGGCCGGGACGGCGACGTTCTGCAACTGCGCCGCAGCCTTGACGACGCCGGCGAGCGCCGCAGCGAGATCGGCCGGAGCGACGGTCAGCTTGGCGTGCAGTCTGATCAGCGGATCATCGCCGGTCACTGAAATGACGCTGACCAAGCCACCTGCCTTGGCCGCCGAATCCTTGGCCAACTGGCGCAGGCGCTGCGCGAAGAGCGGGTGATCCTTGCGCAGAAAGCTGCCGACGACGAGCGCCGCGTCGAGGTGCGCGATTTCGGACAGTTCAAGCCCTAGCCACGGCGTTCCGGCAAGCTTGCCGTCAGCCGAAAAATCGCGTTGGCGCGGACGAAAATCGACGTTGCCCGAACCGAGACCGCGCGTCAGCTTTTGCAGCAGAAAGAGTTCTTCGAGCGTCGCGTGCGGCGAGCCGAGCGCTGCGATCGCGTCGCCGCCGTGCGTTTGGGTGATGTCTTTGAGAGCGTGCGCGACGTAGTCGAGCGCAACGCTCCAGTCGACTTCGCGCAGCGCGCCGCCGGCACGAATCATCGGTCGCTGCAAGCGCTCGGCCGAATTCAAACCCTGGTACGAAAAGCGGTCCTTGTCCGAAATCCAGCACTCGTTGATCGCTTCGTTCTCGCGCGGCAGCACGCGCATGACGCGGTTGCCCTTGATCTGGACGGTGAGGTTCGACCCCAGGCTGTCGTGCGGGCTGATCGATTTGCGCCGCGAGAGCTCCCAGCTGCGCGCCGAGAACCGGAAAGGCTTGGAGAGCAATGCGCCGACCGGACAGAGGTCGATCATATTCCCCGAGAGCTCGGAATCGACGCTACGCCCGACGAAGGTCTGGATCTCGGAATGCATATTACGGTTGGCCATGCCGAGTTCCATGACGCCGGCAACTTCCTGGCCGAAGCGGACGCAGCGCGTGCAGTGAATGCAACGTGTCATCCCTTCCATCGAGATCAGCGGGCCGACGTTCTTGTGGATAACGACGCGCTTGGCTTCCTGATAACGCGACGCGCTGCCGCCGTAACCGACAGCCAGATCCTGCAACTGGCATTCGCCGCCCTGGTCGCAGATCGGGCAATCGAGCGGATGGTTGATGAGCAGGAATTCCATGACGCCCTTTTGGGCGTTAACGGCGAGTTCCGAGTGCGTGAACACCTTCATGCCGGCGGTTACCGGTGTCGCACAGGCGGGCAGCGGCTTCGGCGCTTTTTCGACCTGAACCAGGCACATCCGGCAGTTGGCGGCAATCGACAGCTTCTTGTGGTAGCAGAAATGCGGGATGTACGCGCCGACCTGCTCGGCGGCGTCCATGATCGTGCTGCCCGCTGGTACCTGCGTTGCTTTGCCGTCGATTTCTATATCTAGCATGTCGCTGCCTTAGCCTATTGCCTTGAAGAAACCGCTACCCGCGCGCTGAACGTCGTGCGGCACCAAACACTTCTTGTGTTCGATGTGGTGAACGAATTCGTAGCGAAAATGCTTGATGAAACTTTGCACCGGCATCGACGCCGCGTCGCCGAGCGCGCAGATCGTCCGCCCCATGATGTTGGTCGTGACGCTCAGCAAGAGGTCCAGATCGTCGAGACGGCCCTCGCCATGCTCGATACGACTGACCACCTTGTACATCCAGTTGGTGCCTTCACGGCACGGCGTGCATTGCCCGCAGGACTCTTCGTAGTAGAAGAACGACAGGCGCTCCAACGCTTTCACCATGCACGTCGTCTCGTCCATCACGATAACCGCGCCCGAGCCGAGCATCGACCCCGCTTTGGCGATCGAATCGTAGTCCATGGTGCAATCCATCATCATCGCGCCGGGCAGCACCGGCGACGACGAACCGCCTGGGATGCACGCCTTGAGCGTCCGCCCGCCGCGCATGCCGCCGGCCATTTCGAGCAGCGTCGAAAACGGCGTGCCGAGCGGGATCTCATAGTTGCCGGGACGGTTAACGTGGCCCGAAACCGAAAATAGTTTGGTGCCGCCGTTGTTGGCCTTGCCGGCTTCGAGATAGGCCTCACCGCCGACGTTGAATATGAACGGGATGGCGCCGAAAGTCTCGGTGTTGTTGATCGTCGTCGGCTTGCCATAGAGGCCGACGCTGGCCGGGAACGGCGGCTTGTAGCGCGGCTGGCCCTTCTTGCCTTCAATCGATTCGAGTAGCGCAGTTTCTTCGCCGCAAATGTAGGCGCCGTAACCGTGATGCGCGAAAAGCTGAAATTCGAATCCCGAGCCGAGCAGGTTCTCACCGAGAAAGCCTGCGGCGCGCGCCTCGGCGAGTGCTTCCTCGAAGCGCTGATACACTTCCCAGATTTCGCCGTGGATGTAGTTGTAGCCGCGCGTCGCGCCCATCGCGTAGCCTGCAATGACCATGCCTTCGATCACCGAATGCGGATTTAAGAGCAGGATGTCGCGATCCTTGAAGGTTCCGGGCTCGCCTTCGTCGGAGTTGCAGACGACGTATTCGGCACCGGCCACCGTACGCGGCATGAAGCTCCACTTGAGACCGGTCGGAAAACCGGCGCCGCCGCGGCCGCGCAGGTTCGACTTCTTGACTTCATTGATCACCTGCTCCTGCGGCATTTTCTCGCCGAGGATTTTTCTGAGCGCCGAATAGCCGCCGCGCGCGATGTAAGCGTCAAGCCGCCAGGCACTGTCGCTGGCGCCGTCGAGGCCGACGCTGAGCATGGGCTTCAATGCGCCGAGGATGGCCATTATTCGAGCTCCGCCAGCAGTTTGTCGATTTGCTCGGGCAGCATCGAGCTGCACATGCGCCGGTTGTTGACCAGCATCACCGGCGCGTCGCCGCAGGCGCCCATGCATTCGGCCTGCTTCAAGGTGAATTTTCCGTCGCGAGTCGTTTCGTTGTAGCCGATGCCGAGCTTGTCCTGCAAGTATTCGCCGGCGTCCACCGCGCCCGAGAGCATGCACGGCAGGTTGGTGCACACCGTGAGCTTGTATCGGCCGATCGGCTCAAGGTCGTACATATTATAGAAGCTCGCCACTTCGTAAGCGGCGATCGGCGGCATGCCGAGGTAGTGGGCGACCAATTCGATCGCCTCGGACGACAACCAGCCCTGCTCTTCCTGGGCGATGGCGAGCGCCGCCATCACCGCCGACTGTCGTTGCCCAGCCGGGTACTTGGCGATTTCGCGGTCTATTCGGGTTACGGAGTCAGGTGTCAGCATCAGCGGTCGATCTCGCCAAAAACGATGTCGATTGTGCCGACCATCGTCACCACGTCGGCAATCATGTGGCCGCGCGTCAGTTCGTCCATGGCCGACAAATGAACGTAAGCCGACGAGCGGATCTTGAGACGGTAGGGTTTATTGGCACCGTCCGAAATCGCGTAGATGCCGAACTCGCCTTTCGGGTGCTCGATCGCCGAATAGACCTGGCCTTCGGGAACGTGCATGCCCTCCGTACACAGCTTGAAGTGATGGATCAACTCCTCCATGTTCGACTTCATGCGCGCGCGCGGCGGGGGTGCGACCTTGTAATTGCTGGTGATCACTGGTCCGGGATTGACGCGTAGCCAGTCGATGCACTGCTGGATGATGCGGTTCGACTGGCGCATTTCCTCGACGCGAACGAGGTAGCGATCGTAGCAGTCGCCGGTGACGCCGACCGGGACGTCGAAGTCGATACGATCGTAAACGGCGTAGGGCTGCTTCTTGCGAAGATCCCAGGCGATGCCCGAACCGCGCAGCATCGGGCCGGAAAAGCCCAGTTGCAGGGCGCGCTGCGGACTGACGATGCCGACGTTAACCAGGCGCTGCTTCCAGATCCGGTTGTCGGTCAGCAGCGTCTCATACTCGTCGACGATCTTCGGGAAACGCGTGACAAAATCTTCGAGGAAATCGAGCAGCGAACCCTCGCGCGTCGCGTTGAGCTTCTTGACGTCGGCTTCGCTCTTCCACTTCGACGCTTTGTACTTCGGCATGCTGTCCGGCAGGTCGCGATAGACGCCGCCCGGTCGGTAATAGGCAGCGTGCCAGCGCGCGCCGGATACGGCTTCGTAGCAGTCGACGAGGTCCTCGCGCTCGCGCATGGCGTAGAGCATCATCGTCATCGCGCCAACGTCAAGGCCATGCGCGCCGACCCACAGCAAGTGATTGAGGATGCGCGTGACCTCGTCGAACATGACGCGGATATATTGGGCGCGAATCGGCACGTCGATGCCAGCGAGCTTTTCAATCGCCAGGCAGTAGGCGTGCTCGTTGCACATCATCGACATGTAGTCCAGACGGTCCATGTACGGGACCGACTGAATCCAGGTCCGCGTTTCGGCGAGTTTCTCGGTCGCCCGGTGCAGCATGCCGATGTGCGGGTCGGCGCGCACGACGACTTCGCCGTCGAGCTCGAGCACCATGCGCAACACACCGTGCGCAGCCGGGTGCTGCGGACCGAAGTTGAGCGTGTAATTCTGAATATCAGGCATTATCGACGTCCCCGTAACGGTCCTCGCGAACGATGCGCGGGGTGATCTCGCGCGGCTCGATCGTTACCGGTTGATAAATCACACGCCGCTGTTCCGGGTCGTAGCGCATCTCGACGTAACCGGAAATCGGAAAATCCTTACGGAATGGATGGCCGATAAAACCGTAGTCGGTAAGGATGCGGCGCAAGTCGTTATGCCCCGGAAAAACGATTCCGTAGAGATCGAAAGCCTCGCGCTCGAACCAATTGACCGAATTCCAGATCGTCACCAGCGAGGGAATCGACGGGAAATTATCGTCGGGCGCGAAGCAGCGCACACGCAGCCGCCAATTGTTGCTGAGCGAAAGGAGGTGGCTGACCGCGGCGAAGCGCTGACCAGTCCACTGCGCGTTGCCGTAGGTCGAGTAATCGACGCCGCACAGATCCATCAGCTCTTCGAAACGCAACTCCGGCTCGTCGCGTAGCAGCGTCATGGTCTCGAGATAATCGGCCGCTTCGACGTCGATGGTGATTTCGCCCAGGTCGCTTGGCAATGGAACGACTTTATCGCCGAGATGTTTTTGCAGGTTCTGGCTAAGCAATTCAAGCTTGGCGGACATGACGAACTCTCCGAACTCGCATTAACGGGCGATGGTGCTGGTACGGCGAATCTTGTTCTGTAACTGGATCAGGCCGTAAATCAGCGCCTCCGCCGTCGGCGGGCAACCGGGAACATAGATATCGACCGGTACGATGCGATCACATCCGCGCACAACCGAGTAAGCATAGTGGTAATAGCCGCCGCCGTTGGCGCAGCTGCCCATCGAGATCACCCAGCGCGGCTCGGGCATCTGGTCGTAGACCTTGCGTAACGCCGGCGCCATCTTGTTGGTCAGCGTCCCGGCGACGATCATGACGTCAGACTGGCGCGGGCTCGGACGGAAAACAATACCGAAGCGGTCGAGATCGTAACGTGAGCAGCCGGCGTGAATCATTTCGATGGCGCAGCAAGCAAGACCGAAGGACATCGGCCACATCGAGCCGGTGCGCACATAGTTGATCAGCTTGTCGGCCGTCGTAGTGACAAAACCTTCCTGGAGAATGCCGTCAATGGCCATCGCTCACTCCCAATCCAGCGCACCTTTGACCCAGGCATAGACGTAGCCGACGACCAGAATACCGATGAAAACCAGCATCTCGACGAAGCCGAACCACTTGATCGAATCGGTACGCACGATCTCGCCGAAAATTGTCGCCCACGGCACAAGGAAGGCGACTTCGAGATCGAAGATGATGAACAGGATGGCGATCAGGTAATAGCGCACGTCGAACTTCATGCGCGCGTCTTCGAAGGCTTCGAAGCCGCATTCGTACGACGAAAGCTTTTCGCTGTCGGGCCGATGCGGGGCAACGACAAGCCCGGAGATGACCGGCGCGATGCCGAACACCATGCCAATCAGAATAAAGACAAGAATGGGGAAATAGTTTTCAAGCATGATCCGCCACGCTGTCTCATGTTCAGATCAGAATCACCGGGCGATGATTCCATTTTGGTGCCGACGATGAGACTCGAACTCATACGACCTAAGTCACTACCCCCTCAAGATAGCGTGTCTACCAATTTCACCACGTCGGCACTGCCTTGCGAACAGAGGCGGGACAAGGAGGAATAAAGCCACCCCACCGCTGTTCTGAAGCCCGGTTATTTCGGAATATCTTTTGTCTTTGAGTCAGAATTCACCGAGCTTCCGGTCTTCTCAGCCGGCGCTGTCGCCGGCGCTGAAAGAGGTGAAGATTTTACCGCGTCCTGCATCACACTGCCAGTCGTTTTTGGCTTATTCGATGCGATATAGGCGAGCGACAGACTGGTGACGAAGAATACGGCGGCAAGGACCGCCGTCGTGCGGCTGAGGAAGTTCGCCGAACCGGTTGCGCCGAACAGGCTGCCGGAGGCGCCGCTACCGAACGCCGCGCCCATGTCGGCGCCCTTGCCGTGCTGGACGAGAACGAGGCCGATGACGCCGATCGCGGCGAGGATGTGCACCAATAAAAATGTAGAAAACAGATATTCCATATTGTCTCTTTATCGAACCGCTGCGCGACAGATTGCCAGAAAGTCGGCAGCGACGAGCGCCGCGCCGCCGATCAGGCCGCCGTCGATATCGGGCATGCCGAACAGCTCAACCGCATTGGACGGCTTGACACTGCCGCCATAAAGAATTTGCAGACCATTACCGACCTTGACGTCGGCTGCGTTCACTTGGGCGCGAATCGCTGCATGCACTTCCTGCGCCTGCTCCGAGGTCGCCGTGCGGCCGGTACCGATCGCCCAGACTGGCTCGTAGGCGACGACAGCACCGGCGAACGCGGCAACGCCTACGCGCTGGAGGACGGCGTCCATTTGCGCGGCGACGACTTCGACCGATGTTCCCGCTTCGCGCTGGGCCAGCGTTTCGCCGACGCAGAGTACCGGGCACACGCCGGCAGCCAGTGCAGCGGCAAACTTCGCGGCAACGAGCGTATCCGACTCGCCGTAGATGGCGCGCCGCTCGGAGTGGCCGACGAGGACGTAACGGCAGTCAAAATCCTGCAACATCGTGGCGCTCACCTCTCCGGTATACGTGCCCTGAGCGTGCTCGCTGAGGTTCTGTGCGCCCCAGGCGACCGGCGTTCCGGTCAACACTGATTGCGCTTGCGCGAGATACGGGAAAGGAACGCAGACCGCCACCGCCATCCCGCGCAATTGCTCGACGCCGGAAAGCACGTCCTGCAGCAGTTGCTGGTTGGATTGGAGCCTGCCGTGCATTTTCCAGTTACCCGCCACCAGCTTTTGACGCATCGAAATACCCCGCCGAAAAAGGGCGAATTATAGCCAGAGCGAGCCCTTGTGGTCAATAAAGAAGCGCGATGGACCGTTCCACGGGCGTTAGAAAGGCATTGCCAGCAAGCCTGGAGCGGCCACCCGACCCGGCCACTCCGGGCGCCGGCGCCGGCGCTTCTCAGCCGAAACGGCCGGTGATGTAGTCTTCGGTTTCCTTGCGCTTGGGCTTAATGAAGACCTGGTCGGTGACGCCGAACTCGACCATTTCGCCGATGTACATATAGCCCGTGTAGTCCGATATCCGCGCCGCCTGCTGCATGTTGTGGGTGACGATGAGGATCGTCACTTTTTCCTTAAGCTCGCTGATCAACTCCTCGATGCTCGCCGTGGCGATCGGGTCGAGTGCCGAGGTCGGCTCGTCGAAGAGCAGCAATTCGGGGTCGGTGGCCAGCGCCCGGGCGATGCACAGGCGCTGCTGCTGGCCGCCCGAAAGGTTGGCGCCGAGTTCCTTGAGCCGGTCCTTGACCTCGTTCCACAACGCCGCGCTGCGCAGTGCGGCTTCGACCTTGTCGTTGAGCACCGAGCGCGCGCTCTCGCCACGCACGCGCAGCCCGTAAGCGACATTCTCGTAAATCGATTTGGGAAAGGGATTGGGCTTCTGGAAAACCATGCTGATGCGCATGCGCACCTCGATCGGATCGACTTTCGGCGAGAGCAGGTCGGTGTGGTCCGGATGAAAATCGATCGCGCCCTGGTAGCGGTTGCCCGGATAGAGATCGTGCATGCGGTTAAAACAGCGCAGGAAAGTCGACTTGCCGCAGCCCGACGGCCCGATCAGTGAGGTGACCTTCTTCTCGTAGATCGGCATGTCGATATTCTTGAGCGCCTGGAACTTCCCGTAAAAGAAACTCAGGTCTCTGGCTTCGGCCTTGAGCGGCACCAGCGCTTCGGCGACAGTCGGTGCGCCCGTTGCGGTCATTACATTCATTTCGGATTCCTTACCACTTGATGTTCTTGCGCAGGCGGTAGCGCAGCCAGATCGCCAGTCCGTTCATGGTCAGCGTCATCAGCACGAGAATGAAACCGGCCGCGGCGGCGTTGTCGAGAAAAGCGGCTTCCGGGCGCGAGGTCCAGTTGAACATCTGGATCGGCATCACGGTAAACGGGGCGAACAGCCAGTCGAACAGTCCGGCCGGCGGATCGCCAGTAAACGGCGCCGTCGGCAGGAAGGCGATGAAGGTCAGCGCGCCAACGGTGATGATCGGCGCCGTCTCGCCGATCGCGCGCGCCATGCCGATGATCACGCCGGTCAGGATGCCGGCGCTCGAATAGGGAACGATATGGTCTCTGACCACTTGCCAGGTCGTCGCACCGCAGGCGTAGGCGCCCTCGCGGATGATCTGGGGGATCGAACGGATGGCCTCACGGGTGGCCACGATGACGACCGGCAGGATAAGCAGCGCCAGCGTCAGGCCGGCGGTCAGGATGCTTTGCCCGAGGCCGAAGGTATAAACAAAGAGGCCGAGCGCCAGCAGGCCGTAAATGATCGACGGCACGCCGGCCAGATTCGATACGTTGATCTCGATGATGTCCGTCATCCAGTTCTTTGGCGCGTATTCTTCGAGATAAACGCCGGCCGCAACGCCGAGCGGGACCGCCGCGGTGGCGGTCACCAGCATGACCAGCACCGAACCGACCCAGGCCGAAAGAATTCCCGCGTTGGCGGCACGGCGCGACGGAAACGAAGTCAGGAAATCGACGTTGATTCGCCCCAGTCCATGAATTGCCATGTCAGCGAAGAGCGCCACGAAGGTCATCAGGGCGATCATCAGCGCGATGATGCCGAGCACGCCGAACAGGTAATCCCAGCGCTTGTGCGAACCGATCATCAGGCGCAGGGCCTGCAATTCCTGTTGGTTCATTTCAGTACGCCTCGCGGTATTTCTTGCGCATGTAATAACCGATCAGATTGAAGGCCAGCGTCAGCAGCATCAGCGTCAGACCGGCGGCGAAGATCGTCTGGTAGCCGATGCTGCCGTGCGGCAGGTCGCCGAGCGCGACCTGGACGATGAACGAGGTGATCGTCGCACCGGGCTCGGCCGGATTGAACGATAGGTTGGGCTGCATGCCGCCGGCGACGGCGAGGATCATCGTTTCCCCGACGGCGCGCGAGATGCCCAGGATGTACGCTGAAGCGATTCCCGAAATCGCCGACGGAACAACCACCCGCAAGGCGGTCTGCAAGCGCGTCGCGCCCATCGCGTAGGAGCCTTCGCGCAGCGCCATGGGCACCGCGCGCATGGCATCCTCGGAGAGCGAGGCGACGTAGGGAATGATCATGATGCCCATGACGATTCCGGCCGAGAGCAGGTTGAATCCGGGCAGGTCGGGATAGATCTTTTGCAGCAACGGTGTCAGGAAAAGCAGCGCGAAATAACCGTAGATGATCGTCGGAATCCCGCCGAGCAATTCGAGGAAGGGCTTGGCCACTTCACGCACGGCAAACGGCGCGAACTCGGAAAGGTAAATAGCGATGATCGTCCCGAGCGGAATCGCCACCAGTACGGCAACCAGCGAACTGGTGATCGTCCCCGAGAGCAGCACCATGATACCGTAGTGGGCGTCGTCAAAAAGCGGCGTCCACTGCGTATCGAAAAGGAAATCGGTCAGCGGAACATGCTGGAAAAACACCCAGGACTCGCTGATCAGGATGTAGACGATCGCCGTCGTCGTGAACACCGAAACGAAGGCCGCGAGAAAGAGCATGGCCTCGATCACGCGTTCCTTCAGATGGCGGGTGAAGTCTTTTTGTAGTCGCTCGCTGGGTTGGGACATGCGGTCGAGCTTTCCGGCAGTCGCTGCGTAGGTATTCACCAACAAGGGCCCTCAAGTCTATCCTGAAACCGGCGTTCCCTCCCCGACCAACCGGGGTGGAACGCCGGGGAGTCTTACTTGGCTTCGATCTTCATCAACGCTTCAATGGTTATGCCAATCTTGTTTTCGCCGCCGAACTTGGTACCCTTCATGCGCTTGGTAAAGTGATCCAGGTTATAGGCATAGGCCTTGGCCGGCAGGGGAACGTATTTCACTTCCTTGACCAGTTTTTCGCCATGCTTGAAATAATATTCAATGAATTCCTTGACCTCGGGCTTGTCCGCCGACTTGGCATTGACGTAGATGAAGATCGGCCGCGCCAGCGGCTGGTAGGTGCCGTTGACCACCGTCTCGATCGACGGCGCGACGGCCGGCGAACCGGGGGCGGCGGCGACCGAGACGGCCGCCAGCTTGTCCTTGTTCTCGATAAAGTAGGCAAAGCCGAAATAACCTAGGCCGCCGACATCGCGCGAGACGCCCTGCACCAGCACGTTGTCGTCCTCGGACGCGGTAAAGTCGCCGCGGGTGGCTTTCGACTTGCCGTTGATCGCTTCGGTAAAGTATTCAAAAGTACCTGAATCGGCGCCGGGACCGTAGAGCTTGAGCGGGCGATCCGGCCACGCCGGATTAACCTGCTTCCAGTTGGTGATCTTGCCTTGCGCCGCCGGCTCCCAGATCGCCTTGAGCTCGGCCACCGTCATGTTCTTGGCCCAGTCGTTCTTGGGATGGATGACGACGGTCAGCGCGTCATAGGCCACCGGGAATTCCATATACTCGACCCCGGCAGCCTTGCAGTCGTCCATTTCCTTCTTGGTGATCGGACGCGACGCGTCCGAAATATCGATCTCGCCGCGGCAGAACTTCTTGAAGCCGCCACCGGTTCCGGAAATCCCCACCGTCACGCGAACGCTGTTCTTCTTGGCCTTCTGATAGTCCTCGGCGACCGCCTCGGTGATCGGATAGACCGTCGACGAACCGTCGATCTTGACCAGCGGCACATCGGCATGAACCAGTCCGGAGACGGCCAATCCGCCCAGCGCCAGCGCCGCGACCGCGGCAAATTTCGTGATCTTCATGTAACAGTCTCCTTGGATGGACATGGGATACAGCGCTGCCAGTTTATCGGGCGAATGTTACGACACTGTTACAGCATGACCGCGTGGCGCACGGTGCGGGCAAGTTCTTCTGCTGCCGCCTGCACCTGCTCCGCATCGCGTCCTTCGACCATCACGCGCAGCAAGGGCTCGGTCCCCGACGCCCGCAAGAGGACGCGCCCGGTGCCGTCGAGGCTCGTTTCGACGTTGCGGTGGGCGGCAGCGATCTGTGCATTGTCTTTCCACGCGAAGCCCTTGGCCAGTGGAACGTTGATCAGGACCTGCGGATAAAGCACCAACTGGCCGAGCAGGCGACCCAGGTCGCCGCCCTCCTCGCGCAGCGCGCACAGCACCTGCAGCGCCGAGACGATGCCGTCGCCGGTGGTGTGCCGGTCAAGGCAGAGGATATGCCCCGAATTCTCGCCGCCGTACAGCCAGCCTTTTTCGCGTAGCAACTCAAGCACGTAGCGGTCACCGACGCCGGCACGCGCGAAAGCGACATCGAGCCCGGCAAGCGCGTGTTCGAACGCGAGATTGGTCATCAGCGTTCCGACGACGCCGGCCACCGCGCCTTGCCGCAAGCGGCTACGCACGACGGCAAGCAGCAACTGGTCGCCGTCGTAAATTGTCCCTGCCGCATCGACCATCATCACGCGATCGGCGTCGCCGTCGAGCGCGATCCCGAGATCGGCCGCGTTCGCGAGAACCGCTTGGACGAGCGCGGCGGGCGCCGTCGCACCGACGTCCTTGTTGATGTTGAGGCCATCGGGTTCGGCGCCAATGGCGATGACTTCCGCGCCGAGTTCATGGAACACGTGCGGAGCAATATGGTAGGCGGCGCCGTGCGCGCAATCGACGACGATTTTCAGGCCGCGCAGGTCAAGATCGTTGGGAAAAGTGCTCTTGCAAAATTCGATATAGCGCCCGGCGGCGTCGTCGATGCGCCGTGCACGGCCGAGTTCGGCCGACTGGACACATTCGATCGACGCGTCGATGCCGGCCTCGATGCGCGCTTCGAGCGCATCGTCGAGCTTGGTTCCGTGCGCCGAGAAGAACTTGATCCCGTTATCGTAATAGGGATTGTGCGAGGCGGAAATCACGATCCCGGCCTGCAGGCGCAGCGCGCGGGTCAGGTAAGCAACGGCCGGCGTCGGCATCGGCCCAACCAGGCAGGTATCGACGCCTGCCGCCGAGAAACCGGCTTCCAGCGCCGCTTCGAGCATATAGCCGGAAATCCGCGTGTCCTTGCCGATGAGAACGGCCGGGCGCTCGCCGCCCTGCCCGCGCGCCAACTGGTCGGCGATCAGAACTTTGCCGGCCGAATAGCCCAGACGCATTACGAAATCGGGCGTAATCGGCATCTGGCCGACGCGGCCGCGCACGCCGTCCGTGCCAAAATATTTTCTTGTCATCAAGTCTCTCTGGCTGCGGCGCCGCAGTGCTCAGGCGCCAAAGGCAGTCATTGTACTGAAACCGCCGCCGCTTGAGCGAGCGCCAAAACCGTGCAAGCGCTCGAGCGCATGACGGCGGCCTTTCTGGTCATCGAAACGGCAGCGGAAATAAACGACCATCCGCATCCGGCGCAAGCACGACGCTTTGCGCATAAAGGCCAGCAACGCCTTAGCGCCAGGGTTTCCTGCTCGCCGTGAATCCGCGCAACTCTTGATTGAGTGCCGTAATCAGAAGTTCAGTTCGACCGGCAATCCATCCCCTGGTTAAAGGATCCGGTTCGTCTCTCGGGTGCACTTCCTTGATCAAACGTGATGCCGTGACCTGATCGTTCAGCGTACCGAGCAAGTCCTGAATCGTTGACAGGGACGTCTGATAGGCCGTCAAGCGCTTGCCCGCCATAATGGGCGCAAAAAATTCGAGCGCATAACGCAGCTTCTTGAACGCTATCCTCAACTCATGGCGACGTTCAGCATTCATCTTGCTGTGCTCGCTGACCAGCCTGGCGATCGCCTTCGCCCGCTTTTCCAATCTCTGGCTGGCAAACTTGCGCAGCGTGGCACCGGAGCACTTGTCGTGCGCGATTGTCGGCGGCGCCACCCGGAACAACGCCGCCGAAAAGGCCAGCAGGAGCTGGCTGAACTCTTTCTGTTTCAGAGCCACCGCTGCCGATTCCTGTGCCTTGCGCTTGGTTGCTTCGCCGCGCACTCTCAAGACGGCCAGATCGGCATCACCGGGGAATGCCTGTTCCAGCGGAGCCAATGTTTCGGTCAGGAACACATCCCAGTCACGCGCGCTCCCAAGATGGCCGGCCAGTTGCCGCCAACGTGGAGAATAAACTTCGACAAAACCCTTGGACAGTACCGGCGAGAACAGTTTGAAGGCTGAACGTAGGCGACGGATAGCGACCCTGGCCTGATGCACAAATTCGGGATCCTTACCGATCACTGCCCCGGCTTCGTTACGCTGGAGCTGCAACAGACAGGCCAGGGCGATCGAACGAAACGCCTCGACTGGCGGCATCGCTTTTTCGACTGGCGACGCGAACGCCTTGACCGCCCGTGGCGGTGCACCGGCGGAAAGGACGTAGCCGCGCTCGGCCTTGCTGGCAATCTCGGGGTGAAGATGCAGATCAGTGGCCAGCTCGATGGCCAGACTAAAGAGCTCGTCAGGCGAGGCACCTTCAATCAGCTCGAGTTCGACTTCGCACAGTGGCTCGCTACGCGGGACGGCGTTGGCGCCGGTAGAACCCGCTGTGATCCTGCCGCGATCGAGCGCCAGTTCGATGACTGCATCACCGTGATTTAGCATCCATGCCGTACGCGTGAAATCCGTCGAAAAAACGGGCTGCAGCCGGAAATGGTGAAATTCCAGAAACTCGCGCAATTGCGGATCCGTAATCATGCCGAAATCGAATACACCCGGTTGCGTCGCGGCCTCCCATTCATTGCGTTGCGCCAGACCACCGGCGCCGGGAATGCCTCCTTTGACCGTCATTAGCCAGGTAGCCCAGCCCTTGCGCCGCAAACGCAGGGCAATGCCGCGCTTGCGTAGATCAAGGTCTGGCGTGTCATAGTAGGTGTTTAGCAGCCTGTACTTCTGCGGCT
>Ga0105047_10011440_pt1 | contig 14387 bp, 13 predicted proteins | sample MAT04_FD_78384 | JGI IMG/M metagenome (GOLD analysis project Ga0105047, IMG submission 78384) | Freshwater microbial communities from Lake Fryxell liftoff mats and glacier meltwater in Antarctica - MAT-04 (megahit assembly) | ecosystem: Environmental > Aquatic > Freshwater > Ice > Liftoff... | reverse complement strand
GGTTTTGCATTCATAACAGATGAGGTAATACGAATATGTTCTTCTGCTATATCTGTTATAGAAATTTGTTTTTGTTCATGCGCTGCCTGACCAATCAGCCCTTCATTCAGCATAAATTTTTCTTTAGTATCGGCATAATGCGAAAAGGCGTATCGTCCGTTTAGCATCAGTGCATTTTCTTTATCGTTAAACAGATAAACTGCGCCAATTTGTGCATTCAAATAAGTGCATAAATAACTAATGGTATTGTTTGCCAACTCCTCTAAACTTTTGTCGCCTATTAATTTTTCGTTAAGTTTGGTGTTACCGGTAAGTAACCAATTTTTACCGGTAGTTTCTGCTTCAGCTCTTTTAAGTGTTTTTAAATTTGATGTAACTATACTGTAAACAATAATAAGAACGAGGATGACGATCAGCATTAAAATGCCAAAGACCACATTAAAATTATTGGCATCTTCCTCACTGGCTTGCTTTCTTTCAGCAAGTAATCTATATTCTATGTTTTGTGCTCGATCAATTATTTTTCTTATTCCATCTTGTGATTCTTTTCCTACTCCTGTGGCAACAAATTCTTTGGCTGATTCAAAACTTATTTTTCGGAGATTGATACTATTATTTAATTGAATAAAACGCATTTTAATCACTTTCTCGAGTTCATTAATGTTCTTTTGCTGAATTGAGTTGTTCTTTGTTAAATCTCTTACTTTATCAAGATGTTCTTTTGCATTTTTATCAGCATTTGAAAAATATTCCAGATAATTATCGTCGCCTGTGATGATAAAACCCCGATTGCCTGTTTCAGCATCGGTGGTAGAAATCAATACTTTTTCGAATTCAAACAATACCTTGTTGGTCTGATCGACCAAAGCATTTGAAGCGATAATTTTTTTACTGTTTTTAAATGAGAAAAATGCAACTCCGAAAAGTATCAAGGCACATGCTATAAATCCAGTTAATATTTTTCTACTAAGTGTCATTTTTACTTTATTAATTTTTCTATTTTTATTAGCAACTGAACTATTTTGTTCAGCGATATAATATAATCTGGTTGAATAACCTGCCTGCCGGACAGGCAGGCAGCAATTGCTGATGCTGGCATAATAGAAGATTCAGCTGTTTCTGGATCCTGAATAATGGCTAACCCACCGCATTCTTTTATTCGCTTTATACCTTTTGTTCCATCGTTGTTAGAACCTGTTAATACTATACCAATCAATTTGTTTTTATACGACTCAGCTGCCGATTCAAACAATACATCAATTGATGGTCTTGCAAAATTTACACGTTCATCAATTGTAAGAGAAAGGGTTTTATCCTTTTCAATCAGCAAATGATAATTAGCCGGGGCGATATAAACATTTCCGGGTTCTATTTTTTCTTTTTCATCTGCTTCTTTAATAGTAAGATTGCTTTTATCATTTAACAGGTTTATCCATTCGTTATCTGAATGCGCGCTGATATGCTGCACTATAATAATTGGTATGCTAAAACCGGCAGGCAATACTGAGAAAATATATTTCAACGCATTCATCCCACCTGCGGATACCCCTATTACAATTGCCTCGTATTGCATTTTTTAATATTTTTTTTTGAATATTCTTTGCTTTATATCCAACTCGGTATATTTTTCACAAAAGTCGGTAAATCGCAGCCCTTCTTTTGTACCCAAACATAAAATGCCGCCATTAATAAGACTGTCATAAAAAAGTCTTTGCACCTTATTTTGTAGAGTGTTATCAAAATAGATCAACACGTTTCTACATAATATCAGATGCACCTCTGCAAATACACTATCGGTGACCAAATTATGATTTGCCCATACAATTTTTTTTTTCAACGATTGATTCATTATTACGTTATCATAATGATTATTTGAAGTGTAGTAATCTGAAAAAGATTCTTTACCTCCCGACAATTGATAATTGACAGCATATTCCTTCATCAGTGCATTCGAAATAATTCCTTCTTTTGCCTGGTTTAAAGCATGTTGGTTAAAATCAGTAGCATAAATTGTTGTTCGGTCATACAACCCTTCTTCCTGCATAATAATTGCCATTGAATACGCTTCTTGACCGGTTGCGCATCCGGCATGCCATATTTTTATAAATGGGTAGGTTTTTAAAATAGGAATAACATTTTTGCGTAACGACTTATAAAAATCTTTATCACGAAACATTTCGGTAACGGTTATTGATAAATCCTGTAAAAGTTGAGCTGCAAATGTTTCATCCTTGAGAACTTTAGATTGAATTTGAGAAACATCTTCTAATCCAGACATAACCATCCTGTTCATAATTCTACGTAGGATGTGTGCTTTGGAATACTGCCTAAAATCATAACCGTATTTTTGATAAACAGCCTCCAGTAATAATGAAATTTCCAATTCGGATGTCTCGTGCCTCATCGCACAAGATAAAAAGAATTAGAATGTAATATGTTATACGATTTCAAGAAAATGTTACATGATTCACACTTTTTGGTATTATAAGGGCTTAAAAATAGTCGAAAATCGGATAAAAGCTATGCTTCAAATGCAGATTTAAAAGACCAATTTGCTTACTATCTTCATAGTTTTTCGAAAGATTCTGTAGCTTGGCTAGAGATTGTAAGAACCTTTATTTTTGGAATTTAATTGAAAATGATTGCATCAACTTATAAAGAATAGAAATGTTTTTGGGCTTATTTTTGAAGGTGTTGAGTTATGACTTTTGTTAAACCGAATTCTTGTGGCGTTCTCTTTTAACTCAGCAGAAGCGAGATGCGTACACTAATGAAGGAAGCACACTTATCTGATTGCCAGATACCAATAACACCTCAAAATCTGCTTCTTGTAATATATGAAATGATGATTGCCAATTGAGGCCAATACTTTCCATTGCAATTGTTGTTATTTGATGATCCTTCAAAAAATCAATCGTTTTTTGATGTTTAACGCTACTCTCCCCTAACTCTCGCACACTCTCTAGCTCTAAACCAACCGCTATGTAATGACTACGAGAACCCATCATCAATACCTGCTGCACGATAATTGATACTTGGCATAACTACTTGTTTTTCATTCTGCTTGAAATTGTAGTAAAGAATGTATTTTTGATCATAAGCTAATCTGCACGGAATTAACTGTAATAAACACTTATTTCCAATTTTTTCTTGAAGAGTGCTGAGCTAAATCAGCGCTTTTTTCATTCCAGCCAGCAAATGGTAAGGGATAATATTCACCAATCGATATAAGGCTTGATTTCTGCAATGAAAAGTTAGATTTTTGTTTCTATTATTCAAACTCTTGGAAATTGCTATTACAACTCAAGTGAGTAATTCTACAACTCAGGGGTTGTGTGATTGCGGAAAAGCGATGTGGAAACTAACATTGCACTCTAAATAAAAGTTCATGAAACCTCTATTGACAACATTCTTCATCTTGCTGGGCTTTCTTCAACCTATGCTTGCACAAAACAATTCACAAACCGTGAAAGGAACTATTTTTGACAAACAATCCCAATCTCCTGTGATTGGAGCAAGTATTGTGATCCTGAATACACAACCTTTAATGGGTGGCTCATCTGATACAAAAGGTCGATTCTCAATTTCTGGTGTAGCTCCCGGACGCTATGATATTAGAGTGACATTTGTGGGTTACAAAGAGATCGTTATTCCCAATGTGATGGTTACATCCGGTAAGGAGGTGATCTTGGATATTGCCATCGAAGAGAATGTCAAGAACCTGAAAGCCGCGGTCATTAAAGGCAATGTAAAGCACCGCCCTATTAATGATCTGACCTCTGTAAGCGCACGAACTTTTTCTATGGAAGAAGTGAACCGTTATGCCGGTGGTCGTTCGGATCCTGCAAGACTCGCTGCCAACTTTGCGGGTGTAAGTACCCCGGATGATTCACGAAATGATATCGTGATCAGGGGAAATTCGCCAACGGGTGTTTTGTGGCGGATCGAAGGCATGAATATCCCAAATCCGAATCACTTCTCAACGGTGGGAACAACCGGAGGACCCGTCAGTGCATTAAATACCAATATGCTGAAGAACTCGGATTTCTTTACCTCGGCATTCCCTGCGGAATATGGGAATGCCAATGCGGGTGTATTTGATCTTGGATTCAGAAAAGGGAATTCAGATAAACGGGAGCATACAATACAATTCGGCATGCTAACAGGAATGGAAGCCATGACCGAAGGTCCGAGCAATAAAGAGAAAGGTTCATCTTACCTCCTAGCTTACAGATATTCATTCACAGGTATTGCGCAGGCACTTGGACTTTCCATTGGAACCACAGCAACTCCCTTTTACCAGGATCTTTCATTCAAGATCACAAGCGGAACTTCGAAGCTAGGACGATTTACGCTGTTTGGTTTAGGAGGCAGCAGCAAAATTAAATTCCTTCATAATAAGATCGATGAATCTGATCTGTTTGCAGATCCTACCAAAGACAGTTACTTTACCAGTGATCTTGGATTAGGGGGGATCAAACATTTTATAAAAGTTACAGAGAAGTCTTATATCAATACAGTCGTCGGTGCTACGTATGCAGGCTCCGATTATAATGAAGATTCAATCGCTACCTCCACTTCTGAAGTGGCCAGGATCATAGAGAATAAAACGACCAGGTTGCATTACAATATCAATTCAACCTTCAATTCCAAAGTCAGTTCTAAATTATTTATTAAAGCAGGCGTTCAGGCAGAGGTCATGAACCTAAAATTATTTTTCAGGGCAAGACAATACACACCTTACTGGAAACAGATCTGGGATTTTGATGATTATACAACATTGATGCAGGCGTACGCACATGCAAAATATAATTTCAATGAAAAGCTAACGATGAATATTGGCTTGCATTCGCAATATCTTACACTGAATGAATCTGTTTCGCTTGAACCAAGACTGGGGCTGAACTACAAGCTGACACCGAAAAGTACCCTCAGCGCAGGGTATGGTTTGCACAGCCAGATGCAACCAACCGATGTGTATTTCTACAGGGCCTTGAACCCGGATGGCACCTATGATCAATCGAATATGGATCTTGGTTTTACACGAAGTCATCATACGGTGGTTGGTTATGAAGTTCTCCCGCTCAAAGACTGGCGTGTGAAAGTGGAGCTGTATTACCAACGATTATTCAATGTGCCCGTTACCGTAACGCCGGGTAGTTTCTCTATGTTAAATACAGGTGCAAGTTTCAACCCAAATACAGAAGGTTACCTGATGAATAAAGGGAAGGGTAAAAACTATGGTGCCGAACTGACTGTAGAGAAATTTTTCAGTAAAGGATATTATGGTTTGTTTACCGGAAGTATCTACGAATCGACCTATGAAGGAAGCGATGGTGTGGAGCGTAATACTGCCTTCAATGGAAAATTTGTATATAATGTGTTGTTGGGTAAAGAATTTAAAATGGGCAAGGCGAAACGGAACTCATTCTCTATAGACATGAAGGCCACACAAGCCGGTGGTCGATATTTTACACCGGTAGATTTGTCCGCTTCGCAGGCTGTAAGAGACCAGGTTCTCAAAGGAGATGAATACGCCTATACGGAACGTAATCCTGATTTTTTCAGGATGGATATAAAAGCCGGGTTTACGGTCAACAGTAAAAAAAGGAAACTTTCGCATTCATTATTCTTCGATATTCAGAATGTCACGAACAATAAGAATGTCTTTGCGCAGCGTTATAACCCGGTTACAAAATCGGTGGGTACGTCCTACCAAATAGGGCTCTTTCCAAACTTTGTCTATAAAGTTCAATTCTAATAGTAATTTTAAAACGTGCTGAAAAACAGGTATCGGTTTTTATTCATGATCCTAGCCGGGATCGTCATTGCTTTCATTTTGAAGGTGCTGATCTATGCAAGTATCAATGAACATCCACAGCTCTACGATTATCTGATCACGATTCTGATCACGATCATTGTATGGGAAGGAAATCTCCGGATCGATCATTGGATGAACACGCATTATCCGTGGGTTAGCAGAACAACACAACGGATACTCTTACATCTCCCGGTGGCGCTGCTCTACAGTACGCTATCTCTCTACTTCCTGATGCTGGCCTACGATACACTTATCTGTGGTTTCGATGCAGAACATAAGAAATTGATGGAAGGATCTCTCCTCATCAGTATGCTGATAACGACCGTGATTCTTAGTCTGGAGATCGGGGGGCAGCTATTAAAGGGATGGAAGGTTTCCTTGGTAGAGATAGAGAAATATAAAACGGAAAGTGTACAGGCTCAGTTGCAGAATCTGAAGGACCAGATCAACCCGCATTTTTTATTCAACAACCTGAGTGTCTTATCTTCATTGGTTCAGAACGACCAGGACAAGGCCGTGGATTTTATCCAGCAACTTTCAAAAGTATACCGCTACCTACTCGACAATAAAAGTAAGGAGCTATCAAGGTTGGAAGAGGAACTGACTTTTATTGATTCCTATATGTATTTGCTAAAAATCCGTTTTGATCCGAATATTCGTTTTGACATGAATATTGAAAAAGAACAGTTACAACGATTAGTGCCACCCATGTCGCTGCAAATGCTAATCGAGAATGCCATCAAGCATAATGAGATCTCTTCTGAATTTCCATTGACCATCACCGTCACTGCGAAGGATGAGCATCTTGAAGTGAGGAATAATTTTCAACCACGACTTCATAAAGAGCCCGGAACTAATTCCGGATTAAAAAATATTTCAGATCGTTACCAATATTTTACAGACAGCACAATGGAAGTCATCCAGAATGAAAAAGAGTTTATAGTTCGTATTCCTTTATTACACAATTTATGAAAGCAATCATTATAGAGGATGAGAAATTATCTGCGGACATGCTGGCCTCCATGTTGCAAAAGATCGATCCCTTAATAGAGATTGTAGCAACCATGGATTCTGTCAGGCAAAGTGTAGAAGCGTTTCGAAATGGGCTGAAAGCAGATCTGATCTTTCTCGATATTCATTTGGCAGATGGTCTGGGCTTTGATCTCTTCGCAGAAGTGACACTTGATATCCCTGTTATTTTTACAACAGCTTACAGTGAATATGCGATTAAAGCGTTTGAAGTGAATAGTGTCGATTATCTTTTAAAACCTATTGGTCTGGATGAACTTCGTAAGGCCATTGAAAAATTTAAAAAGTATAAGCACACCGACAAGAATTCTTTTATGGCGAATATCTCTGCTGCATTTGAGCAAATGTCGAAACAATACAAATCCCGTTTCATGGTGAAGTTGGGATCAACGATAGATTCCATCAAAGTCAAGGATATTCTTCATTTCATTACGCATGACGGACTTACTTTCTTAGTGATACCAAACGGGAAACGTTATCCTGTAGATTATACCTTAGAACAACTGGAATCAGTAATCTCTCCTGAAGATTTTTTTCGGATCAACCGCAAGGTCATTGTTTCCATTCAACAGATCAGCAAAGCGAGTTCTTATTTTAATGGCAGGCTGGTAATCACTTCTCCTCATCTTGAAGGCGAGGTTGCAATTGTGAGTAGGGAAAGAGTGAACGATTTTAAGGAATGGATGGGCGGAGGAGGTGGACCAATTTGACAATGAGGCAATGAGACAATGAAACAATGTTGTTTGTCTGTTGAGCCTGTCGAAACAGACAATTCGACAATATTATCACCCATTGCTTATGACCAACTTCCAACTGCTCATTAGCGACTCCCTCCGAACTCGTAACCCGTAACAAAATAACCCGTAACCCTTATACAAAATAACCCGTAACCCATATAAAAAAAAACCATCACTTTAAAATGATGGTTCAGATTAGTTGAAGGAGAGAATTACTTCCCAGCCAGGTAATCGCTTACTTTGTCTTTGTGCATAATATTCTCTTTAAAAGAATAGGCACCTGACTTAGGGCTACGCACGGCGCGAATGACCTTAGTCCAGTTTTTCGCATCAGCGGATGCTTTTAAATCTTTTTTCTGTGCGGTTTTTGCTGCTTTTGCCATGGTTTAATTATTTGATTTCTTTGTGAGTAGTATATTTCTTAAGAATCGGGTTGTATTTTTTAAGTTCGATACGCTCCGGTGTGTTTTTCTTATTTTTTTGAGTTATGTAACGGCTTGTACCGGGCATATTTGAATCTTTATGCTCTGTACACTCTAAAATTACCTGAACTCTGTTACCTTTCTTTGCCATTGTTGATTTTTTTTAAAACTAATTAGATTTTAGAACCCGCGGTGCGCATTTCTTTTACGATAGTAAATAAGCCGCGCTTGTTGATGGTACGCATAGCATCTGCAGTCAGTTTTAACGTGATCCACTTATCTTCTTCGGCAAGGAAGTATCGTTTTACCTGTAGGTTTGGCATAAAACGACGAATGCTTTTCTTGTTAGAGAAAGACACCTTGTTGCCTTTTAGTGGGGTTTTGCCGGTCACTTGACATATACGAGCCATTGTTCTTAATTTTTTTGGAAGTGCGAAAGTAACCAAATAATTTTAAGTAAAAAATAATCTTCTGGAATAATTTTAAAAATGAAGGTTATTTTATAACAGATCAGTATAAATGCTGGCAGGGTTCAAAACCCTGCCAGCGTTGTCTGATGGTATTCCTTCCAGCAAAACTTAATCTTCTGACAATAGTATATCCACCTTTTAAACCCTACTTTTGCCCTCACTTTTCGTATGGAAGAAATAAAAGCACTTATTGAACGGGTTGAAAAACTGATCGAATTGGATGCCTACGCTGAGTTGGAGGAATTAATCAATGACCTTCATATTTCTGATGTTGCCGAACTGATCAATGAAAGTCCTGAAAAGTCGCTGACTTTCTTTAAGCATCTAGACTTCCAACGGGCACTTGCCGTCTTCCGGGTCATCGATATCAATATCCAAGAAGATCTTCTAAAAACCCTTCCCTCACATCAGATTATTCAGATATTGAATGATCTACCACCAGATGACAGGACCTCCCTTCTTAGTGAATTGCCAAGTAATGCGGTGAAAGAAGTCATCAAGAACCTAAACCCAGAGGAACGCAAAATCACACTTTCATTGTTGGGTTATCCTGAAGAAAGTGTCGGGCGATTGATGACACCCGATTATATTGATGTAGACCCGCATTGGAGTGTCGAGCAGGTTCTGACTTATATAAGAGATTATGGTAAAAGCTCTGAAACCATTGATGTAATTTATGTAACGGACGAGAATGGCACCTTACTGGATGATATCCGGATTCGTGATTTTCTGTTGGTAGAACCTAAGGTAACCATGGTGCAAGACCTGATGGATGGTCGATTTATTTCGCTCAATGTCAACGACGACCAGAAGGAGACCATGAATATTTTCCAGATGAATAATAGGGTAGCCCTTCCTGTGGTGGACGACAGAAATGTACTCCTCGGTATTGTGACGATTGATGATGTACTCTGGGTTGCTGAAGAAGAATATTCGGAGGATATGCAGATGATCGGAGGTACCGAAGCCCTCGACGATCCTTATCTTGAAGTTCCTTTCTTTATCCTGATTAAAAAAAGGGTGGTCTGGCTAATCGTACTCTTTCTCGGAGAAATGTTGACGGCTACGGCGATGGCTTTCTTTCAGGATGAAATTTCAAAGGCGGTGGTATTGGTACTTTTTATTCCGCTCATTATTTCAAGTGGAGGGAATACCGGTTCGCAGGCCTCCACGCTGATTATACAAGCGATGGCTTTAGGAGAGGTAACCTTATACGATTGGTGGCGTGTGATGCGACGCGAGATACTTTCCGGACTGGTTCTGGGAACAATACTGGGAACCATTGGATTCTTTCGTGTAATATTCTGGAATATGGCTTTCGGTAGTTATGGCGAAAATACCATTCCTATTGGCTTTACGGTTGGTATTTCTTTATTGGGTGTTGTACTCTGGGGTACTCTTATCGGTTCCATGTTTCCAATGTTTCTGAAACGACTGGGTGCAGATCCTGCGGTTTCTTCAGCACCTTTCGTGGCTACCGTCATCGATGTAACAGGATTGGTTATTTATTTTTCGGTCGCGTTGATATTTTTGAAGGGGTTGCTGTTGTAGGGTCAAAAAAAGAAATTCTACATAAAAACCAACGTAAAGTAAAGCCATAAGAATGAAAATAGAATATGGACCATAGTTTCAGTTTTCTTGCCTTTCCAAAGAGTGGACGAATATCCGAAGAATTGAAGAATTAGTCTGCACAGCCAGAAAACTCCTATGCCTAAAGAGATCTTTTTGCCAAGAGGGGTATGAATAAGTTCAGTAGCAGAGGTCAGACAAAGCAACCCCATCAGAAATACAATTAGGCCTATAAAAAAAGTATGGATCAACATGATTTGTCTATTGATCAGCTGTAATGATTTCAATTCTGTATTCCATTCAAAATATCTTGGAAACCCGATATGAAGTAGTGCCAGGAGAATCAAAAGAATCCCAGAAATATTAAATTGTATTTCCATCCTTAACAAGAATAAATGTTGAAATAAAAGGAGTGGGTTTCTTTTCCGATTGAACTGATAAACCTGCAGACATTATCGTGTTGAGCCAGGTCTTCTTTGAATAAAAGTGAAAGAACCCGATTGTGTAGGCAACGAAATTAGCAGGATCTCTGAGATGTTCCGTTAGAATTATTTTACCGTCCGGTTTGAGTATCCTGTTCAGTTCGTTGAAAAAAATGATTCTTTCAATCGAATCACGTATTTCATGCGCAGCAAACAGCAAGAATATTTTGTCAGCATATTGGTCAGAGAGAGGAATTTTGTTTGAATTAATTTGCAAGGTTCCGTGATAAGGAGGGTAAGCCTTTCTTGCTCTGGTGAGAGAAATTTCAGTATGTTTTAAAGGGTCATAAAAATCGAGAACGATCAACCTTGAATTTGGATACTGATGCTGTAGGAGATGACTGGTTTCATCAAAGCCGGCATTGATATTAAGTATAGTATCTGATGGTTCTTCATGATTCAGCCATTTAAGGTCGTATAGTCCTGAAAGGTCATAGATATAGAATGAAATTAATAATGAAATAAGGGATAATCCTATAATTATCACACAAACAAGTTCTATATAAAAGCGAAAAGGGTTATGAAAATAATGGGCTGCAAAGAAAAGAATGGTTATAAGAAGACTTGCGAGTATGTAAAAATGCCGGTTAAACCGAATAATATTAAAAACACCTTGGAATGGCTTTCTTACTTTTCCCATTTTTCAATATAGCCTTTCTTCCAATAGTATGGAATGTTTTTGATAATAAATGCATTTGCAAGAACGGGATTTTCGAGTTGAAAAGATTTGAAGAATGAAAAGTGTTGTTCTATTACATTCAAAGGAGTTGGTATCCAATTTGTCCTGACACCTTCTATGATTAATACGTCATTAGAGTCTTTGTTGACGGAGAATGTAAATGGTAATGGCCCTGCAAAATGACGGGCTTCTTTCCAATCTTTAAAAGGTGAGTGTTCTGGAAGCGATATGTTGTCCTGATTGAGATTGGCTATTAAATGGAAGTCAGAGAGTAACGAACTGATCTCCATATTTGTGCCGGTTGTTGCTAGGCAAATATCAGTTGTTGTATATTTATAATGGGTGAATAGATTTCCAAGCCATTCCATTTTTTTCTTATCAGTTTCTGATTTTAAAATATAAAGACCCCGTAAATTTTTCCCTTTTTTGTTCTGATATCTTACAAAGATCCTGTATCCGATCAGAAAGAAATCGTTGCCTAAGAATAATGGGAAACCTTTGGGTCGGAGGTTTTTTGTTTGTACCATGGCTACAGCACAGAATGCCCATTTGTCGTTGAATGTATCAAGCGATAAACATGGTGGAATCAATTCCTGAAGATGTTCCTTGGAGAATGCAAAAGTCAGAACTAACGAACTTTCGAAAGTAGCCTCCACAGCAAAAGGATGGTTTTTAAGAAATGATAGCATTCTTTGAATTTTGAATGAGTCGTTTATGAAGATGAAATTCGTTCATGTAAATGGCAAGAATTAAAAGGAATGCAAATATTACATTGAATCTTCCCCAAAGCAAGAGGTCGGGAACAAGAATGAATTCGATTGTGTTCATAATTGCAATGATGATTATCTGAAATATAGCATTGAAACGAGACTTCAAACCGATGATGATCCAGAATGCAATAAAAATTTCGGAAAGTCCTATCAAAAAAGTAAATGACCGGGAATATTCATGACCAAGTATTCTTGCTACTATTTCTTCATGGCGAGGTACTTTATTCAGAACCTTGCAAAAGAGACCATTCAGTAACCATATAATTGAAATACAATAGGTAAGAGTTCGGTATAGAATATTGACACTCATTTGTGGCTGGTAAAGATAGACTTCTCTCAATTATTTTTTTTCTTTTAAGGTTGAAATTTGAATGTGTCTATTCTATCAAAGGGAACTCATTAACGTATCTACTTTTATAAGCTAATTCGAAATTGCCTTAATGAACTCTGCGCTAATAATTTCAATCATTCGTATTGTCAAATTAAATTGATCACCACATTTCCTGTCTTCTCTCCTGTTTCTACATACTTCGTGGCTTCGATAATTTTCTCCAAAGGATATTGTCGGTCAATAACCGCTTTGTAATGTCCTCCCTCAATCAGTTCTCTGAAAAAAATAATATCCTTTTTTGAGTCAGTGGGAATGGGGAACTTCACTTTTTTACCTCCCGTAAGCGGAGTGGAAAGTGCTAAAAAGATATTCTGTGATAAATACCCAAGTTCGCTTGAAAAATAAACCCCTCCCGGTTTCAGAATTTGTTTGCAACGAAAAAATGAACTTTTTCCAACCGAATCCAATACCGTATTATACAGTTTTCCGTTTTTTGTAAAATCTTCTTTGGTGTAATCAATCACCTCACCAGCCCCCAGAGATTTCACTAATTCTATACTCCTGGTATTGCACACCGCGGTAATTTCAGCTCCATAATGTTTAGCCAGTTGCACACAGGCTGAGCCTATAGATCCGGATGCACCGTTTATCAGGATGGTAGGGTTCTTATTAAAATCTATTTTCCTGATATAATTGATTGCAAGCATCATGCCGTCGCAAACAGCAGCAGCCTCTTGATAGGACATATTTACGGGCATGGAAGAAATGGAGCCTTTTTCGGGAATGCAAATGGGTGTACAATATCAACCGTGATTCATTTGGAGGTGCCGAATATTGCCGAGCATTGTGTATGTACAAATGGACAGGTGGTAGTGAATACACAGAATACGATATTATTCGATAGCCCAAGTGCATCCCAGATAATTTCGTTATTTGGGAATAATATTACAGGGAAAACATTTTATATTGCTGGCACATTTATGGTGGATGCCGATATTACCTTCAATGGATGCACATTATGGTTTACACCAAACGCGGAGGTAATATTAATTAATGCAACAGTTGCCTTTAACATTACAAACTTATCAATACTGCAGGCATCCTGCGATTCCTGGCAAGGTATAACGGCGAATAATAGTGGCAACAAAGTGTCAGTAACCGGCAGCACCATTAAGAATGCGTACACCGGAGTGTTTTCCAGTAATAATGCATTGCTTGAAGTGAGTCATTCGGACTTTATTGACAATTATGATTTCGCAATCCGGCTCGAAGATATGGGCAGCCCCTACAGCGGTTTTATTAAAAATAGTTGTAACTTCAATATCCAAAATGTTCCTTCTTCCGTGCAAATATTTAATCCATTGCAAATTGGTATTTATTTACAGAATGTTGCTCAAATGAGTATTGGTGATATAATGAATTCGAATAGCGGCAATCATTTTGAAAACCTTTATACTGGGATCTGGGTGGATATAGACGACCCTGCTTTAAGCAGTACTGTAGGCATATATAACAATACGTTTAAGGATATTACGAATACAACCCTCACAGGAAGCTATATAGAGAAGCAAAAGATAAATACCTGTTACAACAAAAACCAGTATCCTGTACTGCTGACGTTTTACAATACCATGACCAATGAAGCCATAGCACGTGAGCGTACGGCGGATCAAAAACTTAGCCAATTGATAAACGACTTTGCCGGCTTCAGCCCTGCCCAACGGGAGGGGCAATTGGGAGATGCGGGTGAGGAAAACGAGGATATTGATAACACCGAAATGCAGGACTGGAATGAGCAGAACATAAACGCCATTCATATTAAACTGCTGAGGAATGGTGTAAATTCGCTGAACGAGGAAGATGAAGAGTTTATAACTATGCTTGCCCCGCAATGCCCATATATTGGGGGCTCGGCAGTTTACAAAGCCCGTACATTAAATTATTATTTTGAACAGGGCGTCATGTATGATGATATGAAAGCCTGCAATGCCGTTGGAGTTTACAAGCAAGGAAATAATATAGGCAGTACAGGAGGAAATGGCAAATCCGGTATAACTATGGAAGAAGAATTATTAGC
>Ga0105047_10011438_pt1 | contig 14388 bp, 12 predicted proteins | sample MAT04_FD_78384 | JGI IMG/M metagenome (GOLD analysis project Ga0105047, IMG submission 78384) | Freshwater microbial communities from Lake Fryxell liftoff mats and glacier meltwater in Antarctica - MAT-04 (megahit assembly) | ecosystem: Environmental > Aquatic > Freshwater > Ice > Liftoff... | reverse complement strand
TCGACGAGACACTCGAAGCCCTCGATGGCCTTGTGCAGTCGGGCAAGGTGCGTGCCATCGGCTGTAGCAATTTTGCGGCGTGGCAATTGGTCGATGCAGCATGGACCTCAAGCACCAACGGCTGGGCGCCGTTCGTCACCGCGCAGAACCGGTACAGCCTGTTGAGTCGCGAGGCCGAACGCGAACTCATGCCGGCAGCAGCCGCACACGACACGGCGATTCTGCCGTACTTCCCTCTCGAATCAGGTCTGCTCAGTGGCAAGTACAAGCGCGGAGTGGCCGCACCCGAAGGAACTCGCTTAGCCACGTGGGGCGGCTTTGCTGACGACGCGAAGATGGCCAAGGTCGAGGAAATCGAAGCGGCACTTCCCGGAGTCTCGATCCTGCAAGTGGCGATGGGCTGGCTGGCCTCACGCGAGGGTGTCGCGAGCGTGATCGCTGGTGCCACCAAGCCCGAGCATGTCGTGGCCAACGTCGCAGCTGTCGCATGGCGACCGGATGCCGAGCAAGCCAAGATTCTCGACGAACTCATCGCGTAGCCGGCATGACCAGCACCGGCGCTGCCTCAACTCGCTCACGATCATGGGCACCGAAGACCGTCGCCGCTCTGTTTACTCTCAGCGGCGTCGTGCACTTCGCGAAGCCGGACGTGTTCACTCCGCTGATCCCCTCGTGGCTACCGAGTCCCACCGCGGTGGTCTACGTGAGCGGCGCACTCGAACTCGCGTGTGCGTACGGGCTCTTCACTCGCCGTCGCTGGGGCGGACCTGCCAGCGTTGCATTGCTGCTAGCGGTGTGGCCGGGCAACCTCCAGATGGCGATTGATGCCACGTCAGACCACGGGCTCGATTCGCGCCAAGCCCTCATCGCGTGGGCTCGGATGCCTCTGCAGATTCCCCTCATCTGGATGGCGTTGCAAGACCGCCCGTAGCCTGCTCCCCATGGCCGCGAAAATCCGCACCGTCGAGCAGTACCTGAAGGACCTCGCCTCGAACGACCGTTTGGTCGTCTCGACCGTGCGCGACCTCATTCGCGACAACATCTCCGACGGCTTCGAAGAGACGATGGCGTGGGGATTCCCGACCTTCCAAGTGCCGCTTGATCGCTTCGCGGACGCCGTCGATGGCCGGCCGTTGGTGTACGCCGCCATTGATGCCGAGAAGCGACGCTTCGGCTTGTACTTAACGGCCCTCTACAACGACAGCCCTGCCGAACTCGATGTACGGGCTCGTTGGCGTTCACCCTCGCGGCGCATGGTCGATCTCGGTGCCGGGGTCATGCACTTCCGCGCGCTCAAGGATCTGGATCTCGATCTGATCGCGGAGGTTGTGGGCGCCATGACCGTCGACGAATTCATCACCAGCTATCACCGGACGAACGAGAACTGACAAGCGCTCACATGGGGCGGTCGAGAAACTCCATGACGGCCTTGCAATAGGCGGACGGCTGCTCGAGCCACGGGAAGTGCCGGGCACCCTCGATGACTGCTACGTCGCCCCTGACCATTCGGTCAGCCACGGCAGTCGACGCGGCAGTGCCAGCCATCGGATCTTCATCACCGGTGACGAGCAACGCACGCGCGGCACACTGCGACACCATGAGCGGGAAGTCTGTTCCGGATTCGTGCCCCCAGAACCACGCGAGCGCGGGTTCGAAGATTTCACCCATATGCGATTCCATGTAGCCGGCCACCCGACCGTCGGTGTCGTGGTAATAATCCTCGACAACCTGGTCTCCTGCGCCTTCGATCGTCTGCATCGTCTTGACTGGCACACCATCAAGAACGAGCGAGCGCACACGGTCGGGCTGCGCTGCCGCAAAGGCAATCGCGAGCAGGCCGCCGTGAGCGTGACCGAAAATGTCAGCGCTCTCAAGTTCGAGGGCGTCGAGGACCAACGCAATGTCAGGGCCGTAGTCGTCAAACCCCCAAGCCGCTGTCTCCGGAGGGTCTGATCCGCCGGCTCCACGAAGGTCGAGTCGAATCAACGTACGAAACGCATCGAGTCCGCCGATGTTTCCCACCTGGCTGCCGGGAAAACCGGGGCCCCCAGGGATGCACACCAGCGGCGGACCAGACCCGACCGAGTCGTAGGCCACCACGCGACGTCCTGCCACGCGAATCAACGACTTCATCACACGATTATGCGGCCGGTGAGAGCAAGCCGCCAGGGTCTATGACCTGACCCTTACTCAGCCATTCGTACGACGACTGGTTGCTGATCCGCTAGACGGAACAGCCGATGATCACGCGGGGGGGCGGCCGTCAACGTCGTCCGAACTTTCGATCACTTCGCCCTGAATTACTTGACCCGAGGGCCGCGTCTCTTCGACCACCACACCGTCGATGACGACGAAGGATGTGGGCTGACCGAAACTCGACATCCGAAAGGATCGTGCAGCCACAGCGAATGCGACGACGGGAACCACGATGACGCCGGTGACCAGGTGCATCGCCACCAACCACAAGCGCGTCGGCCAGGTCACATCAGATGGCTGAATCAGCGGAACGAACAGCGACAGCACAGTGAATGCGAAACCGAACAGCAGGACGAAGAGGAATCCCGAAGGTCGTCGAAACAACAACGCGGCAACGTATGCGGACAACGCCCCTACGACGATCGGCGCCACGAAAACACCAAGGAACGAGACGTCACGCAGTTGGTCGCTTCCCCCTACTGTCACCTGGAAGTCGGTGCCAAAGACCCGTCCAACGCCGTACATGAGCGCACACAGGAATCCGGCAACGATGCCGGCAATGGCTCCGGCCCTGACCACCGATCCAACGGAAGGCGCCGGGGGCTGGACGGAATTCATGCTCGTCACGATTCCTCCTGGTGGGACGCTGCGCGGGACTCCACTGACGCTACAGCCGTCGATCGCGAAGCACCGGAAATTCAGCTCTCGCAGCCTCGGCTCGACCGGTGTCCACGTCGGCCAACACGAGGCATTCACGATCAAGCGGTGCCTCAACCACCACCTCACCCCATGGGTCGATCACACTCGAACAACCGCCCAACGCGACACCTGCATGCATGCCCACCTGATTGCACGCGACTGTGAACGCAAGATTTTCGATGGATCGGGCGCGCAGCAGTACACGCCAATGTTCGATTCGGGCCAACGGCCACCCTGACGTGATGACGAAGGCTTGCGCGCCAGCATCAAGGAGCCCGCGGAAGAGTTCAGGAAAGCGAAGGTCGTAACAGGTCGCCAAGCCCGTGGCTCCCAGCGGCGTTTGAACCACCACGAGATCCCGGCCCGATTCCAAGAGCACGGCCTCACCCTCGTCAAAACCGAAGAGGTGCATCTTGCGATAGACCGCATGCACCGCGCCTTGGCCATCGATCAAGACTGAGCTGTTGAAGCGTGCGCCATCGCTTGCTCGCTCGGGCAACGAACCCGCGTGAATCCACACGCCTGTCTCACGAGCGATCGCCTGAAACTCCTCGACAAGGCGTCCGTCAACAGTTTCGGGATTAGCCATCATCGCGTCAGCATCAAAGGCACCCACGGTCCAAAGTTCGGGGAGCACCAGCAGATCAGGTCGCTTTGAGACATCAAGGTCGACAGGAGCGACGACGTCAAGGCCGCTGCGACCCCTCGCAGCATCACGAGACAACGCGAGTACGCGGTCCATCCGATCGGCCACCGATTCAGCGGCGTCGATCGTCACTTGCAGCAGCCCCACGCGAACATTCACGAGGCCAACCTACGATCCCCCACCCGATTGCGGTGCTCAGGTGAGCGTGGCGGCAGCCAAACGCTCACCTGAGCACCGCAATCGGGTCTGGGGGTTAGGGAGGGGTGAGCTCGGAGCGCACCACTTTGCCCATGGCGTTACGCGGTAGCTCGCGCACGCGGTACCAGCGGCGTGGGATCTTGTAGGGCGCGAGTCGCTCCGACGCATGGGCCAGCAGCGTGTCGCGCCACGACGAGTAAGCCGACGCCGATTCGTCAAGCACCACATACCCGGTGACGATCTCGCCCCACTCCTCATCGGGGGTGCCCACCACCGCGATCTCATGCACCAGCGGATGCTCGCGGAAGACGTCCTCAAGCTCGCGCGGATATACGTTGTAACCGCCACTGATGATCAGCTCGCTCGTGCGGCCTACAAGGTGCAAGTAGCCCTCGCGATCGAACTGGCCTACGTCACCTGTGATGAACCAACCGTCGTCGGTGAATGCAGCAGCGCTGGCGTCGGGACGATTCAAGTATCCGCTGAACACGTTCGGACCTCGTACCTCAACGACATCGCCTTCACCGAGCCGAACGTCGACCCCCGGAAGCGGCATTCCCACCGTGGCCGGACGTCGCACTCCATGCAACGGATTTGAGGTCAGCATGACGGTCTCGGTCATTCCGTAGCGTTCGAGCACCTGTTGACCACTACCCTTCGCCAAGCGATTCCACACCGATGCTGGCAACGGAGCCGAACCGCTGACGGCCAGTCGCAGCGTCGACAACTCGCGCATGCGCGCCGACGCCGCCAACCGCGAATACATCGTCGGTACGCCAAAGAACATGGTGGCGTCATGGGTAGCGATCGCGTCAAGAACGGGATCGACACTGAAGTGGTCGAGCAGCACGACACTGGCGCCAGCAAGCAACGTGCCGTTCAACCCAACACCGAGTCCGTGCATGTGAAACAGCGGAAGTGCAAGCACCAGGCGGTCTTCGGGAGTCCACTCCCACGCTTGACGCACCGATTCGGCACCGGCCAGAAGGTTGGCGTGCGAGAGGACAGCGCCTTTGGGAGCACCGGTCGTTCCCGATGTGTAAGCAACGAACGCGGCTGCGTCGGGGTCAACGTCGGCGATCAATCCCGCCATCACCGGAGCCGCAGGGAGATCGAGTGCGGGCCCAACCGTCAGCTCAACGCCGAGCCGCCGCAATCCCCCTGACCGGCTTGGATGGTCCACAATCGCGGCGATGGGTCGCGCATCTTCGACGATGTATTCCAATTCACGCTCGGTGTATCCGGTGTTAGCGGGCAACACCGTTACGCCGAGGCGCATAAGCGCGATGTACGTCAGCACCAGATCAATGCTCGGCGCACACGAAAGCAGAACGGTGGCACCGGCACGCACGCCAGTCGCGTGCAGAGAAGCCGCCCGCGCGGCAGACAACGCCTCAACTTCGTCCGCGCGTAGCACCGAGCCGGCCGCATCGATCACGATCACTGCGTGGGGGTTGGCCTTCCACCGCAGGTACCACGCGGCTGGCAGCGAACCCTCGTCAAGCAACGTCACGAACCGAACGGTACGACGCCGCACTTTCGCGCGATCACGGGATAGGGGTCCGCTGATGTTGGGTCATGTGATGTGTCTCGCATGGCCCAACATCGGCGGTGTACGGCTGAACCCGACGCCGAGCGCGAGTAGCGTCGACAGTAGGAACCACATCGAGAGAAGAGGAACATGATGAAGCGTTTCGACGGACAAATCGCACTAGTGACCGGTGGCGCTAGCGGCATTGGCGAATCCACTGCGCGCATGCTGATCAACGAAGGCGCGAGCGTGGTGATCGCTGACCTCAACGATTCGCTCGGCGAAGTTCTGGCCGCCGAGATTGGTGCCGAATATGTGCATCTTGACGTCAGCAATTCGGCTCAATGGACCACCGTCGCAGCCTCCCATCCCTTCACGATCGGCGTCTTGAATGCCGGCGTCGGCGCACGCTTCGAAGACTTGCGCACCGTGCAGGACGACGTCTTCGAACGCGTCATGGCGGTCAACGTCGGCGGGGTGTTCTACGGAACCCGCGAGCTCTTCCGCACCATGGCAGGACGCGGCGGCGCCATCTCGGTGACGGCCTCCATTGCCGGCATCGCCGCCCACACGCAAAGCCCGATCTATGGTGCGAGCAAGGCCGCGGTGGTCGGCTGGATCCGCGCGATCGCGCCGTCGCTGGCCGCCGAGGGCGTCACTATCAACGCCGTTTGCCCCGGACTTGTCGATACACCGATCCTTGGACCAGGCGGAGCCGACATGATGCGAGGCATGGGAATGAAGATGCTCGATCCCTCAGAAGTGGCAGAGGCCCACGCCATCTCGCTTCTTCACGCCGAGACCGGCACAATCTTCACAAGCCAAGCAGGGGTCGACGTCGGGATCCACGTGTTTCCTCCCATCGTCGGATACCAAGGCTGAGGCTTATCACCGGCTTCACTGTTAGACGCGCACCACCTCGACGCCCAGCCACCGATCAAAGGACGCCCAGCCGTGAGCGGTATTCAAGTCTTTTTCCTCGATGATCACGAGGTGGTTCGCCGGGGCCTGATCGACCTGATCTCAGCTGAGCCCGATATGGAAGTCGTGGGCGAAGCTGGCACCGCTGCCGAGGCGTTGGAACGAATCCCCATCGTGAAGCCCGACGTTGCCGTGCTCGACGTACGTCTGCCTGATGGCACCGGTGTTGAGGTGTGCCGCGAGATTCGTAGCCAACTGCCAGGGACGCATTGTCTGATGCTGACCTCGTACGCAGATGACGAAGCGTTGTTCGACGCGATCATGGCGGGTGCTTCCGGCTATGTGCTGAAGGACATCCGGGGCAACGACCTGCTCGAAGCCATCCGAGCGATCGCGTCAGGGCGTTCGCTCCTTGACCCGCTGGCCACTCAGCGGGTGATGGAACGCCTCAGGGCTCCGCACCAAGATGACGACCGCGTCGCAGCGCTTACCGATCAGGAACGCAAGATTCTCAACCTCATCGGTGAGGGAATGACGAACCGCCAGATCGGTCAGACCCTGTTCTTGGCCGAGAAGACGGTGAAGAACTACGTGTCGTCGCTGCTCGCCAAGTTGGGCATGGAGCGGCGCACCCAGGCAGCGGCCTTTGTCGCACGACGTCAGGCGCGGCCCAAGAACTAGCCGAGCGGGCTGCGACGGCTACGGCCGGCCGATCGTTGGATGACTTACGACTCGCGATTCAGCAACACGATCTGGCCGATCGGCATCGACGCCATCAACTCCTGCCACTCCTGCTGCTCACGCTCCAACCGCAGCCCGTCGGCGAACCATGCCGATTCGGCTTGAACCGTCCCTGGCTCGCCTTCGGCCACGACCTGGCCCTCGTCCATCACCACGACTCGGTCGCATTGCATGGCGTCGCTCATGCGATGGGTGATCAGCACAAGACCCCGGCCGCGGGATGCTTCGAACACGTCTTGCATCAATGCCCCTGCTGTTTCGACATCAAGATTCTCGGTCGGTTCGTCAAGCACCATCCATGGAAAGTCGGCGAGCAGCATGCGCGCGAGCCCGATGCGTTGTCGCTGACCGCCCGACATTCGCACCCCGCCTTCACCCATCGCCTCGTCCATTCCGCGGGGCAAATCGCGCACCCACTCATCCAGATGAACCCGACGCATCACGTCCGCTAGGTCTGCGTCGTCGATATCGGGTCGTACCAAGCGAAGGTTCTGCTCGAGAGTCGTGTCAAACACGTGGGCCTCTTGCCCCAGCAGTCCCACCAGGCAGCGAACGCCATCAGCAGAAGCATGCGTCGCGTCGACGTCGTCGATGCGGTAGTCCCCCGACACGTCGAGGAAGCGTGCAAGGGCAGCCGCCAGCGTCGACTTACCGCTTCCGCTGCGCCCCACGATGGCCACGCGCTCACCTCGCCGAACGCTCAGCGTCACCCCGTGTAGCGCGTCCTGCGCTGCACCGGGCCATCGCACCTTGGCGTGGCGCAGCGTCAGTAGTGCCGCATCAGCTGCGGAGGGGAGATCTGCGGCCGGGGGCAACACCGGCGGTGTCGGGGCATCGAGAATCTCCACGAGACGTTCAGCGCTGGCTTGTACTCGACGAAGGACCAGCGCCGCAGTGGGCAAGGACAAACTTGCTTCGAACGCGGCCAACGGAAGCAGCACGACGACGGCCAGCAGGACTCCCTCCAACTGACCGCTGGTCACTCCCGCGACGCCTGCCACAGCACTCGCCACCACAACGCCACCCTGAAGGAAGGCCAGCAACCCCGCGGCGACACCTCCCCCGCGCGAGCTACGCAATTGCACGTCGACGAGTTCGCCGTCGACGTGCGCCAATGACGCCGTAGCCCGTTCGGCAGCGCCGATCGACCGGAGATCGACCGATGCTTGAAGCGCCGCCAACACACCTGCTGCCAAGCGACCGCGCGCATTCGCCACCGCTCGATCCGAATCTGCGGCGACCTTCATCGCAAGCGCTGGCACAGCAGTCGCGGCCAGGACAAGCCCGACGAGCATGGCAACTCCGGCCCACGGAAGCAGCCACCACGCGACCATCACACTCGCGAGACCGACAACGACGGCCTGGGCCCAGGGCAACACCACGCGCAACGGAAAGTCCTGCATTCCATCGACGTCGCCGACCATCCGCTGCAAAAGATCGCCTCGACCCAAGGTGCGCGTGCGGGCCGGCCCCATCTGTTCGACCTTCGAATACAACTGCACGCGCAGCGACCCAAGCCCTCGGAAGGCTCCATCGTGGCCCACCAGACGCTCCGCGTAACGAAAGCACGAGCGCCCAATCGCAAACGCACGAACCGACACCGCCGCCACCGAAAGTGTTAGCACTGGCGGTTGTTGAGAAGCACGCGCAATCAACCAGGCGGCAACCGCGAGCAATCCGAACGCGCACAAGTACGCAAGCGCACCCAAGACGACCGCACCCGAAATGAGGCCGCGCGAGCGATCCATCCGCGCGTTGACACTGCCTACTGCTGAGCGCGCCATCACCACCCCACCCCCAACACGTCGCGCAGGGGCAGATCGCTTACAGGCGCACCTTCGAGCGGCGCGGAGGCAACGTCCAAACGAACGACTGCATCCGCCACGTCAAGCACGGCCGGTCGATGCGCGACCACGATCACGGTGCGTCCTTCGTCTCGCCATCGGCGCAACATCGCCACCACGATCTGTTCGGTCTGTGGGTCGATGGCGGCGGTAGGCTCGTCCAGCAGTACCACTGCGGCATCGCGAAGATCGGCCCGCGCGAGCGCAACCCGTCGCTGTTGCCCTGAGCTGAGCGCTGTGACTTTGGTCGTGGCACCCACGGGATCGTTTCGCGCGTCCAGCGCGGCCGCCAGATCCACTGCTTCGAGCGCGCGTCGAATCCTCGCGTCGTCGGCCAGAGGATCCGCAGACACCACGACGCTTCGAACCGAGGGAGCGACGTTGGTCAGATCATCGGCGTCCACCAAGTGAAGTCGCTGTTCGACCAGCACGATCTGTCGCGACCAACCCACCGGATCGATGTCACGCAGATCAGTTCTCGTGCCATCGGCCCCGAGGATCTCAATCACCCCGCTCGAGGTGGCGCGCTCACCGGCCAACACCGCAAGCAACGTGGACTTTCCTGCGCCCGAGACGCCAACGATCGCCAGACACTGGCCAGGCAGGATGCTCATCGTGATCGGTTGCAGCGACGGCAATTCGCGCCCGGGATGCACCACCATCGCCTCATGAAACTCGATCCGCGCGCCGACCATCTCGGGCATGGCCGTCAACGTATGCGGCGCTGACTCGTCAGCCGGTTGCTGCTCCAAAAGCACGAATACTTCATCGGCAACACCGAGGCCCTCTGCCGCCGCGTGATAGTGAACACCCACCAGTCGCAGCGGCAAATAGGCCTCAGGCGCCAGGATCAAGATGAACAGTCCTGTCGAGAGGGTGAGGCCGCCGGACACCAATCTCAAGCCAATCTCGACTGCGACGAGTGCCACCGCAACAGCAGCGAGTAGCTCGAGTACCAACGATGAAAGGAACGACACGCGCAGAACGCCCATCGTCATCGAGCGGTACCGCTCACCGCCTTCCCGCAGCGCCGTGGCTTGTGCCTTCGCACGCCCGAACACCATCAGGGTGGGCAGTCCTTGAACGAAGTCGAGAAACTGACCGCTCAAACGTGAGAGCGCATCCCACTGACGTTCCACCCGGCCGCGGGTATACATACCCACCAACACCATGAACAACGGAATCAACGGAAGCGTTACAGCAATGACGACGGCAGAGAGCAGGTCTTGGCCCAGCACCACCGCGACGATGACCACGGGCACGATGACTGCCAACACCAACTGCGGCAAGTAGCGCGAGAAGTAGCCGTCAAGCGCATCCACACCGCGCGTCACCAAGGTGGCTGTTGCAGTCGGGGACGCGTCGCTACCGCGACCCTCGACCACCAGTGCGGTCATGACGGCCGAGCGCAACTCGCTCTTGGCCTTAGCCCCCGTGCGAGCGGCCGCCCATTCGGCACCCCACACCACAAGCGCGCGAATCACCACGACCAAGGCCAACGCGGCCAACGTCGGCGCAAGATCGGCCACCGTGAGGCCTCGCTGAAAGGCGCCCACCACGACGTCCGTGATCAGGCGGGCTTGCACCACCACGAGCACGGCTGTCGCAACACCGAGCACGACGATGACGACGAGGAATCGCCGCGTACTTGCCGCCCAACGCAGAAGACGAGGATCGAGTGGCCGCACGTCGTCAGGCTAGGTGATGGCGCGTAGTCAAGACGCCTTGCCGGCAAACCGGTCGTCTGACCGTCCAGCCACTGGCTCCGGGGGAATCATGCTGGTCGAGATGCGCTGACGGAACACCCAGTACGTCCAGCCTTGGTAGACCAGAACGATCGGGGTCATGATCACGGCGACGATGGTCATCACCTTCAACGTGTACGCCTGCGACGACGCATTCGTGGTCGTCAACGTGAACGCATCGCTGATCGAACTGCGCATGACGTCGGGGAAGAGCCCAGCGAACAGAGCCGATGTGCCGAGGCCGATCGTGAAGGCTGTGAGCAAGAACGCCCACCCATCGCGACCGCGCCACACGGCATATATGCCACCAACCAACGCAACGGCCGCCAGTAGTGCGAGGACCAACGAGAGAATGGCATTGTTCGAGTAGACCTGAGACCACAGCAAGAACACCACGGCAATCGCAGCGGCCACCGGACCCACCTTGAGCGCGATGCCACGCGCAGATTCGCGCACCTCGTCACCGGTCTTCAGTGCCAAGAACACCGCTCCGTGCGTGATGAACAGCGTGAGCGTCATCAGCCCACCGAGTAATGCATAGGGGTTCAACAGATCGAAGAAGTTGCCCACGAAGTTGCCGGCCTTGTCGATCGGCGTGCCCCGGATGATGTTGCCGAAGGCCACGCCCCACAACAGAGCGGGGAGCAACGAACCGAGGAAGATCGCCCAGTCCCAGTTCGCACGCCAGCGCACCGAGTCACGCTTGCCGCGGTACTCAAAAGCCACACCGCGAATGATGAGTGCGAACAAGATGACCAGCAGCGCCAGGTAGAAGCCGCTGAACAGCGTGGCGTACCACAGGGGGAAGGCGGCAAAAGTCGCGCCGCCCGCGGTGATGAGCCAGACCTCGTTGCCGTCCCATACCGGTCCCACCGTGTTGATGAGGACACGACGACGCAACTGATCGGTACCGATCACTGGAAGCAGAATCCCGACACCGAAGTCGAAGCCTTCGAGGACGAAGTATCCGATCCACAAGACGCCGATGAGCACGAACCAGAGTGTGGTGAGTTCCATGGGGTGCTCCTCAGTACGCGAAGTAGAGAGTCTTGACGGGCGCGTCGTCGTCGAAAGGTTCTTCGACAACGTCGCTCGGTGGCCCGGGCTTGATTAACTTGAGGAGCAGCCCGACCTCGATGACCGCGAGGCCGCCGTACAAGAGCGTGAACAGAATCAACGAGGTCCATACTTCGCCCGCACCGACAGCGGGCGAACCGCCATCAGCGGTCTTGAGCAGTCCGAACACCACCCATGGTTGACGGCCGGCTTCGGTGAAGATCCAACCCGCCGAGATGCCCAACAGCGGTCCGAGTGTGACGAACGCGCTCGCCAGCCCAAAGAGACGATTTCCCTTGTCCGGAAGCCTGGTCTTGCCGCGGTAGCGCACCAGCGCCCACAACCCCCACAGCATGCCCAGGCCACCAAGGCCAATCATCAGGCGATACGACCAGTACGTCAGCGGGACGTAGGGCACGTAATTGCCGGGGCCATACGTCGACTCGTATTGCGCCTGCAGATCGTTGATGCCCTGCACCGTGCCCGATGTGCTCCCGGTGGCGAGCCACGAGAGCATCCCCGGTATTTCGACAATCGCCGTCGCCGTGTCGCCAGAGAGGTTGCCAATCGTGAGCAGTGAGAAGGGTGCGTTCGCGGTGGTCTCGTACAACCCCTCAGCTGCTGCAATCTTCATCGGCTGCTGCGTCGTCATGATTTCGGAGTTGATCGAACCAGTCACCATCGTTCCAAGACCAGCCAGGAGCGCGATGACGGCGCCGACCTTCACTGCCGGTCGGAAGATGTCGACGTGTTGCTTCTTCGACATGTGCCACGCGGCGATTCCGCCGACGAAGACTCCCGATACGAGGAAGGCGGCGGTCAGTGTGTGGAACCACGAGATGACGGCAGTGTTCTGGAAGAGCACCTTGCCGATGTCGTTGAGTACGGCTCTGCCGGTGGTCTGACTGATCTCGTATCCGGTCGGGTGCTGCATCCACGCGTTCGCCGCCAGGATGAACCAAGCCGAGAGTGAGGTGCCGATGGCGGCCATCCAGATGGTGGCCAAGTGCGCCTTCTTCGGCAGCCGATCCCAACCGAAAATCCACAGTCCCAAGAACGTTGACTCGAGGAAGAAGGCGAGCAGCCCTTCCATCGCCAGCGGTGCACCGAAAACGTCACCGACGTAGCGGCTGTAGTCGGCCCAGTTCATTCCGAACTGGAATTCCTGCACGATGCCGGTCACCACACCGATCGCAAAGTTGATGAGAAACAACTTGCCGAAGAACTTCGTCAACTTCAAGTAGCGGGTATCCCCGGTGCGTACCCAAGCGGTCTGGAAGCCGGCCACAATGTAGACGGTGCCGAGTGTGATGGGGACGAAGAAGAAGTGATAGACGGTGGTGATGGCGAACTGCCAGCGCGAGAGGTCAAGCGCATTCATAGATGTCCTAGCAATCTCGACATTCGGTTGCGGTTCGGACCACCCGAACCGTCAATGGCCATGGTGCTCCTCGCACACGGCAATCCGTAGGAGCAACATCACATCGCAACTGACTCGTGACTAAGGTCCCGCTTGCGCAGGTGATGCCCGTCGCGACGAGGCATAGACGACACAACACGTGGTCAATACGGCGACGCAAGTGATCACAAAATGGACGCTCGCCACGTCAGCCGAGTGCCTGAGCCGTCTTTGCGCGTCGGTTCAACAACGCACGATCCACCAAGCTCTTCTGCCCGCTGCACCAGGTTGCGCAGGCCGCTCCTGCGGCTGCCAGGAAAGATGCCGACGCCGTCATCGGTCACCACGAGCACGATGTCGTCACCAGAAAGCTCAAGAGCAACCTCGATTTGGCTGGCGTGCGCATGTCGGGCAACATTCGACATCGCCTCACGCAACGCCGCGATCGTGTGGTCTGCGACGACACCCACGACAACGGCATCAACAGGGCCCTCGATGGTCACTCGCGGTTGAAAGCCGAGCGCCGTGCCCGCCAGTGCCACCTCGCGCAACACCCGCGCACGAAGAGCCATCGTGGTAGGACCTTCGCTGCTGTTGAGGGCGAAGATCGTGGTGCGAATCTCTCGCACCGTGGCATCGAGATCTTCGATCACCGCATCGATGCGTGCGTCAAGTGCTTCAGGCACTTCGCCCCGTCGCCTAGCCCCTTGCAAAGTCATACCTGTGGCGAACAACCGCTGGATCACCAGATCGTGCAGATCGCGCGCGATGCGGTCGCGGTCAACGAACACCGCCAATCGCTCCTGCTCGCGTTGCGCATCGGCCAACACCAACGCCAAAGCCGTTTGTCCAGCAAAAGCCTCGGCGAAAGCCACATCCTGTTCATCCCACTTCGGGCCGCCGCGAAAACGCGTCACAGCAATGGCGCCCATCCGACGATCCTCGGCAATCAGCGGCAGGAGCATGGCGGCACCCAATCGCTGATACGCCGGATCAGTCGACTTGCCCAGTTCGCCGAGATCGTCGATCACAACGGGTCGGCCCGACTGCGTCGCACGCATGGAAAACGACCACGTCTCGTCGGCCACCATGCCTGTGAAACCATCGGAGGCATCGCCCAACGCCACTTCGACCACCATCTGGTGGTCGTCGTTCTCAAGCATGATCGCGACGCCATCTGCGCGAGCACAACTCAGAGCGCGTCGAGCAACAATGTCCAGAACCGTCTCGGTGTCAGCGCCGGAGAGAATCGCCGTAGTCACCTCTGTTGATGCCCGCAACCACTCTTCGCGGCGTCGCGACCGCTCGAACAAACGTGAGTTCTCCACGGCAATACCGGCGACGCCTGCGAAGGCCGCGAGGGTGCGCGCGTCCGCCTCAGTGAACGAAGAACCCTCAAGCTTCTCAGTGAC
>Ga0105047_10011436_pt1 | contig 14391 bp, 11 predicted proteins | sample MAT04_FD_78384 | JGI IMG/M metagenome (GOLD analysis project Ga0105047, IMG submission 78384) | Freshwater microbial communities from Lake Fryxell liftoff mats and glacier meltwater in Antarctica - MAT-04 (megahit assembly) | ecosystem: Environmental > Aquatic > Freshwater > Ice > Liftoff... | reverse complement strand
AGCCAGCCACATTGTTGGATTTCCCCCCCGTCCGCAAGCTTCTCCCACAGATCGTCTACTTCTGGCTGCGTCTCGCAATTCACAAAGAACGAAATGGCCTCCGAGAAGGTGAAGCGCGGACCACCGTTAAGCGCGGTGAATTCTCGTCCATCGAGTTCGAACGTCACGGTAAATGCCATCCCCTCCGGGTGTGGCCCGTCTTTTCCATTCATACCGAACAGGTATACTCAATCTCGCTTTGATTGCTAAATTTGAACGAACGTCGAGTGATGGGTAAGTAACCAGAAAATCTTCCTTGACAAAGTCTATATACGGATCTATACTGTTCTTCGATTGAGTCGGTAGCTTTGTACCAAGCGGTCGATTTTTTTGCTACAGATGTTCATGTTGCCTGATTTTGCTTCCCTGATCATAGCGAGCGGGCCAGACAACAGCCGCTGAGCACATCCTGGAACCCGGCATAACGGGATCCCCTGGATCATCAAAAAAGTACCCGATATCGTTAACCCCATCCGATACCCGAATCTGCGCTCAATGAGCGGTGTATCATTGGCGATATTCCTGTTTCGGTGTGAGCGCCAGGCTAAGTGACTATGGAATTTGATCGCGAGCGAATCCAGATCGGTTTGCCGCGCCTGAGCTTGCACGACATCAAGAAGAGTTTCGGGGCGGTGTGCGCCCTAGAAGGCGTCAGTTTTGATGTGCAGGCCGCCCACATTCACGCGCTGGTGGGCGAAAACGGCGCTGGCAAATCCACCCTGGTCAAGGTCATCACAGGGCTGGAACAGCCTGATACCGGCCATGTCCGACTAGACGGCGTCCCCTGCCGTTTTCGAACGCCTATGGAGGCGCGTGCGGCCGGTGTCACGGCGGTCTACCAGGATCCAAAGCTCTTTCCCCATCTGGATGTGGCCGAGAACATTTTTATGGGGATCTACCCCACCTCTCGTTTTGGGATGGTGGATCGCCGGGCTATGTATGCGGAAGCCGAACGACTGCTCACGGAGTTAGGCATGCCCCTGGACCCGCGTTCGCTGATCGCCGGCTTTTCCGTGGCCGAGCTGCAGTTCGTGGAGATTGTCCGGGCCATTTCCACCGAAGTCAAGGTATTAATCCTGGATGAGCCGACGGCAGCCCTAACTCCTTCCGAGGCTGATCGTCTCTTCCAGATCGTCCGCCAACTCAGGGAAGGCGGCACCTCCATTATCTTGATTTCTCACCGGCTGGAAGAAATCACTGAGATGGCCGACACCGTTACTGTTTTACGCGACGGTAGCCACATCACCACCCAGCCCGCGTCCAGTCTTAGCGAGGAAGGCATCGTCCAACTCATGGTGGGTCGCTCGCTGCAGACCTTTTTTGCCCGAGCCGACAAAGATACGAGCAAGGTTCAAGAAGAGCGGTTGCGCGTAGAGAATTTGTGCCAGCAGGGAGTCTTCGAGAACGTCTCGTTCGAGGTTCATGCCGGCGAAATTGTGGGCATGGCAGGCTTGGTTGGCGCTGGCCGCTCGGAAATTGCGCAGACGCTCTTCGGCATCACGCCGCCTACGGCCGGTCGAGTCGTGCTGAACGGCCAGGAAGTCACCGTCAAAAACCCCCACCAAATGTTGGGGCTGGGGATGGCCTATTTGCCCGAAGATCGCGACGGACAGGGATTGGTTACCGCGCTATCGATCACCACGAACATTACCTTGCCGGTGGTCAGCGATTTGGCGAGACTGGGCATGTTGCAACCCCAACGCGAGAATGCCTTAGCGCAACAGATGGCGACTGACCTCGAAATCAAGGCTGGCAGTTTGGAGCAGGCTGTGGCTTCTCTCTCCGGTGGTAATCGTCAAAAGACCGCCTTCGCCAAGTGGCTGGCCACGAAGCCGTCGGTTCTCATTTTGGATGAACCGACCCATGGTATCGACGTCGGCACCAAGGTCCAAGTCCATCGCATCATCACGCAATTGGCCGAGCAGGGACTGTCCGTGCTCTTGATATCCTCTGACCTGCCTGAGATTCTGGCGATGAGTGACCGTATCCTGGTCATCTCCGAAGGTCTCCAGGTAGCGGAGTTCAGCCGGCACGAGGCTACACAGGAAAACATTATGTTTGCTGCTTCCAACATCTCAAAAGCGCATAAGCTATGAGCACAACGACCGCCAATGGCGCCGTTCGCTCACAAACAGGCGGCCGGAACCTTGCGAATCTCGCTTTGCGGCTGAGGGTTACAGGCGTTCTAGTTTTTCTGATCCTCTTGTGCATCTTTTTCTCGTTGACGACTTCGACCTTTTTTCAAGCACAGAACGCACGCATCATCGCGTTCAACGCAGCAATCCTGGTCATTGCCGCCTGTGCAGAGGCAATCGTCGTGTTGACGCGCAACTTGGATCTCTCCATTGGCGCGACCATGGGCCTGGCCGGCTATGTCACCGCCGACTTTGCGGCTCGCAATCCCGGCATCGGGCCAGAACTGGTGATTCTGGCCTTGGTCTTGGGTGCGCTCTTGGGGCTGGTCAACGGGTTGCTGGTTTCCTATGGCAAACTCCCGTCCATCATCGCCACGCTTGGCACAATGTCTGTCTATCGGGGCATTACCTACATCTATGCCCGGGGCCAACAGGTCACCGCTACCCAGCTTCCTCCCTGGATGCTCAAAGGCGTGGATGCCATGGTTTTCGGTATCCCGTCACTAGTATTGGTGGCTGTCTTTACCGTGGCATTGGTGGCCTTTTTCCTCCATTACGCGCCCTTAGGCCGGACGATCTACGCAGTGGGCAGCAACCCAGCGGCCGGTCACTTTTATGGGCTGCGCACCGACCGCATCGTGCTTTTTGCCTACGTTTTTTGTGGCACGCTGGCCGGTCTGGCAGGCTTCCTGTATGCAGCGCGTGTGGGCACTGTCACCGTTATCCTGGCCTCGGGCTGGGAAATGACTGCCCTGGCTGCAGTTGTCATTGGTGGTGTCAGTATCCTTGGCGGGTCGGGTAACATCGTCGGTGTAGCCATTGGGGCTTTGGTGCTCGCCACGATCGACAATGGCTTGGTGCTCATGGGCATGCCCGAATTCTGGCGCATGTTCATCCAAGGGACCGCCATCGTCCTGGCTGTGACGGTGGATTCACTGATTGAGGGCCGGATACAAGCAATTTTTAAGGGCAAAAGGCGTTTGGGGCAACAGCAATGAAGCAGCGTTTCAGTTTTTCGTTTCAGTGGGAACAGATGCTTTTCGTGCTGATTCTCCTGGCGGCAGCATGGTCGGCGCAGCTTTCTCCCTATTACTTGAGCTTCGAGCAGATTCTGAACTCGACGCGCCAGTTCATCATCCTAGGTGTCATGGCCATGGGTTTGATGGTTATTGTCATCCTGGGTGAGATTGACATCTCCCAGGCGTCGACGCTGGCGGTTTGCACTGTCGTCCTCTCCAAATTCTCGGCTGCAGGACTGCCGATTTGGCTAGCGTTGCCTGTGATCATCCTAATCGGTAGCGCACTTGGATCGTTTAACGGTATCCTGATCACTGGATTGCGTTTGCCCGCCCTGGCCGTCACTTTGGGCACTATGGGTGCCTATCGGGGTCTCGCCTTCATCATTGGTAGCGAAGTAGGCTACACCGGCTTCGACGATACCTACATGTGGTTGGGGTCTAGCTATATTGCCGGCACCGCCGTGCCCACGTCCCTCATTCTCTTCCTGTTGGTGGCGTTTGCGTTCTACATCCTGGTGCATCGTTCGGTGTACGGACGAATGTGCTTCGTGATTGGCAACAATGCCGACGTCGCCCGCTATTCGGGCATCCGCGTCCCGCTCATTAAGATAGCCGCTTTTGCCTTGGCAGGCGCCATGGCCGCCGTGGGTGCGTGGATCTTCGTAGGTCAATACGGCTCAGCGCGTGGCGACAACGCCAACGGTATGGTGCTGCCCTTGGTCACGGCGGTGGTGCTCGGCGGCGTGGACATCAACGGCGGGCGAGGGAAAGTCCTGGGCGTTGTGCTCGCCCTGTTACTTGTGGGTACGTTGGGAAATGGGATGGGGCTCGCTAATATGCCGGGGCCGACACAGACCATTGTACTCGGCATGTTGCTCATCGTCAGTGTGTTGTTGCCCAACCTTGTTCGCCAACGGTCCAGCTTCCGAATCTGGTCTTCCTTCCGCACTCGGGGTGGAAGGGTGCCAGTAAAATGAGACTGCCTATCCTGTAGGTTGTACGCCTATCAAGGTCCCGAACAAAGGATCTGGATTCAGGTTTTGAGAAAAGTTGCAGTGGTCCAGTTCGTTCATGTTGCGTTAGCAAAGGGAGAGAAAAGATGAAGAAAAGTGCGTTGTTTGCCATGTTGGTCATTTTAAGCCTTGTGCTATCTGCGTGCACCGCAGTGGCACCGGCAGCACCGGCTGCGGCACCGGCCTCGGCAGAGGCTACCGAAGCAGCAACCAAGGGGTTCCGGCTCTTTATGACCCCCAAGTGGACTGGGTTTCCCTACTTCGAAATGGCAGGGGCGGGTGGCAAGGAAGCTGCCGACGAATTGGGCGATTCGTTTGTCTATGCCGGTGCCGATCATGCTGACGTGCAGCTCCAGGTCCAGACTTTGGAGAATTTCCTGACCCAAAAGCCTGACGCCATCATGCTGGCGGCCATTGATCTCAACGCAGTCGCGCCGGTGCTGAAGCGGGCGCGCGAACAGGGTGTCGTCGTGACCACCTTTGATGCCGATGCAGCAGTCGATGCACGCGACCTCTTCTTCAACCAGATGTCCTACGAGGTTGCTGCCAAAACGATGCTTGACGCGGCTCTGCTCAACGCACCTGAGGGTGGCGAAGTGGCTTTCGTGGCGGCGTCACCGACCAGCCCCAACCACATGGCCCACATCAAGCTCATGACCGAGCTAATTCAGAACGACCCTAAATACCAGGTTTTCAAGGTCGTGGACACCCAGTTTGCCCAAGATGATGACGCCAAGAGCTATGATGTGGCTGTCAACCTCATGCAGGCCCACCCCGATTTGAAGGTCATAATCTCGTCGTCGGCCGTGAGCGTGCCGGCTGCCGCGCGCGCCATCGAGGCGACCGGTAAAGCGGGTAAAGTCTTTACTACCGGCTTTGCTTTGCCCAGTGCCATGAAGACCTTCATCCAGAGTGGCTCCAATAAGGCCTTTGCCTTGTGGGATCCCAAAGAACTCGGTTATGTGACCGCCTATTGCACTCACCTGATGCTGGCGGGTGAGTTGAAAGCCACACCAGGCGCTGTGTGCAAAGCCGGCAAGGCTGGCGAGTTCACTGTCGGTGCCGACGGTGAGGTCGTCTACGGCCGGGCGCTGATCTTTACGCCCGACAACATTGACAAGTACGATTTCTAGAGTTTGACCGTCTTGGGCCGGTGGGGTGTCTAGTAGTCTGTCAATCATCAATGTTTAGCAGGCACCTGGGCGTGCGTACTAAACGATGATCCTTGAGGGACTGCCAGGGGGCGCCCTGCCGACCCTTTTTCATCAATAAGGGTGGCATGCGATGAGACTGTGTATTTTTGTGGACCCGCAGGAAGGCATGACCTATGCCACCATGCGGGCTGCTGCCTTGCAGACCGAGACGTCAGGATTCGACGGGTTCTTTCGCTCCGACCATGTCACGTCTACCGTGGGCCACTTCGAGCGCGCTTCTACCGAGGCATGGATGACGTTGGCCGGTTTGGCCCGTGAGACCACTACCTTGCGTCTAGGCACGTTGATCACCCCACTCACCTTTCGCTCACCTGGCCTCTATGCCAAGATGATCAATACGGTCGATGAGATGAGCGACGGCCGGATTGAGGTCACGATTGGCACGGGGTGGTATCCGGGCGAACACCATGCGCTAGGTTTTCCGTTCCCGCCACTGAATACGCGCTTCGAGATGCTGGAAGAATATATCGAGATTCTACTCGGCCTGTGGCAAGCGGAGCCTTTCACTTTTGGCGGCAAGCACTATTCGGTCGACGCGATTTCGCCGCGGCCGCGAGCGGTGCAACAGCCTCATCCGACGCTTATCATTGGTGGCCACGGCGCCAAAAAAACTCCTCAATTGGCCGCCAAATATGCCGACGAATATAACATCGACTGGCAATCGCCCGAACAGGCCGCTTTCTTGTACGGCCGTCTGGCGGACGAGTGCCGCGCCATCGGCCGTGATCCGGAAGCGCTCACCCGCTCGATTTTGCTCGGCGCGGTGATAGGCGTCAACAAGTCAGATGTCAAGGACCGCCTGCATGCCGCAGTCCATGGCTTCTACGAAACCGATGTGGATGCCTGGATGGCCAGCCATCGCAATTCCTGGATCGTGGGAACGCCCGAACAGGCTGTGGCGCGTTTGCAAGAATATGCCGCCGCCGGTGTGCAGCGAGCCATGCTCATGGTTGCGCCCCACGCCGACGTGGAAATGATCGCGTTGATTGGCTCAAGCGTTTATCCACACGTCCGCTAATGAACGAAGGGGGGAGCCCATCATGGGCGCGAAGTATACGATCGGGATAGACTTCGGGACCGAATCGGGCCGGGCTGTCTTGGTCGATGTGGCCAACGGCCGGCTGGTCGCAACGGCAGTTTTCCCCTACATCTACGGAGTCATCGACGAAAAGTTGCCTGACTCTGATGTTTGGTTGGAGCCGGACTGGGCCTTGCAAGATCCGAATGATTATCTGCTGACTATCCAGCGCACTGTCCCGGCCGTACTCCAGGAGTCGGGGGTTGCCCCTGCAGACGTCATTGGCGTCGGCATCGACTTCACGTCCTGCACGATACTGCCCACTACCGCCGCCGGCACGCCGCTTTGCTTCTTGCCCGAGTGGCGGGCCGCGCCCCATGCGTGGGTCAAACTGTGGAAGCACCACTCTGCCCAGCCGGAAGCCGACACCGTAAACCGGGTGGCTACGGAAATGGGGGGGCTATTTCTCAACCGTTATGGCGGCAAGATTTCATCGGAATGGTTCTTCCCGAAGGCTTTGCAGATTCTGAATGAGGCGCCGGAGGTCTATGCCGCGGCCGGGCGCATCATCGAAGCGCAAGATTGGGTGATCTGGCAACTGGTGGGTCAAGAAAGACGCAGTGCCTGCGCCGCAGGGTACAAGGCCATGTGGGATAAGGAGGGTGGCTTTCCAGATCGGGCCTTCTTTGCCGCCCTGGATCCACGGATGGCCGATATTGTGGACGAGAAGATGTCGCACGTGTTGCATCAACTGGGTGATCGCGCCGGCGGATTGACAGAACAGGCAGCAAGCTGGATGGGGTTACGGCCAGATACGGCCGTGGCCGTTTCCAACATGGACGCGCATGGGTCGGTGCCGGCGTGTACCGTGACTGAGCCAGGCCGGATGGTCATGATCATGGGCACCTCCACCTGCCATCTGCTTCCCGGTGTGGAAAAGAGGGTGGTCGAGGGCATGTGCGGCGTCGTTGAGGACGGTATCGTGCCGGGTCTCGTCGGCTTTGAAGCGGGCCAGTCTTGTGTGGGCGACCATTTCGCCTGGTTCGTGGAGAATTGCGTGCCGGCAGAGGTTGCCCTTGAGGCAAGCCGGCAGGGCATTTCCGTGCATCAGTATTTAGAGGAGCATGCGTCTGCGCTAAGTCCGGGCGAAACCGGCCTGGTTGCCCTGGACTGGTGGAATGGCAACCGCTCCATTTTGGTGGATGCAGGCGTGACCGGGTTGCTGGTGGGCGCTACCTTGGCTACCAAGACCGAGGACATCTACCGGGCATTGATTGAGGCCACGGCCTACGGAACGCGCATTATCATCGAGTCTTTCGAAAAGAGCGGGGTTCCGGTAACCGAATTGGTGGCCTGTGGCGGCCTACCGGAGCGCAACAAGCTGCTCATGCAGATTTATGCCGACGTCACGAGCCGAGAGATTCGGGTGGCTGACTCACCCCAAACACCCGCCTTGGGTGCAGCCATGCACGGCGCGGTGGCAGCAGGGGCGGATGCTGGTGGCTATGCTAACATCGTAGATGCGGCCCAACGGATGGCGCGTCTACGTGACGACATCTACCGGCCCATCCCAGAAAACAGCGCAGTTTATGAGCGTCTTTACCGGGAGTACGTGCTGTTACATGACTACTTCGGCCGCGGTGGCAATGATGTCATGAAGCGGCTGAAGTCCTTGAAGGTAGATGTTTTGGCACAAAAGCGTCGTAGCCAGACTGTTTGAACCTGGGTCTGGTCACAAGAATCGGGAGGCATCATGTTAGAGGAACTGAAGCGGGAAGTCTACGAGCTCCATTTGGAGCTCCCCAAAAACCGACTGGTGGCGTGGACCAGTGGCAACATTAGTGGCCGCGACCCGTCCACTGGCCTGGTGGTGATCAAGCCAAGTGGAATTCGCTATGCGCACTTGACGCCAGAAAGTATGGTGGTGCTGAAGACGGACGGCACCATTGTGGAAGGCACGTTCAAGCCTTCCGCAGACACGGCCACCCACCTCTATGTTTATCGCCACCGGCCCAATGTCATGGGAATCGTCCATACCCACTCGCCCTATGCCACGGCTTTTGCGGCGGTAGGCAAACCAATCCCGGCGTGCCTGACCTCCATGGCCGACGTTTTTGGTGGGGCAGTGCCCATCGGTGACTACTGCAAGATTGGCGGCGAGGAGATCGGTGCCGAGATTCTGCGCTCGATCGGCGGCTGTCCCGCAATTATTATGAAGAATCATGGCGTCTTTTGTGTTGCAGACACGCCGGAACACGCCCTCCGTGCCGCCATCATGGTGGAGGAAGTGGCTAAGACTGTAAGCATCGCCTTGACCTTAGGTGATGTCATTCCTCTACCTGCGGGCGAACTTGAGCGCCAGCATCAATTCTATCTTACTGAATACGGCCAACGCTGAACCTTGCAGATGGTGCAATCCAGCGACGGCTCCAGCAGGAATTGCGCTGGAGTCGCTGACAATCACGGTCACGAAATTCTGTGGCTTTTAGCACGGACAGGGGTCATCAAGTTTCGGCCATTCCCACCCCATGTGGGGCCAGCGGCAGCGAACGCAGGCGCATCCCCGTCGCCTGAAAGATCGCGCTGGCGATGGCAGGCGCAACGACGACGATGGGCGTTTCGCCGGCGCCAGCGGGGTCGATGTCTTTGCGGTCGATCAGGATCTTTTCAATCGCTGGGTCGTCGTCAAAGCGCGGCACCCGATAGCCGGCGAAGCTGGCGCTTAGGATGCGCCCGTTGGCGAACTGTATGCTCTCAAACAGCGCTCCGCCGAGCCCCTGGATGATCGCGCCTTCGACCTGGCTGCGCACGTTGTCCGGGTTGATCAACGCCCCGCAGTCGAACGACTCCACGATGCGCAGCAGCTTCGGCTGGCCGTTGGCACGGTTGACCTCCACCTCGACGCAGGCCGCCACATAAGCTCCCTTCTCGTGGCCGCAAGCCAACCCTTGTATTTGTCATCTTACACGGAGTTGGCCTCAAAAGTGCTAAGATCATAGTGAAGAAGGTCGACAATGGAGACGACAGAGCAAACAGCAGTTTGAGTCTGCTATGGAGGCGTTCAAGGGCGTTCTGATTCACGATTGGCCCGTCCCGGTTACCGTGACTCAAACCGCAACCGTCTAACCGTTTAATTTTGGTCAACTCCGTGTAAGTCATCAAATACAACCTTATAAATATCACCAGCTTTTTTTCACGTGCGTTTTTCTTTACCGTACCTTTTCAGTACCTATCGTCTGTTAGCCTGTTAGCCGTCCCCCGCTCCTTCCCCGAAAATACGACCTTTGCGGAAGTTCAATCTTCCTTGCTGTTATTCACCGACAAAAACCATAGTGTTTTCACCTTGATTTGAGTCCTTTCAACCACCCGCGCACTTGCTCGGCATTCGGAGATTTGATCTCCTCGAAAATGACCAACGCCTGCTCATAGAAGTCGATGGCCCGCTCCACCTACCCAAGGTCTGCATACGCAATGCCCAGAGCGCCAAGCCATACACCTTCATTGCTGCGGTTGCCGACCTCACGGGCAATGGCCAGCCCCTGATTGTAGTCCGCGATGGCTTTGTTCGGGTCACCCTTGATGGCGTAGGCGCTGCCCCGATTGTAGTGGGCGACGGAATCCTTCGGGTCAAGAGCAATGGCTTTGTCATAGTCAGCAATGGCCTTGTCCAGGTCGCCCAGTTCGACGTAGGCAAGGCCCCGGTTTGTGTAGGCCGTAGCCTACTTAGGATCAAGTGCAATCGCTCGGTCAAAGTCCGCCATTGCCAGGTCCAGGTTATGCTGCTCAACATAGCCTTCGCCGCGCAGATTGTACTCGGCAGCGGTCTTGGGTCCGTGCGTGGAAAGTGCTGTAGGCGTAGTGCCCGGCGCAGCCGACGGTCGCGGTGTGGAGGTGGCGACAGGATCCGCCAGGTTAACGCTCCAAGGGTCCGGCGTTCTGGGTACAAATGCCTCAATCGACGCGCGCCAAGTTCTCGAAAACTGACTCCGGTGTTACGGAATACGCAAGACTACGACCCTATTTCGACGGCTGTCCCGTGATCTTGAAGGACACGTCTTTGTGGCAACCAGATTGCCTCTGATTGCGAACGCGGCACACCGCCGGCAGTCTCTACGGCCAGTACAGTGATCAGTGGCATTTGACAATGCAGGAGCGCAACTAGTTGGGACGAAGTCACTCGTGAACGATATGCGCTCAGTTTTGAATGAAAAAGGGCGTGAAGTACTCATCGTAGTTGCTATCTCTCCGCACCACGCGCAGACGAAGCACATGTTTTCCGTTTGGATACAAGGCGGTGTTCAGCACAAAGAGGTCACTCGGCGTGGGCACTGCAGATGTACCTGAGCCAAGGTACGTTTCCTTTGCACCGTCGATCAACAGATCCAACTGCCATTTCCCAAAGGCGGGGTGAACCGCAACACCCAGAATTGACACGAATCCGCCTACCGTGGAGTCAGAAAAAGGACGATATATACCGTTATCGTAGGTTCCTAGCGCGTTTTGTCCCGCCGCATCCCCGGAGGCCGCCAGGGAGTCGCATTTCAACAGCGGTTCTCCGTTGACCTGACCGCAGAGTAACTCCTTGGTGTTCATACGATACACAATCATGTTCATGATGTCGTCCGGCGAATGGCTTCGTAGTACGGTGCAATAGCTGCCGAAATTGCCGTCAATTCCCGCGGGTATCTGCTCGAGGTCCAATAGAATGTCAGCGGGTTGAACACCCAATTTTGCAGCAGGCGATCCTGATTCGACCGACACGACCCAGATGCCAAAAAGTTCATCTTTTTTGATAAGGAATGCCTCGCCATTGACACCGATTGAATCCATGTCCGAACCTCCAGCCAAGACATCGACAATTGGTAAGGCTTCTTCCCACGAGATAGATGCCGTGCCTTCATCGTCGGTATAGTTGGCAAAGTTTATGCCGACAACTTGTCCATCCTGGTCTAGGAGTGGGCCGCCTGAATTACCTGGTGCCGTTTTTGCGGTGTGGTAGATAACATTGCCCACCGAAGTCCATGCTGTGTCTCCATCGGCATAGGTATCTTCGATCATGCCTCTCGATGTCTTGAACCTTCCACCAGGGTATCCAATCGCGTACACACGTTGACCAATGCGTGGTGTCGTGTCGGCCCACGACAAATACGGGTACCCGCTGCCACGGATATCCAAGACCGCCAGATCGCTGCATTCGGATATCCCTAACACGGTGGCATATCTTGGTTTCACTTCTCCATCCAAATACACATTGAATGCCTCCCCGCCGTTGACTACATGAGCATTTGTCACAACAATACCGGCAGGATCAATGATGAACCCGGTGCCCGCCGATGCCTCCAACACGGTTTCGGTCTCTCCCAATGGCACGAATGCCCCGACAGACTCAATGCGGACGACAGCTTGGCGAGCGTCAGCGATATCTGTGATGGCGCCTCCCGAGTTGTCTTGTGCAAGAACGGGTTGTGATCGCTGGCTGAAAAAAGACAGAAGTAACAACGTGGAAAGAAAGGTTAGTACACGCAAAGACTTGATCATACGTACCTCCATAGAATCGATGGCCTGACAGCGGCAAACCCTGACAATGATCTCTCATCGCGACCAATATGCCCGTTGACGCCTTCGATCATTTTTTGCCTTATCCTCAATTACTCGGTCACTTTGATAATTACTCGGTCACTTTGATTTGCAGCATCATCCCATACCCAAGCGACCGCTTCCGTCCAGCTTACCGGCTCAGCGCCACAGCGGCGAATATCGCAGGGTACACCTACTTGCTGCGAAGTTGCTCTAGCACGGTCATTGCACCCAGATAATCGGACGTCTCTCCTTGCTGTTGATAGAGGTCTACGGCTCTTTGAAGATCAGCGATAGCCTTGTCAAGGTCGCCCTTTTCGGCGTAGGCGACGGCGCGGTTGTAATAGGCATCCGCATAGTTCGGGTCAAGCGCAATGGCGCTGTTAAAGTCGGCAATAGCTTTATCTTGGTCACCTCGTTTGCCGTAGGCAACGCCCCGGTTGATGTAAGCGGTGATCGTGTTCGGGTCGATCATGATGGCTAGATCAAAGTCGGCGATGGCTTGATCAAGGTAGCCATTTTCGTAATAGGCAAACCCCCGATTGTGGTAGGCCTTAGCGAAGCCTGGGTCGAGTACGATGGCCTGGGTATAGTCGGCAATCGACTCTTCTAGGTCGCCCCTAGCTCTGTAGGCGCTGGCACGGTTGTAGTACGCGTTGGCGAATTCTGGGTCGAGGGCGATAGCCTGATCATACTCTGCAATGGCTAGCTCAAAGTTGTCTTGGGCACTGTAGGCATTGCCGCGGTTATAGTATGTTCTGGCATCATGCGGGTCAACAGTGGTAACAGTAAGCCTTGTATCCGGCACGGGCGTATTGGTGGTGGCAGGTGCTGCGGTTACCGCGGCGCTGTTCTGGGCCACTTCGCTCTCGTTCGGCGAGTCGGCACACCGAAACCCGTAGCCGTCGTACCAGTCGCCGGGGGAACCGTAGCCACGAACGGCAGAGCGGACATTGTCGGAAAAGTTGTGCCACGACCCGCCTCGCGCAACGCGAGTAACACCGGTCGTCGGCCCAGTCGGATTGATGGCAGGCGACACACTGTAATAGTCCTTTTCCCACCAGTCGCTCACCCACTCGAACACATTGCCCGCCATATCCATTGCGCCGTAGGGGCTGGCACCACTTGGGTAACTGCCCACGGTCGTCGTGTCCCAATCTCCTGCACCGTAGTTGGCCAACGTCTGGTCTGCCACGTCGCCCCAAGGGTATATCCGCCCGTCAGTGCCGCGAGCCGCCTTTTCCCATTCCGCCTCGGTGGGAAGCCGCTTGCTTGCCCAGGTACAGAAAGCCGCGGCTTGATTCCAGTCAACTTTGATCACCGGGTAGTCGGCGTAGTCGGGGTTGCCGTAGTAAAAATCATGCGTGTAGGAATTACTTTCCGACGGTGGGCTGCATCGACCCGCGTTCACACATGCTTGGTATCGTACATTGGTTACCTCATGAGCATCAATAGCGTAAGCGTCTAGTGTCACCGTGTGCAAGGGCTGTTCGTTCGAATTGCAGAATTCCGCTGAGTTGTTGGAGTCGCAGCCCATCTGGAAGCTGCCAGCAGGGATAAGGACCATTTCGCTGGTGTCGGCAGGGGACGTGGATGCTGAGGGTTTCGTATCAGCAGTGGGCGCCTCATAGGCGGCAGGGACAGCGGTCGCGGTGTGGAGCGGCGGCACGGTTGCTATGGGCATCGTTTCAGGCACGGGCGTGCTAATATCGGCAGGGACTGCGGTCGCTCTGGGGAGTGGGACCGCAGTTCCCGTACGGGCGGGTGTGGGCGTCGGCGCAGCACCGCAGGCAGCTACCGACAGGCTTATGGCCACCATACTGAGCAAAATCGGGGTGCGAACGTTCATGACCTTCTCCTTCGGGAGCGATTAGGGTACGCTGAATAAGGGCCGCAACGTGTTTCGTACGATGCTCAGTCTCGCTGGGTAAAAATGACCGGTATATGTTCGTTGCAAAAGATAACGCCCGTGTCGCCGACGGATACCGCCGTCTAGCGACACGGACAATTGAATGGCTACGCTAGCGAGCAAGGAGACGATGCGGCAGATTCAGGCTTTGGAGGCTAGAGCACAAGAAAGCGCCGGGATCGGTGATGCCTGCAAGTAATTATCACATGTGTCGACGGTAAAGGAATGGGTCATTTGTCCCGTCTTTGGACGACGGGCCATCTGTTTCCCTTTAACTGAAAACAACGATGCTGCTCGTCGTCGGGCGACACTATGCTCCTATGGCATTCTGAGAATAGCGAGGCCATAGGGGCGATTTCCTGAGCCTCTCATAAACACCTTGCTTAATTGCAAGGTTTGATCTACAATTGTGCGTATAAATAGAGAGGACGCCCGCGGGTGACAATCGCATGGGCGTCCTCTAGTTT
>Ga0105047_10011435_pt1 | contig 14391 bp, 14 predicted proteins | sample MAT04_FD_78384 | JGI IMG/M metagenome (GOLD analysis project Ga0105047, IMG submission 78384) | Freshwater microbial communities from Lake Fryxell liftoff mats and glacier meltwater in Antarctica - MAT-04 (megahit assembly) | ecosystem: Environmental > Aquatic > Freshwater > Ice > Liftoff... | reverse complement strand
CGTATTTTCTCCGATGTGAAGCCTACGAAAATAACCAGCCATTATTAAAACAGCATCAAGACATTATAAGATCATTATACGAGTACATCGGTTTTCTTCGTGTTTACGTGCTGGTAACTCACTCGGTCACGTGAGATAAGGAACTCTTCGATCGGCATGGTCGTGCTCCCACTCTTCGCAGACGAACCGATGCAAGAAGCTTGCACACACGCGCGGCTGTTCTTCGCGTGCCTTCGCGCTCTTCGCGCTCTTCGCGCTCTTCGCGCTCTTCGCGCTCTTCGCGCTCTTCACGCGAACCGCGGTCCTTTCGGCGACCTCGGCACTATCGGCTCGTCACGTGGTTCACGCGAAGCTCGCGGAGGACGCGAAGCGACGCGAAGAACAGCACAAAGCAAATCCTCGAGAAAAGCAGCGCGCCGGCGGATGGGGCGCGCTGAATCCTTGCACGTGCCGCTACAGGCCCGCGGGCTGACGACGGAGCTCCATCAGCAGGTTCTGTAGATCGGCCGGGCTGATGCCGGGGATCTGGCCCGCCTGCGCCAGCGTGGCCGGCCGGATGCGCGTGAGCTTCTGGCGTGCTTCGATCGAGATCGTCCGCATCGCCTCGTAGTCCAGCGACTCGTGCAGCGAAACCGAACCCTGTGCCTTGAGCCGGTCCGCACGAGTGCGCTCCTTCTCGAAGTAGCGCTCGTACTTGATCTCGAGCTCGGCGCCGACCACCGCGTCGACCGGGAGCGTGTCACCCACGCCGGCGGCCGCGAAGAGTATTTGCAGCGACACATCCTGACGACGCGTGAGCTCGATCGCGCGCACGGCGTGCGCCAATGGCGCCGATCCGACGGCCAGCAACAGCGGGTCCGCCACCGTGGGCGTCATGCTCGTGCGCTCAGCCAGCGAATACGCCTCACGCACGGCGCCAAGTCGTACCGCCATCTGCGCCTGTTCAGCCGGCGTCAATAACCCCAGGCCGTCGGCGATCTCACCAAGCCGCGCGAGCGCGTTGTCCTGGCGCACCGTGAGACGAAATTCGCTGCGCGACGTGAACAGACGATACGGTTCGTCGACACCGCGCGTGACCAGGTCATCGATCAGCACACCGATGTAACTCGTTTCACGACCGAGGAGCACCGGTTCGCGTTCCTGGACCCAGCGCGCGGCATTCAATCCGGCGATCACGCCCTGACCAGCCGCTTCCTCGTAGCCGGTGGTGCCGTTCACCTGCCCCGCGAAATACAGACCGTGCACCGCCCGCGAGGCGAGTGTCGACGACAGCTGTGTGGGCGGATAGTAGTCGTACTCGATCGCGTAGCCGGCCCGTGTCATACGCACGTCCTCGAGACCGCGCACACTGCGCATCACCGCGAGTTGGATGGGTGCCGGCAAGGACGTGGAAAGGCCATTCACATACAACTCACTCGTGTCGTGTCCTTCCGGCTCGAGAAAGAGCTGATGCTGCGCCTTGTCGGGAAACTTCACGACCTTGTCTTCGACACTCGGGCAGTAACGCGGACCACGCGACGCGATCGCACCGCCGTACATCGCCGACTCGTTGATATGGTCGGCTATGATCGACGTGCCCGCTTCGTCGAGCATCGTGAGCCAGCAGGGCATCTGCGCCGGATGACGTGTGTGGCGAACCCCATCCACGAGCTGCGTACGCGGCGTGGTCCAGAAATGCGACCACGAATAGTCGAACTGATCGATCTCGCTGTGCTGCAGTTCGAGATCACCGGTGCGCACACTGCGTCCATCGATGCGCGGCGGTGTCCCCGTTTTGAAGCGCTCTGTGGTCAGCCCCAGGGCATCGAGCTGTTCGCCAAGTAACACGGAGGAGGCCTCGCCGGCACGACCGCCGCTGATCTGCGTGCCGGTGCCGATGTGCATCTTGCCGCGCCCGAACGTGCCGGTGGTGAGCACCACGGCGCGCGCGCCGAAGCGCCGGCCTTCGATGGTTTCCACGCCGGACACACGGGCGCCACTCGCGTCGAACAGCAGACGCGCCACCATGCCCTGAATCGTCATCAGGTTGGGCTGCGCCTCGAGCAGCTGACGCACGGCGCGCCGGTACAATCCGCGATCGCACTGCGCGCGCGGCGCCCACACCGCAGGCCCTTTACCGCGATTGAGCATCCGGAACTGCACCGAGGCCAGGTCGGTGGCCCGCGCCATGATGCCGCCCAGCGCATCGACCTCGCGCACCACCGTGCCCTTGGCGATACCACCGATGGCCGGGTTGCACGACAGCTGTCCGATCTGTTCGAGGGCACCGGTGATCAACGCCACCGAGGCGCCCGAACGCGCCGCCGCGACCGCCGCTTCGGTGCCGGCGTGGCCGGCGCCGATCACGACGACATCGAACCACGCCTCCACGGCGGTGGCGGCACTCAATGGCAGTCGGTCGGCACGCGAGGGCGAGGGCGAGGGCGAGGGCGAGGGCGAGGGCGCAGTCATGACACTCTAAACTAGGCGCTCCAGGGCACCGTGTGGGACAGGCTCAGCCAAAACAGCCTCGGCACGAGATCAGACACCTCTGCGCTCTCCTCTCCTCTGCGTGATCAGTTCTCGATCTCCCCGAGCATCGCGGCCAGTGCGCTGCCGCTGGACGGATCACGCGTCGACGGACCGTCTGTTGAACTGATCACGCAGAGGACGCAGAGGCGCAGAGCATGCAGAGGCACTAATGTGTCGGTGACGTTCGGCTCAACGACAACTTCCTGAACCGCCACGCGCCGTCGGCCGGTTCCCTCGCAGCCGGTCCCGCTGCTATATCCCACACACCTCGCACCACGCTCCTCCGCCGACCACGTCTACCGACCACGAACGCCGATGCCGCTGATCCTCCCGAACACTGCGCCGACTCTGCTGATCCGGAAGTCGGCGTTCGAACGCGTCGAGATGACTCGAGCGCAGGTCGATGAAGCGCTCGGACTCACGCCCGAGGAGTTCCGGATCGAGGGGTCGTTGATCGCGATCGGACCGCTGGTCGGTGAGGACACGCTCACCGAACTGATCGAACGCCTCGAAACGGCCGGGCTTGTGTACTACGACGACTTCTTCGAGCTGAGCGGCAACTGGCCCGAGTGGCTCAGGCTCTTCGCCATGGATGCCTCGGTCTGATTCACCAGCTTCCGGTGACGATCGGCTGAGAGCCACACGTCGCTGCGCCGGAGCACCCCTTCCCAGCCGCAGTCGATGCACCAGCTGCGGCGGAAGCGCTCACCCAGCACGCGCCACCAGCCCACCCGTTCGACGGCCAGCGTCTCGCTGTCGCAGATGGGGCAGGCGTCCCCGTCGGGGATCATCATGACGAACGCCTTCGTGGCGAGCCAGATGAAGGCGAACCGGATCCCTACGAAGACCGCGATAAAAATCGCGGCGTCGGTCCAGCTCCAATGTCCTGGCATTCGATGAACCTAGCGGGAGGCGCGGGCGAACCGTTGCATCCGAGCCGCAAGAAACTCGGCGGCCCGCCACTCGCCGTAGTACCACGGGTTCCATGGGCGGCGACCCGCCGTGAAGCCCACATGCCCGCCGCGCGCCGGAAACTCGACTTCGACCTGATCGTTTTCGCGGACCTCGCGTCGGACCGCCTCCAGCACATCGGACGGAAGAAACGGGTCGTCGACCGCGTTCAACAGTAGCGTCGGAAGCTGAATCCGTGCCAGATAAGGCAGTGAGCTCGCGCGGGCATAGTAGTCGGCGGCATCGCGAAAGCCGTGCAGTGGCGCGGTGAACGCGTCGTCGAACTCCCAGAGCGTGCTCGCCTTTGTGACTCGACGCAGCGGTGCCAGCTCCGGATGCCGATCGATCTTGGTCAGCGCTTTCGGGATCAGCGACTTGAGAAAGGCCTTCTCGTACACGGCACCGAATCCCCGACCGATATGCCGGGAGGCCCGGGCCAGATCAAAGGGGACCGACATGGCGACGGCGGCGACCACCTGATCGGGCAGCACGTCGCCGTACTCGCCCAGCATCTTGCACAGCACATTGCCGCCCAGCGACACGCCCATCAAGCCAAGGGGCGCGTCGGGGAATTCGCGGGACAGCTGCTCCACCATCCAGAGCGGGTCAGTGGTTTCGCCGGAGTGATAGCTCCGGGGCAACCGATTCGGCTCGGTACCGCAGGTCCGGAAGAGGAGCAGATCGGCCGCCCATCCCCGTTGGCCTGCCTCGCGAAACATGGCGCGCGCGTAGTGGGAGTGCATGCCCCCCTCGAGCCCGTGAAAGAGCAGGAGCCGTGGCGCCGCGGCGCCCTCGGCGCTCTCCATACGCGCGATCTCCACGAAATCGCCATCGGGGGTGTCCCGGCGTTCCAGGCGCACCGCGAGCGCCGGCTCGCGCCGGCCAATCCGCCCCCAGAGCGTGGCGCTGTGCGGATCTGGAAGCCACCAAGCTGGCCGATAGGGGCGCGGTGTCGCGGACATGGAGACAATATGTAGAGTGTTCGGCAAGGTTCCTCACCCTGTACCCCCTCCATGTGATCTCGCGTCTCCTCAGGAACCTGACGTTTCAGGTGCTCGTCGCGGTCTCCCTCGGCATTCTGCTGGGCGTCGTCGCCCCGAATACCGCGAAGTCGCTCAAGCCCCTCGGCGACACGTTCATCAATCTCGTGAAGATGGTGATCACGCCGATCATCTTCCTCACGATCGTACACGGCATTGCGAGCATGGCGGACCTGCGCAAGCTCGGACGCGTGGGCGGCAAGGCGCTGCTGTATTTCGAGTTGGTGTCCACGCTCGCGTTGGTGATCGGTTTGATCATCGTGAACGTCACGAAGCCCGGCGCAGGGTTGGATATCTCGACCATGCAGCTCGGCGACGTGAGCAAGTACACGACGGCCGGTGCGCAACAGAGCACGCTCGAGTTCATGCTGCACATCGTGCCCAGCAACGTCGTCGCGGCGTTCGCGAGCGGAGAGTTGCTGCCGGTCGTGTTCTTCTCGGTGCTCTTTGGCGTTGCACTCACCGCGGTCGGTGATGCCGGACGCGATATCGCCGATCTGCTCGTCCGCTTTCAGGCGGTGTTCTTCAAGATCGTGTCGATGGTGATGGTGCTCGCGCCGATCGGCGCGTTCGGCGCCATGGCGTACACGGTGGGGACATTCGGACTCAAGACGCTGGTGCCGCTCGCGCGGTTGATGCTCGACGTCTATCTCACCATGGCCGTGTTCGTGTTCGTGGTGCTCGGTTTGATCTGTCGTGCGTACGGCTTCCGCATCTGGAAGTTCCTGCGCTTCATCAAAGACGAGATCCTCTTGGTGCTCGGCACCTCGAGCTCCGAAGCGGCGCTGCCGCGCATGCTGGTCAAACTCGAACAGTACGGATGCGCGAAGCCCGTGGTAGGGCTGGTGATTCCCACCGGCTACTCGTTCAATCTCGACGGCACAAGTATCTATTTGTCGATGGCGACGATCTTCATCGCACAGGTCTACAAGGTCGATCTCAGTATCTCACAACAGCTCACGCTGCTCGGCATTCTCATGCTCACCAGCAAAGGCGCCGCTGGCGTCACGGGCTCGGGGTTCATCGTACTCGCGAGTACGTTGGCCGCCACGCGCACCGTGCCGGTGGAAGGGGTCGCCCTGTTGCTCGGCGTAGACCGGTTCATGTCGGAAGCGCGGGCGATCACGAACCTGATCGGCAACGGGGTGGCCACGCTGGTGATATCGCGGAGCGAAGGGGCGTTCGACGACGAGAAGCGAGCGATCGCGGAGAACGCGGTTGCTCCCGTGTGATTTCCCACCGGAAGCTGACGGGTGCGAATGTGTGTGAGTCAAGCGGAAGTACCGCTCAGGCACGTCCGTAAGCACCGCTTCCGCCCGTCGCCCACACATTCACCCCCAAACAGCATCCCCTCGGAAATCACACGATGGAAACAGTGGTCCAGGTGTTCGGAACAAAGAAAAGTGCCGATACACGCAAGGCGCAGCGCTTCTTTCAGGAGCGACGCATCAAGGTGCACTTCTGCGATCTGGCCGAACGGCCGGCGTCGATCGGTGAGCTCAAGCGGTTCACGCAGAAGTTCGGCGTGGACGCGATCATCGATCGCACATCGAAGCGCTTCCTCGATCTCGGATTGCGTCAGGCGCTGTACGGCGAGGAGCGCTGGCTCAGCATTCTGGCCGAAGAGCCGTTCATTCTGAAGCAGCCGCTCGTGCGCCTGCAGAACAAGCTGTGCGTGGGCGTGGACGAAAAGCTGTGGAAGGAGTGGCTCGCGTAGCCTCGCGAACTAGGCGACGCGGTGCACGGCGTACCATAACGACGGTAGGGCCGCGCTCCAGGCCAGCAGAAACCGGTTGAGTCCGAATAGGGCGGCCGTACCGGCGTGGAACGTGAAGGCGACGGTGAGCACCGCGACGCAGGCGACGGGATCGAACCATGCGACGGGTGCCAGACACTCGAAGCCGATCACGCCGGCCGACACGATGCGCAGTGGCATGCGGTCATTCGGCATGCGCCGTGGCACCCAAGCCGGTATGCCATATGCCGGTAGCGCGAGAAACGCCGAGAGGGCGTGTCCGGTCCACCAACTGCGCTCTTTCGCCTTCACGATCCCGGCACGCACGTAGGACAGGGTGAGCTGTGCGGCTACATAAAGCACTCCGGCTTCGTGGACGGCGGTGGCCGCGTTGGGCAGCTGCGCCACCGCGAGTCCACCGAGAACGGTGAAGAGCATGGCATCACTTCCGCCATTCACGTTCCCGCGAAAGCGCAGCGACGACAGCCACGACGTGAAGGCCAGTGCAGCCGCGGCGATGCATCCGAGTGTCGTGCGAGGCGCAGCAGCCATGACAACGGCGCAAACAAGCTGTACCACGAGCACGACCGTGAAGGCATGCGTACCGAGCAGAACCCGCCAGGCGCCCCATGACGAGGTCAGCAGTGGCGCCCGCCAGATGCCGCCGTCAGATAGCGCGCCTCGCATGGTCAGGAGCTCGAGCGCGTTCACTGCGACCGCCAACGCCGCCACTCGGCACATCCACGTGATCGTGCTGGTCAGCAGTGCTGGGAGTTCGCTCACCGCACCACCGACTCGTAGACGACGTGGGTGGTGTCTTCGTCGCTATCGAGAACGACCAGCCGGAACTGCCACCCGTTACCAGCGGTCGCGTCCGCTTCAGCCAATGCGCTTTCAGCCAAGGCGATCACCAACGCGAGTGATTCGCGGCACGCCGGCGCGTCTTCCCCGAACTCGATCAGCTCGGTGTACCATCGCTCAACGAGCGTTTGGGCGGCCAGCGTCCGTGTACCGGCGGGATTGAAGAGCAGGTGCCACCAGCGCCGCCGCGTCGGATTCACGACCCCGAGCCAATGCTCCGGCTCGCCGTGCGCTGGAAGCTGCCGGAGCTGGAGTGTGGGTGGCAATCGAGCCACGTCGAAGAACTTCCACGACGGGAACAGCTGACGCAGCAGCGTGGAGGTAGGGGTGGTCACGGTCGGCAATCTATGTGCTGAGCATGGTGTTCTGGCGGTTGCCGTTCGCTGATCGCTGTACAGGCTTTTCCTGACAGCAGAAGCGGGGATACCCCTATACCGCCTGCGGGCCAGTGGCCGCAGAATTGCGAACAGGAGGTGGACATGCACACGACACGCGCGCATCGCTCGCCGCGACCACGTACGGCCGACGTTTGTCCGGTGGACTCACCTGACACACGCTTTGCTGCGCTGCTGCGTGATTCGATACGACGACGAGGGGTGCGGGTCACGGGCGAACCCATTCGTATCGCGGTGCTCGACCGCAATCAGCTCATACGACAGGCGCTGATTGCACTGTTGGCTCGCGATGCACGCATTCATCTGGTCGGCGATTCATGTGATCTCGACCGATGCGTCGACTTTGCGACGCACGGCGCGGCGCAGGTGGTGTTGTTGTCAGCCGAGCAGGGTTCTGCCGACGTAATGCGACAGATCGCCACGCTCGCGGCGCTGCCGCTCGGACCGCGCGTGATCGTGCTGAATGGCGAGCAACGTCCTGAGACTGTGCTCGACGCGTTTCGTGCCGGCGCCTTCGGCTATCTGCCGTGGAGCGCGTCCGGCGCCGAACTGATCGAAGCCATCGAAGTCGTGGCCGACGGCATGAGCTACGTGTTGCCAACGACGGCAAAAGCGTTGGCCACCGGGCTGCGCACGCCATTGAAGCACACCCCGGTACGGGGCGCTTCGCGACTCGATGTACTGAGTACGCGTGAGCGAACCGTGCTCGAGCGCATCGCGCGCGGTTTCAGCGGACCACAGGTGGCCGATCAGTTGGGCATCACGGTAAAAACGGTGGATACGTACCGCCATCGCATTCACGAGAAGCTCGGTGTGCATCATCGCAGTGACTATGTCCGCATTGCCCTCGAGAACGATCTGTTGCTCCGAGAGCCAGCGTAAACGACACGACTTGCCGCGTTCACTGTTGCGTTCCCACGAAGTCCTGAAGGAGTTCACCATGTTCAGCTCGATACCCCAAGAGGTCGGCGCGGCCCCCTTTCCGCCGCTGTCACCGCGGCCGTCTCTGATGCGCACCGTTTTCGACAATGGCGTCGAGGCGGACTTGGACGCGCTCGCCGATCGGCGACCTTCATTACGCGAGGACAACGAGTTGCTCGCGGCCTGCGTGCGTGCGCTGCGTGACGCGCCCAATGTGCCGAAGGGTTGCGTGGTAGCAACGGTGAACAACGGTACGGTCGTACTCGACGGTCGCATGTCGTACTTCTACGAACGCGCCGCCGCAGAATGTGCTGTACGCTTCACCGACGGCGTGCGCCACGTCGAAAATCACATTGTGGTCGAAACGCCAAAGCTGGCGCATCACATTCCCAAGGATGTCGTCAGCATCTGACAACGTCATACTGTTCGCCTCTTCGACAGCTCTCTTCCCGAGTCGACCATGACGACCCAGCCGCCGAACATTCGCCGTGCGACAGACCTGCTGACCAGCTTCGAACCGACGGTCGTCCCATCGGGTCCGATCCTGGTCGCCACCGACACCTCACCGTCCTCCGATGCCGCGTTTCCCATGGCGCGTCTGCTCGCCGAGTCGGTGAACGCACCGGTGCAGGTAGTGAGCGCTCTGCGTCCGAACACGATGCCGATGTATGCGTACGATACGGTCCCGTATACTACGTTGGCAGAGCCGTATTTAATGGACGGACGCCAGTCGATGATCGAGCGGCAGATGGAACGCACCGCTTCATCCGCGACACGGTGGCCGGTGCGCGTACGCGTGGGTGAGCCGCTGCACGAGATCGTTGAAGAGGCGCGCAGCATCGACGCGCGCGTGATCGTGGTTGGTTGCGGTCGACACACCGCACTCGCCCGCACGTTCGGCAGCGAATCGGTGCTCCGTCTCCTGCAGCTTGGCGATACGCCGGTGCTGGCCGTTGAGCCCGGTGCGGATGCCCTGCCGAAGAATGTGGTGATCGCCACGGACTTCAGTGCGTTCAGTCTGTACGCGGCGCAGGTCGCGGTCACGATGATCGCGCCCGGTGCCACCGTCCGGCTCGTGCACGTGGGTCCGGACATCAGCGAAACGGATGCAACATTGCAGGCGTACGTCGACGGGTATAAAGCCGAAGCCGCGAAAGGATTCGCGCTGCTGACGGAGCACCTCGAGCCGCGCGGCTTCACGTTGGAGATCGTGGAACTGCACGGGAATCCATCCGACCGCCTCGTCGAGTACATCGATACGATCAACGCCGACCTTGTCGTGACCGCTACGCATGGCTACGGTTTCCTGCGTCGCATGGTGCTGGGCAGCGTGACGACGGAGCTGGTGCGTTCGGTGCCATGCTCGGTGTTGTGCGTACCGGGCCGCGCACGCACCATTGCCGCGGCCCGCGCCGCTGCCCACACCACGCAGCAGACCCACAGCTATGCCATCGACGTGCTCGATGCGCAGCTGAACGCATTCACAACGCGCAACGCGGGACGTACCTGCGGTATCGAGATGGATCGCGATGACTTGGGCGCGCAGTCGCTGGGGCACGGTATGCCCCTGGTCGGTGCGACCTACGACAAGTACGATCGCAGCGTGACGCTGATGTTCGGTGCGTCGAGTCTACAGGGTGAACATCTCAGTCACCGCATGGTGGGGTGCGAATCGGTGCACACGATCGCGAACGCCGAAGGCCGGGATCAGGTCATGCGCATCGTGCACGACGGCGGGCAGACGCTGCTGCTGCTGGAGTAGCGTCACTACCGGGGCAAACCGGCGGCGCGTGCGAGGCGCTCGACCTGTTGTAGCACCTTGTCACCGCCGGTGAGGTCTCCTGTTGCTCGTACGCCGTAGCCGAGCAGCTGTCCGGTGAGGACGTAGGCGGTCGGGATGGAAGCCGATGGGGCATCGACCCAGGAGCCCTGCGCCAGGAGAGCGTCTGGTGCCCGATACGACTGCCAGAGCGCCCGGGTGCGCTCCAGATCGAGGTGTCCGCCGGGAAAGCTGAAAAACTCGGGGTGTGACTCGACCGGTTCATCGAGCAGCCGCTGCGTGAGTCCTTGCGTGACGACATAGTCGCCCAAGCCGATGCCGCCGGCATAGCCGCCGATGGAAAAGTGGATGGGCCGCGCCGGAAACGTGGACTTGATGAACTGCAGCACCATCATTTGATCGCGCGTCAGGTAGCCGGCGGGAATGATGGCATCGATTCCGGCGTGCTGAAATCGCGCCGGTTGCGCCAGCTCCAGATACGGCGGAATCGCATCGGTGTCCGCGGCAGTCAGCGTGCCGAACGCTTTTTCGGGCGTCGTGGTGGCCAATGCGCGGTAGGCTGCGATGCCACTGTCGTCGTACGGTACGGGTGAGCGCTGCAACAACTGTCGTGCATACCAGTCGGTGTTGAGATACGGTACGAGGGCGACCGTGACATCGGGTCGCACGCCCTCCACGAGCTGGGCATACCACACGGGAAAGGAGTCGTTGTCGCCGTTGGTGATCAACACGCCGTTGGGCTCGACCGACTGCAGCAGATCGCGTGCCCAGAGTGCGGTGAACGATTGTCCGCGACGCGATGCCGATGCTCCGTTCAACAGGACGGGTAAGAACGCCAGTGACATCACGACACCCGCGCGTGCCCAGGTGGCGCGCGTGGCCAGCTGCTGCCAGAGTGCTCCCAGTCCAATTCCGACCCAGACACTCCACGTCGCGAAACTCCAGAGGTAGAAGTAGTCGCGGTCGCGCACTTCGCGATTCACGCTGTCGCCAAGATCCGGTGCCTGCGAGGCGCCATACCTGAAGTTGAGATACACGACGAGGGCGGGCGTGAGCGTGAAGATGAGCGGTGCAACGAATGCGAACGAGGCGCGGTCGCGTTGGAAATGCCGCACGCCGCCGAAGACGCCGAGCGCCAGCACGCACAGCGCAATCACCTGCTGCACTCGCGGATGCTCCTGCCGGACATCACGCATCCACTGCCACTCGAAGTACAGCCACCACATCCCGAATTGCGCACCGATCGGTGCCCGTCGAGTGGCCACGTTGTGTCCGCCGTACTGCGCGCGACTCACGTTCGACATCAGCTTTTGCCAGGTCGCCGCGCTGAAGGTGCATGAGAGCTCGGGCGCTCCGGCACAGGCCGTGGGCTCACCGACATTGATGGGCGGCCGATGCGCGGCGCGAATCGGCTGAAACAGAAATGGGGTAAGACCCACCCCAAACAGCAGCATGGCGGCGCTCACCGTGCGCCATCGCAGCAGCGTGCCGGGACGGCGCAACAGCACGAAGAGTCCGATGGCCGGCACGGGTAGAAAACCGGCCGGATGATTAGCGTATCCCAATCCGCACAGATATGCCACGAGCACGAGAAAAGCGTCGGCGCGACCGAAGTGGACGGCGTCGTCCTGTACGACATCATGCCAGCGCAATGCGCACCACGACGACACGGCCAGGCCGAGCATCGCCACCGTGTACACTTTCTCGTTCACCACGCTCTGGTTCCATACGGTGAACGCGGTGGCACCGATCCACGCCGCCGCTGCCGCGGTGATCAGTCGCGGTATCCGTGGCATCGCGAAACCACGCAGCGAGCGGTACGCCACCAGAAACCAGCATCCGGCCGACAGTGCGCTGGTCGTCGCCGCCAGCAAGTTCACGCGCGCCGCATACGACACCGGGATGGGCAGCAGGGCGAAGGTGTGAGCGAGCAGCACGAACATCGGATTCCCCGGCGGGTGCGGAATGCCGAGTACCTTGGCGGCGGCGATGTACTCGCTGGCGTCCCACATGGCGGTCGTGGGGGCCAATGTGCACGCGTAGAGCACGAGCACGACGAGGGACACGAGGGCCGCCACGCCATACGGCGGCGCATCGATTTCACGGGGAGCCTTTCCAAATACGCCGCCGGCTACGAGAATCGCTAACGGCACGAGCAGGATGTACCCGACGGTGAGGAGTGCGGCTGCGAGGTCGGTTCCACCACGCCACAGATCGCCATAGCCGGCCACGAGGGTGAGCAACGCGATCGATGCGCAGCCCGCGGGGCCCCCGCGTGAGCGGAGTGCATGAAGCAGCATGGGTTGTTTTCGGTGAAAGGGCCGTGCGATCGGTGTCGACGGTCAGTACGTCGATCCGTTCAGCAGATCAGTTCTGCGCGGGGAGCGATGCCGCCGGAATGAGGCGATCTCGTATGGAGAGCGCGCTCGCGTCGCGGATCACGAACGCGAAGTCCAGCGCATCGCGCGGTACCAGCACACGCGAACGCCATTCGCTCCCATTGGCGCTCGCATCATCGTGCCCATCGCTGGTCAGCATGGTGCTGCCGCGCCGCCAGCCGTTGAACGTGCCGATCACCTCGGCCGCCTCGATATGCGGACCACGAATGGCGAACTGCACGATGCGAAGGGTGTCGAGCAGTCGCGCGCCGAGTGAGTCCGGCGCGCCGACCGCCGGGACGACCGTGTCGCCGAGGACCACGGCCGATGTCTGCAGTTTCGACATCACCGCCAACTGGTCGCCGCGATGTATCGACACCATGAACGCGATCACTGCGGTGAGCAGCACGCCGCCGGCGCCGGTAAGCGATCCACGACGGAACCAGCGCGATGCCCGAACCGCAGCGGCCGGCGCGGTGAGACGACGCGGAGCCGGAAGCCCGCGCACGGCGTGCATGATACGGTCACGCGACCCCGACCGGCTGCTGACCGGGGTGCGCAACGCGTCGATCGCCCAGTCGGGCAGCCTCGGTGTGATCTGGTCAGGCATGGAGGTGCTCCGCGAGCAGGGCGCGCAGTCGGGTACAGGCGCGCTGGACGCGCATTTTGAGGGCGGACACGCCGACCCCGGTGATCGAAGCCATCTCGTCGTAACTGAGTTCGTCGGCGAAGCGCAGCACCACGGCTTCCCGTTGTTCAGGTCCCAACAACGCCAGGGCGTGCACGAGATCGGAGCGACGCTCGGCCGCTTCATGCGCAGAGGCTGCCGCGACGTCGGCGTGCCTCGCTGATTGTTCGGTGTCGAACCGTATGAAGCGAGCCATGCGCGTGGCGCGTGTGCGGCACTGATTGACCACGATGCGCAGCAGCCACGCGCTGAAGTTGCCGACAGATCGGCCTGCCGGCTGGTCCCGGCCGTTGTCGCTGGGCCGATAGCTCCCCAGGTGACGGTAAGCCCGTACAAAGGCGTCCTGGACCGCGTCTTCGGCCTCGTCGGCGTCGCCCAGCACGTGCATTGCCACCCGCAGACAGCGGGCGTGGTACCGGTCGACGATCAACGCAAACGCATCGACCTCTCCGGCCAGCACCCGGCGGATGATGATGGCGTCTGGTGTGGCGTCTGATAGAGCGTCTGGTGTGGCGTCTGCCGGGATGGCATCGAGCGAAGACATGCCCAATAACTCGCGGAAATCAGGGATCGTCACAAATTCGGCAAATGCCTACTTCCACGCCCTCACGATCGCTTCGCCGATCCGGCCGATGACCATGTTCCCCTCGGCGTCCGCCCAATAGCGCGTGTCGCTGTTCTCCTTGGTCATTACGCAGGCCACGACCCGCGCCGGCAATGAGAAAACCCCGCAGTCGGTGCGCGCCGCGTCCACGTCGCCGCTCTTGTGTGCGAGGCGGGTGCCGTAGGTGAAGCGCGCGAGCTTCGAGTCGTCCTGGTTGTTCGCCAGAATGTCCAGCATGGTCGAGTCGGCCACTGGGCTCACCGCTTTGCCTTGCGCCAGCAACACGAACAGCTGCGCCATCTCATTCGGCGTCGTCACGCCCAGCCCGTACTTGGCGGAGCTGTCGGGGGCGACGCTGGCGATGCGGGTCATCGAGCCACTGTGCACTTTCGTGTGCGGGAGACCAAGCGCCTCCATCTTCTGCCACACGCGCCGGATCTTGATGCGATCGAGAACGAGATTGGTGGCGGTGTTGTCGCTCAGGGTGCTCATGAGATAGGCCACGTCCCAAAGCCGCAGCGTGAGCG
>Ga0105047_10011434_pt1 | contig 14393 bp, 12 predicted proteins | sample MAT04_FD_78384 | JGI IMG/M metagenome (GOLD analysis project Ga0105047, IMG submission 78384) | Freshwater microbial communities from Lake Fryxell liftoff mats and glacier meltwater in Antarctica - MAT-04 (megahit assembly) | ecosystem: Environmental > Aquatic > Freshwater > Ice > Liftoff... | reverse complement strand
GTGCGGCAGAGCGGCTTTTCGATGAACGTGTGCGCCCCGTGTTCGGCGCAGGCGAGCAGCCAGTCGCGGTGCGTGTCCGCGTGCCGGTCGCACAGCGCGACGATGTTCGGCTTCTCGGCCTTGAGCATCTTCGTCACGTCGGCGTACCCGGCGGTGACGCCCAACCGCTTCAGCGCCGCCGCCCGGCCGGCGTCGTTCTCGTCCACGACGGCGACGATCTCGGCGCGCGGGTGCTTGAGCCACACGGTGTCGAGTTGGTGGCCGTAGTTGCCCTTGCCGGTGCGCCCGACGACGGCCACGCGGAACGGTTTCGGATCAGGCATGGGAGCCTCGCAATGATTAAGAGAATTTGAACCGCCAAGACGCCGAGGGGCCAAGAAGACACAGAAAAATCTTGTTCTGTGTCTTCTTGGCCCCTCGGCGTCTTGGCGGTTCAACTCTTCGGGATCGTGCGGATTAGTTCTTCTTTGCTTCCAGCCAGGCGCGCCAGGCGGCGGTGGCGGCCCGCTTGGTATCGTCGTCCGCGCCGGTGGGCGGGCCGAAGTCCACCCCGCTGAGGCTCTTCAAGGCGGCGCGGGCGGCGCGGCCAACCGAGTCGGACACGTCGGCTAACCGGTCGATCACGTCCCCGGTCAGTGGGGTTTCTTCCTTCATGGCGACCGCCAGGCAGGCCGCGCGGCGGAGTTCGGCGTCGGTGTCGTTGAGCATCGCTTTCAGGGTGCCGACGGTCATCCGGGTGAGGCGATTGGCGAGCGCGTCGCGGGCCTGCTTCCGCTTATCCCCGTCGGCCTTCCCGCACACGACAGCCAGCGCCCGGCTCCATTTGCCGCCCTTCGTTACGCGGGCCTGCTCCAACTTCTGGTCCCAGTCGTCGGTCGCGGCCAGGATCGCCGCCGCCAGTTTCTCCGCCTCGGCCGCTTCGGTCGGCATCACCACTGGCGGCAGGGTGAACCCGCCGGTCGCGGGTTGTGCGGCGGGGCCGGCGGACGGCGCGGCGGGCTTGGAGCCGCCTTGCTGGGGCGGGTCCTTCGGCGGCGGGGCGAGCAGCGGCGGGCCGTTGCTGCTGCGGAGTTCGGTTTTGCCGGGGTCTTTGGTGCCCTTGATTTTCCCGGTCAAATCGCTGACCAAGTTGGACTTGGTGAGGAACAGCACGGCGAACGCGGTGTTCACTTCGGGGCCGTAACTGCCGTCGTTCCAGGAGCCGTCCGGCCCCTGGGCCGGGAGGAGTAGCGAAGAACCGAACTCGTACCAGTTGACGCCGCCGATGGTGTCCAGCGAGTAGGCGACGGCCATCCGCTCCATTGACCACAAGAGGTAATACGAGTTGCCCGCGCCGACGAACCCGCCGAGGTTGCCCAGCCCGCGGGCACCGGGGCCGCCGCCGACGCCCGGCCCGCCCGCCTTGGCCGCTTGCAGGAACTGACCGAAGCTGACGAGCGCGGCCTGGACGGTCTTGGGCAGGTCGGCCGGCGGCCGGCCGTCGTCCTTCCCCTTCGCGGCCGGCTTCGCTGGGGCGGCGGCCACACTCGGGTTGCTGAACGGGTCGTCGTCGATCGTCTTCCGGTCGTCCGGCCGGGGTTTCGCCGCGTCGGCCGTCAGGGTCGCTTTGCGGGCACCCGACCCCAGCGCGAGGCCGAGAAGCCCGGCGCAGGTCATAGCCGGGGTGGAACCGCTGACCATGCCGGCCAGCCCGCCGGGGTTGGTGTACCCCCAGCCGCCGTCGCGCGGGTTCTGGGCGGCGACGAATCGCCGTTCCACCAGGTCGAAGGCGTCCCGCGCGGGCAGCCCGTTTCGGCACGCCACCCACAGGGCGATCATGCCGAATTGGGTGTTCGAGTTGTCGTCCCCGGCGAACGCCCGGCCCCGCGCGCGGAGCGCCCCGCCGACGGCGTCCGCCACTTTTTGCACTTCCGAATGCAGCTTGCCGACGCGGGCGGGCGGCTTTTCCCCAGGGGCTGGCTTGTCGAAGTCGCCGGGGGTGCCCGGCTTTTGTGGCATCGCCTCGCCGACCAGTTCGCGGCCTTGAAGGGCTTTGTTCAAGCGGGCCAACTCGTTCGCGTCCGGCGTCGCGTCCCAGGTGGCGTACCCCCACCCGCCGTTGGCGTTCATCCCGGCGTACAGGCGGACGCCGAGCATCTGAATGGTGGGCACGTCGGTCGGGTCGCCGAGCCGATCCAGGAACAGCACCGACAGCGACACCGGGTACGTCTGCGTCTGGGCGAGGGCGCTATTTCGAACGCTGTCGATGACCAGCTTCATGGACGGGTCGGACGGCGGGATACCGGCTTCCAGCATGGCCAACCCCATGAGGGCGGTCTCGCCGTTCCCGTAGCCGCCCCCCGGCCCGCCGGCCAGCCCTTGCTTGGCCCGCGCCTTGAAGAACTCGGCCGCCTTCGCCACCGCTTTCCCCACGTCGGCTTGCGCCCCCGCCGGCGCGGGCAGCGGCGCGACCACCAGACCGAGGGCGGCGAAGAGCTTCCACATGACTGATACCCTGGTGGACGAAACGGGTGGCGAAATCGTCATGCCTCACTTTACCATCACTTCGACCGGGATGAGGTGGTTAATCATGTAACTGCGGCGGTCGGGGTCGCGGGTGGCCGGCTGGGTGTTGCCCTTCGCGTCGGTGCAGCGGGTGAGGACGGACGCCGGGCCGCGCGTGGCGAAGGTGTGGGTCAGTTCCCAGAACGTCCACGCGAGCGGCTCCGTTTGCGGATTCACCTTCGCCCGTTGCCAGGTCTTGCCGCCGTCCGCGCTCACTTCCACTTTGCCGACCTTGTTCTCACCGGCCCACGCCGCGCCGAACAGGCGCACCGGCTGACCCGCCGCGACTGGCCCGGTTGGGGAGGTGAGAATGGCCTTTGGTTGAATGGCCGTCACCGGCTTGAGCTGCGGCAGCCCACCGTCCCGCCGGCTGAAGTAGCTGTAGCTGGTGGTCTGCCAGTAACCCTGATACGGCGTGTCCGTCACGATCACGCGGGTCAGCCACTTCACCGACGCCATGCCGTACCAGCCGCCGACGACCGCGCGGAGCGGCCCGCCGTGATGGGCCGGCAGGTCGGCGTCGTTCATGCCGTGCGCCAGAAGCGTTTCGGCGGACGTGGCCTTGGCGAACGGGATGCTGCGGGCGAAGTCCACCGGGCCGGCCAAGTCGCTGACGGTCCCTTTGTCCGCGCCGACGAGGATCACTTCCGCCGCCCCCGCCTTCGGCTTCACCCGGTCGAGCAACTCGGCCAGCGACACGCCGACCCAGTTGGCGGTGCTGACCGCGCCGAACCCCCACTGCAACCCGTGGACGCCCGGCGACAGGAACACGCGACCGTTGCCGGCGCATTCCAGCGTCACCGGCTTGGTCGTGCTCTTCAGCTTCTTCAAGTCGGCGAGGGTGAATTCGAGCGGCTTCTCGACGTGCCCCTCGACCCGCAACTTCCACGTCGTCGGGTCGATCTTCGGCACGGCGAAATGGCTGCGGATGAAGAACCGCTCGTTCGGCGTGACGGGCGCGTCCAGCGCGGCGAGCGGCGTTTCGACGTTGTATGGCAGTTGCTGCCGGACGGTCATGCCGGGGAAGTCGCGGTCGGTCGGCGGCTTCAACGGCGGTTCTTGCCCGACGGCGATGCGGCCGGCGAGCAGCGGAATGGCGGCGAGGGGTGCGGAGCGGAGCAGTTCGCGGCGGGAGAGTGACGGCATGACGGGAACCCACGGCACGGGGGAAAGTGCGAGACGTGGGAAAGTTTAGCAGAGTCGGCCGAAGTGTGGTAGACGTCGCGACGAGGAGGTCCGGTTCGCCGAACCGGACCTCCAGCTTGAACGGTAGCCAGTTGTTTACCACCGGCGACCGTAGCCGCGGTTGTAGTTGCCGCCGTACCCGCGATTGAACCCGCCGTACCCTCGGTTGAAGTTGCCGCCGTACCCGCGGTTGAAGTTGCCGCCGTAGCCGCGGTTGAACCCGCCGTACCCGTAGCTGCCGTAGCCGTAATTGGAGTAACTGCCGATGCCGAGCGCGATGCGGCTGGCACCAAGGAGCAGGTTCCCCGCAGCCGGGCGGTAGACCTGCGGATACGAGTAGGGCGAACGGTACAACGGGTATTGGGCGGAAGCGACGCCAGCGGAGCCGATTAGCGCCAGCGCGGCACCGATGACGAGACGCGAAGTGAACATGTTAGAGTTCTCGTGGGTGAGAGGGCGAGAAGAGATACCCCCATCGTGCCCAGACCCTACGCCGAACGCGGGGAATTATCACCCACCGGCGGGTGCCTCGTCCCCGTCGCCCGCTGGTGGGGACGTGCCGAACTGCCCGCCGAGGCGTCCGCCGCGCACGCCCGATTGCTTCTGTTGCTTGTACACGGCCAGATCGCGGCGGAGCTTCGCATCGTGGTCTTCGCGGATTACGCGATATTGGCCCAGTGCGTACCGGCGGGTGGCCAGCGCGTCCGAGAGCGCCAGCCCCAGGACGCCGAACACCAGCAGTACGACCGCGATCCAGTACCCGCCCCAGAAGCGGAGCAGCGCTTTCTGATCGGGGGTCAACTTCGGCTTCGGCGCGTCCGGCGCGGCGGCCGGCTTCTTCTCGCCGAGTTCGTCCACCTTCGCTTCCATCCCGGCCAGGTACGCCCCGCCGATCATCCCGCCGACGACGGCCAGCAACACGCCCGTCAGCAGTCGCCGCCGGTAGCGACTCCGCAGGTAGCCGTATTCGTCGCTCGGCACATGCGTTCGCGCGCGCAATCGGCGGAGGCCGCGCACCTGGAACCACCCCGTCGCCGCGCCCAGCAGGACGAGGCCGGCGGCGAGCAGGCCGGAGCGGACTTCGGGGTTCATGGGCGATTCCTGCGAGCGCGGGAACGGGGTCGGGCTACTTCTTCACTCGCAGCCAGGTCGTGATGACCGTTGCCACCTCGGCGAACTGCTTGCCGCTGCACTTGTCCGGGGTGTCGCTCAGGGCGTGCCAGTGCTTGTAGTCGAAGTCGATCACGTCCACCGCCGGGATGCCGACCGCCTGCAACGCCAGGTGGTCGTCTTGCACGTCGTTCCCACGGGTGAATCCCCGCTCGTACCGGAACGACTTCGCCTTCACCTTGTCCGCCGCGCCCCAGATTTCGTTGACGAGGTTCTGGGCGTTCGCCCACGAGTACCCCTCGATGGCCAGCCGCGCCCCGTCGTGCGCGAACAGGTCGAACAGCACCGCCGCGACGTATTGATAGGGCAGTTCGGCCTTCGCTTTCTTGTACTCGGCGGCGAAATGCTCGGACCCGAGGAAGTATTCGTCCTCGCGGCGGTCGGGGCCGGTGAAGACGTACTCTTCGCCGTCGAAGAACACGAAATCGACGCCGACCGCCGTGTCCAATCCCTTCATGTGGTGGGCCAACTCCATCAGGAACGCCACCCCGGACGTGCCGTCGTTGGCCGACACGAACGGCTTCGCCCAGTCGCGGCGGTTCGCCTCCTGGTCGGCGAACGGGCGGGTGTCGTAGTGGGCGCACAGGATGACGCGGCTCTTGCGGTCGGGGAACCACGAGACGATCAGGTTCGTCATCGCCGTGTCGTCACGCTTGCTCTTCTGACGGACTTTGAAGTCCTGCTTCGTCACCTTTCCACCGTGCTTTTCAAAATGCTTGGTCAGCAGGTCGATTTGCTTGGTCATGCCGGCGGTGCCGCTGACGCGGGGGCCGAGGTCGCACACCTGCTTCAGGTACTTCATGCACCGGTCGCCGTCGAACGGCACGGCCTTCACGGCGGGCAACTTGGCCGGCCGGGGGTCGCGGTCCTCGCCGAACTTCGGGCGCGCGGGCGGGTCGTTGCCGCCGGGTCCGGGGCGGGTGTCGCCGAACTTGTCCCGCCGCGGCTCGTCGGCCGGGCCGTCCGCCGGCGCGCACGCGAACGGGGCGACGAGGGGGACCAGCAGCAGTAGCAGTATCGGCCGCGCCATGACCGCCCCTCGTGGGTGTGGGAAGGAGCGGCCATCATACCGTACTACGGCGACCGGCGGATAGGCGGAATGGAACCACGGGACACGTTCCGGGGTGGATTCGTCGCGGCGTCACTCGTCGCCCCACGGCGGGTCGGACGCGCGCCGCTGGGACGCCCCCAGCAGGCCGACGACGACCGCCACCGTGGCGAACACGGCCAAAAACCCGACGAAGCCCAACAACGCGAAGTTCTGCTGCTCGCTCAGCGAAGGCGCGAGGTACATGATCGGCACTCCTGGGGTGAGGGTGGTGGGCACGACTCGCGTGACCACGGCTTATTTAAGACATTCGACTCCTGTTTTCAACCGGACGGCGCGCCGCCGCGCAACACCGCCCGCGCGGATTTCTGGAAAGGTGGTGGGGACGTGAGGCGAAAGTGGGTCCGGATGGGTGCCGTCAGCGCTTCAGCGCCGCCGGGCTAAACTCGTCCTTGTCGAACGCCGGGTTCATTTCGGTGGCGCGAAAGAAGTACCGGGCCACCAACTCGCCGTTGCGGGTCTGCTCGGTGCCGACTTGCAGCCACGTCTCGCGGTCGATCCAGATCGTCACGGTGTCGAAGGCGTCCGCGCGATTCGCGTCCGTCACTTCGACCGACGGTTCGGACAGGACGAACGGGTCGATCTGGTCTTCGGCGCAGGTCCGCCGCAGCACATGGCACGGCCGGTCGCCCAGGTCCGGGTGCGTTCGGATGCCCAGGTAATCCACTTTCAATGTGCCTTGTTTCTCGGCCTCCGCCCACGCCAACTGGGTCCGCCGGACGGCGTGCGCGAAGCCGGACTCCTCGACGCCCATGCGGGCGGCGGCGCGGGCGGACGCATCGCGCGGGCTGACCGCCGACACCTTCTGGAAAATCGCGTCCGGACGGTAAACGAGGAACGGCTCCTTCGCCCCGGCTTCGTACCGGGTGGCCTTCACCGCGAACCCCAACACCCGCCGCGCGCCCGCGTCCCACCGCATGAAAACCGCGAACGGCGCTTCCCGACACGTCACCCGGATCGACTCCGGGTCGTACAACTTGCCGCCCATCCGCTCTCGCTTCGACAGCACCGCCCGAAATCCCGTCAGGTCGGCCCGCGCGCGACGGACGCACGCTTCCAGCAGGGCCACCGGGTCGGTGCGGGCGAGGCGGTCGAACTCCGCTTGCGACGGCCGCCCGCCGGGCGCGAGCGGCAACGGCTCCGGCGCGGCGAACGATGTGGCCACCGACGGCCGCGCGCCGGGCGCGAGGAGCAGGCACGACACGGCCACGGCGAGCAGCGGGAGGGAGCGAAAAAACACGGGCGCCTCCGAGATGGTTTGGGCCGGAAACGGTCGTGCCGTCGGTCAGCCCTTCAGAACTCTCACCCCGAGCCAAGCGCCCGCGAGTGCGGCGAGGACGGACCCACCAGCGTATCCGGCGGCGGCGGCCGGGCGGTCGTCCTCCACCAGTTTCAGCAGTTCGACGCTGAAGGTGCTGAAGGTGGTGAACCCGCCGCAGAAGCCGGTGCCGAGGAGCGCGTACCAACCGGGCCGCCCTTTCGCGGCGGCGACGCACAAGCCGAGCAGGAACGACCCGACGACGTTGACGCCGAATGTCACCCAGGGGAAGGACAGTGCCCAAACTGTGCCGACGAGTGCGCGGTTGACCGACCAGCGGCCCACGGCTCCGAGGCCGCCGCCGAGAAACACGAGAGCGGCGTATTTCCACGTTGTTAAGTCGCTCATGAAGAGCCTGAACCTGAAGTCTTCAAGGGTGAAAATCGGATAAGCCTGGCGAATCGAAAAAATCCGGTCGCGCCGCGCGGTTTTCGCCGTTTTTCTTCTTTTTCCGATTCCCTTTCTTATCGGAACTGATTACTTTTAAGAAAATGATAAACAAGGGGAGTGATTCGGCTCCCACCACGAATACACCTCACGTCATGCCCAGCGGTGAGGAATTCCTGGGGTTGATCTGGCGATTTCCAGATTCGCATGGTACACGTTTTGCACGGGTCCGTGTAAGCGCGATGCTACTTATTCCGTAAATGATAGAAGGAAGGGAATTCCCGCATTCAGGTCTCACGGGGTAACAGGAACATGCCAGCCGGCGACCTACGATTCCAGAGCATTCACCTCGAAGCGATGCCGTCCCGGCGCGACCACTTCCGGACCGCGCGGGAGCGACTGCGGGACGGGTGCGGGGCGTACACGCTGCACGGCGACAACCCTCCCGTCGTGGAATTATCCCCCTCCTGCGGTGTCTCCGACGGCGAAACGGCGACTCAGATGATCCCCGCCGGCACCTTTTGGGTTCAGAATGGCGAAAACGTTTACCCCCTCGACGTGGGCGTGAACGGCGTCGGCCGCTTGGCGGACAACCACGTCGTCTTACGGGACGAGTGCGTCTCCCGCCGGCATTGCGCGATCGTGATCCACCGCAATGGCATGTGCGAGATCCACGACGTGGCGTCGAAGAATGGCACGCTCGTGAACGGCCACAAGATCGGCGGGCCGACCCGCCTCAAACCCGGCGACCGCATCACCCTTTGCAATTGCCAACTCCTGTTTCTCAAGCGGGATGAGCAGCCGAAATAGCCCAGACCGTCGCCCACAGCTCCCGAATGTTCCGCCGGTTCTGCCCGAAGTCCCCTTTCCCGAGTCGGCTCCGACTCTCCGCGTCCACGCGCACCACCGCGCCCTCCGCGCGGAGCGTCAGGCGGATGTCGTCGGCGAAGCGGAACACCCGCGTCCGCCGGACGAAGTGAAGCCCGTCCGGCGATTCTCCTTCCAGCCGCCACCCACTCACTTGGCCCGCCACCTTCAATCGCGCCGTCACGTCCGCGACGGGGCCGGGCAACCGTAGCGGCGCGAGGTCCGCGTGCGTCGGTTCGGTGGTGTTCGCCCAATTTTTCGTGAACCAGCGGAGCAGTCCCATGTTCAGACCTCGGACGGGGGTTCCGATTAAAGGATAGGCGACCGGCCTCGACGTGGGAACAAACGGAAACTCCGGCTGGACAACCGTCACATTTCAGCTATCTTCGCAATACATGCACGTGTCGCGCCCGGTCGGGCGATGTGCGCGGTGCCGGTCGAATCCTAGCTCGTCCACCCGCCTCCCTCCGTCACTCGTCGTACCACGACGGAGCGCAACCGAGGCGGACCCCGCGGACCCCACTTCGACCCCACTGCCCGCCCGCCGCCGACGTGCCCCATCCGCTCCTTTCAGGATCACGATGTCGTCTACCGACACCCTCCCGCCCGAAATCGCCGAAGAAGTTCCGTTCGTCCCCTCGCCCGACACGCCCGCCGCGTCCGGCATCCCGTACACCGACCTGAAGCTGATTACCCCGCTTCAGCAAGCGCTGGAGCAGGTCGGGTACACCCGCTGCACCCCGGTGCAAGCCGCCGTCATCCCCTACGCCCTCCGCGGCAAGGACGTGATCGGCCAGGCCCAGACCGGCACCGGCAAGACGGCCGCCTTCCTCGTCCCATTCATGAACCGCTGGCGGCCGCACAAACTGAAAGGGCCGATCGGCCTCATCATGCTGCCCACCCGCGAGTTGTGCATGCAGGTGGCGAACGAGGCCATCAAACTGGCCCCCAGCCGCAAGTTCCGCACCGTCGCCGTGTACGGCGGCACCGGCTACCAGAAGCAGCTCGACGGCCTGTCCGGCGGGTGCGACCTCGTGGTCGGCACGCCCGGCCGCATGATCGACATGCTCAGCCGCGGCAACTTGACCCTCCAGCACGTCCGGTACGTCGTCCTCGATGAGGCCGACCGGATGCTCGACATCGGCTTCCGCCCGGACATCGAGCGCATCCTGAAGAAGTGCCCGGACAAGCGGCAGACGCTCCTCATGTCGGCCACCGTGCCGGACGAGATCAAGCGGCTGACCAGCCGGTACATGGTGGACCCGATTCACCTGAATCTGTCGCCGACGACGCTGACGGTGGACAAGATCCGCCAGACGTACCTGACCGTCGAGAAGGAGCGGAAATTCGACCTGCTGCTGAAGGTGATCGACCGCGAACAGCCCCGCCAGTGCATCATCTTCGTCGAGCGGAAGCGGTGGGCCGACGCCCTGCTGCGGAAGATGAAGCCGGTGGTGCCCGGCACCTACGCCATCCACGGCGACCTGGCGCAGTCGCAGCGGGAAAAAATCATGGCCGGGTTCCGCGCCGGCAAGGTGAAGTACCTGATCGCCACCGACGTGGCCAGCCGCGGCATCGACGTGACCGGCATCTCGCACGTCGTCAACTTCGACCTGCCGGCGGACATCGAGAACTACGTCCACCGGATCGGCCGCACCGGGCGGATCGGCAAGGACGGGGTGGCCATCTCGTTCGTCATGCCGGACGAGGGCGGGCACCTGACCGAGATCGAGAACACCATCAACCGGCTGATCGAGCAGGACCACATCGACGGGTACACCCCGCCCGGCCGTCGGGCGGACGCCGCCAAGGTGATCCGGCACGCCGGCGACGGCCCACCGGCGGACGACGCCGGTGGCCCGAAGAAGGCGGTGTTCGGCAAGGTCAAGAAGAAGTACAGCGCCCGCCTGTGACGAAGTGCGGGGGTTTTCAAGACCTCACCCCCCGTCCCCCTCTCCATTCATGGAGAGAGGGTGTTCAACCCGCAACGGTGCCGGATGTTCCGCGAGACGGTCGTACACCACTCTGGAAAACCAAGACCGGAACACGGTCCATCGGCAACGTTTTCAGTTTGAACGCCCCCTCTCCGGGACGGAGAGGGGGCGGGTGAGGTCTTAAAAACAAGGGAAACACCGATCCCTGCCCGTAACAAGACGAGACTTCCTCACTCGGCCGCCCCTCGGCTCAACGACAGGTCTTCGGTGCCGGTCCACCGCTGCTTCGCGCGGCCGGGGGCGAACCCCAGCGCGAACGCCCGCCGCAGGGTGGCCGCGATCACTTCGCCGGTTTCGACATCCACGCTCACTTCGCCGTTCATGCTCCCGCTGACCGTGACCGCAGCGCCGGGCGCGGACGCGAATTTCCCCGCCACCGCGACCACTGCCGTCGGTCGCCCGGCCTGGTCGCGGACGCCCAGGTAGGTGAGTCCGAGCGACTCCCGCACGGGCGTGGCCGGCACCGGCGGGGCCAGTAGCAGGCGGGGGTCGAACCCGGCCGTCGGGATCGACCAGCGGACTTCGCGGTCGGCGTTCCAGGTGCCGAGCGGCTGCGCGGTCCAGTTCGGCAGCGGAATGAACGCCGACTGAATCCCACTCAGCAGCGGGTCCGCGAGCGGGGCGAACTCGGCCGTTTCGGACTCCGTGGCGGTCGCCGGCATGTCGCCAAATGCGGACTGTGAGCCGGACCCACGGAAGCCGGGTATTCCTTTGCGGATGAGGTCCAACAGCGGCGCGGGCACCGCCTCCGGGTAACCGTTGCGCGAGCGCCACGGCGTCAAGTCCTTCAACCCGTACTGCCGGTGAAAAGCGGTTTTGAGATCGGCCTTGGCCGCCTTCGTCACCCGCTCCGTCGCGGTGAAATCGGTGACGGACTTGAACGACGTGGGCAGGCCGGAGCTTTCCCCGCCGTCGGCGTCGGTCAGTTCCACCACCCGCCGCAGTTGCACCGCCCAATTGCGTTCCGGCGGGTACTTCACTCCCAACTCGACGGCGCGGCGCGTCACCGGGGCACCGCCGGCGTCCAACTTCACCGCCGCGAGGTACTGTTTCGCCACGAGCGCGTTCGAGTACCACGGCTGCACCCAGTACGCGCCGCCGGCGGGTAACTTCGGGAACGTGAGTTCGCCGGTCGCGGCTTGCGCCTTCGGGTCATATTTCAAAGGCAGTTCGGATTCGTCGGTGTCGGTCGGTGCGGACGGCGGGCGGGTCGTGCCGGGCGGGCGCGGAACCGCGTTGGCGTCGCCCACCCAGGCGACCAGTCCGACGGCCGTCAGCTTGTGGCGGGGGTCGTGACAGTGGACTGTCACCGGCGCCGCGACCGACTCACTTTTGAAATACCCTTGGCCGGCCGACACCGCCCCGGCGCGGCCGGCGATCAGCCCGGTGACGTACTCCGTCGGCACCGCGTAGCCGATGCCGGTCAGCCGCGACGTGTGGTCCAGATCGACCCGCTGCGCGACCCCGACGCAATTCCCGTCGCGGTCGCACACCGGCCCGCCGGACCCGCCGTGCAGGATGCCGCCGTGGACTTGCACCGCGTACAGGTTGTCGAACGCATCCCGCCGCAAAGTGCCGACGGTGGCCGCGATCACGCTCACCGCCGGCGGGTCGGTGCGGCGGTTCTTCTCGGCCAGCCGCCGCCCGCCGGGGAAGCCGAGGACGACGAGCGGTTCCAACTCGGTCAGCGTGGCGGACGGGCGGAAGGGCAGGGGGGCGGGCAGCGGCGCGGACGGGTTCAGCACTTGCACGAGCGCCAAGTCCATGTCCCGATCCACCGCCAGCACGCGGAGGGAGTCGTTTCGCAATGCGAGTTCTTTCCCAGTGACGCCGGGGTTCACGAACGCGGTGACTTTCACCGGCGGCTGGTTCGGGTCGAGCCGGCCGACAACGTGGGCGTTGGTGACGATCCAGTTCGGCTCCCCACCGAACCAGCCGGACCCGGTGGTGAGGACGCCGCCGGGGTGTTCGATCTCCAGGAACACCGTCGCCGCTTTCATCCGGGCGAGGACTTCCGACGTTGGCTTGGGAATTGGAAGCGCGGGAATGACGGGCGCGGGCTTGGGAAACAGGAACGCCACGGCGAAGCCGCCGGCCGCCGCCGCGAGCAGCGCGGCGACGAACGCCAGCCGGCGGAGGACGGGACGCGCCATGACGGGACCAGTCAGGGGAGTTCGGCCAGCGCGGTCAGGCGGGCGACCGGGTCCCACAGCAGACCGAGCAGTACCGTCGCGACCGCGAGCAGCAGGATTACCGCCATTAGTCCGGGACCAGTCGGGCGCGGGGCGTCGGGCGTGGCCGGTTCGTCTAGCACCGCCGCGCGGAGGATCGCCAGGTAATACCCCGCGCTCACGACCGTGTTCAACACGCCCAGCCCGACCACCGCATACGCCACCCCGCCGAACTTGTCGGCGGCGTGATACACGGCGTCGAACAGTTGGAATTTGCCGGCGAAGCCGGCCAACGGAGGTATCCCCAACAGGCTGAGCAGAAAGATCGCCAGCGCGACCGTCAGGGCCGGGGCGGTAGAGATAAGACCGCGAACGCCGGACAGGGTTTCCGAGCCGGTGCGGTTGCGAATCGCCGCCACGACCGCGAACGCGCCCAGGCTCGTCGGCAAATACGCGAGCAGGTAGTACAGCACCGCTTGTCGGCCGGCCGGAGTCATCACCGCGACCGCCGCCAGCATGTACCCGGCGTGCGCGATGGTCGAATACGCGAGCAGTCGCTTCAAGTTCGTTTGCCGCAGCGCGGCCAGGTTGCCGACCGTCATCGACAGCACGGCCACGCCCAGGACGATCAGCCCGACCGTGTGTTGCAGGGCCGGGTTCGCGGCGGTGAATTTGGTCAGCACCCGCACCGTCAGCCCGACCGCCGCCGCCTTCGACGCGACCGACAGGAACGCCCCGACTTCCGCCGCCGCCCCCTCGAACACGTCCGGGCACCAGAAGTGGAACGGCACCGCCGACAGCTTGAACGCCAGCCCCGCCCCGAAGAACAGCAGCCCGGCCGCCGCCATCGGGGTCACGCCGCCAGCCAATCCGGCTTTCAATCCGTTCAAGTCGCCGGTGCCGACCGTCACCATGAGCAGGCTGAGGCCGTACAGCGTGACGCCGGACGCGGCCGCCCCGTACACGACGTACTTCATCGCCGCTTCGCTGCCCTGCCGCCGGCCCTTCATGAACCCGGCCAGGGCGTAACTCGGCAGGCTGGCCATTTCCATCGCGATGAACACCATCAGCAGGTGGTTGGCCGTCGTCATCAACATCATGCCGAGGGTGCCGCCGAGCAGCAGGACGATGAAATCGCCGGAGTCCTCCGCGTCGGGAATGCCGGTTAGTCGGCCAATGAGCAGTGCGAGCAGGGCGAACACCAACAGCAAGCCGCGCAGGACGGCGGCGAAGGAGTCCAAGACGATCAGCCCGCCGAACGCCGGCGCGGACAGCGGTTGGTCGAGGTGTTGGGCGAGTTCCGCTCCGACAAACATCAAGGCCGCGACACACGGCACCGCCGCCAAGAGCGACAGATGCGCGCGGTCCAGCGCCGGCACCAGCCGCGCGAGGAGCGTGAGGACGACGCCGCCCGCGACCAGCAGTTCCGGCAGGAACAACTGGAGGTCGTCGCCGATGGCGGCCCGGAGGGTGTGGTACTGTTCGGGTGTGACTGTCATGGTCGGGCGGGGTCGGCGGCCGGCGGGTGAGATGCCGTTATGGTGCGAATAGCCGCCGAAATCGCAAGCCGGAATGGGGCGGAATAGTACCGAGTGCGGTTGATGGCTAACGTTGGCGGTGGAGTCTTCCCACCTCTCCCCGTTGGGGAG